>Ga0302321_100001114_pt1 | contig 22945 bp, 24 predicted proteins | sample Fen_T0_1_FD_202505 | JGI IMG/M metagenome (GOLD analysis project Ga0302321, IMG submission 202505) | Peat permafrost microbial communities from Stordalen Mire near Abisko, Sweden - Fen_T0_1 | ecosystem: Environmental > Terrestrial > Soil > Wetlands > Permafrost | place: Sweden: Abisko...
TGAAATCGCAATATCTTTAATGACCTGATTGTCAGCTTCCACCTGAAAGCGCTGGTAAAAATCATCGTGTTGGACATCCTTAAGGAAAAACCTCAACTCCTCCTCAAGCACTTGCAGGTCCAGATCGAGAGCTGCACCCTTGATAAGACCTGGCACTTGGCAGTAAATACAACGCCAATTACAGGCATTGTTGGTATTAAAATTAATGCCCACAGACAATCCGCCCGCACGTCTGGAAAGCACAGGATAGACGTATTTTAGACCTGCTACATCGCGGTCGTGGTTGGTGGTTGTTAGTGGTAATGCCATGCTACTTGTCGTAGGTTGTGGGTGAGGTACGAACCCCAACAATTGGGGACTGTATGCTGAAAAAAATAATCATGTGTATAATATATACATACATTACACATGAGGCAACAGGCTATGCGTACCAACATTGTTATAGATGACACCCTAATGCTAGAGGCATTAAAGGCTACTGGACTTAAAACAAAAAAAGAAGCGGTTGAACTGGGCTTAAAAACATTAATAAACCTAAATAAACAAGCGGCGATAAAGGAGCTTAAAGGCAAACTTAGCTGGGAAGGAAACCTGGACAACATGAGAACGGATAAATGATACTTGTGGATTCAAGCGTCTGGATTGATTACTTTAATGGCACGAGTAACCCGCAGACCACTATATTAGACTCCCTTTTGGGTGTTGAGCCAATCGCAATTGGCGATGTCATACTCACCGAAATTTTACAAGGATTTCGGAATGATACAGATTTCAAAACGGCGAAAGGAGTATTGTTGAACCTAACCATTTTTGAAATGCTAGGTCAAAAAAACGCCATTGTTGCCGCAGAAAATTATAGAACCTTAAGAAAAAAAGGCATAACCGTCAGAAAAACGATAGATTGCATGATTTCAACATTCTGCATAGAAAACAATCATGCCCTGCTTTTTAGTGACAGGGACTATCAACCCTTTGTGGAACATCTAGGTTTAAGGACTGTGCCTGCATAACGCAAAGAATGCTGTTCTGATTATTCTCAAAGATGCAATAGGATGTGCCGAGGAACGAGGCGCTTCCCTTCGTTTAGCAAATCCTATAGCCTAGTTTTCGTAGGTTGGGGTTCGTACCTCACCACCAACCTACAAAATACCCAACATACGAATGTCCTTCTGGCAAAGTGCGGCATCCTTGCCGCGCCCCTTCGGGCTGTTCCCAATAAAAACGCCAGTGCTAGGCGCGGCATAACGGGAATAGGCGATTATCGAAGGATTGTATGGGGAATTAGACGCGCAAAATAACCGGATTAAAAGATTAAGTAAAGCCTTTCCGCGCGTCGTAATCCACCATATCGAAGCATCTCATACGGCGGGTTACAAGACCTGAACCCCATGCCCCCTCCGATAATTTGGCATTAATAAACGTAGTGCGTTCCACGCACCTTATTGATAGTATTTAAAATGCCCGTAACAGCTTCAGCGTTCGTGGCATTTACTGGTGTTTGGTGCATGGAATGCACCCTTGGCTGGGTGCGTGATTGCAAGACCTGCCCCCCTTTCCCTCATTCCTTCTCTGTGCGGGATCACTTCCGCTCGAGCAGTTTCTTCTTCTGTATCTCGAACTCGGCATCAGTCAGGATGCCTCGCTTCCGAAGGTCCTCGAGTTTCAGTAGGTCGGCGTAGAGATCTGACTTTTGCGCTTGTGCTGGTTCGTCTTGGTCTTGTTTTTGAATCACGATATTCGGATTGTGAACCAATTGTGTGCGTCGAACTGCGGGATCATTTTTGTCGACCACTCGGAACTGATATTCGAAGGATGCCCACTGCGCTGGGCCAGAACCCATGGGTTTCTCTTTTGCTGATATTGGTAGTGCTACTTTGCCCTGATTTTCAGCGAAAGCATTTGCGTCTTCAATTACTCCAGCCTTCAAAGCGGCCGCACTGGCAAATATTCCGCCGTGCGCTTCGCGTGCGAGCATATACGTGTCAGGCGATATCTTTACTATTCCGGGATTGGTGCAGCCGGCCAAGGTTGCGACGAATAGTGGTAAGAGAATCAATCTTTGCATTTTCGCTCCGTGGATGAGTAAACGTGAGATGAAGAGGCTTATATTAAAATTAGAACCTAAATAAAAATTTTATAGCCCGTAGGCTGGGTTGGTAAACCCAGCTATTGCTGATTGCGCTGGGTTTCGTACCTCAACCCAGCCTACCAACTATCCCTGTGTCCTGGATTCCGGCAAGCGGCGCAAGTTCCTACTTGCTTACCGCACTTCCGCCATCCTTGGCGGTCGTCCCTGCCGGAATGACGTTTCCTTGGTGTCTTTACATCAACAATCAAACAATAACACCATCTTCCATGTGCAATACCCTACCCATCTTTCCTGCCAATTCGTGGTCATGGGTGACAATCAAAAAGCTGACGTTAAGCTCCTGATTTAACTCCAACATTAGCTGAAAAACATCATCGGCGGTTTTGCTGTCAAGATTGCCTGTCGGCTCATCGGCTAACACCACGCCCGGCTTATTGATTAACGCCCTGGCGACTGCCGCCCGTTGTCGTTCGCCACCGGATATTTCGCCGGTTTTATGCTCAACACGATGGCCTAATCCTACCCTTTGCAATAAGCGCGTGGCATCATGCCGCGCCTCCGCAACCGACAATCCACCGATCAACAAAGGCATGGCAACATTTTCCAGCACGGTAAATTCACCTAAGAGATGGTGGAATTGGTAGATGAAACCTAAGGAGCGGTTTCTTAAACTCGCCAGTTTTGCACCGCTGACATCATTCAGGTCAGTCCCATCCAGCACCACTTTACCGCCAGTGGACTTTTCTAAACCACCCAACAAATGCAATAAGGTACTTTTGCCCGACCCTGATGCACCCATGATGGCAACACATTCACCTTTGTTGATATTGAAATTAACGCCTTTCAACACCTCGACATCCAGGCCGCCTTGGGCATAGCGCATGGTTAAATTTTCGCAATGTAAAATACTGGTATTATTCATAACGCAGCACTTCCGCAGGGTTGATTTTTGACGCTTGCCAAGCAGGGTAAATGGTTGCAAGCAACGATAATACGAATGCCATCCCAGCTATTGTAGTGACATCCGACCATAAGAGCTTAGATGGCAAATCACTGATGTAATAAACATCTGCGGGTAAAAAATGGACTTTAAATATTTTCTCCAAATCGCTAACGATATGTCCGGCATTAAGCGCCAGCAAAATCCCTCCCACCGTGCCTAAAAGCGTCCCAACGACACCAATAATAGTGCCTAACACCATAAAAATGCCCATCACAGAGCCTGATGTCAGCCCCTGTGTTTTAAGGATGGCAATGTCGCCGCGCTTATCGGTCACTACCATCACCAGCGTGGAAACAATGTTGAAGGCTGCGACCGCCACAATCAGCAACAATATGATGAACATCACCATCTTTTCTGTCTTGATTGCCTTGAAAAAATTCTCGTGCGCCATAGTCCAGTCACTGACCAGATACTCGTCAGATAACTCCGAACTAAGCGTTTGGGTTATTTTGGGGGCGTTGAACACATCATCCAGTTTTATCCGCAAGCCGGAAACCGCAGTTTCCAGCCGGAACAGTTTGGCGGCATCGTCGATATGTATCAATGCCATATTCCGGTCATACTCATACATGCCGACTTTAAAAATGCCCACAACGGTAAACCTACGCATCCTTGGCACAATCCCCGCTGGCGTTGAATTGACCTGCGGACTGATGATCGTGATCTTATCACCCATGAAAGCACCCAGGTATTTAGCCAATTCCGCACCCAAAATAATGCCGTATTCACCCGGCACCAAATCCGTCAGCTTGCCCTGTTCCATGCGGTTGCCAACCTCCGAAACCTTGGGTTCGTTTTCGGGCATAACGCCATTCAGCATCGTGCCACTCACCCTGCGGTCAGCATTAATCATCACTTGGCCGGTAATAAACGGTGCCGAACCCTGAACGTGCGGTTGGTTTTTGATGCGGTTTTCCGCCTCAGGCCAGTTTTCTAACTGCCCGTATTTGCCCGTCAAGGTCGCATGGGAAGTCATGCCAAGAATACGTTCCCGCAATTCCGCTTCAAAACCGTTCATCACCGACAGCACTGTAATCAACGCGGTAACGCCCAGGGCTATGCCCATGACAGAGGTTAAGGTTATAAAGGAAATAAATTGGGTACGGCGTTTTGCCCGCGTGTAGCGCAGGCCGATATAAAAAATAAGGGGTTTAAACATGAAGAATATAAGTTTAAGGAATTGTCAGGATTTCCTGCATTTAGGGCAATAGCCGTACAAGTAAAGGCCGTGTGCGGTCAGTTCATAACCTAAGCGTTGGGCAATGTCTTTTTGGCGGGCTTCGATCACGTTATCCGTAAATTCATCGACTTTCCCGCACTTGATGCACAGGATATGGTCGTGATGGTCGCCGTCGGACAACTCGAATACGGAATTGCCGCCTTCAAAATGATGCCGGGTAACCAGACCCGCCGCTTCAAACTGGGTCAATACACGGTAGACGGTCGCCAGTCCTATTTCTTCGTCCTCACTTAGCAAAATCTTGTAAACTTGTTCTGCTGTCAGATGACGGTCGGTCGCCTGATTTTCCAGTATTTGCAGGATCTTAACCCTGGGCAAAGTCACTTTCAGGCCAGCGTTCCGTAGATCATGAGTTTCCACAGTTATCTCCAGTTGAGCAATCGCAAAAAGCGATAGCAAAGATCGGTTTTTCAAAACCTTGGTACATTGTAGCCTTTTTTTGCCCGTTGGCGCATGACAGTATTGTAGGATTATCGTTTAACATCCTGTATGATTCCAATTTTTGATTCTTTCCCGCTAGACAATGAGAAGCGCTTTTTTTTGTATTGTACTACTGGGCGGCGCGTTACTCGCCTCCTGCTCAACCATATTGAACAACTTGCCGGGCGTTTATACCATCCCCATCCAACAAGGCAATATCATTAACCAAGCGATGATAGACCAGCTTCGCCCCAATATGACCGAGCGTCAGGTATTGTACATCTTGGGATCCCCCATGCTGGTCGACACCTTCCATCAAAAACGCTGGAATTACCTGTATTCCAACCAACCCAGCGGTGAAGACCGTCAGCAAAAAAGAGTTTCTATATTGTTTAATGAGGCTAATCAAGTATCAGGCATTCAAGGCGACTTTAAGCCTAGCTCTACACCCGTCGTCAAATCTTCCGAGGAAACCACGGTCGATGTACCCAAACGGGATATAGAAAGGACCATGTGGCAGAAAATAACGGGCTTGTTTGGTTTTGATGATATTGATGATGCGCCTAGGAAAGATCCGGATTCAAAGCCAGTTGACAGTGGATCGCAAATAAAAACACCGCTGTAGGTAGACATTCAATGCCGTTAAGCCCCTTCTCCCTTGAGGGATGCCTTCAAGGATGTAGGGATTCAGCAGGAGAGGACGAAAACAACCTTAGCCCAATGACATTGGGCAACTATTCTGACCGGAATGTACCAGCAATGCTCACTTCTTAAGCGCACGTTGCCGTCTGGCTTCTTTGGGGTCGTGGATTAAATACCGGTAGATTTCAACCCTATCGCCTTGTTTCACTGTCTGTTCCGGTTTGCAAGCAACGCCCAAAATACCCACTTTGAGTTCTGAATAGCCTATTTCGGGGAAACGCATCAGCAACCCCGATAAGTCCACTGCGTGTTCTAGCGTAGTCCCTTGCGGCACTTTGATCGTGATGATAACTTGCTCTTCCGGTTTTGCATAAGCGACTTCAACCTCAATCAATTTCGCATCGCCGCTAACCTCGTCATCCATACACTTCTTTAGCGCGGCTGGTAAAAGAAGCCACCATGGTATTGCAAATTTGATTGAACACCGCGCCAAACGCGAGGTTTGCCAGTACGCCGGACATTTCAAACTCCAAATCCAAGGAGATTTTGCTGGCATCTTCACGCAAGGGCATAAAGTTCCATACACCTTCCAAATGCGAAAAAGGGCCGTCCAATAAGTACACGGTAATCCTTCCGCCCATATCTATCTGGTTTCTGGTGGAAAACGATTTTTTGAAACCACCTTTGGAAATCATCAACTCTGCTTCGACGTAATCCTCTTCCCGTTTGATAATACGACTGCCAGAACACCAAGGCAAAAACTTCGGATAGGCTTCTATGTCATTAACCAAATCAAACATTTGTCGAGCAGAATATTTGACCAGCGCACTTTTCTGGACAAGTGTCATGCCTTAAAGCACTCCGACCACGTTCAAGAACACCAAAAAAACGGCGGCAGGCGCGATATAACAAACCAGAAACTTCCAGATCTGGTAGCTTAGGTTGTCTGGAAAATCCAGTTCCTGTTTGCTGTGTTCCTGCTTCATGATCCATCCGGCAAAGATAGCAATGCAAAAGCCACCGATAGGTAACATCAAATTGGCAGTTACATAATCGATCAATTCAAACAGTGTGCGCTCAAATAATTTGAAGTTAGCCCAGACATTAAACGAAAAGACGGTGGCAAAACCCAGCACCCACGCCACTAAACCCGTCCACAAACAGGCTTTTTCGCGGGTAAAGCCTTTGTTCTCGATTAACCAGGCAACCGCTGGTTCAATCAGGGCAATGGACGAAGATAAGGCGGCAAACACCAAGGCGATAAAAAACAAAACGCCAACCAACCAGCCCCCAAACATATTACCGAAAGCGATAGGCAAGGTTTCAAACACCAAGCCGGGGCCGGAATTAGGGTGCAAGCCATTGCTGAACACAATGGGGAAAATGGCAACTCCTGCCAACAAGGCGACTATCGTGTCCGCTCCGGCAATAATCATGGATGATTTGGCAATGGACACATCTTTGGGTAGATATGCGCCATACACCATGATCGAACCCATGCCTAAACTCAAACTGAAAAACGCCTGTCCCATGGCAACTAACACGGAATCGGCGGTCAATTTACTGAAATCCGGCCTGAACAGGAAATTTAACCCTTGAAAATAGCCATCGGTGGTCATCGCATAACCGACCAGCAAGATCATCAAGGCAAACAGCCACGGCAATAAAAATCTGACCGACTTCTCAAACCCTTTCTCAATCCCTCTCACCACTATCAACATGGTTGCCAACATGAATAAGCTATGCCAGAAAATTAATTGCATGGGACTGGCGACAAAGCCATCAAAAATCGCCTTGATTTCACTGGGATTTGCACCGGAAAAACTGCCAAAAAAAGCCTTTATCACATAAGCAGATGCCCAGCCCGCGATTACGCTGTAATAAGACAGAATTAAAAACCCCGCAGCTACGCCTAACCAGCCGAGGTAATGCCAGTTCTTATCTGCACCTGCTTCTTTAGTCAAAATTTCCATCGTATGGATAGGATTTTCCTTGCTGCGTCGCCCTAGCATGGTTTCCGCCATCATCAAGGGAATGCCGATCAACAGCACACACAGCAAATACACCAGCACGAACGCGCCGCCGCCGTTCTCTCCTGTGACATAGGGGAACTTCCAGATATTGCCCAGACCAACCGCCGAACCCGTCGCCGCCAGGATAAACGCAAACCGCGAAGACCATTCGCCCTGTTGTGATTTCTTTTCGTCCACCATGTGTTAGTCCTGTAAGCCTCTAAAGAATATGTTTAAAATGCGGTAACACAGCTAAATTATTGCCCAATCCTGTTAAGTTAAAAAAACTCCCTCCCCTTCTGGAGAGGGTCGAGGCGAGGAAATTAAAATTAATTGGTTTAATCCCCCTCATCCTAACCTTCTCGGCAACTGCTCCTGCGTTGCCAAACCACACGAACGTGGTGAATGTGGAAACTGCAAGTGCATTTTTCCACCTACTGCCTACATCCCTGTAGGTATCCCTCAACGGAGAAGGGACTAAATCGCTTGATTCAACGGCATTGAATTATTGCCTTGTTGCTTTCTAAACACTTCCTATTAAAAAGGTATTATTATTAGCATATCGAGTAAAATGGCAAGCTTAACCTTTGACCCCGGAAATAATTCGCTATTCACCACTATGGCCGAGAAAAAGCCCACCAAAAAGAAACAGCCGCAGAACGCAACCATTGCCGTTAACCGTCAAGCAACACATGAATACCATATTGAAGAACGGTTTGAGGCAGGTATTGTACTGGAAGGTTGGGAAGTGAAAAGCCTGCGGGATGGCAAAATACAACTAAAAGAAAGCTATGTGGTTTTAAAACGCGGCGAAGCTTGGTTATCCCGCGCCCATATTTCGCCGCTACTGTCCGCATCAACGCATGTCAATCCCGATGCTATCCGCAACAAAAAACTACTGCTCAACCGACACGAGATCAATAAACTAATCGGCTCCGTCGAACGCAAAGGCTATACCATCATTCCGCTGTCGATGTACTGGAAAAATGGCCGTGCCAAACTGGAGATCGGCCTAGCTAAAGGCAAACAGCTACACGACAAACGTGCCGCATCCAAAGACCGCGACTGGCAACGTGAGAAAGGCCGTATCATGAAACATGCGTAATTTAAACATTATCCTGATGAGCAAAAACATTTATAAGCTATCAAGTCTTAGCCATGACCTTATCAACATTCCTTCAAAAAATAACCCAAGGCGAAGCCGTCAGTTTTGACGAAACCATGGCTATTATCGCCGCTTACTACCACTACCAACCTACCGAATTTAGCAATGGCTTAAACGATGATGCCCTTATCAATCCGGTAGGCACTAACGAAGGCTCCTGCAAAATTTTTGCCTTTGCCAAACTCCACCAACTTGGCGAGCAACAAACCCTAAGCTTGTTTGGCGATTATTACCTCAAAGATGTATTGCCTAATCCAAACGGCACTGGCCACCAAAACATCAGGAATTTTATGCGGTTTGGCTGGGAGGGAGTTCATTTTAATGGCGAAGTTTTGACACTTAACAAAGTGAAATAAATTTCGGTGTGGCAACTTGGATATGAGAACCACTGTAAGATGTGTCTTAACGAAGTTCGCAGAATTAAAGGTTTTTTTCACTTCAATTATTCAAGGCTGCTTTAATCCTTATCGAGTCTGCTCATTAACTCCGTTAATTGACCTTGTTGTTTTAATTAGCAAAAATCACCCAAACTGTTATATAATGCCCGTATAGCTTTAGAGCTAGGTTATTCGTGCCGACAATTAATTCTGCTCCTTCCCCCTGTTATCTGGTAAATGGACTTGAATTCGCCAAGCCTTGGCTAATCGACCGTAGCCCACTTGAATGATTCGACTGTGTATCATAGCTTATCGCGCTAAAGCGCATCCCTCCTCTACCAACAGGTAAATTAATGTCTAACGATGTCTCTCCTATACCCTCCTTCCATGATTTAGACCTGATTGAACCAGTACTCAAAGTACTGGATGATGTCGGCTATGAAACGCCTTCGCCCATTCAGGCGCGGGTCATCCCACACATGCTGAAAGGCAAAGACGTGTTGGGGCAAGCCCAGACCGGAACCGGTAAAACCGCAGCTTTTGCGTTACCTATACTGTCACGTATCGACCTCAAACAAAAAGACCCTCAGGCGCTGGTGCTCGCGCCTACCCGTGAATTGGCGATCCAGGTGGCGGAAGCGTTCCAGCGTTATGCCGGGCATTTAAAAGGTTTTCATGTATTGCCTATTTATGGTGGACAAGATTACAGCACTCAACTGCGGTCGCTCAAGCGCGGCGCTCATGTCGTCGTCGGCACGCCGGGACGGGTCATGGATCACATGCGCCGTGGCACACTGATTTTAAGCAACCTGAGTGTGCTGGTTCTCGATGAAGCCGATGAAATGCTACGTATGGGTTTTATCGACGATGTCGAATGGATATTGGAACAGTTGCCAGAAAAGAAACAGATTGCCCTGTTTTCTGCGACCATGCCAGCTGTTATCCGCAAAATTGCCCAGGTTTATCTGCACGAACCTGAAGAAGTCACCATCAAGGTCACTTCGGCTTCAGCAGAAAATATCCGTCAGCGCTTTTGGCTAGTTAGCGGTGTCCACAAACTGGATGCACTTACCCGCATCCTGGAAGCCGAAACGTTTGACGGCATGATCATTTTTGTCAGGACGAAAACCGCGACGGTAGAATTGGCCGAAAAACTGGAAGCCCGTGGTTACTCTGCCGCCGCCATCAACGGCGATATGTCGCAAACGCTAAGGGAACGGTCGATTAACCACCTCAAAAACGGCAAACTGGATATTTTGATTGCCACCGATGTCGCCGCCCGTGGACTCGATGTAGACCGGATCACCCATGTCGTCAACTATGACATCCCTTACGATACCGAATCCTACATCCATCGTATCGGCAGGACTGGCCGCGCCGGACGGACAGGTGATGCCATTTTGTTTATCGCACCCAGGGAACGGAAACTGTTATTCAATATCGAAAAAGCAACCAAACAAAAAGTTGAAGAAATGGGCTTGCCATCAACAGAGGTGATTAACAATAAGCGCATATCCCGTTTTAAACAAAATATTACCGATACATTAGCCGCAGAAGAGTTGGGATTTTTCAGCCAGCTCATTGAACAATATGAGCAAGAACATAATGTCACCGCCCTGGAAATAGCCTCTGCTTTAGCAAAACTGGTGCAAGGCGACACGCCTTTGTTGATGCAAAACCTGCCCAAACGGCCTAAAGACGACAGGGACAGTAGGGACACTAGAGATAGCAGGCCACCAAGAACAGACAGGCCGGAACGATTTGAACGGTCGCAATCAGAACGTAAACCACGACGCACTGGTGCCGCAAATATTGAAATGGAAACCTTCCGCATTGAAGTCGGCCACGCCCACGGCGTGAAACCGGGCAATATCGTCGGCGCAATCGCCAACGAAACCGGCATCGACGGCGACCACATTGCCCGAATCAAGATTGAAGACGACTACAGTACGGTGGAATTACCAGCCGGTATGCCCAAAGAACTGTTTCAGGAATTAAAAAAAGTCAGGGTAGTGGGTCAAGCACTTAATATTTCACGGATTGGCGGCGCTGATACAGACACAGGTTCTAGTAAGTACAAACCCGACGATACCGCAAAAAAAATAGACAAAAGCAAGAAAAGGATTAGTTCGACTTCCAGGCGGGCTAAACCGAAAGCGGTTGATGCGTAATTGGCTTATGCTTGTTGAGATTTAAACAATCGAAATTAGCCGGGAAAGGATGGGTAGAGCGCAGCGAAACCCATCAAAAACGGCGGGCACGGATCTTATGCGTATTGATTGGACGGTTGAAAGGAAGCTCCGTCTTGGCATGTTGGATTGTTTGGCATGGGTGTGATGGGTTTCGCTGCGCTCTGCCCATCCTACAAATTATTGCTTCCAAACACACAAACCACTGGCTTTTTCAATAGCGTCCAAACGTTGCTGGTGTTCCATCAATTCTCGCTCGCTACAATAAACGACGGCTAACGCAGGTCGATTGTTGGCTAACTGCCTGGGTTTATGGACATTTCTGGATTCTTGTCCCGCCGTTTCGCCTTCATCCAACAAGGAGGACTGGCCACCCGTCATCAATAAAAATACATCTGCCAAGATTTCGGCATCCAGCAACGCGCCGTGCAATTCCCGGTGGCTATTGTCGATAGCGTAACGTTTACACAAGGCATCGAGGCTGTTACGCTGCCCTGGATGTTTTTTTCTGGCAAAGGTCAACGTATCAAACACCGTGCTGAAGTCTGCCAAGGTTCTGGCTTGGTCATTTAACCGCGCAAACTCATGGTTAATGAAGCCTACGTCAAAGGGTGCGTTGTGTATTACAAGTTCAGCGCCTTTAATAAAAGCAATAAAATCTTCGAGAATATCGCCAAACCGGGGCTTATCTTCCAGGAATTGATTGGTTATGCCATGCACTTCAATCGCACCCCTATCAATAACGCGGTCAGGATTAATATAGACGTGAAAGCGGTTACCGGTTGTACGACGATTAATCAACTCGACGCAGCCAATCTCTATGATCCTATGGCCCTCTTGGGGACTCAGCCCCGTGGTTTCGGTGTCTAGGACTACGATGCGGTTTGATACGATGGGGCTAAGCATTACTTATTTCAGGGGGAAACTCTGCATAGTCCTTCGACAGGGTTCTCCTGAGTTTATCGAAGGGCTCAGGACGAACGGCAACCTGTTAATTCCGTTCGTGGTGAGTCGTGAGCCCTTCGATAAACTCAGGAGAGCCTTGCCGAATGATCGAACCATGAATGGAATCAACAGGTTCAGAAATTCCTTAAGCAAAAGGATTCTCTAGTACGATAGTCTCGTCCCTTTCTGCACCTGTAGAGAGGATGGTTACCTTAACGCCGACCAACTCTTCAATCCGCTTGATATAGGTTTTGGCATTTTCAGGCAAGGCATTAAAGTCAGTGACCCCGGCAGTCGTACCGCTCCAGCCTGGCAGTTCTTCTATAATGGCATGGCATTGCTGGTATTGCTCCGCACCCAGGGGAGCCGTGTCTGTCACTGCTCCGTTCAGTTTATAACCAGTGCAAATCCCAATTTTTTCAAGACCGTCCAGCACGTCCAGTTTAGTCAGGCAGATTCCGCTAAGGCTATTGAGTTTTGCAGATTTACGCATGGCCACTGCATCAAACCAGCCAGTGCGCCGCTTACGGCCTGTGGTTGCACCAATTTCATGGCCTTTAGTGCCAAGATGATCGCCGTTGGCATCGTGCAATTCAGACGGGAATGGGCCATTGCCCACGCGTGTCGAATAGGCTTTGGTTATTCCTAAAACATAATGCAGGTCAAGCGGCCCGATTCCGCTGCCTGTCGCCGCACCGCCCGCTGTGGTGCTGGATGAGGTGACATAAGGAAATGTACCGTGGTCTATATCCAATAAAGCGCCTTGTGCGCCTTCGAATAATAGGTTTTTTCCTTGTGCTTGATACGTGTATAAGGCTTCGCTGACATCGGTGAGCATCGGCTTGACTTGTTCGCCCAAGCTGAGCGCTTCATCGAGGGTTTGCTGATAATCGACCGCTTCGGCCTGGTAGTAACCGGTTAGCATAAAATTATGGTATTCCAGAAGCTCTTTAAGCTTTTCCGCAAAAACCGTTGGATTCAATAAATCCCCTGCCCTTAAGCCTCGTCTTCCTGCTTTGTCTTCATAAGCGGGGCCGATGCCACGCCCAGTCGTACCGATAGCTTTGCTGCCCCTTGCTTTTTCGCGAGCCTTATCGACAGCCACATGCACTGGCAGGATTAAGGTACAGGCTTCGCTGATTAACAGGCGGTTTTTGACCTGAATCCCGGCGTTTTCTAGAAACTCAATTTCTTCCATCAAGGCATTCAGGGACAACACCACGCCGTTGCCTATCATACATTGGACATTCTCCCGAAGGATGCCAGATGGAATCAGGTGCAGGACGGTTTTTTTCCCTTTGATAACCAAGGTGTGACCGGCATTATGGCCACCCTGAAAACGAACGACAGCGTGTACTTGCTCGGTCAACAAATCGACCAGCTTGCCCTTACCTTCGTCACCCCATTGGGTACCTATAATTACGACATTTTTTCCCATGTTTATTCCAAGCCTAATTTTGTAATGCCTTGATAACCCAGTTTTGGCGGTCTAGCTCCAAAACAGCCGTACAACCCAACTCTTTTGCATTGCCTATTTGTCCAGGCAGTTGCTGGATCACAATATGCCCTTGGGCGCGTAAATCCCTGATTTTTTCGTTTAGCGAGTTATCTTTCTGATAAGGTGCAAATATGTGTTGATTAAGCTCATCTTGGGCAGTTTGCTTGCCTAGCAGTGCCAATAGCTTGAGGTCAGCGCTAAAACCCGTTGCCGGACGTGCGCGACCAAACACCGCACCAATATTGTCATAGCGACCGCCGCGTGCAATTTCCCGTCCGATAGTAGGTACAAAAGCGGCAAAAACTACGCCGGTATGGTAATGATAACCACGCAATTCAGCTAAATCAAAACTGATCGGTAAGGCCGGAAAACGGCTCGTCAGTTGTTCGGCTACGGCTTCCAGGTTAGCCAACGCCTGTTTTACTTGTTCGTCTGCTTTTGCTAATACCGAATGAGCCTTTTTGATTATTTCTTTCCCGCCATTTAGTTCTGGTAGCTTTAACAGCATGGCTTTAACATCCTCGTTAATGGCAAGATTGGACATCAGTTCTTCAAGTTCAGGCCTAGCCTTACGTTGCAGAACATCAAATAAGGTGCTTTCCGAAATTTGATCTAATCCAGCTTGCATAGACAACGCCCGGAATATGCCGACATGCCCCAGATCGAGATGCACGTCCAGCAAGCCTGATTGTGCCAGCATTTCCAGCATCAAGCGTATCACTTCGATATCGCTCTCGATACCGGCGTGACCATAAAGCTCAGCGCCTATTTGCATGGGGCTACGGGTTTTTTCCAACGGGTCGCCCCGTGTGTGCAGAACTGTACCTACGTAGCACAAACGGGTCGGCCATTCATGTTTAAGATGATGGGCATCCATCCTGGCGACTTGCGGGGTCATATCCGCCCTGAAACCCAGCGTTCTGCCGCTAATTTGGTCGGTCAGTTTGAATGTTTGCAGATCCAGGTCATGTCCTGAACCGGTCAACAAGGAATCAATGAAATCTATCATCGGGGGGATAACCAGCTCATAACCCCAGCATGTAAATAACTGAAGTATGCTCCGGCGTAAATTTTCAAGATACGATGCTTCTTGGGGCAGTATTTCTTCTATGCCCTCGGGTAAAAGCCAGGAATCTTTTGGTTGCATATTTATCAGTGCCTACTCAAACAAAACGCCCCACAAGGAGCGTTTTTATTTTACCCGCAGTGGTCGGGCATCACTACACACCCAATCAGTGTTATAGATTAGCCCACCAACAGAGTGATCTTATTAACTTTTTTTACTCAAGCTTATTTCCTGAACCCTGATTTTTAAAATACTTGAAAAACTCTGAATCTGGATCAAGCACCATCATACTACCTGTATTCGAAAAAGTCTTTTTGTAAGCGTTTAAACTGCGGCTAAAGGCAAAAAACTCTGCGTCAGCGCCATAACTCTTTGCATAAATCTCCGTCGATTTTGCATCGCCTTCACCGCGTAGCTTTTCAGCATCCCGAAATGCGTTAGCTAAGGTAACAACGCGCTGCCTATCGGCATCAGCACGTATTCTTTCAGACGCTTCAGAACCCTGTGAACGGAATTCACGGGCAACCCGCTCACGCTCCGCTTCCATCCGTCGGAACACTGAACTGCTGACTTCTTCAGGCAAGTCAATCCGCTTTACCCTGACATCAACGATTTCCATACCCAGATTTGCAGCGAGGGGTTTTGAATTTTTGATCAAAATTTCCCGTATCGCATGGCGATCTGTTGACACGAGTTGTTTGATATTGCGTTTGCCAAACTCACCGCGAAAAGCATCCTTAATAATCTGGTCTAAACGTAAATTAGCTTGGCCAATGTCACCTGAAACAACCGTATAAAACTTTTTTACATCGCCGATACGCCATTTAACAAAAGAATCGACAATGACGTTTTTCTTTTCAGCCGTTAAGAAACGCTCAGGTTTTGAATCCATGGTCTGGATTCGGGCATCAAATTTCTTGATGTTATTGATGAACGGCCATTTCAGGTGTAAACCCGGATCGTAATCCGATTTTTGGATTTGGCCTAGTTTGAATTTAATGGCTTTTTCAGTCTGTCCCACCGTAAATATGCACATCATTCCAATAACAATCAATGCGCCGATACCTACCGCTATTTTATTCTCTAACATTACCGTCCCCTTCCATCACGATCACGACCACGCGTTGACGATCTATCAATCACTTGCTGCTGTTCATCTTCTATCGACGCATGTTTCGGTGATTGGCGATCTATTGCAGGCTGCGTAGTAGCTTCCTCGGTCTGAACAATCGCTTGCTTTTGTTGGATCATTTTGTCCAGGGGTAAATAAAGCATATTGTTGCCACCCTTGACATCTACCATGATTGCATTCGACTCAGACATCACAGATTCCATCGCTTCAAGGTAAAGACGTTTTCTAGTCACCTCGGGAGACTTTTTGTATTCAGTCACTAATTTGGTAAAACGGTTGGTCTCACCATCTGCTTGGGCTATCACTTGCTCTTTGTACCCTTCGGCTTCCTGTATCTTTCTTGCGGCTGCGCCCCGTGCTTTTGGCACGACATCGTTAGCATAGGCCTGTGCTTCGTTGATAAACCGTTGTTGGTCTTCCCGTGCCTTGATGGCATCTTCGAAGGCATTTTGCACTTGCTCAGGCGGCTGGGCATCTTGAAGATTGACGCTGGTAATTTGTATGCCCGAGTTATAAGCATCCATCACTTCCTGAATCTCTTTTTTAGCTTGGGCTACTACTTCGCTCCGTCCTTCAGTCAGGACAAAATCCATAATGCTTCCACCGATTACCCCACGCAGGGCACTTTCCGTCACTTGCTTCAAGGTGGCTTCGGGATCGGCGAGATTGAAAAGCAGCGCTTTCGCGTCTTTCACTTGGTACTGAACCGCCAATCGGACATCGACATAATTTTCATCTTTGGTCAGCATTAACGCTTCTTTGGGTACTGGCACTGCGCCTTGAACCTGACCATTACCACCTGACCGATATCCGACTTCAATATACCTTTGTTGCTGCACATTAATTTTTTCGACCTGCTCAATAGGTGCAGGAAAATGCCAGTTTAAACCGGAATCTGTTGTAATGGTGTATTTACCGAACCGGGTTTCAACACCTTGGTTTCCCTCATCAATAATGTAAAAACCGCTCAAAATCCAAAGCACCAGTAGAGCAGCCGCTATATAACCTATATTTTTCATTGAGTTACCAGATGAAAAAACACCTGGAGATCCGCCGCCGCCACTTTTACCACCGCCAAAGATGTTGCTTAACTTCTCTTGTAATGAACGTATTGCTTCATCTAAATCGGGCGGTCCTTTTTGATCCCCTCGACCACTCCAAGGATCTTTTTTATCACCGCCTGGCTCATTCCACGACATATTTCTGCTCCGTATTGGATTATTTATTATCTTCTATCACTCAGGATGTTTTCGTTTAAACGATTAGAGTGTTACTTGTGCAATCTTGACATTGTATCGTAATTAATCGAATTCTCATTGCTAAACTTCCCTAAAACACTACTTTTGGTAGTACAGCAACAATGAGGTTTTAGTAGGGTATCTTTAATTCTCACATCATTTCTTCGGTTTTGATTGCGCTCAATAAACCTAGGTATTTGTTATCTATCTCAATTATCAAATCACTACCTCCCGAGTCATCAATATGCTCGTCAATTATTTTTGCGCAAGTAAATAATTTGGCCCTGATTTGGCCTTGATCTGGTCTTAGATAACATTTTCGTTTGTTTTTCTTAGGTTCAAATTGTTCCGCTAATACACTCAACAGTAAGTCGATTCCCTGCCCAGTCTCAGCGGACAACCACACCCGTAGTGGATTACCTTCATCATCGCGGTCTATCCTGGGTTGCCTGTCATCCAGTAAGTCAATCTTATTAAATACCTCGATGCACTTAATTTTATCGGCACCAATTTCACTTAGCACCTGCTTGACTTCTTTAATGTTTCCTTCCCTATTCTCAGAATTAACATCGACCACATGCAGCAATAAGTCCGCTTCACTGGCTTCCTGCAAGGTAGATTTGAAAGAAGCGACAAGTTCGTGGGGCAAATGGCGGATGAAACCCACCGTATCGGCCAACACGATTTCCGTATTGTTAGGCAGACGGCAATTACGTAGCGTTGGGTCTAAGGTTGCAAACAATTGGTCGGCCACATAGGTGTAAGCGCCCGTCAAGCGATTGAACAAAGTGGATTTACCGGCATTGGTATAGCCCACCAATGATACCGATGGAATTTCGGCTTTCTTCCGTTTGCTGCGGCCTTGATGCCTTTGTTTATCAACTTTGTCCAAACGTTTTTGAATTTGTTTGATACGCACTGCCACCAGCCGTCTATCGGTTTCTAACTGGGTTTCACCGGGGCCGCGCATACCAATCCCACCTTTTTGCCGCTCCAAATGCGTCCAGCCGCGAACCAACCGGGTAGAAAGGTGCTTCAATTGCGCCAATTCAACTTGTAATTTGCCTTCGAAGGACTGCGCCCGTTGTGCGAAGATGTCTAATATGAGGCCGTTCCTGTCCACCACCCTGACACCCAGGAAACCTTCAAGATTCCTTTCTTGGCTGGGCGATAAGGCATGGTTAAATAAAACGGTATCCGCAGAATAATCCTCGACAGCGCTTTTAAGCTCTTCCAGCTTGCCTTTGCCGACAAAGTATTTAGCGTCTGGACTTTTTCTACTGCCTATCACGACGTGAACCGGATCAGTCCCCGCCGATTTTGCCAGCTCTTTTAATTCCAGGAGATCTTCATGGTGGGCGCGAAAGCTTAGATGAACAAGAATTGCCCTCTCGCCCGAATCAGGGCGATCAAACAATTAAATACCTCATTACTGTTCCGATAACAAAACCCGCGTTGTTAACGGCAACCACTGTAGTAGACAGGATTATTCCTCAATGGCGGATTCATCATCCCGCGTCAGCTTCACGGTTTTGGCGGGAACTATCGTTGAGATTGCGTGTTTGTAAACCATCTGGCTAACAGTGTTTTTAAGCATAATGACATACTGGTCGAAGGAATCGACCTTGCCCTGCAACTTAATACCATTTACCAAAAATATTGATACGGGCGTATGCTCTTTTCTGAGTGCATTGAGGAAATTATCCTGTAAGTTTTGACCTTTCGACATCCGATTTCTCCTTATATTTATTTTTAGTGATTAGCAAACAAGTAATTTTCCCATCCAGTGCGATAACTTGCAATGAACGTCACATCGAGGTACTAGATCTTGAAGATACCGTTCTACTGTAACCCTGTATGATAACCGTATCAACAATGAACAAACCCAAGCAACAGCCTTGATTGCGGATTTAGTGCCAAAGTTCAATTATGTCTTCATTTTCTGCAATAGCAAGGGATAATTTTTACCCCCTTTGTAAAAATTTTTCAACCACTTCTGTAAAAATTTCTGGTTGCTGAACATGTAACCAATGCCCCGCTTTAGCAATTTTTTCGAACATGGCCTTAGGAAATAACCGTAATGTATCTTCCAATGCAACATAAGCAGAGTCTGCACCGGCAATAAATAGCGTTTCTGCATGATGAGGCGCTAGATTCTGGCACTCTGGAAAAGCAACTATATTCGATGCCATAAGCAAAAAAATAGCCAGGTCAATCCGCCAATGATAGCCGCCATCCTTTAGGATCAGATTTTGCAGCAGAAATTGGCGGTAGTCGAGTTCGGGTATGTCCTTAGCAAGCATTAGCTCTGCTTGTTTACGATTATGGATTTTATCCAGAGGCAAGTCTATTAATGCTTGAATGGTCTTGTCAAAATTGTGCGTGTAGCTTTTGGGCGCAATATCAACAACGATTAATTTGTCCGTACGCTCAGGATGATTCAACGCCAGCCACATCGCAATCTTACCGCCCATACTATGCCCCATGATATGTGCAGTCGTTAGCGCATGTTCATCCATAAACCGCAGCACATCGGCGGTCATCGCGGGATAATCCATTATCACATGGTGCGGTGACAAACCATGATTACGCAGATCTAATACATAAACGTGGAATGCAGATGAAAATCTTTCGGCTATTTTTCGCCAGTTACGTGAGGAAGCAAAAAAACCGTGCAGGATAAGGAGCGAAACCGGATGCTGGCTACCCAATTCTTCATAGGCTAAAGCTACAGTTTCCATAAGACAAAAAAAGTTGCAAGGTAAATTTTTGGCATAAAAAAGGCTGTCAAATGACAGCCTTGTATATGGCGTCCCCAAGGGGGTTCGAACCCCTGTTACCGCCGTGAAAGGGCAGTGTCCTAGGCCACTAGACGATGGGGACTAAAACGTGTTCAGTCTGTTTTTGAAACTTTTTATTTTTTGGTGGAGCCAAGCGGGATCGAACCGCTGACCTCTTGCATGCCATGCAAGCGCTCTCCCAGCTGAGCTATGGCCCCTCAACTCAGACCGCGCATTCTACAACAATTACCGTTTATGTCCAGCACTAATTTAAACCCTGCACGTACTTAATCGCCTTTTGTATCCTCGCTAGCGTGGTTTCCTTTCCTAGCAAAGACAAGGTAATGTCTATGCCCGGCGACATTGCCGACCCACACACCGCCACGCGCAAAGGTTGTGCGACTTTGCCCAAACCCACTGCCATTTTGTCGGCTAGGTTAATAACGGTTTCATGCAAGGGTTCGCGCTCCCAAACCTGCAACCGTGAAAATTCGTCATGAAGATTTGCTAAGACCTGATCGGAACTTGCCGTAAAATTCTTTTTTGCCGCTTTTTCATCGTAAGCATCAAAATCTTGATAAAAATAAACACTCGCTGCCGCCATTTCGACCAAGGTTTTACAGCGTTCTCTTTGTGCTAAGACTATATCAGTGAGGCTAGGGCCTTTTTCTAACTCGATACCACGTTGCTCAAAATGCCACGCCAGATGCTTAGCTACGTGAGCAGGATCGCTATTCATGATGTAGTGGTGGTTCAACCATAACAACTTTTCCATGTTGAACGCGGAAGCGGATACATTGATGGCCTTCAGGCTGAAATTGGCAATCATCTCATCAATGGAAAAAATTTCCTGATCACCATGCGACCAACCCAAGCGCACCAGATAATTTAATAAGGCTTCGGGCAGATAACCTTCGTCACGGAACTGCATCACGCTAACTGCGCCATGACGTTTAGACAAACGCGCCCCATCAGAACCCAAAATCATAGGCAAATGAGCATAAAGCGGCAAAGCCACGCCCAAGGCATTGAGGATATTGATTTGCCGTGGCGTGTTATTGATGTGGTCATCACCTCGGATAACATGGGTAATGTGCATGTCCATATCATCAACCACCACCGTCAAATTATACGTCGGCGAACCATCCGCCCTGGCGATAATCAGGTCGTCCAGCTCCTTATTGGCAACCGTAATATCACCCTTGACCAAATCATTAATGGTGACTGCGCCATCCACAGGATTTTTGAAGCGCACTACGGATTCCTTACCCGGTTGCGGCTCGGTCAAATGACGACATTTGCCGTTATAACGCGGCTTCTCCTTACTCGCCATCTGCTCTGCGCGTAGCTGTTCCAATTCTTCCTTGCTGCAATAGCAACGGTAAGCATCGCCCTGATCCAACAATTGCTGGATCACTTCCTTGTAACGGTCAAAGTGTTGGGTTTGATAATATGGGCCTTCATCATAGGTCAAGCCCAACCAGTCCATGCCTTGCAATATGGCATCAACGGATTCCTGGGTCGAACGCTCAAGGTCGGTATCTTCAATCCTTAGGATGAATTTCCCTTGATGTTTACGGGCGTACAGCCAAGAAAACAGCGCAGTACGTGCGCCGCCGACGTGGAGGTAGCCGGTGGGGCTGGGGGCAAAGCGGGTTCTGATGGTCATTTTTTACTATGAATAATGATTTTAAGGTTATTGAATGGGTAACGATGGTTAGAATTCTAAATGGTTTTGGACATCCATATAACCATGCAAAATGCGGACGATTAAGACGTAATCATGTTCAATCGTGTAAATTATCAGATGTTTTCCATGGTATCCAATACGAACAGGAGGATTGAACTCATCCCTTTCTCGGTAAAACAAAGGATTTTCGGACAGGAATTGACATTTCTCCCTCAAACCATCTGCGTACTGGTCAGCTTGACGTTCGCCAAAATTAACAAAGCCGTAACGATAAATTTCCGCAAGGTCAGCTTCGGCCTTCTTTGAAAAAACATACCTTGGCATTACAGGCCGGTCTGTAATTTTCGCTTTGCCGCGTCGATAATTTCATCGAAAGACTTATCACTCATTCCACTTTCCAGGCCTTCAGTAATCGCTTTTTGTATAGCCTGCTTATTGCGGTTTTCTTGGTCTTTACGGATCAAATCCCTGACATAATCGCTCGAATTGGCGTATGTCCCCGTTTCCACCTGCGCCTGAACCCAATCTTTCATCGGGTCAGGTATGGAAATATTCATCGTAGCCATTGTTACATCTCCAGATTTAGCATGAAACTTTGACTCTATTTTATGGCACAAATTGGCAAAGATTGCCAATTTATTTGGAGATAACCTAACTTATCCGTTCGTGGTAAGCTTGTCAAACCATGTATGGAATCAATACCCCACCATCATTCCGGCAGGGACGACCGCCAAGGATGGCGGGGCTGCAACCGTTCCATACGGTTGCCAGCATTCCCCGCATCCCTATGGGTCAAGTGTGGCAAGCAAGTAGGGAACTTGCGCCACTTGCCGGAATCCCATGTTATCCCCTCTCCCCTTGTGGGAGAGAGTTAGGGTGAGGGGTATTTTATAATGTGTCGCTAACGCGACGATTGCTTTTAATGCCAGTTCCCGCACTGGCAGGCGAGATACTTTTCTTTGCTTGTCCAAAGAAAAGTATCCAAAAGAAACGACCCCCGTATGCCGCTTGCTTCCTGCGTTCCTCAATTTTGACGGGGGGCGCCGGAAGGGACTTCCTGCCCCTCCGGCAACGTGCGGCATCCCTGCCGCACCCCTTCGGGCGATTCCCGCCAAAACCTCCGGTACTCGGCGGGGCATACGGGAATGGTGCGTTTATCGTAGTGTAGGGTGGATTAGATGCGCAAAACCACTTAATTCTCAATATAAGTAAAGCGTTCCCGTGCGTCGTAATCCACCATGTCGAAGTCCATCACATTCGGCGGGTTACGCCGCGCATGAACACCAGTAGTTGTTTAGGCACAGTGGGTTTGCGCGGCTAACCGCGCCCTACAGCTAACCCAACGTACGTGGTTCCTGCCCCTCCGGCAACGTGCGGCATCCCTGCCGCACCCCTAACGGGCTATTCCCGCCCTTACCTCCGGTACTCGGCGCGGCATACGGGAATGGTGCGTTTATCG
>Ga0302321_100001115_pt1 | contig 22937 bp, 14 predicted proteins | sample Fen_T0_1_FD_202505 | JGI IMG/M metagenome (GOLD analysis project Ga0302321, IMG submission 202505) | Peat permafrost microbial communities from Stordalen Mire near Abisko, Sweden - Fen_T0_1 | ecosystem: Environmental > Terrestrial > Soil > Wetlands > Permafrost | place: Sweden: Abisko...
CCGTGTACCACAAACTTTGCACTGCCGCGGCATTTGCGGCCAGCCTGTTCGTCGCCTCCATGTTCGGGGCAACCGCCGCGGCACAGACCACGATGAAGGCGACCCTCGTCGCCTCCGGTCTCGTGAACCCCGACGGGATGTACGCGCCGGAGGGCGACACCAACCGCCTGTTCATCGTCGAGCAGGCTTCGGCCGGCTCCGGGCGGATTCGCATCCTCGATCTGACGCAGACTCCGCCGGTCCTGCTCCCGACTCCGTACTTGACGGTCTCGCCGATCCTCGCGGGCGGGGAGGAGGGCCTGCTCGGGCTCGCCTTCCACCCGAACTTCGCGAACAACGGCTACTTCTTCGTCTTCTACACGAACACGGCCGGAAACCACCAGATCATGCGCTACCGGGCCAACGCGCCCTACATGAGCTCGGGCACTGCGAACGCGAGTTCGGCAACGGCGGTGATGACGATCACGCACCCCGTGATCGCCAATCACAACGGCGGCTGGCTCGGCTTCGGGCCGGACGGATACCTGTACATCGCGGCTGGCGAGGGCAATGGGAGCTCCCAGGACATGCTCACCCGGCTGGGCAAGATCCTGCGCGTCGACATCGACAATGACGCGTTCCCCTCGGACCCGCTGAACAACTACACCAATCCGCCGACGAATCCGTACTTCGGCTCCACGACCGCACTGCCCGAGATCTGGCACTCCGGGTTGCGCAATCCCTGGCGCGCCTCGTTCGATCGCGCGAACGGCGACTTGTGGATCGCCGATGTCGGCGGCGCGGCCTTCGAGGAGATCGATTTCGTCCCGGCCGGTGTCGGCGGACGCAACTTCGGCTGGAGCTGCATGGAGGGCCTCTTCTGCACCGGCTCGGGCACCTGCGTCTGCAACACGCCGGCCCTGACGCTGCCCGTGCACGTGTATCCGCACACCTCCGGCAACGGCTGCATCATCGGCGGCTACCGCTATCGCGGGCCCTCCATGTGCAACTTCCAGGGGCTCTACTTCTTCGGCGATTTCAACTCGTCGAGGATCTGGACCGTCGGGTGGAACGGCACGAGCGTTCAGAACCTGACCGACCGCACGGCGGAGCTCGCTGCGGGCGGCGGACCCCCGATCAACCTGATCACGTCCTTCGGCGAGGACGCCGAGGGCGAACTCTACGTCTGCGACGCGCTCGGCGACGTGTTCCGCATCGATCCCGGCACGATCGTCGACTGCAACCAGAACGGGCTGCACGACTCGTGCGACATCGCCAAGGGGACGAGCCACGACTGGAATGCGGACGGCGTGCCCGACGAGTGCCAGACGACCGGCGTGCCGAGCTGCTTTGGAGACGGCAGCACCTCGAGCGGATGTCCGTGCGCGAACCTCGGCGCGCCCGGTCACGGCTGCGAGAACTCGGCCGGCACGGGCGGTGCGCGGCTGGACGGCTACGGCGATCCGTCGGCGGACTCGGTCGTGCTTGCGAGCAGCGGCGAGCTGCCCCACGCGCTCACGATCTTCCTGCAGGGTGATGTGCTCAATCCCGCGGGTGTCAGCTTCGGCGACGGCGTGCGCTGCGCGGCCGGGACGCTCAAGCGCCTGTACGTGAAGAACGCCAGCGTTGGCGTGGCGCGCGCGCCGATGAGCGGCGACCTGAGCATCACGGCGCAGTCCACGCTGCTCGGCGATCCGATCCTGCCTCTCTCGGGCCAGGTGCGCTACTACCAGGCCTACTACCGCGATCCGAGCCTCGCCTTCTGCCCCGCCCCTGCGGGCAACAACTGGAACGTCTCGGGCCTGCTCGCGATCACCTGGTGATCGATCTGGAGCTGCGGACCTGCCCGGGCGCCGAGATCGGCGCCCGCGGGAGCCTGGCGCGCTAGGCGAAACCGGGGTCCGCGGTTACTGTGTCGCTGCTCGCCCCAACACGGATTTCGCACCAGGACCGAGACCATGCCTAGAGGAATGTTCCGTGCCGCAAGCATTGCGGCGAGCGCGCTGGCGTTGTCAGCGCACTTTTCCGCGCTGTTCGCGCAGACTTCGCTGCGCGCCACGCGCGTGGCCTCCGGGCTCGACAACCCCGACGGCGTCTGCGCGCCGGCGGGCGACACGAGCCGGCTCTTCATCGTCGAGCAGGCCAGTTCAGGGTCCGGCCGGATCCGCATCCTCGATCTCGCGCAGGCGCCGCCGGTCCTGTTGCCCGCGCCGTACCTCTCGATCGCGCCCATCCTCGCCGGAGGCGAGCAGGGACTGCTCGGGCTCGCGTTCCACCCGGATTTCGCGAACAACGGCTACTTCTTCGTCTGCTACACCAACAGCGCCGGCGACAACCAGGTCGTGCGCTACCAGGCGAACGCGCCCTTCGGCACTTCGAGCAGCGCGAACCTCACCAGCGGGAGACCCGTGCTGACGATTCCCCACCCGGGCGCCTCGAATCACAACGGCGGCTCGCTCGCCTTCGGGCCGGACGGATACCTCTACATCGGCGCCGGCGATGGCGGTTCCCAGCCGTTCAACGCGCAGACGCTCAGCGTGCGCCCGGGGAAGATCCTGCGCGTCGACGTCGACGCGGACGACTATCCCGCCGATCCCGCCAACAACTTCGCCATCCCGCCCACGAATCCCTTCTACGGCTCCACGAACCCGTTGCCGGAGATCTGGCACTACGGCCTGCGCAATCCCTGGCGCATCGGTTTCGACCGCGCGAACGGCGACCTGTGGATCGGCGACGTGGGCGGCGCGGCTGTCGAGGAAGTCGACTGCGTTCCCGCGGGAGTGGGCGGCGAGAACTTCGGCTGGCCCTGCATGGAGGGTTCGAATTGCACGAGCTACGGCTGCGGCTGCTTTCTCCCACAGCAGACGCTGCCCGTGCAGACCTATGCGCACACCTCGGGCAACTGCTGCATCATCGGCGGGTACCTCTACCGCGGAGCGGCGCTGTGCGACTACCAGGGCCTGTATTTCTTCGGCGATTTCTGCTCCTCCAGGGTCTGGAGCGTCGAGTGGAACGGCACGAGCACACAGAATCTCACGGAGCACACGGCCGAACTCGCCGCCGGCGGGGGCCCGACGATCAACCTGATCACCTCCTTCGGCGAGGACGCGGCGGGCGAGCTCTATGTCTGCGATGCCTTCGGGGACGTGTTTCGCATCGAGCCCGGCACGATCGTGGATTGCAACCAGAACTCGATCCACGACGGTTGCGAGATTGCCAACGGCAGCGGCCACGACTGGAACGGGGACGGGCTGCTCGACGAATGCCAGCCGACCGGATCCGCGAGTTGCTTCGGGGACGGCACGACGCCCACGGCCTGCCCCTGCAGCAACGCCGGCGCACTCGGCCGCGGCTGCGACAACTCCGACGCGACCGGCGGCGCGCGCCTGGACGGCTACGGCGATCCGCTGCAGGACAGCGTCGTGCTGCAGAGTTCCGGCGAACTGAGCTCGACGCTGACGCTCTTCCTCCAGGGCGACGCGCGCAACGTCAATGGTGCCGTCTTCGGCGACGGCGTGCGCTGCGTCAGCGGCCTCCTGATCCGTCTCTACGCCAGCGCCGCGAACGCCGGGAGCGCGCACGCCCCGCAAGCCGGGGATACCCCGATCTCGCAGCGCTCGACGAGCCTCGGGGACCCGTTCGTCCCAGGGTCCGGGCAGCGGCGCTACTACCAGGCCTTCTACCGCGATCCGCGCCTGGTCCTGTGCTCCGTCGCCGGCGGCGATCCCTGGAACATCTCCAGCATGTTGACGGTCATCTGGTGATTCTGGCCGGCTGCGGATAGGCTCGCTCGGGTCCAGGTCCTGGCATCCCGAACCGGAGTCAAGCCATGCTTCCGCGCCTTTTCCGCTCCACGCTTCTCGCGCTCGCCGCCCTGGCGGGTTTCCAGCAGCTCACGGCCCAGAGCACGCTGCACTCGACGCGCGTCGCCTCCGGCCTTGCGAGCCCGGTCTTCGCCACGGCGCCGGCGGGCGACTTCAATCGTCTCTTCATCGTCGAGCAGGGCTCGGGTTCGAGCGGCCGGCTGCGCCTGCTCGACATCTCGCAGAATCCGCCGGTGCTGCAGGCGACGCCCTACCTGACGGTCACGCCGATCCTCGGCGGAGGGGAGCAGGGCCTGCTGGGCCTCGCCTTCCACCCGAACTTCGCGAGCAACGGCTACTTCTTCGTCTATTACACGAACCCGGCGGGCAACAACATGGTGGTGCGCTACCAGGCCAACGCACCCTACTCGACCTCGACCAGCGCCAACGCCGCCTCGGCCATGACGGTGATGACGATCAGCCACCCGGTGAACAGCAACCACAACGGCGGCTGGATCGGATTCGGTCCCGACCACTACCTCTACATCGACACCGGCGACGGCGGCTCGGGCAATGACCCGCCGAACAACGCGCAGAACCTCAACGTGCGCCTCGGCAAGCAGATGCGCATCGACATCGATGGCGACGACTATCCGGCGGACCCCGCGAACAACTACGCGATCCCGCCCACCAATCCCTTCTTCGGTTCCACGAATCCGCTGCCCGAGATCTGGCACTACGGCCTGCGCAATCCCTGGCGCGCCTCCTTCGACCGGCTCACGGGCGACATGTGGATCGGCGACGTGGGCCAAGGTGCCATCGAAGAGGTCGACATCGCGCCGGCCGGCCAGGGCGGCCTGAACTTCGGCTGGCGCTGCACGGAAGGCCACAACTGCACCGGGCTCACCGGTTGCGTCTGCAACGGCCCGCTGCTGACTGCACCCGTGCACACCTACGGCCACACCTCGGGCAACTGCACCGTGATCGGCGGCTACCGCTACCGCGGAGCGGCGCTGTGCAGCTTCCAGGGTGTGTACTTCTTCGCCGACTACTGCTCCTCGAGGATCTGGAGCTTCGAGTGGGACGGCAGCAGCATCCAGCACCTGACCGACCGGACCGCCGAGCTCGCTCCCGGCGGAGGTCTCTCGATCAACTCGATCAGCTCCTTCGGCGAGGACGCCGCCGGCGAGATCTACGTCTGCGACCTCGGTGGCGAGCTCTACAAGATCGGCCCGGGAACCATCGTCGACTGCAACCAGAACGGCTTGCACGACGGCTGCGACCTCGCGAACGGCACGAGCCAGGACCTGAACGCCAACGGCGTGCCCGACGAGTGCGAGCCGACCACGGGCAACTCGAGCTGCTTTGGCGACGGCAGCGCTGCAACCGCCTGCCCGTGCGCCAACAACGGCACGCTCGGACGCGGCTGCGAGAACTCGGCCGCGACCGGCGGCGCGCGACTCGACGGGGTCGGCCAGCAAGCCAGCGACCAGGTCGTGCTGGTCAGCTCGGGCGAGCTGCCGACGGCGCTGACGATCTTCCTCCAGGGCGACACGCTGAACGCGAACGGCGCGGTCTTCGGCGATGGTCTCTTGTGCGTGGGCGGCAACCAGAAGCTGCTCTACGCGCGGAACGCGAGTGCGGGCAGCGCGCACGCGCCGCATCCGGGCGATGCCTCGATCACAGCGCGCTCGACCCAGCTCGGCGATCCGATCTTCCCGAGCTCGGGGCAGCTGCGCTACTACCAGGCCTACTACCGCGACCCGGACCCTGCCTTCTGCAGCGCACCGGCGGGCAACACCTGGAACGTCTCGAGCCTGTTCTCGATCGTCTGGTGAGCGCGGGCCGGCGCTACTTCGCCGGCTTGCGCGCCTCTTCCTCGGCCCACGCGGGCCAGAGCGTGCGCGCACGCTCTGCCGCCGGCGTCGGCGCGTAGCGCTTGCCGAGCAGCTTGCGCACGCACTTCTCGAGCTCCTTGTCCTTCTTCGCGTCGGCGAATTCCTGCGCGCTGTGCAGCAGCGCTTCCGCTTCGGCCTCGAGCTTGACGACCGCGATCTCGTCCTGGAGCTCCTTCTTCGCCTCGGCCTTCTTGAGGCGTGCCGCGATCTCCTTCTCGACCGGCAGGCCCGCGCAAGCGCGCTGCAGCTCCGCGAGGCGCTTCCAGGCCGCGGCTGCAGTGCCGGGCACGAGGCCTTCGCAGGCGTGGTCGAGCTCGGCCGCGAAGGCCTTCTCGGCCTCGGGCAGCGCCTTCCCGGCCTCGGCGCCGTAGGAGGAGAGCGGGGAGATCTCGCGCACGCGCGTCCACTTGCGCAGCGCCTCGGGCCAGGCCTTGCCGGACTGGGCCGCGCGCGCATCCTCGAGCGCGCGCGAGAGCTCGGTCCACTCCGCCTCGAGCAGGCCGGGGCCGAAGCTCTTCTTCTGCTCCTCGATCCCGGCCAGGATCTCGCCCGGATCGCCGACACCCGAGGTGTTGATGCGCGCACTCAGGCTGCCGTCGGGTGCGAGCAGGATCGTCTGCGGGCAGCGCATGCTGCCGTCCTCGTCGCGGTACTCGAGCGCCAGGTCGTTGAAGTTCTGCTGGTGCTGCGCGCAGGTCTCGTACCAGGGATAGACCGAGCAGGCGTTGCGTGTGACCTTCTTGCCCTCGATGGTCTCCTCGATCGTCTTCGAGGGGTGCTGGCCGTTGTCGCTGACGAGCACGATCAGGCGCTCGCAGGCGGCCATGAACGCCGGGTCGTCGATGAACTTCTTGCGGTACTCGACGTTCTCGCTCTCCATGTCCTTCAGCAGGACGTGGATCAAGAGGCCCGCGTTGCGCTGGCGCGCGAGCTTGCGCGCCTCGGAGAGCTTGCCGGTCGCGACCTGCAGGTGCACGCTCGCCGCCGAGGCCGAGGTCTTCTGCGGCTCCTTCTTCTTCGGCTGGCCGCGCTCCTTGCCGCCGGATTGGAACAGCGGCAGCAGCGCGGCGAGCGCGCACAATCCCGTCTCGAGCAGGCGTGCCATGCGCCACGAGTCTCGCGCGCCCTCGCTCGGCGCGCAACGGTTGCTACCCTGGGCGAGCGATGGGGAGCACCGAAGAGACGCGGGGCGGGGGGCGCGCACGCCTGTCCTGGCTGCCGTCCGCATTCCTCGCGGCCTGCGCGGCCGCGGCGGGCGGCGCCTGCCTCGTGGCGCCGCGTCTGCACCTCGATCCGGTGCAGCCCGAGGCCAGTGCCGCGCTGCTGCACTCCGAGGAGCTGCGCCGCAGCGCGAGCCTGCCGGGTCACGCGGACGACGCGGCAGCGGCGCGAGCCGAACTCGAACGAGCGCTGCAACTCGAGCCCGGCTGGGTTGCGCCACAGCGGCTGCTCGACGATCTCGAACGCGAGGAGCTGCGCGGCGCCGAGGCGCTCGAGCGCGAGCGCGCGCAGGTCGCCGCGCATCCCGGCGACGCCGCGGCGCTGTACCTCGCCGGCCGGCTCGAGGGGCGCGAGGGCGTCGAGCGCTTCGAGCTCGCGCGGCGCGCCGACCCGAACCTCGCCTGGGCCTGCAACGGACTCGCCTGGGCCGCGAGTGCCGCGAACCGCAGCGCCGAGGCGCTGATGTACGCGCGCGCGGCGCTGGCGCGCGCGAGAGAGACCTACGAGCGCGGCTACTTCGAGGCGGCCCTGGTGCGCATGCTGCTCGCCTCGGGCCGGCGCGACGAGGCACTCGAGCGCATCGAGGCGCGCCTCTCCGCGGCCGAGACCCCGGCTTGCGAGCGCGTCGCGCTGCGCGTGCTGCGCGCGTCGAATGCGCTCGCGAGCTCGCGACCCGAACGCGTGCGCGAGGGCTACGACGAGGGTCTGCGGCTGCTCGGTGAGGAGCCTCTCTCCGAGCGCGAGATCGCGGACCTCGCGGCCCTGTTGCAGGCCAGCACGCTAGGCGAGGCGAGCCGCCTGCTCGAGCTCGCCAGTGCTCTTTCGCGTGGCACCTCGCCCGAGCGCGACCGTTTGCGCGCGCGCATCCTGCTCGAGACGGCACCCTCGCCTCTTGCGCTCGGCCTGCTGCAGCGCGCCGAGGCGTCGCAGGGCGGGCCGGTCGAGAGCTCGCTCCTGCGCGCCGCGCGTTTCGCTGCCGGCGAGGGCCGGGAAGCCGTGGAGCTCTGGCTCGGAGCGCTGCCTTCCGCGCTGCGCGACGAAGACGGTCTGCCGCGCGACGAGCGCCTGCGCGCCGTGGTCCAGGCCGCGCGCGCGCTCGCGGCCGGCCCGGATTCGGGCGCGAACGAGGCGGCGCTCGGGGATGCGCTCTGCGAAGCCGGCTGGTTCCTCGAGGCGCGCGAGGTCGCCGGCGCGCTGGCGCGCAGCGATCTCGAGCGCGCCCTGGCGCTCGATGCGCGCGCGCTGGCCGCGATCTCGGCCTTCTCGGGCCTGCGACGCTGCCTCGTGGAGGTCGACCGCGAGCGCGCCGGCGCCGCGCTGCTCGCGAGCATCAGCAGCGGCACGGGATCCGCGCACGCAACGGCGCTGCGCGACGCGCGCGCTCCCGTGCGCGATCTGGATGGACTGCTCGCGCGCCTCGACGAGCTGCTCGTCCCCACGCGCGTCGCGGGCGGCTTGCGCGGCCTCTCCGATTCGCCGCGTCTGTCCTTCGGCATGGTGGGAGAGCTCGTGCACCCCGGGCCGCGCTATTCGAAGGCCGACGCGCAGGCCGGCCTGGGTGCCGAGGGCGCGGCGGTCGGCGGCCTCGCGGCCGAATTGCTGCGCCTGCATCGCTTCGGGATCTTCGGCGAGATGAGCGGCTCCGGTCCCGATGGAGCCGTGCTGCCGTTGCTGTCGCTGGAGACGCGCTCGGGCAAGCACCTCGGCGTGCCCTGGTCGGGCACCGTCGCGCTGTGCGAGTCGGCCGACCTCGAACCGCAGGCTGCGCGCGCGGGCGCCGGCATCGCGGGTGCAGCGCTGCACGAGGGCTACTGGCTCGACATCGACTCTCTGCGCGTCGAGCAGGCGCACTGGCGCCGCCTTGCGTCGCGCTTCGAGGGGCCGCAAGGCCTGGCGCGCCGTGCCGAGCTGCTGGCCTTCACGGGACTCGCGCTCGAGGCGCACGACGAAGACGAACTCTCGCGTCTGCGGCGCGCGCAGGGCGCCCTGCTCGGGGAGGGCGAACGCGTGCGCCTCGCGCGCATCGCCGCGGGCGGAGTGCCCACGCTCGACGAGTTCATCGACGTCGCGGGCATGCACGAGGAGGGCCACTTGTGCGACCGCACGCGCTTCCTGCCGCTCTCGCAGCACCTGCCGCGCGCGCTGGGCTTCCTGATCGAGTGCGGCGCCTCGCCGCAGCGCGTGATGCAGCGCCTGGAATACCGCGCCCAACTCGTGGCGCTGTGCGACGCGCCGGATGCGCGCATCCCGCTCGCGCAGCTGCTCGACGCAGCGGAAACCGGCCCGGGCAGCGGGCTCACCCCGCACGCGGCCGCGTATGCGGACCTGCTCGGCGACATGCTCGCCGGCCTCGACCGCGAACTCCTGCGCGATCCACGCTCGTTTCCGCACGTCGATCCCGCGCGCAGCCTGGCCCAGCAGCTGCACCGGCTGGACCCGCAAGAAGTTCGCGGTCTCGCCCGGCGCGTCGCGCAGCGCGAAGGCCTGGACAAGCGCTAGACGCCACCCGGGTTCCAGGTCCCGGCCTCAAGACCGGAAGAGCCGCCCGCCGAAGAGGCACCTTCCGACCCGTCCCGAGGACTGACGCGCAAACGCCATGGCCTGGATCGACGCCCTCTTCCAACGCATGGTGCAGACCGGAGCTTCCGACCTGCACATGACTTCCTCGCTCGCCCCGATGTTCCGCATCGACGGCGAGATGCAGTCCGTCGAGGGCTGTCCGCCGATCACCGCCGAGCAGATGCTCAATCTGCTCTTCGAGATCACGCCCGAGGGCAACAAGGCCGAGTACCAGAAGATCTTCGACACGGACTTCGCCTACGAGCTCGCCGAGGTCGGCCGCTTCCGCGGCAACCTCTTCCGCGACCACCGCGGCCCGGGCGGCGTCTTCCGCCTGATCCCGTCCAAGGTCCCGACGGCCGAATCGCTCGGCCTGCCCAAGCACGTGCTCGAGCTGTGCCAGCTCTCGAAGGGCCTCGTGCTCGTGACCGGCCCGACCGGCTCGGGCAAGTCGACCACGCTGGCCTCGATGATCGACCACATCAACGCCACGCGCACGGATCACGTGATCACGATCGAGGACCCGATCGAGTTCGTGCACACCTCGAAGAAGTGCCTGATCAACCAGCGCGAAGTGCGCTCGCACACCGAGAGCTTCAAGCGCGCCTTGCGCGCCGCGCTGCGCGAGGACCCCGACATCGTGCTCGTGGGCGAGTTGCGCGACCTCGAGACGATCGAGATCGCGATCGAGACGGCCGAGACCGGCCACCTCGTCTTCGGCACGCTGCACACGACCACGGCGCACTCCTCGATCGACCGCATCATCGACCAGTTCCCGGCCGAGCGCCAGTCGCAGGTGCGCACGATGCTGGCCTCCTCGCTCAAGGGCGTCGTGGCGCAGACGCTGGTCAAGCGCTCGAGCGGCGGCCGCGTGGCCGGTCTCGAAGTGCTGATCGTCAACTCCGGCATCGCGGCCAACATCCGCGAGGGCAAGACGCACCAGATCCCGTCGCTGATGCAGATGAACGGCAAGATCGGCTGCAAGCAGCTCAACGACGCGCTCTTCGAGCTCGTGCTCTCGGGCACGGTGGACGCCAACGAGGCCTTCAAGAAGTGCATCCAGAAGGAAGACTTCGTGCGCAAGTGCCAGCAGGCGCAGGTGCAGTTGAACGCCGACGAGTCCGCGACCGAGCCGCTGATCGGTGGCCCCGTGACGCCGGCTCCCGCCGCGGGCGCCGCGCCGCGCGGCCCGCTGCCGCATCACACTGCGCCCGCGCACCCGCAGGCTCCGGCGCCGACGCCCATCCCGGGCTCGCGCATCCCGAGCCCGGGCCAGTCGCCGATCACGCGCCGCTAGGGATTCTGGCTGCCCTTACTGTGCGGGAAATCCGCACCCCCAGAGCAACCCTGCGGAAACTCGTGCGTCTTCCCCTTGGCGGACCATCCCGGCCGCGCCAAGGAGAATCGACCGATGCAATTCCAACCGGGCTTCTGCCCGTGCAAGACTTCGGATGGCGGCACCTGCGGGAGCCGCCAGTACCAGCGCCGCGGCACCTTCACTCGCGCCTGCGACGGTAGACAAGTGCAGCGCTTCCAGTGCAAGCGCTGCGGGCACACGTACTCAACGCAGACCTTTCGCGTCGACTACAGGCTGCGCAAGCCGGCCCTCGATCGGCTCATCTTCACGCTGCTGATCTCGAAGGACACGCAGCGGCACATCGCGCGCACGATCCACTGCGATCGCGGGTCGGTCGCGCGGCGACTCGAGCTCTACGGCAAGCACGGCAAGGCCTTTCACGAGGCGGCGCTCCATGCCCGCGGCCAGACGCAGCCTTGGGAAGGCCGCTTCCTGCTCGACGAGCTCGAAACGTACGAGCACAACCGTCGACTCAAGCCGCTCACCGTGCCGGTGCTCGTTCACAAGCCGAGCCATTGCATCCTGCATGCGGCGGTAGGCACGCTTCCCCCGAGAAAACCCCTCTCGAAAGCGAACCAGAAGAAGCTCGAAGCCTACGAAGCAGTCGAAGGCAAGCGCAGGAGCGAATCACGCGCGAAGGTGAGCGAGTGCTTCGATGTCCTGCAGAGCATCGTGCCGACCACGGGCCTGGTGCTGGTCAACACGGATCAGAAGCACACCTACCGCGCGCTCTTGAAGAAGGCCTTCGGCGATCGGCTCGTGCATCAGCGCACGAACTCGAAGGAGCCGCGCACGTACTGGAACCCGCTCTTCGTCGTGAACCACACCTTCGCGATGCTGCGCGACGGACTCAGTCGGCTCGTGCGTCGCAACTGGGCCGCGTCGAAGGAGCGCGAGAAGCTCGAGTGGCACCTGTGGCTCTACATCGCCTGGCGCAACTACGTGCGCCCGATCACCAATCTCCGCCGATTCGAGACGGCCGCCATGGTCGCCGGACTCGCACCGCGGATGCTCGAGGTCAGCGAACTTCTGCAGTGGAAGATCTTCGATTCGACGGCCGCACAGTAGAGGCAGCCAGAATCAGGAGAGGTGATAGGTCTTCAGCTTGTTGTACAGCGTCGCCCGATTCACCCCCAACACCCGCGCCGCCTCGCTCCGGTTCCCGCCCGCCTCCGCCAGCACCTGTTCGATCAGCGCGCGTTCCATCCCCTTCAGCGAGCGCTCCGTACTCGCCAGCGTCGCCGTGCGTGCTGGCGCCGCAGACTCCGGGAACAGATGCTCCGGCAGGATTTCCCCGCCTTCCGAGAACAGAACAGCCCGCTCGAGCGCGTTGCGCAGTTCGCGCACGTTTCCGGGCCAACTCCACGAGAGCAGCTTGCGGCGTGTCGTCTCCGCGAAGACGACGGGGCCGCGGGCGAACTCGGTGCGGAACTGCGCCAGGAAGTGCGCGGCGAGGACCGGGATGTCCTCGGGGCGTTCACGCAGCGCCGGCACGCGGATCGACATCACGTTGAGGCGGTAGAAGAGGTCTTCGCGGAAGCGGCCTTCGGCGACCATGGTCGAGAGGTCGCGATTGGTCGAGGCGAGGATGCGCACGTCCATGCGGCGGTCGGACTGTGCGCCGACGCGGCGGTAGGTGCGCTCCTGGAGTACGCGCAGCAGCTTGGCCTGCAGTTCGAGCGGCAGCTCGCCGATCTCGTCGAGGAAGAGCGAGCCGCCTTCCGCGGCGGCGAGCAGGCCTTCGCGGCCCTTGGGTAGCGCGCCGGTGAAGGCGCCGCCTTCGTAGCCGAAGAGCTCGGCTTCGAGCATGCCTTCGGCGAGCGCGGCGCAGTTGAGCGCGACGAAGGGCTGTTCGGCGCGCGCGGAGTGTTCGTGCACGGCGCGCGCGACGAGTTCCTTGCCGACGCCCGACTCGCCGGTGATCAGCACGGTCGTGCGCGGGGCAGCAGCCACGCGCTCGACGGCTTCGAGCACGAGGCGGATGGCGCGCGATTCGCCGAGGATCGGGCCCGAGCGCAGGCGCGCGAGCTCGCCGCGCAGGCGGTCGCGCTCGAAGAGCACGGCGCGGTTCTGCAGCACGCGTCCGAGCGCCTGCTCGAGCGTCTCGAGCCGGATCGGCTTCTCGAGGAAGTCGCTCGCGCCGGCGCGCATCGCGGCGACGGCGGTCGAGACGTCCGCCATGCCGGTCAGCATCACGACGCAGGGCGCATTCGGCAGGGCCAGGAAATCCGGGAGTGCGGCCAGGCCGTCGCGCGCAGGCATGTAGAGGTCGAGCAGGACGAGTTCGGGCGTGTGTTCGCGCGCCGCGACGAGGCCGGCCTCCGCGCCGGGCGCCTCCCAGGTCTCGTGACCCAGGGCCCGGCACAGCGCAGCGATCGCCTTGCGCGCGCCCTCGTCGTCGTCGACCAGAAGCAGACAGGCCATGTGCAAGCCATTCCAGCGGAGCATGCGCGAAGAAGGAAGGGATAAACGCACAGGGAATCCCTTTCCGCTTCAGCCGCCGCCGGGGCGTGCGGCGCGGGTCGCAGGCCCGCGGGAGCGGAAAACGAGTGCGCAGGCTCATGCGAGCCGGGGCTCCTCCGAGAACTCCTGCGGTCGGGGCTTTACCGGGGCCCAGACCACTCAGCTTCAGCGAACCAACTAGAGACCGGGAATCACAGGAGTGTCATGGGTCTTCGAGTCAATACCAACATTGCGTCCCTCACGGCGCAGCGAAACTTGGCAGGGGTGAGTAGCCGCCTGCAGGGCAACTATGCCCGACTGTCCTCGGGCCTTCGAATCGCGACCGCGGCGGACGATGCCGCCGGCCTCGCGATCTCGGAGCGCATGAGGTCGCAAATCCGCTCGTACGCCGCTGCTGGGCGCAACGCCCAGGACGGCATCTCTCTCGTCCAGACCGCCGAAGGCGCTCTGAACGAGGTGAGCAACATTTTGAGCCGCATGCGCGAACTGGCGATCCAGTCCGCCAACGGCACGCTGAGCACGACGGACCGCACCACGATCGGCTCCGAAACGACGCAGCTCGTCTCCGAACTCGACCGCATCTCCAACTCGAGCGAGTTCAACGGCATCCACCTGCTCGACGGTTCGTCCACGACGACCAGCATCCAGGTCGGCATCAACGCCAACGAGACCATCGACATCACGCTGCAGAACACCTCGACGGCGACGCTCGGCGTGAGCACCGTGGACGTGTCGTCCGTCTCCAACGCGAACGCAGCCCTGGGCATGATCGACGGAGCCATCGACCTGGTGAACACCAGTCGCGGCAACCTCGGCGCCGCCCAGAACCGCCTGCAGAGCGCTGTGAGCAGCATCGCCAACGCAGGCGAGAACCTTTCCGCAGCCGAAAGCCGCATCCGCGACGTGGACGTGGCCATGGAAACTGCGGACCTGACTCGCAACTCCATCATGCAACAGGCTGCCGTGTCGGTCCTCCAGCAGGCGAACGTCCAGCCCCAGATCGCTCTGAAACTGCTCCAGTAAACGAGAGAACTCGGCCTCTAGTGCCGATCGCTGAGGGGGAGGGCCGTCGCAAGGCGGTCCTCCCGATTCGAACCGCGAATCGACAGTGATCCAGCACGCAGGAAGGCCGGCCACAGCGAACAGCGCTCTATTCACAACTAGCGAATCAACCCGCGGACGTGCGTGAAAGCTGCCTCAGCGACACGCCTCCGCGGGATTCTCCGCGTCCGCGGCGATCCCTGCGTGCCCAGGTCGATCGCCGCGGTCGGAGGCCGGTGTCCGTGCTGCGCGAGTCCTCGCGCAGCCGGCCACCGGTACCAACCATCGGGAGCCCGGTGGGGGGATCGAGGGCCGTGCACACTCATTCTTTCGCGCGTCGACGTGCTATCACGCGTGCGAGGGTGCGGCCCGAAGTCCCCCCGTGCAGACAAGGCTGGCTCCCCGATGTCCGCGACGTGTGCGTTACCACCTGAATTCTTTTCCAAGGAACGATAACAATGGGACTTCGTGTCAACACCAACATCGCGTCCCTGACGGCGCAGAGGAACCTCAGCTCGGTTACCTCTCGCCTGCAGGGCAACTATTCCAGGCTCTCTTCGGGTCTGCGTATCGCCACGGCAGCGGACGACGCCGCTGGCCTGGGCATCAGCGAGCGCATGCGCTCGCAGATTCGTTCGTACGGGGCCGCGGGCCGCAATGCCCAGGATGGCATCTCTCTCGTTCAGACCGCCGAAGGCGCGCTGAGCGAAGCGAGCAACATCCTGGGCCGCATGCGTGAACTGGCCGTCCAGTCCACCAACGGCACGCTGTCGACGACCGACCGCGCCACGATCAGCACGGAATCCAACGCGCTGGTCGCCGAGCTCGACCGCATTTCCAGCTCGACGTCCTTCAACGGCGTCAACCTGCTCGACGGCTCGTCCACGACGGCCGCGATCCAGGTCGGCATCAATGCCAACGAGACGATCGACGTGGGTCTGCAGAACACGACCTCGGCGACGCTCGGCGTGGATGCAGTGGATGTCTCGACGGCCACCGGCGCCAACACGGCGCTGGGTCTGATCGACACCGCCATCAACACGGTGTCGACGGCTCGCGGCGATTTGGGCGCAGCCCAGAACCGTCTCTCGAGCGCGTACGCCTCGATCCAGAGCGCGTCCGAGAACCTCTCGGCTGCCGAAAGCCGCATCCGTGACGTCGACGTGGCGCACGAAACGGCCGACCTGACCCGCAACTCGATCCTGCAGCAGGCCGCGACGTCGGTCCTGGCTCAGGCGAACGTGCAGCCGCAGCTGGCTCTCAAGCTGCTGCAGTGATGCACCGCCCCGCGGACCGGACTCCGGTCCGCGGGCCACGCACCTGACGAGGGGGCTCCGCCTGGCGGAGCCCCTTTCGTTTCCATGCGGAAGGGAATTCCGACTGGCCCGCGCTTCGGAACTGCCGCGGCTTGGCGCTAACCCCGGCCCGGACCTGCTCCGATAACTCCAGCGGCTCGCCTCCGTGCAGGCAGGGTCACGCACAGGAGTGCAACGAACATGGCAGTCAACACCAACGGCATCAGCTTCAGCGGACTCGCCAGCGGCATCGACACGGCTTCGCTGATCACGAAGCTCACCCAGCTCGAGAGCCTGCCCATCCAGCAGATGCAGGCGGATCAGCAGACCATCCAGGCCAAGCTTTCCGCGATCGGCACGCTGAAAGGCCTCGTCACCACGCTGCAGACCAAGGCCCAGGCGCTCTCGTCGAAGGACACATTCGCCTCGTACTTCACGTCGGTCAGCACGGACGGCTTCCTGTCCGTTAGCGCCAGCGGGAGCGCCAGCCCGGGAACACACTCGGTGACCGTGAACCAGCTGGCGACGATCGACCGCTGGACCTTCGACGGCGTGACGGACAAGACCGCCAACCTCGCGACCGTCGACGGCCAGCACGTCTCCTTCACGGTCAACGGCACGAACTACGACATCCCGCTGACTGCGGCGCACTCGAGCCTCGAAGACATCGCCTCGGGCATCAACACGACCGCGGGAACGGCCGTCAGCGCCTCGATCGTCAACGCAGGCACCGCCGCCACCCCGAGCTTCCAGCTCGTGCTGACCTCGAAGGCCAGCGGCCAGGACAATCGCATCACGGGCATCGTCAACACCGTGGCCGGCCTGACGATCGACACCACCGGCCCCGACAGCAGCGGTCACGCGCAGAGCTCCAACAACATCACCGTCGGCCTGAACGCGATCGCGGTGATCGACGGCCTGACCGTGACGCGCGATACGAACGAGTTCAACGACGTGGTCCAGGGACTCAGCATCACGGCCGAGAGCGCCGATCCGACCCAGCAGCTGAGCGTCTCGGTCACGGCCGACACGGGCGCGATCAAGACGAAGATCAACGACCTCGTCACGGCCTACAACGGCCTGGTCGACTACGTCAACTCGCAGAACACGTACTCCAAGGACAACGGCCCGGGCGGCAAGCTCTTCGGCGACTCGATCCTGCAGCAGGTGATGCAGCAGGTGCGCGGGGCTCTCTTCAACGTGCCGGGCAGCGTGGTGATGAACGACACGGCGGGCTTCTCGACGCTCTCCCTGGTCGGGATCAAGACGCAGAGCGACGGCAAGCTGCAGGTCGACGACACCGTGCTCGACGACAAGATGGCCGCCGACCTCGGGAAGGTGGCCGACCTGTTCGTGGACACGGACGGGTTCAACAACGGCGGCGCGGCCCCGAACACGACCGGATACTACACCGACACGACCGCCGACTCCGGGCTGGCCAGCACCCTGGACCGCGTGATCCAGCGCATGTTCGACAGCTTCAGCGGCCCGGGCGGGAAGACGTTCAAGGGCGTGTTCGACACGCGCACGCAGTCCTACAACGACGCCATCTCGAAACTGATCAAGGACATGGACGCCAAGCAGACGCAAGTGGACAAGTTCCACGACGGTCTCGTGGCCAAGTTCGCGAACCTCGAATCGGTGATGGGCGGCCTGCAGGCGCAGGGTGCCTCGCTCGCAGCCGGATTCGCGGGCTTCAGCAGCTCCGGAGGATAGACATGAACCACCATTCAGCCGCCAAGACCTACCAGCAATCGTCGATCGAGAACGCCCCGCCGGTCAAGATCGTGCGTCTGCTCTACGAGGGCGCCCTGCGCGCCATCGACCGTGCAGCGATCTGCGACCCGAAGACCGAGCGGCGCGCCTTCGTGCAGCAGGTTTGCCGCGCCAACGACATCGTGGCCGAACTGCGCGTCGCGCTCGAGCGCGAGCCGGCGCCCGAGATCGCCGATGGTCTCGAACGAGTCTACGAGTTCGTGCAGTTCCAGTTCGCCCAGGCGCATCTGCACAACGACATCCAGCCGCTCGCGCACGCGCGCAAGGCGCTCGCGACCCTGCTCGAGGGCTGGCGTCAGATCGAGTTGCAGACCGCGGGGAACAATGGCTGAGGAGCTCGCGCACCTGCCGCCTGCGCGGGACGGGCTCGAGCGCTATGAGCTCCAGCTCCAGCGCCTGCTGGCCCTCGTGGGCACGGTCGATCCGGCGAGCAACGGCTTCCAGGCCGTTCTCGCCGAGTGCGCGCGCTGCGCCGAGGGTTTCGAGCGCGAAGTGCAGCGGCTGGCACAGGCGCCGCCGCTCGAGCGCGCGCGCGCGCGGGAGCAGGTGCAGGCCCTGCTGCGGCTCAACGGGCTCGCGCAGGATGCGTTGCGTCGCGAATGCAACCACGTCGGCCTGTTGATCGCGCAGACTCGCACCGTGCGCGAGTGCCTCGCGCAGGCCGTTCAGCCGGTCGAGACCGGCGATTCCTGCGACGTGCGCGGCTGATCGGCCGGCACGCGCACCGGCTTGCGCCGGAAGACCTGCCCGAGATCGTCGAACCAGCTGTACGCGACCGGCGTCACGATCAAGGTCAGGAGCAGCGAGAGCGTCTGCCCGCCGATCACGACCACCGCGACCGCGCGGCGCTCCTCCGCGCCCGGCCCCGTGCCGAGCGCGAGCGGCAGCATGCCCGCCACGAGCGTCAGCGTGGTCATCAGGATCGGCCTCAGCCGGTCGCGATTGGCGCGCAGGATCGCCTCGAGCCTTTCGACCCCCTGCGCACGCAGCTGGTTCGTGTGGTCGATCTGCAGGATCGCGTTCTTCTTGACCACGCCGAAGAGCACCAGGATCCCGAGCGCCGAGTACAAGTTGAGCGTGTTGCCGCTGACATTGAGCGACCAGAGCGCGAAGGGCACCGAGAGCGGCAGCGAGAGCAGGATCGTGAGCGGGTGCACCAGGCTCTCGAACTGGCTCGCGAGGATGATGTACATCAGCACGACCGAGAGCAGGAAGGCCCACAGGAACTCGCTGAAGGTGCGCTCGAGCTCGCGGCCGCGGCCCGAGACGCGCGTCGAGTAGGCCGGCGGCAGGTTCATCTGCTGGATCGCGCCGCGCAGCGCCGCGAGCCGGTCGGCCAGCGCGAACCCGGGCGCCACCGAGGCGCGCAGCGAAACCTGGCGCTGCCGGTCGAGCCGGTCGATGCGCGCGGCGCTCGTCGCGGCCTCGAGGTGCGCCACGTTGTCGAGGCGCACGAGCCGGCCGTCGCGCGCGGGCACGTACAGCTCGGGGATCTGGCCCGGGCGCGAGCGGTCGCGCTCCTCGAGGCGCAATTGCACGTCGTACTCTTCGTCCATCTGCCGGTCGCGATAGCGCGAGACGCGCTCTTCGCCGCCCACGGAGAGGCGCAGGGCCGTGGCCACGTCCTGCACATCGACGTCGAGGTCGGCCGCGCGCTCGCGGTCGATCATGGCGCGCAGCTCGGGCGTGTTGAGCCGCAGGGTCGTGTCGAGGTCGACGATGCCGCCGAGATCGCGCGCGCGCTCCTTGAGCTCCTCGCCGTAGCGCGCCAGCTGCACGATGTCCGGGCCGAGGATCGAGAAGTCGATCTCGAAGCTGCCGCCGCCGATGTTGAACGAGGGCGCGTTGCGCACCGAGCAGCGCAGGTCCTTGAAGGCGGCGAGGCGCGCGCGCAGCGCCAGCATCACGTCGCGCTGCGTGTAGTTGCCCTCGAAGGCCTTGCCGGGCGTGCCGTGGAAGAGCTCGCGCAACAAGCGCGTGATCGAGAGCACGCGCTCCTCGTGCGGCGCCGTGCGCACGTAGAGCGTGCCCGCGGCGACCTGGCCGAGGAAGCTGCCGCCCGTGGTCGAGAGCACGAGGCGCACGCCGGGCGTCGCGTGCGCGGCGTCCTCGACCTCTTTCATCGCGGCGTCCATCGAGAGCACGCTGGCACCCTCGGGCCCGTTGACGTTGACCTCGAACTCGGCCTCGTCGACGTCGGTGGGCGTGTACTCCTGCTTGACGCGCGAGTAGAGCGGCCAGGAGGAAGCGATCGTCGCCAGCGCCAGCAGCCCGACCACCACGCGCCAGCGCATCGAGACGCGCAGGATCGCCATGTAGGTGCGTTCGACGAGGCCGTAGAAGCCGGTGCGCGAACCGGCCGCATGCCTGTCCCCGGCCGGGCGCACGCGCAGGAGGCGCGCGCTCATCGTGGGAGTGAGCGTGAACGAGACCAGCAGGCTGACCATCACCGCCGCGGCCGCCGTGATGCCGAACTGGTACAGGAAGCGGCCCGAGACGCTCGACATGAACGAGACGGGCACGAAGATCACGGCCAGCGAGAGCGTCGTGGCCATGACCGCCAGCGCGATCTCGGCCGTGCCCTCGCGCGCCGCGTCGAAGGGCGCGAGGCCCTTCTCCTCGCCGAAGCGGAAGATGTTCTCGAGCACCACGATCGCGTCGTCGATCACGATGCCGACCATCAGCACGAGCGCCAGCATCGTCACGCTGTTGAGCGTGAAGCCCAGCGCGTCCATCACCCCGAAGCAGGCGATCGTCGAACACGGAATCGCCACCGCCGCGATCAGCATCGAGCGCCACGAGCGCATGAAGAACAGCACGACCAGGCTGGCCAGGATGCTGCCCAGCACGAGGTGCGTCTCGATCTCGTGCAGCGCGGCGCGGATGTAGCGCGACTGGTCGCGGATCACCTCCACGCGCAGGTTGGCCGGCAGCTCGGGGCGCAGCGCATCGAGCTTCTGCTTGACGCCGTCGATGACCTCGATCGTGTTCGCGCCCGACTGGCGCCGCACCTCGATCGAGACGCACGACACGCCGTCCAGGCGCGCCGTCGAGCGCACCTCCTTGGTGCCGTCCTCCGCGCGGCCGATGTCGCGCACGCGCACCGGCTGGCCGTCGACCGTCGCGACGACGACCTCGTCGAACTCGCGCGGATCGAGGATGCGGCCCATGGTGCGCAGCACGCGCTCGTGCTCGGGGTCGGTCACGTTGCCGCCCGGCACCTCGGCGTTCTGGCGCACGAGTGCCGCGCGCACGCTCGAGAGCGAGAGGCCGTAGGCGCGCAGGCGCTCCGTGTCGGCCCAGATGTTGATCGCGCGGTTCGAGCCGCCGACGATGCGCACCTCGCCCACGCCCGAGGAGCGCTCGAGCTGCGGCCGCACGATCTTGTCGGCGATCTCGGTCAGCTCGCGCACCGGCCGGTCGCCCGAGAGCGCGTAGGTCAGGACCGGCGTCTGGTCATTGTCGAACTTGCCGATGATCGGCGGCTCGGCCTCGGGCGGCAAGTCGCGCAGCACGCCCGCGACGCGCTCGCGCACGTCTTGCGCCGCGGCCTCGATCTCGCGGCTGAGATCGAAGGTGATCATCACGATCGAGGAGCCCGGCCCGGAGATCGAGCGCAGCTGGTCGATGCCCTCGACCGTGTTGACCGCCTCCTCGATGCGCCGGCTGACGAGCGTCTCGACCTCCTCGATCGAGGCGCCGGGCAGCACCGTGCGCACCGAAACGGTCGGCACGTCGACCGAGGGGAAGCGGTCGACGCGCAGGCGCGTGAAGCTCGCGATCCCGATCACGACCAGCGTCGCGATCAGCATCGAGGCGAAGACCGGCCGGCGGATGAAGACTTCGACCAGACGTCGCACGCGAGGCGCCCCTAGTGCGCCGGGCGCACGCTCACGCCGCCCTGCAGGTTTCCGGGAGTGAGCACGAGCTCGGCGCCGGGCTTGAGGCCCTCGAGGATCTCCACGCGCGCGCCCTCGATGCGTCCGACCTTGACGCGCCGCTCGAGCGTCTTGCCCTCGACGATCTCGAAGACCTTGTCGAGACCCGCGAAGCGCACCAGCGCCTCGGGCGGCACGACCAGCGTGCGCGCCGAGCCGTCGAGCACGACCTCGACGCGCGCGAACGAGCCCGGCTTGAGCGCGCCCGCGGGATTCGCGAGCTCGCCCTCGACCTGCAGCGTGCGGTTCTTCGCGCTGAGCTCGGGGCTGATGCGCGCCACGCTGCCGACGAAGGGCGAGCCGTCCTCGAGCGTGCCGCGCAGCGCCTGGCCCGGATGGATGCCGGCCGCGGCGTGCTCGGGCACGTCCAGGCGCAGACGCAGCGGATCGAAGCGCACGAGTCGCGCGAGCGGCGCGCCGGCGGCGAGGAAGTCGCCCGTGCCGGCGAGGCGCGCGACGACAGCGCCATCGAAGGGGGCGAGCACCTTGGTGTCTGTGAGCTGCGCGCGCGCGAGTGCGAGGTCGGCGCGACGCTGCTGCACCTGCGCGCGGCGGTTCTGCACCTCTTCCAGCGCGTCCTGCAGCTTGCTCTGTGCGATCAAGAGGTCCGAGTGCGCGCTGTCGAGCGCAGCCTGCGTGCCGACCTGCGTGCGCAGCATCTCGGTCTGGCGCTTCTCCTCGCGCGTCGTGTTCTCGAGCGCGGCGCGCGCCTGGCGCACGATCGCGACGCTCTCGGGATCGACCTCGTCCTTGCCGTCGCCGTCCTCGAGCGGGAGACCGAGGCGCGCGCGCGCGGCGGAGAGCGCGGCTTGCGCTTGCACGACGCGCAGCTCGTAGTCGTGCGCGTCGATCTGCGCGAGCAGGTCGCCCTTCTTGACGCGCGTGCCGAGGTCGACGGCGAGTTGCTCGAGCCGGCCGGAGACCTTGGTCGAGAGCGTCGCCTGCTCGAAGGCGGTCAGCTCGCCGCTGATGCGCAGCGTGGTCTCCCAGGCTTCTTCCTTGGCGATCGCGGTGCGCACGTCGCGGAACTCCGCCGGCAGCGTCTCGCCCGCGGGCTTCGCGGCGGGGGAGGGAGCGGTCGGTGAGCAGGCCGCGAGGCAGAGGAACAGCGGGGTCAGGGATCGGAGGTGCGTCGCCATCGCTGGGTAGGGCGAGCATTATGCCCTTTCCCTCATCCAGCGTCGTGGCGAGAGAGCTCGTCGAGGCCGAGCCAGGTTTCGGATGGACGCGGCGGCTGTAGCGCGCCTACGGCCACCACTCGATCTGCCCTGTCTGCGTGCAGTTGAAGGTGCTGATCGCGAAGCAGCCGCCGAGGACGATCGGATCGCGGTAGTAGACGAGGTAGTAGCGCGAAGATCCGCCGGGGATGACGTCGCCGAGCGCGGCGGAGCGGGCTGAGACGGTCGGATCGCCGGCGCTGGAGTCCGGTGCGATCACGGCGCCGTTCACCGCGGTCTTGACGTAGAGGCGCTTCAAGAGCCCGGCGGCGCAACGCACTCCCTGTCCGAAGATCGCGCCGGTCGGAGCGAAGGTCGTTCCCTGGAGCAGGATGCTAGTCGCGTTCGCCCGCTCGTCGTGCGTCTCGAAGACGACGCTGTCGCCCGAGA
>Ga0302321_100001117_pt1 | contig 22913 bp, 25 predicted proteins | sample Fen_T0_1_FD_202505 | JGI IMG/M metagenome (GOLD analysis project Ga0302321, IMG submission 202505) | Peat permafrost microbial communities from Stordalen Mire near Abisko, Sweden - Fen_T0_1 | ecosystem: Environmental > Terrestrial > Soil > Wetlands > Permafrost | place: Sweden: Abisko...
GTACGGGCACCGCGCACGGCGAGAGCCGCGAACGCCGACGCGAGCACCACCAGGACGAGCATCACCGCGACCCCGAGCTCGAAGCCGGTGGTGACGTGGAACGACGGCAGGACGCGCGGGGTGAGCTCGCTGTCGGCGAAGCCGGGCATGACGGTACGGACGACGACGTACTGCGCCAGCGCCCCGGCGGCGATGCCGGCGAGTGGGGCCGCGCCGGGCACGAGCAGGAGCTCTGCGCCGACGCCGACGACGAGGTGAGTTCTAGTCTCCAGGTCGCAGGTTCGTGTCCTGGCGAGGGGACTCGGTGACACAGCTCGGCAGCTCCAGGGCCACCACGGATCCTCCCTCCGGGCGGTTGCGCACGGTCGCCGTACCCCCGTGGGTCTGGGCGATGGCGCCGACGATCGCCAGCCCCAGGCCGGCGCCCCCGGCGCGCCGGGCACGACTGGAGTCGGGTCGAGCGAAGCGTTCGAAGGCGTGCGGCAGGAACTCCACGGGGAAGCCAGGTCCGGAGTCGGCGACCTCGATCACCAGATCGGGACCGGCCGCCCGGGCCGAGACCACGATCGCCGTCCCGGGCGGCGCGAACCGAAGGGCGTTGTCGACCAGATTGTCGATCGCCTCGCCGATGCGGTCGGGGTCCAGCGTTGCCACGAGACCCCCGGGCGCGTCCACCTCACACCGGGTGCCGGCGGCCAGCGCTCGGGCGGCGGCATGGTCGGCGCTTCGGGCGAGCAGCCGACGAAGGTCGGTCTGCTCGCGGTGGGGAGGGATCCGGTCCTCGTCGCTCCTGGCGAGGAACAGCAGCTGCTCGGTGAGCCGCGCCAGCCGCGCCGTCTCCTCACCCGCCCGCTCGATGGCGAGGGCGAGCTCCTCGCGGCTGCGGCCCGGCCGGCCGGCGAGCTCCAGCTCGCCGCTCAACACCGCGAACGGGGTCCGCAGCTCATGGCTGGCGTCCGACACGAGGGCGCGTTGCCGCGCCAGGGCGCCCCGGAGCCGGTCGAGCAGCTGGTTCATGGTCGTGGCGAGCGCCGCGATCTCGTCGCGCGTCCTCGGCACACGTACGCCCGGCGCGTCCTCCCGCTCGGAGAGATCAGCGACCTCACGACGGAGCCGCTCGACCGGGGAGAGGGCTGCGCGGGCCAGGCCATAGGCGCCGAACCCTGCCACGAGCACCAGCACCACCCCCGCGACCAGCAGCTCTTGCGTGACGTGGCGCAGCGTGGCGTCCTTCGTCTCGAGCGAGACACCCGCGACGGCGACCCAGCCCGGGTGGCCGGCCAGCGGCGCGGCCAGCACGCGCTCTCGCTCGCCCTCCGCGGAGACCGTCACGAGAAGCCGGCCGCGCCTGGCCAGCTGGAGGTCGCCGGCACCGAGAAGAGAGCTCGTCCCGGCATCGGCGCTCCCACCCCGGAGCTGCCCGGAGCTGTCGACCACCTGGACGACGTACTCCCCCGGAGCCGGGCCATTCGTCCCGGTCGCGGGCGCGCCCGACGAGGGCAGGTAGCGCGCGGCCTGGGTCAGCCGGACGGCAAGCTGGGAGTCGATCGAGCCTTGCAGCGAGGCCGACAGCCGGCTCACGAACAGCCAGCCGCCGAGGGCGAACAGCACGGCCGAGGCGACCGCGAAGACCACAGCGAGACGCAGGCGGATCGACATGGCCTACTCGGCTCCCGCGTCGCGCAGCCGGTAGCCCCTGCCGCGCACCGTCTCGATCTCATGGCGACCGAATGGTGCGTCGACCTTGCGGCGCAGGTAGTTCACGTACTGGTCGACGACGTTCGAGGTGCCGTCATAGGCGAAGTCCCAGACTGCGTCGATGATCTGTGTGCGCGTCAGCACAGTGCCTGGGTGGCGGAGGAAGAGCTCGAGCAGAGCGAACTCCTTGGGGGAGAGCTCGAGCTCGGCCGTGTCGCGCCAGGCCCGCTTGGTCGCGGGATCCAGCTTCAGGTCCCCCACCTCGAGCACGGCTGGACGGCTGCGGTCGTCGCGCCTGGTGAGGGCGCGCAGCCTCGCCGCGAGCTCGAGCAGACTGAAGGGCTTGATCAGGTAGTCGTCGGCGCCCACGTCGAGGCCACGGACCCGGTCACCGACCTCGTCGCGCGCGGTGAGCATCAGGACCGGCACCCAGATCCCCCCTTCGCGCAGTCGGCGGCAGAGCTCGAAGCCGTCGAAACCCGGGAGCATCACGTCCAGGACGATCGCGGCATACGGGTTCTCGGTGGCCATCCAGAGGCCCTCGGGGCCATCGGCGGACACGTCGACGGCGTACCCCTCCTCCTCGAGGGCGCGCCTGATGAGCTGCGCCATGCGCAGCTCGTCCTCGATCACGAGCACTCGCACCCCAGCCAGGCTACGCAGAAAGCCGAGCCAGGAGAGGAGGAGAAAGACCCGTTCAGATGTGAGGTCTCTCATCGTTCTCTCACGACCCGCACATGGCGCCCGGCACACAGTGGGTGCACCGGGCGGGGCCCGGGCAGTGAAGACGAGAGGAGTCGACATGAACAACGACCGGGACTCCCGCGACGACCGGATCACGCATGCGGGGTCGGCCGAGCCCACGGTCGGCGACTGGGCCCCGCTCCCGGAGCACCCCGCGGCCAGGACGGATCGGCCGTCAGGGTCCGACGGCGAGAAGTATCGCCGCGCACGGCGTAGGTCGAGGCTGGCCGCAGGGGCGCTGATGATGGGGAGCGGCGCCGCCGCCGTGACTCTCGCCTACCAGCTGCTCCCGCCGGCCACTCCCCCGGGCGGCCCGGTCTCGAGCACTGGCGGTGTCGGTACGACGACGGTGACGAACACCGGGACCGGGCCGCGTGTCACGCACACCGTGGCGACCACGAGCGCATCCGGTGTCACGACGTACACCACCACGCAGGTCGTGAACGGCAAGACCGTGGTCACCCATGTCCGCCACGCCTCCACCTCCACCTATCACGACGACTGACAGGGGCATCTCGATGACTGAGGTCACCACGACGGCGGTCTGGCGGCCCGTCGACACCGGCGACACCACGATCGCCGTCGCCGAACGCGACGCGCTGGGCACCACGGCCCGGGTCGCAGTATGGCCACCGGAGAATCTCGACAGGACGCTCCACGTCGTCGACGGCGTTCTGATGGCTCTGGATCGCCAGGCGAGCCGGTTCCGCCAGGACTCGGAGATCTCCCGGCTGCACCGCAAGGACGGCGGCACGTACATGCTGAGCGACGGGCTGGCCGAGGCAGTCAACGTCGCCCTGGCCGCCGCCCGGTGGACCCGTGGGCTGACCGATCCGACGGTCGGCGACGCCCTCATCTCGCTGGGCTACGACCGCGACTTCGCCGCCCTCGACCCCGAAGCGCGCGGGCCGGTCGCCGCCGCGACGCCGGCGCCCGGGTGGCGGACGGTGCTGCTGGAGGGTCCGGTCCTGCGCCTCCCGCCCGGCGTCCGACTGGATCTCGGCGCCACCGCCAAGGGCCTCGGCTCCGATCGCGCCGTCCGAGCCGCCATGTCGGCCAACCAGCAGGGCGGCGGGGTGCTGGTCAGCCTCGGTGGGGACATCGCGGTCGACGGACAGCCCCCACGGGATGGCTGGCCGATCCTCGTCGCCGACGAACCGGATCCCGGCGGCTCTGCTCGCACCCAGGAGGTCCGGCTCGCCACCGGGGCGGTGGCGACGTCGTCGATCGCCTGCCGCCAGTGGCGTCGAGCCGGGCGGGAGATGCACCACATCGTGGATCCTCGGACCGGCCTTCCCGCAGACGCGCCCTGGCGCACCGTGAGCGTCGCCGCTGCGACGTGCGCCGACGCGAACGCAGCGTCCACGGCCGCGGTCGTCGCGGGCGACCACGCAGAGGACTGGCTGGCCCAGGCGCGCGTGCCGGCCCGCCTGGTCTCCCGCGACGGGGAGGTGCGCTACCTGGGCGGCTGGCCGGCGTCCGACGGCGAACCCCTCGTGATCTCCTCGCCCGGCCATGTGTACGGCGGAGCCTCGGGACCGAGAGCCGTGCGATGACGCCCCGGCTCGGCCGAGCTATCCCGCGACACCGTCGTTGTGTGACTCGAGGACCCGGAAACCCTTCGCGCTGGCCACCCTGGTGGTCGGGTAGCCCTGGTCGGTGAGCCAGGCCTGGAGCGAGTCACCGCCGAGGTTCTTTCCGACCACCATCACGGCCCGGCCACCGGGCCGGAGCCGGGCGAACCACTGCAGCAACAGGCCGTGCAGCGCCTGCTTGCCGATCCGGATCGGTGGGTTGGACCAGATCTCGTCGAACCGTGCGTCGCCCGGAACCGCGGACGGGTCGCCCGCGACGTAGCGGTCCTGGAGGCTGAGGCTCGCGGCGTTCTGGTTGGCCAGCAGGACGGCCCGCTGGTTGACCTCGACGCCGGTCACGCCGGAGGCGGCGCCGACCGGTACGCCGTCACGTCGCCAGGCGGCCGCGATCGCGAGGCCGATCACGCCGTACCCGGTCCCGAGGTCGAGCACGAGCCCCGGGGCCGGCGGCTCGGTCTCGCGGAGCAGCACGGCCGTGCCGCCGTCGAGCCGCCCGCGGCTGTAGACCCCCGACCCGCTGACCAGGTCGAGCCGCTGGCCCCAGACCTCGCAGCTGAACGCCTCACGAGCGAACGGCACCGCCGGGTCGGCGGAGAAGTAGTGGTCGGTCACACCGGCTCCCGTTTCGCGCGGGTCTCACCGGCACGGGCGGCGAGGTCGGCGTCGGGCGGGTACGCGACCTCCTCCAGCGTCAGCCCGTGTGGAGGTACCACGGTCACGGCAGGGTCGCGGACCCCTGCGGCGAGGGCCTCGCCCGGCCAGGCGACCGGGCGGCGCCCTTCGCCGACCGCGAGGAGGCAGCCCACGAGGGAGCGGACCATGTGGTGGCAGAACGCGTCGGCCCGGACCGTCCCGGTCAGCAGGTCGCCGTCGCGGACCCAGCCGAGGTCGAGCAGGGTCCGGACCGTGGTCGCCCCCTCGCGCTGCTTGCAGAAGGCCGCGAAGTCGTGGAGCCCGAGCAGGGTGACCGAGGCCGCGTTCAGGGTCTCGGCGTCGAGGGGGCGCGGCCAGGCGAGGACGTGGCCGCGGGTCAGCGGGTCGGGGACGCCGTCGGTGACCCGGTAGGCGTAGCGGCGCCACAGCGGCGAGAAGCGGGCGTCGAAGCCGTCGGGCGCGGTGACCACGCGGCGTACCCGCAGATCGGCCGGCAGCAGCCCGTCGAGCCGGCGCGCCAGCGCGTCGCAGGGGTCGCCGTCGAACCTCCCTGCGGCCGCGGCGAGCGCATCCGGCTCGATGTCGAGGTGGACGACCTGGCCGCGGGCGTGGACGCCGGTGTCGGTCCGGCCGGCACACACCACCGAAGGAGCGGGTGTCCGGAGGACCGTGCCGAGGGCCGCCTCGAGCTCGCCCTGCACGGTCCGCAGGCCCGGTTGCGCGGCCCACCCGTGGAAGTCGCCGCCGTCGTAGGCGAGGTCGATCCGCAGCCGCACGGTCGGCATCCTAGGCGGGCGACGGATCTCGGCCCGCGGCCTACGATCGGTGGAATGGACGACCGCCCCGCGATCCTGCTCGTCTCGGAGGAGAACTCCGAGCTCCTGCTCGACGAGTTCGGCCGCTACGCCCGCGACTACGACGTGCGCACGGCACGCAGCGCCGCCGAGGCCGCGGCCACGGTCAAGGGTCTGTACCGCGACGGGCGCCAGCTCGCGCTCGCCGTCTCCGAGTCGGTGCTGCCGGACGACGAGGTGCTCGCGATGTTCCAGCGGCTGCGCACCTACGTGCCCACCGCACGTCGTCTGATCGCCGCACACTGGAGCCGGTTTCGGATCGACGCCGAGGCCCTACGCCCGGCCCTGGCCAAGGGCAAGTACGACGCCTATCTGCTGATGCCGCGCGGCGCCCGAGACGAGGAGTTCCACACCGCGGTCTGCGAGCTGCTCTCCGACTGGGGCTCGACGGTGGCGGCGCCGGTCGTCGAGAGTCTCCGGATCGTCTCCCCCACCCACGACGGCGTGACCCTCGCGGTCCGCGACTACCTCGACCGGATCGGCGTCCCGGCCCTCGTGCACGACCCCGACAGCGACATCGGGCGCGAGGTGCTGGCCCGTCTCGGCACGGGGTCGCCGAGCTTCCCCGTCGTCGAGCGCTGGGACGGCGACCCGTTCGAGGCGGGCTCGGTGCGCGACGTCGCGATGTCGATCTACGGCCGTCCCGACGACATCGAGGTCGACTCCGTGGTCGACCTGGTCATCGTCGGCGCCGGGCCTGCCGGCCTCGCAGCCTCGGTGTACGGCGCGTCCGAGGGGCTCACCACGGTGGCGATCGAGGCCGAGGCGATCGGCGGCCAGGCCGGCACGAGCTCGATGATCCGCAACTACCTCGGCTTCCCGCGCGGCATCTCCGGGATGCGCCTGGCGCAGCGCGCCCGCAACCAGGCGATCCGCTTCGGTACCCGGTTCTTCACCGGCTGGCCCGCCACCGCGCTCGAGGTGGGACGCGACGGCGCTCCCCACATGGTCCGCACCGAGGGCGGTGACGTACAGGCCCGCGCCGTGGTGATCGCCTCCGGCGTGACCTACCGCAAGCTCGGGGTCGAGTCGGTCGACGGCCTGGTCGGCCGCGGCGTCAACTACGGCGCCGCCATGACCGCCGCCCGCGAGATGGAGGGGTACGACGTCTTCGTCGTCGGCGGCGGCAACTCAGCGGGCCAGGCGGCGATCCACCTGGCGCGGTTCGCGCGCAGCGTCACCATCCTGGTACGCCGGCCCGACCTGTCGGCGACCATGTCGTCGTACCTGATCGGCGAGATCGAGTTCAACCCGCGGGTCACCGTCGAGGGCTGCCGGGAGGTGGTGGACGGCGGGGGCAACGGCCGGCTCGAGTGGATCGAGGTCGAGGACACCTCCACCGGCGCCCGCACCCGGCGCGAGACCGGTGGGCTGTTCCTGCTCCTGGGTGCGGTCGCCCACTGCGACTGGCTTCCGCCCGAGGTCGCTCGCGACCCGCGCGGGTTCGTGCTGACCGGCCGCGACGTGCCCTCGGCTGGCTGGGAGAGCGGCCTTCCGCCGGAGAGCCTGCAGACCACGGTGCCCGGGATCTTCGCGGTCGGAGACATCCGCGCGGGCTCGATGAAGCGGGTCGCGAGTGCCAGCGGCGAGGGCGCGTCCGTCGTGCCCCTGGTGCATGCGTGGCTGGAGCCGGCAGCGGGATGAGACGCGGCCTGTGAGGCCGCTCACGACACCCGCTCCGGGCCGCTCGCCGAAGCGGGTCCCCGCCCACGCCGTTGGTACGGTTACGCCCGTGCCAGCGGCCTCCCAGGACCGGTTCTCTTCGGTCCCCACCTCACGGTTGAAGCGGCTCGGCATCCGTCTCCTCGTCGCGCTGGTCGTCCTGGCGCTGCTCTACCAGGCCGTCATGGCCTTCGTGAACATCCGGACCAACGTGCTGTGGTTCCACTCGGTCGATAGCGGGTCCGTCTACAGCACCGTCCTGGGCGCGCAGATCCTGCTGTTCACGGTCTTCGGCGTCCTGACTGCGCTGGCCGTCGCAGCCGTCCTGATGCTCGTGGTCCGTTCGCGGCCCCGGTTCCGCCCCGATCCCCACCGGCAGAAGTGGCGCCACCGCTTCCTCCGGTTCGAGAAGCGGTGGCGGGTCTGGCTGATCGTCGCGATCGCGGTCTACCTCGGGATCCGGGTCGGCAGCCGCGCCGCCCGGCATTGGCAGACCTACCTGATGTGGCGGCACGCGGCCTCGTTCCACACCACCGACCCGCAGTTCCACCGCGACGTGTCGTACTTCGTGTCGGTGCTGCCGTTCCACCAGGCCGTGGTCACCTACCTCAGCTCGATCGTGGTCACCTGCCTCGTGGTCACGCTGATCGCCGCCTACCTCTACGGCGCACTGCGGATCCGGGGCAAGGGTCGCAAGATGACCCCCGCGCTCAAGGCCCAGGTGTCGGTGCTGCTGGGGCTCTTCCTGCTGCTCAAGGCCGCGTCGTACTGGCTGGCGCGCTACGCCCTGACCACCTCTCACACCGGGCCGGTCACCGGACTCTCCTACACCGACGAGCACGCCACGCTGCCCGGCCTCACGATCCTGACGATCGTCGCGGTCCTGTTCGCCATCCTGCTGATCGCGAACGCCTGGATGGGCCGGCTCCGCTGGATCGGCGTGGCCCTCGGCGGGATGGTCGTGGCCGCCCTGCTCTTCGGCACGGTCTGGCCGTCGCTGGTCTACCGCTTCCGCGAGCAGCCCAGCGCCTCGACCCTCGACCGGGCCTCGATCGAGCGCAACCAGACCGCGACCCTGAAGGCGTTCGGCCTCGACCAGGACGTCACCACCCAGGAGTACGGCGCCACCCAGCCGACCGACGGCTTCGCCAACGGCCAGACGACGACGGTCGCACGCGCCCGGCGGACGGCGCAGATCCGGCTGCTCGACCCCAACAAGCTGACGCCGACCTTCAACTACAAGCAGGAGATCCAGGCGTTCTACCAGTTCAAGACGCCGCTCGACATCGGTCACTATCCCCTCGGTGCGCGCGACCAGGACGTCGCGATCGCGGCGCGCGAGCTCAACCTCTCAGGCATCTCGCGAGGCTCGTGGTCCAACAACCACCTCATCTACACCCACGGGTACGGCGTGGTGGCGGCGCCCACCGACGAGATGAACGAGAAGACCGGTACCCCGGTCTTCGTCAACGGCGGCCTGCCCCCGGTGAACCAGATCCCGGTGAAGGTCCCGCAGATCTACTTCGGCCAGCACTCCCCGTCGTACTCCATCGTCGGGGAGCCCCCGGGCAGCACCGCGCACGTGGAGTTCGACCACCCGAGCACCAACGGCGGGTCGGCCGGAGTCCACAACACCTACCAGGGCAAGGGCGGTGTGCCGATCGGCTCGCGCCTCACCCGCCTGCTGTACGCCGTGAAGCTGGGCGACCCGAACATCTTCTTCTCCAGCGGGGTCAACTCCGGCTCGCAGCTGCTCACCGTGCGCGACCCGCGCAGCCGCGTCGCCAAGGTCGCCCCCTGGCTGACCCTCGACGGTGACGTCTACCCGGCCCTGGTCGACGGCACCGTGCAGTGGGTGGTCGACGGCTACACGTCGACGGCGAACTACCCCAACTCGCAGCGGCTCAACCTGCACACGGCCACGTCCAACTCCCTGACGAACGCGACGGGCATCGCCAGCCAGCCGAACAAACAGGTCAACTACCTGCACAACTCGGTGAAGGCCACTGTCGACGCCTACACCGGCAAGGTCACCCTCTACTCCTGGAACCAGGAGAGCCAGCCCGACCCGGTGCTGCAGACCTGGGAGAACGCGTTCCCGGGCCTCGTCCAGCCGGAGTCGAGCATCCCGTCCGCCCTGCTGCCTCACCTGCGCTACCCGCAGGACCTCTTCGACGTGCAGCGCAGCCTGCTCACGCAGTACCACGTGGCGGACCCCAGCGACTTCTACAACGGCGCGGACTTCTGGAAGGTCCCGACGGACCCGACCGTCGCTGCCGCCAAGACCATCAACGGTGGCGGCATCGGGGGAAGATCCCCCACCCTGCCCTCGACGTACATGTCGATCTCACCGACCGGCAACGGCCCGGCTCAGTGGGCCCTGTCGTCGCCGATGGTGACGCTCAACTACCGCGATCTCGCCGGCTTCCTGACGGTGAACGCCCAGCCGGGCCCCGACTACGGGAAGTTCACGCTGCTCGACTTCCCCGCCGGTCAGTCGGTCGAGTCGCCTGCGCAGATCCAGAACGACATCGATTCCGACAGCGAGATCGCCAGTGCGCTGACCCTGCTGCGCGGCAACTCCTCGGTCGTGATCGGCAACCTGCTCACGATCCCGCTGGACAACCAGGTGCTCTACGTCGAGCCGGTGTACACCCAGGCGCGCGGCACGAACACCTTCCCGATCCTCCGCCACGTGATCGCGGTCTACGGCAACGGCCAGCCGGCGTTCGAGTCCACCCTGAACGCCGCCCTCCGCCAGGCGATCGCCAACGACGCCGCGCGGCGCTGACCGTTCGGGCCGTGTCAGACGGCGTCGATGATCGACCGCCGCCGCTCGTCGTACTCGGCGTCAGTGATCATTCCCTGGTCGCGAAGCGCACCGAGCTCCGTCAGCCGCTCGGCCGCTGACTTCGGTATCGGCGCCGAGGCCGGGTCGGGCGATGCCGTGACCGTCGGCGCGGTGGGAGCGGGAGCCCCCTGGGGCGGGCGCAGGCTGGCGGCGAGGTAGGTCGCGTCCAGTCCGTTGTCGGTGAGCAGTGTCATCTGCGTCGCCAAGCCCGGACTCATGCCGGACTCGCTGGCCAGCTTGCGGGCCGTGCTCACCTTCCAGATCGTGATGCCGACCCCGATCGCCATCACGACCAGCACCAGGAGGACGAAGCCTCCGGCGAAGCCGCTGGACGACGGGTCGTCGGGCCAGGACGCGACCCAGGTCCCGTTCACCTTCGTACAGGTCGGTGGCTCGCCGTTGTGGTTCATGGCCTGGTCCAGGCAGTGCTGGAGGCCGCCGCCGGCCGGGCCGAGACGCAACATGCCGGGAGCGTACTGGTCGGCCGCGCGCCGTGACCATCGAACGCGAGCGCCGCGCCCAGCGGCCCGCCGCACGGATCGACTGAGGTCAACCAGATGGTTGACAACCATCTCGGCCGGGACTACGTTGCTCGTCAACCAAGAGATTGAATGAGGATGTCCGATGACCGACGAACTGTCCCGGGTCTTCGCCGCCCTGGCGGACCCCACCCGGCGCGACCTGGTGGCGCGGTTGACCGACGGTGACGCCACCGTCGGCGACCTCGCCGCGCCGTACGACGTGAGCCTCCAGGCTGTCTCCAAGCACCTCAAGGTGCTCGAGGGGGCCGGCCTGGTGACCCGCAGCCGGGACGCGCAGCGCCGGCCCGTCCATCTGGAAGCCGAGGTGTTCGACCTGATGACGCAGTGGATCGAGCGGTACCGCCGTCGTGCCGAGGAGCGCTACCGGCGCCTCGACGAGGTGCTGGCCAGCCTGGACTCCGACGAGCACGACGATCGACCCGCCCCTCAGGAAGGAACCGCATCATGACCACCGACAGCCGCACGTCGTACGCCGAGGCCGCCATCGAAGCCGACCCCAGCGTGCCGGCCATCCACATCCACCGCGACTTCGCCGGCACCCCGGAGCAGGTGTTCCGCGCCCACACCGACCCGGACGTCGTCCGGCAGTGGATGGGCCCGGCCGACCGTCGCGTCGAGATCCAGGAGTGGGACGCGCGCGACGGCGGCTCGTGGCGCTTCACCGACAGCAGGGAGGGCGATGTCCAGTCGTTCCGCGGCTGCTTCCACACCGTGCGTGCCGACCGCATCGTGCAGACCTTCACCTGGGAGGGGATGCCGGACGGCGTCGCCCTCGAGACCGTCACCTTCGAGGACCTCGGTGACGGCCGCACCCGCCTCCACGCCCAGTCGCTGTGCGACAGCTTCGAGGACCGCGACGCCTGGCTGCGGAGCGGGATGGAGACCGGCGTCAACCAGGGCTACGCCAAGCTCGACGCCCTCCTCGCCGGCGGCTGACCAACCTCATCCGTCACATCATCGAGGCACTCCTCGCACTTCTCAGGGGTTGCAACGGCTGAGAAGTGACGGGATCCCCGGCTAGCCGGGTATCCCGACAGCAGCGCACACCCGGTCAGAGGAGCTCGTGGCGGTACGGCGGGTCTGCGCCGGGTCGCGAGACCGTGACCGCCGCCGCCTTGGCCGCCCGGCGCAGCACGGTCTCGATCGTCGAGGCGTCCAGGGGGGCGAGCCGGCCGCCGAGCAGGTCGAGGTCCCACAGCGCGTCCAGCATGGCCGCGCCGAAGGTGTCGCCGGCGCCGATGGTGTCGGCGACCTCCACGTCGGTCGAGGGTGCGTCCACCCGGCCCTCGGCATGGAACCACGTCGCGCCGTCGCGCCCGCGGGTCACCACCACGGCCGACGGACCCAGGCCCAACAGGCGCGCGACCGACTGGTCCACGGTGTTCTCCGGGTAGAGCGCCTCGAGGTCCTCGTCCGAGGCCTTCACCACGTCGGCGAGCATCACCACCTCCTCGACGGCGCGCACCACCTCGGGTCCGGTCCCGGTCACGGCCGGCCGGACGTTGATGTCGTAGCTGACGGTCGCTGTCGGCCGGACCCTCTCCAGCAGCCGGCGTACGTCGTCGGCGCCGGGCGACAGCACGGCCCCCAGCGAGCAGGTGTGCACGACAACCGGTGACACCTCGGGCACCGGGTTGAGCCGCCAGTCGATGTCGAAGGTGTAGGACGCGCTGCCGTCCGGGGCGAGCGTCGCCAGGGCGGTGGCGGTGCGCTCCAGGGCGTGCGGGTCGCCGACGACCGCGACCGCCGACTGGTTGAGGTGTCGTGCCAGCACCGCGCCACGCGCGTCGGCGGCGTACGCCGTGACGAACTGGACCGGGCGACCCAGCCGGGCCAGGGCGACCGCCACGTTGGCCGCGCTCCCCCCGGCGTACTCCACCGACGTGCCGTCGGCTCGCTGCACGATGTCGACCAGCGACTCCCCCACCACCAGGACGTCCGTCATGGACTCATCCTTACCGCATCCCGGCCCTCCGTGCCCGCGTCGTCCCGCGGAGACGGACACCTAGGGGCATGATGCATCCATGACAACCGTCTCGGACGTCCTCGTCGCCCGCAGCCCGCGCCGGACCCGCGGGAGCGACGTGGTCGTGGCCTTGGGCCTGATCGCGGCCGAGCTGGTGCTGGGCTGGTTCACCTACGACATCGCGCGCTCCGTAGCGGACCATGTGCGCCCCCTGCGTCTGGTCCAGTGGTTCTTCCTGATCCTGCCGTTCCTCCCCCTGGCGCTCGTGGTCACGCTGCACGCGATCCGGCCCCGGCGCGCGCTCACGGCGGGCATCACCGCTCTCGCGGCGGGAGTGGTGACGATTGCGCACTACGAGCTGATCCGCTGGATCTTCACCCACCATCCCGACACGAGCCATCGCGTGGTCGACACCCTCGGGTACGCCGCCGAGATGATCGTCGCCACGCTGGCGGCCCTGGCCTGGGGACTCAGCCGCCGCCACGGCCACGCGTGGCCGCTCGGCCTGCTCGTGGCCGCCGGCGGGGCCTGGCTGACGTTGTGGACCCACTGGACCTCACGGCTCGGCTGGGCACACTTCGACAGTCCCCTCGACGTCTCCGGGATTCGGCGCGCCGAGCTGCTGCACTCCGTCGAGCTGATGGTCCCGGTCGTGGCGGCGTGCGTGGTGTGCTGGTTGATCGACGTCGCGGAGATCCGGCGTACGGCGAACCCCGAAATCGGGCCGTCCGCCTGAGCGGGCACTAGAGCACCCTGTCAGGCGGACGACCGGCAGATCTCGCGGCGGTCAGGCCTGGTCGGAGTCCTCCGACGCCTCGGTCTCCTCGACCGGAGCCTCGGTGACGGCCTCGTCGGTGGTCTCCTCGACCGGCGCCTCGTCGGCCGGAGCCTCGTCGACCGCAGCCTCGTCGGCCGGCTTCTCCTCGGCCTTGGGGGCGGCAGCCTTCTTCGTCGCGGTCTTCTTCGCCGGCTTGGCGGCCTTCGGCTCGTAGGCCTCGGTCACCAGCTCGATGACCGCCATGGGGGCGTTGTCGCCCTTGCGGGGGCCGATCTTGGTGATCCGGGTGTAGCCGCCCGGGCGCTCGGCGAAGGTCGGCGCGATCTCGGTGAAGAGCACGTGGACGACCGTCTTGTCGCGCACCGTCTTCAGCACCTCGCGACGGTTGTGCAGGTCGCCCCGCTTGGCCTTGGTGATCAGCTTCTCCGCGACCGGGCGCAGCACGCGTGCCTTGGCCTCGGTGGTGGTGATCCGGCCGTGCTCGAACAGCTGTGTGGCCAGGTTGGACACGATCAGCCGCTGGTGCGCCGGACTGCCGCCGAGGCGGGGACCCTTCTTGGGCTTGGGCATGGCTCTCTCTCGATTCTCCCCGGCCGTGTCAGGTACCGGAGTAGATGGTGCTGGTGGGTGTCAAACAGCCGTGCGAGCAAGCTCGCTGCGGCGCTCACTGCGGGCGTCCCGCCCCGGCTTCCGCCGGGTCGGGACGTCCTCGTTCGTCAGTAGGACTCGTCCTCGATGAACGCGTCGTCGTCGTCGTCGCCGTACGCCGCGAGGGCGGCCTGCGGGTCGAAGCCGGGCGCGCTGTCCTTGAGGGACAGACCCATCTCGTGCAGCTTCGCCTTGACCTCGTCGATCGACTTGGCGCCGAAGTTGCGGATGTCGAGCAGGTCCTGCTCCGAACGCGAGATGAGCTCACCCACGGTGTGGATGCCCTCACGCTTGAGGCAGTTGTAGGAACGCACGGTCAGCTGCAGGTCCTCGACCGGGAGGGCGAGGTCGGCGGCGAGCTGCTCGTCGACGGGCGACGGACCGATGTCGATGCCCTCGGCCTCGACGTTGAGCTCACGGGCCAGCCCGAAGAGCTCGACCAACGTCTTGCCGGCGGACGCGATGGCGTCACGGGGCTTCATCGACGGCTTGGTCTCGACGTCGATCACGAGCTTGTCGAAGTCGGTGCGCTGCTCGACACGGGTGGCCTCGACCTTGTAGGTCACCTTCAGCACGGGGCTGTAGATCGAGTCGACCGGCATCCGGCCGATCTCGTTGTCGGCGCCCTTGTTCTGGACCGAGGAGACGTAGCCGCGGCCACGCTCGACGACCAGCTCCATCTCCAGCTTGCCCTTGTCGGACAGGGTGGCGATCTTCAGGTCGGGGTTGTGCACCTCGACGCCGGCCGGCGGCTGGATGTCACCGGCCGTGACGACACCGGCGCCGGACTTGCGCAGGTACATGGTGACGGGCTCGTCGTGCTCCGAGGAGACGACGAGGCCCTTCAGGTTGAGGATGACCTCGGTGACGTCCTCCTTGACGCCCTCGATGGTCGAGAACTCGTGCAGGACGGTGTCGACCTTGATGCTCGTGACGGACGCACCGGGGATGGACGACAGGAGGGTACGACGCAGCGAGTTGCCGAGCGTGTAGCCGAATCCCGGCTCCAACGGCTCGATGACGAAACGCGAACGGAACTCGTCAACTGACTCTTCCGACAGGGTCGGGCGCTGTGCGATGAGCACTGATTCTTTCCTTTCCGAGCCCACCCGCTATTTGACGGGCTCGAACTCCATGTGGTTGTTGACTTCTCTTGGTGAAGCGCCTTGCGAGCACGCTCGCAGCGGCGCTTCCTGCGGCGTCCCGTCCCGGCTTCGCCGGACTGGGACGTCCTCACTCGCTACTTCTTGGAGTAGTACTCGACGATCAGCTGCTCCTGGACCGGGATGTCGATCTGCGCCCGGACCGGGACCTGGTGGACGAGGATCCGCATCCGAGCGGGGATCGCCTCGAGCCACGCGGGGACGACGCGCTCGCCGTGGGTCTCACGAGCCACGATGAACGGCGTCATCTCCAAGGACTTCTCGCGCACGTCGATCACGTCGTACTGGCTGACCTGGAACGACGGGATGTCGACCTTGCGGCCGTTGACCCGGAAGTGGCCGTGCGTGACCAGCTGGCGGGCGTGGCGGCGCGTGCGGGCGAAGCCGGCGCGGTAGACCACGTTGTCGAGACGGCACTCGAGCAGCTGCAGCAGGTTGTCACCCGTCTTGCCCTGCCGACGCGACGCCTCGGTGTAGTAGTTGTGGAACTGCTTCTCGAGCACGCCGTAGGTGAACCGAGCCTTCTGCTTCTCACGGAGCTGCAGGAGGTACTCGCTCTCCTTGATCCGGCCGCGGCCGTGCTGGCCCGGCGGGTAGGGGCGACGCTCGTACGCCGAGTCGCCGCCGACGAGGTCGACACCGAGACGGCGCGACTTCTTGGTCATGGGGCCGGTGTAACGGGCCATGGGTCAGTCTCTCTTTCTCAGTCTCGGGGTCAGACGCGCCGGCGCTTGGGCGGGCGGCAACCGTTGTGGGGAGTGGGCGTGACGTCCTGGATGGTGCCGACCTCGAGGCCGATCGCACCCAGGGACCGGATCGCGGTCTCACGGCCCGAGCCCGGGCCCTTGACGAAGACGTCGATCTTCTTCATGCCGTGGTCCATCGCCCGGCGGCCGGCGGCCTCGGCGGCCATCTGCGCGGCGAACGGCGTGGACTTGCGCGAGCCCTTGAAGCCGACGGTGCCGGCCGAGGCCCACGAGATCACCGCGCCGGTGGGGTCGGTGATGGTGACGATGGTGTTGTTGAACGTGCTCTTGATGTGGGCTTCGCCCTGAGCGATGTTCTTCTTCTCCTTGCGACGCACCTTCTTGGCGCCGGCCTGACGGCTCTTGGGAGGCATGCAGTACTCCTATGCGAAAACGGGTCGAGGGATCGAGTGGGATCGGCGGGAGCCGAAGGCCGTCACTTGGCCTTCTTCTTGCCGGCGACGGTGCGCTTGGGACCCTTACGGGTGCGCGCATTGGTCTTGGTGCGCTGGCCGCGGACCGGGAGGCCCTGGCGGTGCCGGCGACCCTGGTAGCTGCCGATCTCGATCTTGCGCCGGATGTCGGCCTGGACCTCGCGGCGGAGGTCACCCTCGATCTTGATCTCGTCGTTGCCCTCGATCGCGTCGCGGAGCTTCACGAGCTCCTCGTCACCGAGCTGGTGGACGCGGAGGTCCGGGTTGACCCCGGTCACGCTGAGGAGCTGCTGTGCGCGGGTACGGCCGATGCCGTAGATGTAGGTGAGTGCGATCTCGATGCGCTTGTCGCGCGGGAGATCCACACCAACGAGGCGTGCCATGTTGTCTGGCGTTCCCTTCGGGTAGTTCACAGCGGTTTCGGTCGTGTCGCGTCCTGGTGCCTTCCCGACTCGGTGTCGGGCCCAAGCTCCGGCCACTGCTCCGGAGGTGATTCACCCGGCGGACGAGAGACCTTGCGAGCAAGCTCGCGTCGGTTCTCGCTGCGGTCGTTCCGCCCCGACTTCGTCGGACTGGAACGTCCTCGCTCGAGCTAGCGATCACGTTGTGGTTGTTCAGTTGTTGCTGTCAGGCCGGCTCGCGAGCAAGCTCGCTTCGCCGCTCAGCCTTGACGCTGCTTGTGACGCGGGTTCTCGCAGATCACCATGACGCGGCCGTGGCGACGGATCACCTTGCACTTGTCACAGATCTTCTTGACGCTCGGGTTGACCTTCATGTCAGCCCTTTCTGGCTCGGTCGGCTGCTTACTTGTACCGGTAGACGATCCGACCTCGCGTGAGGTCGTACGGCGAGAGCTCCACCACCACGCGGTCCTCGGGGAGGATCCGGATGTAGTGCTGGCGCATCTTGCCGCTGATGTGGGCAAGGACCTTGTGCCCGTTGCTCAGCTCGACCCGGAACATCGCGTTCGGGAGAGCCTCGACAACGGTGCCCTCGATCTCGATCACACCTTCTTTTTTCGGCATGTCCTCACTTCTGTTAGCGCATCTGTCGGTCAGTTCGTCTACCGTCGACCCGGGAACCGCCGCCTCCGTGTGGAGTCGTGGACCTCTCGGGGGCGTTGCACGGACCTCTTCCCGGGCGCAGACACGCCTCGTCTGCGCGAGTCGTGAGATGGTCCGGGCAGCCGCGAGGCACCGCGAAACAGACCCAAGTTGGGCCGACACGCCAGTTTAGGCCGCACCCGGGTGCAACCCCTAATCGGAGTGGGCGCGACCCCCGCGGCCGGGCGTGTCGGGTCGGTGGACCCGCCTCGCGACTCCTCCGACCTCCGCTAGCGTGGCAGCGACCCGAAGGAGCCCCTGTGCCCGACCACGCCACCGATCGCATGGCTGTCCTGATCGATGCCGACAACACGTCCGCCACCCACGCGGCCGCGATCCTCCAGGAGCTGGCCCGCTACGGCATCCCGACGGTCAAGCGCGCCTACGGTGACTGGACGACCCAGCATCTGGTCCGCTGGAAGGACGAGCTCCCCCGCCACGCCATCCAGCCGATCCAGCAGTTCGCCAACACCGTGGGCAAGAACTCCACCGACTCCGCGCTGATCATCGACGCGATGGACCTGCTCTACTCCGGCAGCCTCGACGCCTTCGCGATCGTGTCCAGCGACTCCGACTTCACCCGGCTCGCGACCCGGCTCCGCGAGTCCGGCAAGACCGTCTACGGCTTGGGCCGGCGCCGTACGCCGGAGTCGCTCCAGGCCGCCTGCGACCGGTTCATCTTCCTCGAGGTGCTCGAGGGCCCCGGTGGCTCCGCGAAGGACTCGAGCGATGCGACCGAGGAGGCCCCGCCACTGCCCGACCTCCGCGTGATCCTGAAGGCGGCGATCGAGACCGCCTCCCAGGACGACGGCTGGGCCCCCCTCGGCCAGGTCGGGAACTACCTCAGCAAGACCCACGCGTCCTTCGACCCGCGCAACTACGGCTTCACCAAGCTGAGTGCCCTGGCCCGGGCCCAGGACTACCTCGATGTCGACCAGCTGGACGGCCGGTCTCCGCGCGTGCGCCTGAAGCCCGAGGCGCCGGCCAAGAAGGCCGCCAAGACCTCGGGACGCCGTCCGGCCAAGAAGGCGCAGAAGGCCCCGGCCACGAAGGCCTGACGTCTCTCAGGCGCGCGTGCCGGCGTGCCGGCGGTCGGCGGCGAGGCTGAGGGCGGTGGTGAGTGCGAGGATGCCGACGATCACCACGAGGGAGACCCAGATCGGGATGTCGGGGGCCCACGAGACGGGCTCGCCGCCGTTGATGAAAGGCAGCGTGTTCTCGTGCATCGCGTGGAGCACCAGCTTCACGCCGATGAACAGCAGCAGGAACGCCAGGCCGTAGGAGAGGTAGACCAGGCGCTTGAGCAGGTCGCCGATCAGGAAGTAGAGCTGGCGCAGGCCCATCAGCGCGAAGATGTTCGCCGTCAGGACCAGGTAGGGCTCGTCGGTGAGCCCGTAGATGGCGGGGATCGAGTCGAGCGCGAAGAGCAGGTCCGTCATGCCGAGCGTCAGGATGACCAGGAACATCGGCGTGAACATGCGCGACCCGCTCTCGCGCACGGTCAGCCTCGCGCCGTTCCAGGTCTCGGTGAAGGGCAGGTGCCGCCGGGCGAAGCGCACCAGGCGCGGTTCGTCGTACCCGCCTTCGTCGTCGCCGGCCTCGCGCCACAGGTTGACGGCGGTGAGCACCAGGAAGAGCCCGAAGATGTAGAAGACCCAGCTGAACTGGGCGATGGCGGCGGCGCCCACGGCGATGAAGATGCCGCGCAGGATCAGGGCGAGCACGATGCCGACCATCAGCGCGCTCTGCTGGAGCTCTCGGGGGACGAGGAGCTTGCCCATGATCACGATGAAGATGAAGAGGTTGTCGATCGACAGGGAGTACTCGGTGAGCCAGCCGGCGAAGAACTCCCCGCCGTACTCGCTGCCGGCGAAGTGCCACACACCGATCCCGAAGAGCACGGCGAGCCCGATGTAGACGGTCAGCGCCGTGGTCACCTCGCGGCGCGAGGGCTCGTGCGGCCGTCGGCCGATCACGACCACGTCGAAGATCAGGATCGCGGACGTCACGAGGATGGTGGTCCACCAGACCAGGGGCGTCACGTGCATGCGCCGAACCTATCGAGACGAGCGAAACGCCCCGTCCGACCCTCAGCGACCACCGAAGGGCACGCCCAGGGCAGCCAGCGCTGCCTCGCCGCCGTCGATCGCCGTGAGCACCCACGCGCCGTTCGGGGTGAGGGTGAAGGTGTGCTCGAAGTGGGCCGAGCGCGAGCCGTCGGCCGTGACCACGGTCCAGTCGTCGGCCAGCACGTCGGTCTCCTGGGTGCCGAGCGTGACCATGGGCTCCACAGCCAGCGCGAGGCCCGGCACCAGCTTGGGGCCGCGTCCGGGGCGGCCGACGTTGGGCACGTTGGGTGGCATGTGCATCTGGCTGCCGATGCCGTGGCCGACGTAGTCCTCGAGGATGCCGTAGTCGCCGTGTGCGCGGACCGATGTCTCGACGGCGTGCGAGATGTCGGTGACGCGGCCGCCCAGCCGGGCGGCGGCGATCCCTGCCCACAGCGACTCCTCGGTGACCCGCATCAGCTCCGCCACGTCGGCAGGCACCTCGCCGATGGCGACGGTGATGGCCGCGTCTCCGTGCCAGCCCTCCACGATGGCCCCGCAGTCGATCGAGATCACGTCGCCCTCGACCAGCGTGCGGCTCCCCGGGATGCCGTGGACGACCTCCTCGTTCACCGACGCGCAGATCGTCGCGGGGAACGGCGGGTGGCCGTAGCCCTGGAACGACGGCACTCCCCCGCGTGAACGGATGTTGTCCTCGGCGATCGCGTCGAGCTCGCCGGTGGTGATCCCCGGCCGGCAGGCGGCACGGAGCAGCTCGAGGGTCTGACCGGTGAGCAGGCCGGCGCGGCGCATCAGGTCGATCTGCTCCGGCGTCTTGATCTCCATACCGCGGTCGAGAAGGCCCATCGGGGGATCCGGTTCAGCTCTGGGGTACGACGTCGAGGGCCTCGAAGATCCTCTTCGTCACGTCATCGACCTCGCCCATGCCGTCGATCTCGAAGACGATCCCGTGCTCGCGGTAGACCCCGATCAGCGGCTCGGTCTGCTCGAGGTAGACCTCCTGGCGGCGCCGGATGACGTCCTCGGTGTCGTCGGCGCGACTCTCGACCTGCGCCCGCTGGAGCAGCCGCTGGACGATCTCCTCCGCGTCGACGGTCAGCACGACGACAGCGTCGAGGCGGTGACCGGTGAAGGCGACCATGCCGTCGAGCTCCTCGACCTGCGCCAGGGTGCGCGGGTAGCCGTCGAGCAGGAACCCGGGCTCGGCGTCGGGCTCGTCGATCCGGGCGCGGACCATCAGGTTGGTCACCTCGTCGGGGACGTACTCCCCGGCGTCCATGTACTCCTGGGCCTTCTTGCCCAGGGGCGTGCCCCGGGAGACGTTGGCGCGGAAGATGTCACCGGTGGAGATGGCTGGGATGCCGAAGTGCTCGGCGACCACCTTGGCCTGGGTCCCCTTCCCCGCCCCCGGGGGGCCCATAAGGATCATGCGCATGCGCGGAGCTCCATCGCCAGGGTCGGGGTCCCCGCGGAGCTGTCGGCCGGAGGAACGACTTCGGGCCCCGGCGGGAGCGCGCGCTGGAGGAGCGAAGCGGGGGAAGCCGCGGTCTCGCTGGGTGAAGCGTTGCGGGGAAGGTCGAGAACTTCGTGGGGTGACAGGTTCATTCTCATGTCAGCGCAAGAACCCTTCGTAGTTGCGCTGCTGGAGCTGGCTCTCGATCTGTTTCACCGTGTCGAGTGCGACGCCCACCATGATCAGGATGGAGGTACCGCCGAACGGGAAGTTCTGGTCGGCACCGATGAGGACGAAGGCGACCAGTGGGATCAGGGCAATGAAACCGAGGTACAGCGCGCCTGGCAGCGTGATGCGGGACAGGACGTAGGACAGGTAGTCCTCGGTCGGCTTGCCCGCCCGGATCCCGGGGATGAAGCCGCCGTACTTCTTCATGTTGTCCGCCACCTCTTCAGGGTTGAAGGTGATCGACACGTAGAAGTAGGTGAAGAAGACGATGAGTGCGAAGAACGTGATCATGTAGAGCGGGTGGTCGCCGCGGACGAAGTACTTCTGGATCCACACCGCCCAGCCGGCCGTGCCGGTCGAGTTGAACTGCGAGGCCATCGCCGGCAGGTAGAGCAGCGAGGACGCGAAGATCACCGGGATCACGCCGGCCTGGTTGACCTTGAGCGGGATGTACGTCGACGAGCCGCCGAACATCTTGCGGCCCACCATCCGGCGGGCGTACTGCACCGGGATCCGGCGCTGCGCCTGTTCGATGAAGATGACCGCGGCGATGATCACGAGTCCGATCGCGATCACGACCGCGAAGGTCCACCAGCCGTTGGACTTGGCGACGGACCACAGGGAGGCCGGGAAGCGCGCGACGACCTGGGTGAAGATCAGGATCGACATGCCGTTGCCGATGCCACGGTCGGTGATCAGCTCGCCGAACCACATGATGACGGCGGTGCCGGCAGTCATGGTGATGACCATCGTCAGGAACGTCTGGGTGTTGTCGCTGTAGAGCAGCTTCTCGTTGCAGCCGGACAGCAGGCGGCCCGACCTGGCCAGCGCCACGATGCCGGTCGCCTGGAGCACGGCCAGGCCCAGCGTCAGGTAGCGGGTGTACTGGGTGATCTTGGTCTGGCCGGCCTGGCCTTCCTTCTTCAGCGCCTCGAGCCGCGGGATCACCACGACGAGCAGCTGCAGGATGATGCTCGCGGTGATGTAGGGCATGATGCCCAGCGCGAAGATCGTCAGCTGGAGCAGGGCTCCGCCGGAGAAGACGTTGATCAGGTTGTAGACGCCGCCGGTCGCGCCCTGGATGCACTGGTGGACGTTCGCGACGTTCACACCGGGCGCCGGGATCTGCGAGCCGATCCTGAACAGCACGATCATGAACAGGACGAACAACAGCTTGCGCCGCAGGTCCGGGGTCCGGAACGCGTTGACGTAGGCGCCTAGCACTGCATCCTCTTTCTTGGTCTCACCCCGGCTCGAGCCTCGGGTCCGGCGGGGTGGTCTCGACCTGTTGCTGACACCGCCCGAGCGGCGACATCCGGCCTTCGTACGTCGTCCGCGATGGCCGCCGGAAGCCTAACAGGCGACCCACAGCCGATCAGACGTCGGCAGAACGAGCGAGGCGCGGACCCGGCGGGCGTCGTGCCCGCCCGGCCCGCGCCGTGAACGGGGGTTAGACCAGCGTGACCGAACCGCCGGCAGCCTCGATCTTGTCCTTGGCGGAGCCGGAGAACGCCTGGGCGCTCACCTGGACGGGGACCGCGAGCTCGCCCTGGCCCAGCACCTTGACCGGCTGGCCCTTGCGGACCGCGCCCTTGGCCACGAGGTCGTCGACACCGACGGTGCCGCCCTCCGGGAAGAGCTCGCCCAGCTTGTCGAGATTCACGACCTGGAACTCGACCTTGAAGGGGTTCTTGAAGCCCTTCATCTTGGGCAGGCGCATGTGCA
>Ga0302321_100001118_pt1 | contig 22913 bp, 25 predicted proteins | sample Fen_T0_1_FD_202505 | JGI IMG/M metagenome (GOLD analysis project Ga0302321, IMG submission 202505) | Peat permafrost microbial communities from Stordalen Mire near Abisko, Sweden - Fen_T0_1 | ecosystem: Environmental > Terrestrial > Soil > Wetlands > Permafrost | place: Sweden: Abisko...
AAGAAGTCTGGAGTGCAGATAGAAAACATCGCCCGGGTACGCTTCACGTCCCGGGGGGCGACGCAGCAAAAGTGAAACTTCGCGGTATGATACTGCCTGTTTTGAAAGGTCATCGTAAATAATGAGGGCATCGCGACCCGTATCGCGGAAAAATTCACCTATAGCAGCTCCGGCAAAAGGAGCATAAAACTGTGAGGCAGCAGGATCAGAAGCAGTGGCAAGTACTATGACCGTATATTTAAGAGCCCCATGTTCTTCGAGTATTGCTGCAATATTGGCAACAGTCGAACCTTTTTGCCCTATTGCGACATAAATGCAATAAACCGGTTTCCCTTTTTCAAAATTACCTCGCTGATTAATTATAGTGTCAATGGCAATAGCTGTTTTACCTGTCTGCCTGTCGCCGATAATCAGTTCCCTCTGTCCCCGGCCGATAGGAATCATGGCATCAATTGCCTTAATGCCTGTCTGGAGAGGTTGCCTTACGGGCTGACGGAAAATAACTCCAGGTGCTTTTCTTTCGAAAGGAAGATTAAAAAGCTCCCCGGTTATAGGGCCCTTGCCGTCGAGTGGTTGCCCTGTCGGAGATATTACCCTGCCTAACAGGCCTTCCCCTACACCAAGAGAAGCAATCCTTCCTGTTCTTTTAACAATATCGCCTTCATCAATCTCTTCAGTGGGACCAAGCAATACCGCTCCGATGTTATCTTCTTCAAGATTCAGAACGATGGCTTCAATTCCATTTTCAAATTCAATCAGCTCATTCGACTGTGCATTCGAAAGCCCATATATACGGGCAATTCCGTCACCAACCGTAAGGACTGTTCCGACTTCTTCCAGTTCAACTCCGGTCTGTATTCCTTCCAGTTGCTGTTTGAGAATTTTTGAAACTTCTGCCGGTTTAATATTTGCCATATTTATCTTCTTAAAAGTCTTTAATTGTATTCTGTTTCTAAAGTGTAGTTGCTACACTGCCAATGAGTTCTTTTTTTATTTTGCGAAGTTTATTCTTTATGCTTGCATCAATGTAATTATCATCAATCTGGAGGATAAAACCACCTATTATTTCGGGATCAATGTTTTCTTTAAGCTCAACTTTAGTCTTGAAAACATCCGAGATAAGATCAGTAATCTGTTTCTTTATTTCTTTATCAACACTAATTGCGGTGGTAAGTACAGATTCAGTGATACCCTTGTATTTCTTTGTTTCGTGAATAAAATTCCGTGCAATCGCAGGAAGGAAAGTTTCTCTGCCGTTTTTCACGATCAGATCGATAAGTGAAAGTGTGATATTTTCAACATTGGTCCCAAGAATCTTATGAAATATGTCTTCCTTTTTCGTAGGAATAATAATAGGGCTTTGAAGGAACTCTTTTATCTCGGGGATTTTACAGATCTCTGCAATAAAGATCATATCCTGATAGACTTTATCAAGATTCTTCTTCTCCAAAGCTAACTGAAATATTGCTTTACAGTATCTTACAGATATTTTGCTGTCGTTCATTGCAGGTTCAGGTTCCTAATTTTTTTTGAAATCAATCTCTTTAAGGTAATTATCTATCAGTTTTGCCTGTTCTCCTGATGGTTTAAGTTTTTCACCCAGAATTTTTGAGGCAATGTCTACTGAAAGAGTTGCAACCTGTTCATGAATTTCTGCAAGTGCTTTCACTTTTTCGTTTTCAATACCTGCTCTTGCTTTCTCAATAAGCTTTTCAGCTTCTTCAGTTGCCTTGCCTTTGGCTTCAGAAATGAGTTTGTCGCGTATGTCCCTGGCGTCCTTAAGAATGTTTTCACGTTCTTCTCTGGCTTTGCGGAAGATAGCTTCGTTATCGCTCTGGAGCTTTAACATGTCTTCCCTTGCTTTTGCAGCTGATTCGAGTGAGCCTTTAATCATTTCATCCCTGGCTTTGACCGCAGAAAGTATGGGCTTCCAGGCAAATTTGGAAAGAATAAGCAGGAATAAAATGAAGATAATGACTGACCAGACTATTGTTCCGACTCCAGGAGTAACAAGACTGTTTGCTAAGAGTATCATATATATATAGTTAATTCGATAAATTTAAAAGGAAGGCCTGCAACCAACCGTTGCAGGCTTCATTCTTTTCCCTCTTATTTTGCGATAAGAGCGACAACAATTGCGAACAAAGCTGCTCCTTCAATAAGGGCTGCAGCAATGATCATTGCAATCTGTATTTTGGAATAAGCTTCCGGCTGACGAGCTATTGCATCCATTGCCGATCCACCGATTCTACCGATACCAAGCCCTGCCCCAATTACTGCGAGACCTGCTCCTACTGCTGCCATTGTTCCTGTCATGATTACAAATATTAAATTAAACAATAAAAATTAATGGTTTTCCGGTATTGCCATTCCAATAAACAGGGATGACAACAGAGTGAAAATATATGCCTGAAGTAATGCCACGAGAACCTCGAGGAAATCCATGAAAATCACAAAGAATATTGATACGGGTGCCACCGAAAGGGAATTAAAAATAAAGATCAGGCAGATTAAGCTTAATACAATAATATGTCCTGCGGTTATATTGGCAAATAACCTTATCATTAGTGCGAATGGTTTCGAAAATAAACCAATTATTTCCACAGGTATCATTATTGGTAAAAGCCAGAAAGGCACCCCTGGAGCTGCGAAGATATGTCTCCAGTATGTTTTGTTACCGCTGAACTGCGTAATAAGAAATGTACATGTCGCCATAACGAATGTCACTGCAATATTTCCTGTTACATTCGCGCCAAAAGGAGGAGGGAATGGAATAAGTCCCATCAGGTTGTTAATAAGGATAAAAAAGAAAACAGACAATAGATATGGCATATACCTCTCATATTTATGCCCGATATTCGGGATTGCAATATCATCACGCACAAAAAGGATAAGCGGTTCCAAAAAACTCTGGATACCTTTTGGATGACTGATACCTGTTTTTCTGTAAGAACGGGAAAGTGAAAGGAATAATAAAAGCCCAATTATAGCGGCAGCTAACATACCTATTACCGCCTTTGTCATTGAAAGATCGAGAGGAAGGTTTTTCTCATCAGCAACTCCTTCTTTATTAACCGAAACAATTTTTCCCTGGAGATCTCCTTCTTCTTCAAGTTTATATCCTTTATACTCATTCCCATTGGCAAGCTTTTTCGATGAGAAGATATCAAGACCCTTCTCTTTGCTGTAAAGAATCACTGGAAGATAGATCGCCACGTTCTTTCCGCTCTGCAGAGTCATAATATGCCATTCATGCGAATCTGCTATGTGTTCAAGAATAAAAGAGCTCGCATCAAATTTCTTTTCGCCTTCTATTTTTTCCTGGCCCTCCTGACCAAAGGAAGAAACAGAAGTTCCTGTAAGCAGAAGAATTAGGAAAAAACTAATTAAAAGTCTTGTTTTCAAATCAGTTCAAGTTTTTTAACGCTTTGTTTTTCAGTGTTTTCAGTATTACCTGTAGAGAAAACAAAGTGAGGCATAAATATAAAACAAAAAATATTAAAACAGATGCCAAAGAAGTTTTTTTAGCAACAATAAACCAGACGAGTGCAAATACTATCTCGAGCAGGAACTTAAGGCTGACTGCCACGAGGATATATAAAGTCTGGCTATCAGGTTCTTTGGCCAGTCCTTTAAAAAAGATGAAAAGTGTAATTATTGCAATTGCTGAAAAAGAAGGAGATAAAACAAAAGCATCTGTTAAGTTAAGATGAATCTTAACTATTGAGACAAGAAAATAGGTTGTTATTAGTAACAATACATTTAAGAGTACAAGTAATAAAATGTATTTATAAATCGGTCTCAAGAATCGCTATCGCTTAATAAAATCTTTTATAGCTGTATATATGGCTGCAAAAACACCAAGAAGCGAAAGGACAATAGTAAAAACAGGCGTTTTCCAGCCTGTCAGTTTATCAAGTTTTACGCCACCCCAGACAGTAAACAGAATAATACCAATCATCTGGAATGCCAGACCTGAATACCTGGCAAAGTCTCTTATCCCTTTATTTTGAAGGTTTTTCGGGCTCTTTTTCTTTAATGGTTCCTGCTCCTGCATTATTATCGGTATCACTCATTTTGCAGTTTCCTGAGAAAACTGCGCCGGGTTCGATAGACAGTTTTGAGGTTATAATATCTCCATAGATTTTAGAAGATGCTTTAAGATTCAGCAACTGGCTTACAGTAATTTTACCATCAACAATTCCTGCTACTTCTGAGTTCTTGCAAATAACTTCTCCTTTAATCTTACCTGTAGTACCGATTACGACTTTACCCTTAGTATTAAGATTTCCGGTGAGTGATCCATCGATTCGGATATCTCCGGTTGATTTTACATCGCCGGTTATGTCTGTTCCAATACTAATAAGGTTAATTGCGGTGTTATCGGGTTCATTGAACTTTGCCATAATCTTTAAAAAATTAGAGATATAAACATAATAACTCACAAATATAAAAACTATTGCAGATAATAATAAAAATAGGGGCGGATAATAAATAAAGATTTATTCTGGAAAATATGGCCCCCACCGCCCCCGCTTACGCGGGGCAGGCTCTTCGCGCACCTCCCTATTCCTGGTCATACGCCCACTTAAGGTAAATGGCGCCCCAGGTAAATCCGCCTCCGAATGCGGCAAGAATCAGAATATCTCCTTTTTTGAGCTTTTTTTCATATTCCCAGATGCATAAAGGAATGGTAGCATTAGTTGTATTTCCAAAATTTTCGATGTTGATCATTACCTTTTCAGAGGCAAGTCCCATTCTTCTTCCGGTAGCATCAATTATACGTAAATTTGCCTGATGAGGAACCAGCCACGCTATGTCTTCAGATTTCAGATTATTGCGTTCCATAATCTCAGCGGCGACATCAGCCATATTTGAAACTGCAAATTTAAAGACGCTTTGTCCTTCCTGATATATGAAATGCTCTTTTGCATCAACTGTCTCATGGGAAGCAGGTTTAACAGAACCTCCCGCTTTAAGATGTAGGTACTTTCTTCCTGAGCCGTCTGTATGAAAGATATAATCAATAATACCAACATCCTCAGTTGAGGGTTCCAGCAAAACTGCTCCGGATGCATCTCCAAACAGTGGGCAGGTAGTACGGTCTGTATAATCGGTAATTGACGACATTTTATCGGCACCAACAATGATAACCTTTTTATACCTCCCGCTTTCAACATATGCTGCACCTGTCTGCAAAGCAAAAAGAAAACCTGAACAGGCTGCATTAAGGTCAAAGCTAAAGGCATTTTTAATACCGCATTTATCCGATATGATATTAGCTGTCGCAGGAAAGAGCATGTCGGGTGTTGCTGTAGCACAGATAAGCAGGTCAATATCCTCAGGAGCAGTTTTTGTTTTCTGCAATAAGCCCCTTACTGCCTGTTCGCCTAGATCTGAACTTCCGAGTCCCTCGCCTTTAAGAATTCTCCTCTCCTTTATTCCGACGCGCTGCATGATCCACTCATCAGAAGTATCAACCATTTTCGAAAGTTCCTGATTCGTCAGCTTGTATTCCGGCGCCCAGGCATTGATTCCCGTAATGGCTGCCCGTATTTTTTCCATATTTTTTATATAGCTTCTTTAATCTTTTGTGACAGATTAGCATGCACAACTCCGATAGCCTGAAGAATCATGTTCATTATAGGTTTTCTTTTTGAGATTCCGTGCCCTATCATAACATTGGCATTTATTCCGATAATTGGTGATCCTCCGGTATTCTCCCAGTCAAGACGATCAAAATAAGAGTCTTTAAGATTTCTTTGTTTGTATATATAATGAAATGCTTCTCCCATTTTAAGGATAACATTCCCAACGAAGCCATCACAGACAATAACATCAGTCATTGTTTCACGGAAGAGTGCATTTCCTTCAATGTTTCCTGCAAAATTCAGCCCCGGATGTTCTTTCATTAACTCATAGGCCGCTTTCACAGTAGGAGTTCCCTTTGACTCTTCTTCTCCGATATTGAGTAATCCTATTGTAGGATTTTCTGTACCAACAACATATTTTGCATATATGCTTCCAAGGATTCCATACTGCAAAAGTACATCAGGTTTACAGTCGGGATTCAATCCGACATCCAGTATAACCGAATTACGGTCATCGCTGCAAGGCAGAATGGCTGCAAGGGCTGGTCGGAGTACACCCGGTATTGAATTGACGGTATAACTTGCTCCAACAAGCATAGCTCCGGTATTACCGGCACTGCAGAAACCATCGAGATCACCGTTTTTCAGCATACCGTACCCTACGGCAATGCTTGAGTTTTTTTTCTGTGAGAACGCTTTTGCAGGATGATCTGCCATCTCTATCACTTGTGTGGTATGAACTATTTCAAACAGTGATGGATCAACCTGCATTTCACTCAATTTCCTTAAAATAGAAAATTCATCTCCAATAAGGACGAGCTTTTCATTAACAGATAAATGCTTAAGGGAATCTACAGCGCCCTCAATGATTGCATCAGGTGCAAAATCACCACCCATGACATCAAGGCCAATTCTCATATTACACTTTTTAAGTTAATTGAGATCAGGCTGTTGCCTTTTTCTCTATAGCAAGCTTTCCTCTGTAAAAGCCACACTCAGGACATACCCTGTGATATAGAACTGAAGATCCGCAGTTTGAACAGCTTGCCACCGTTGGCGCAGTTGCCTTATAATGTGTCCTGCGTTTATCTCTTCTGGTCTTGGAATGTTTGTGTTTAGGATGTGCCATTTTAAATTATTTTAATTATCGTTCATTAGTTTTTTTAATTCATCCCACCTGGGGTCATTGTCTTTTTCCTCTACTATTATCAGTTCTTCCAGTTTTTTTAACATAAAAGGATCGCATGTGCTTTTACCTTTCTTATCAACCGGATGCACTCTCTTTATCGGCAGAGCCAGCATAATGAATTCATAAATCTGCTGTTGAAGATTCAAGTCATATTCATCGGCTGGTACTGAAAGGATGTCAGGATCAATATCTTCAAGACTTTTCCCAAATTTAACAAGCAACCTGTTTTCACTGTTAACTGGTTGGGAAAACATTTCCAGACATCTGTCACAGCTGATTCTGACGCTTCCGGAGACCCTTATTATCAGATCAAGATGAGTAGATCTTTTGTCCATCTCAATATTAGCAATAAGGCTGCCTTCCTTGACTTCCGATTCTTCAAACTGTTCAAAAAACTCTTTATCAATCTCAAAATCAATTGTGTGGTGCCCTTCTCTTAATCCACTCAACAGTATGGTGTACGATCCGGACATCTCTTTAAATTTTGGTCTGCAAAAATATGAATCCTTCTTCAATTAAAAAAATTATCAACAAAAAAGTAACATTTATTGTCATAAAAGTCCAAATACCGGCAGAAATACGCTGTTTACCGAATATCTCTTAGATTGTATATATATGAGTACTATTTTTGATTCAGATTAAATAATTTAAGTCATGAGACACAGAGATTATTACTACCACAGAGATTATTCTCAACACAGGGAATGGGAGCATCACCCAAGGGTAAGCATAGGATTATTCTTCATCCTACTTGGAGTGGCACTTCTTGTTGCAACAAACGATCTACTAAGTATGGGGAGCGTAAGCAGCTATTTTACATGGGAGACCTTATTGATTTTTATTGGCGCTTTAATGCTTCTTAACCTCCATTTCACGGGAGGTGTTTTACTAATAGCGCTTGGAATATGGTTTTTAAAGGACCATATATATAGTATATCTCCTGAAACCTTTAGAATCTATTACTGGCCGGCAGTAATTGCTTTAATTGGTTTGTCATTTATTTTATCTTCACTTTTTAGAAGGAAACCTAAGATTAATAGTTAAGAAACTAATAAATTTACGATCATGGAAACAAATGAGAACTTCAGAGATGAACGTCGTCAGGCCAGAGATGAACGTCGTCAGATAAAACAGGAACATCATCACCTGCATAACAACAGACCTATTATCGGGGTTGTCCTTGTGCTCGCCGGATTATTCCTTGTAATGAGAAACACTGGTTTCTTCCCTGAATTTATTGATCATGTTATTTTCAGCTGGCCAATGCTGCTTGTTGTTATCGGGCTGGTAATGACTCTGGGAGCTGCTGAAAAGACATCGGGTGTAATTGTCATGGCTGTGGGAGGTTTTTTCCTGATCCCAATGATATTCCGTGAAACCTTTCATGCATACAATATGTTCTGGCCCTCCATCTTTATTATAGTCGGGGTCATTTTTATTGCTACAAAACGGAAGGGATGGAACTCTGTAGCATCTACTGGAATCGTAGGCGACGACTTAATAGATTATGTAAATGTTTTTAGTGGCGGGGAACGCCAGATAGTTTCGGAAAACTTCAGAGGGGGCAGAATATCAGCAGTTTTCGGAGGCATGGAACTCGATCTGACCAAGGCAAAGCTGGCCCCCGGAAGAAACGAACTCGAAATCGCATGTATATTCGGAGGAGCTACATTTATTGTTCCCGATGACTGGAATATTTCAATCGCAGTAACACCGATTCTGGGCGGATTCACTGATTCACGAAAACTACTCCCTGGCAGAACCGTTGATCCTACAAGACAGCTTGTAATTAAGGGTGCCGTAATTTTTGGCGGCGGAGAAATAAAAAGCTATTAATAAACTTACGGATGAAACATCCGATATTTTTAAGCAGAGTTCGTCTGATAGTATGGTGGCTGGTCTGGATCTTTCTTGCTCTGGGCCAGTCGCTGTTATTTTTTTATGCTTTCGGAAGCTTTATTGAAATAAGCCTGGTCGACAGCCTTGTTTCTTTAGTTATCTATTCGGGTATTGGACTTTCATTATGGTTTCCATTCAAGTATTTTAATTCCGGAGAAATAAGAACAACAGCCCTCATATCCAACCTTGTTGCGAGTGGTGCTATTTCTATTACGCTTTGGGTATTGTTAACAAAATTTATAATGACAACAGTATTGCCGGAACAAAACAATTATCAGGCATATTGGGCTGCAACATTTCCTTACAGAGTAGGATCTGGTGTGTTTATTTATGGTCTCATTATACTCACTTATTATCTTTTCGAAAGCCTCAGAAATCTCTCCGAAAAAAATGCTAAAGAAGCAAAACTGGAAAGTCTTGTAAAAGAGACTGAACTCAAAATGTTGAGATCACAAATAAATCCCCACTTCCTCTTTAACAGCCTGAACTCAGTAAGCTCCCTTACAATTACCGACCCTGAAAAAGCCAGGGATATGGTAGTTAAGCTATCCGAGTTTATGAGATATGCCCTTTCAAGAAAAGATGAACAGCCTGTAACACTGCAAAATGAGCTTGAAAATCTTCGGTTATATCTCGATATTGAACAAGTAAGATTTGGGGATAAGCTTTCGACCGAAGAATATATCGAAGGCAATTGCCTCGATTTTAAAATCCCTGTGATGCTGTTGCAGCCACTTTACGAGAATGCAGTTAAGCATGGCGTTTATGAAAGCACTGAAAGTGTTAAGATTATAACAAGGGCGAAAATCATTGACGGGTTTATAGAAATTATCATAAGCAATAATTACGATACTACTCCTTCATTGAGGAGAGGAACTGGAACAGGTTTGCTAAATGTTACAAGACGTCTTGAATTGTTCTATGGAAATAAGGCTACAATAAAAACAACAAAAGAAAATGGGATTTATACTGTGACCCTGTATCTTCCTACAGACTATTTATAAAGGTCATATGAAAATTATTATATAATTTTATAGTCCTGTAATCTGAAGGTCATTTTAATCAGTTCCGGGAAACAACTTAAAGATGGAAAAAATAAGGATAATAATTATTGACGATGAAGCCCCTGCACGTGAAATAATCAAGCATTATTTAAAAGAGGTTGATTCTGTGGAGGTTATTGCTGAATGTTCTGATGGTTTTTCAGGACTTAAATCAGTTTCACTTATGAAACCCGATCTTGTATTCCTTGATATCCAGATGCCAAGGCTGACCGGGATCGAGATGGTTGAGGTTCTTACTGAAAAACCCGAAATAATCTTTACTACAGCATACGACCAGTTTGCATTGAGAGCTTTTGAGCTAAATGCAGTAGATTATCTTATGAAGCCTTATCCTAAAAGACGATTTCTCGATGCTGTTAATAAAGCTATTGAAAAGATCCGCTCAGGGAAAGGGAATAAAGTGCCCGCCAGTGAGCTCCTGTCAAAAAAGCCAGAATCTTCATCTCCTGTCAACCGGATTGTAGTACGCAAAGGGAATTCCCTCAATCTCATACCCGTTGAACAGATCAGATATGTTGAGGCACAGGACGATTATGTAATGATCTATCATTCATCAGGGAAAGCTCTGAAACAACAGACAATGAAATTCTATGAAGAAAACCTCCCTAAAGACGATTTTGTAAGAATTCACAGATCATACATTGTGAAGGTTGAAGAGATCAAACGGATTGAACCATACGGAAAGGATAATCATATTGCCATACTTCATTCGGATGATAAGCTTCCTGTAAGCCGGGCTGGTTATAAACATCTGAAGGAGGAATTGAAATTCTGATGGATTAGCCTTCCTTTTCCCAATACTTTTTGCCCCCCGTTAGGGGGGTTGGGGGGCTTCTTCATTTCAACCTGTTTCCCTTCTTTCTTTTTTTTAACAGTTCGGATAACGGATTATATCTCCTGAACCGGAACATTGGAACCGGATCATAACCATGAGTCCCACCTGGCCTGCATCGGAGAATACGTCCGGTGCCTAGAACAAGGCCAGTGAACGGGCCGTGTATCTTCAGAGCATCAAGCATATATTGCGAACAGGTCGGAACATGCCGGCATGAAGGTCTTAAAAACGGGGAAATTGAGTACCTGTAGAATAATACCGGCAGGGAAAGCAGGAATGATAATATTGCATTGAGTGCCTTGATCATATTACAAAGATAACTGGTTAAGGTTGAGGTTGAGGTTAAGGTTGAGAATAATGTCAAATAAAAGTGCTTATAATGTCTGCAGTTATATTAAATATTGTCCTTTGTCCTTTCTTGCCCTGTGCTCTGTGCGCTGAGCTCTGAGCTGCTGCAGCCTGCCAAAATGTCGAATTATTAATGACAAAATGAGTTTGGCAAAAGTTTTGCAGCTATTTTTACAATTTAAATTTAGGAGGAAAGTGCAGTTATGAATATCTGGATAATTTTTATAGGATTTATGATCCTCAGCTGGATCGTAAGCATGACATTAAAATCGAAATTTAATAAATATTCAAAGATCCCTCTTGATAATGGGATGTCGGGAAGGGATGTAGCGGAAAAAATGCTCCGTGATAATGGTATCGCGGGGGTAAAAATTGAAAGTATTGAGGGTCAGTTGACAGACCATTACAATCCTGCTGATAAGACAATCAATTTAAGCAGGGAGGTATATGAGGGCCGGAGTATTTCCTCAGCCGCTGTTGCTGCACATGAAACCGGACACGCAGTCCAGCATGCAAAAGCATATGCCTGGCTTGGATTCAGATCAAATCTGGTTCCGGTCGTCAGTTTTGCTTCAAAATGGGTGCAATGGATATTGCTTGCAGGAATTTTAATGGTACGAACTTTCCCGGCTTTATTACTTGCTGGTATAGTTCTTTTCGCTTTGACAACGCTTTTCAGCTTTATAACGCTCCCCGTTGAAATAGATGCAAGCCGCAGGGCTCTGGTCTGGCTTTCAAATGCCGGTATAACTTCATACCAGAATCAGGATAAAGCAAAGGATGCTCTCAAGTGGGCTGCTTATACATACGTAATAGCCGCGCTTGCATCGCTGGGAACATTACTGTATTATATAATGATATTTACTGGGTCGAGAAGGTGAGGGGCTTATCTCCCTTCCACATCGAGCCAATGTGTCTTTTTTTCAATTGTTCTTACCACCAGCCATACAACGCCGGCACCAGCGAACATATAGATCCACATCGCAGTCAGGTAGATCCGTTCAGAAAGAAAATAGTTTCTGATAAGATCAAGAAGGGTAAAGATGACAAAAATATTTACGAAACTATTGTATTCCCTTTTAAGAACATTTTTTATTGAAAACGGAAGACCGGGAGGAACAAAATGAAATGACCACGGAACAAAAGAACTTACCTTTTCAGACCATTTGTCATATATCTCCCCGAACTTTCTTCTCAGGAATTGTTCTTCAGCAAACATAATTCGCTCATAATACAGCCAGTATATAAGAATAAAAACAATTGTAGCTACTACTGACCTGATGAAAAGTACCGGTCCGAGCCACATAAAAAAATTACCCAGGTAAAGCGGGTGACGTAAAAGAGAATAGATCCCCGTTACATTCAGTTCATCTGCAATCTGCCCGTTAATGGTATTTCTCCCGGAAGTGTTTTTCGGTGTAAAACCAACGGTCAGAATTCTGATCAGTTGCCCGAACAGACTCACCCCAAGAAATATAAATTCGTCCCGCATATCGAATAGCAACACCTGCCGGTTGCCCAGGTACATCATTATAATACCCGCAACAATTATAAATACCGGCAGCCAGCTTCTTCTTTTAAAAAGCCAGTTCCCGCTATTCTCAAATTCGTGTACCAGAGCCATTTTTTGGTTTTAAGTGATGTGGCAAAAGTATAAAAAATCCGGGAAATGACTTCAGACAGAGAAATCCTCATTTCAATTTCAACCCTCCGGAATTCCTTAAAAGCAATTATTTGAACAATCCTGATCAATTATTCTGGAAAGATTTTTATCTTTATCAGTTGTACCTAAACCAATTTTACAATGGCAAGTCTCAAGCTTTTACTGGGAATGATCCCATCGACTTCTAAAATCGAGCAGGCTGAAAAAGCTTTGATCACTGAATTTGAAAAGCTTCACGCTTTCTCGGAATCTGAGGTGTTGGCAAAATACAATAAGCTGGACGGACTGGTAAATTCTTCCGATTTTGTCCGGAAATGCAAAGAAATTAAATCCCTTCAGTATAAAAATTCTGAAGAATATTCTAAAGAGAAAGAGTTCATTTCCCTTCATAAAGCAAAGGATATAGTTCTGTATTTCAAAACCATTTCCGGGAGTTCCCTGAAGAGATTTAAAGAGATGGATGGCTCAAGTAAAATTACTGAGTTCGAGGCACTTGAAAAATTTATTGAATCTCCGGGATTCAGAGAAAAACAGAAGATGAAACCTTATACTTTCAAGGATACTGATGAATACAGAAAACTTGATGAATTTAAATCTCTGAAAAAAGATCACGAAGTAAGGGCATTTTTGAAATCATCACAGAAAGAGGAGATTAAAAAAACAAAAACCATACTAAGATACGAGGAGCTTGCTGCCTTTGTAAAGTCCTCTGTATTTCTGGCAAAGAAAAACATGAAACCGATAACCTTTAAAGATTCTGAAGAATATAAAAAGCTTCTCGAATATAAAAGGATCAAGGGAAGTCTCGAAATAAAAGAGTTTTACAAGTTTAAATCCTCAAAAGAGTATGCAAATTTTCTGAATACCGATAATTCAGCGAGACTAAAAAGGTATCATGAACTTAAAGACTATGTTGCTACGCCGGAATTCAAACAGCAGAAAGAGTATCTTCTCGATAAAAAAAGATTTGAGAAAACTGAAATGTTCAAAGAGGTTCAGGAATACGATAAACTGAAGAAGAACGCTGATATAATCTGGTATTTCAAAGTTAAGGATTCCGACAAATTCGATGTCCTGAAGAGCCGGGAACTGACATTCAGTGATGAGTTTGAAGGTGAAAAACTTGATACTAAAAAATGGCTGACCAACTATTACTGGGGCGAAAAGTTATTAAAAGACAGATATTCGGTTGAATCGGATCTTCAGGCATATACTGAAAAAGAAAACTTTGAAGTCAGGAACAGCATTCTCAGAATCACTACAAAACCACAGAAAATACAGGGTAAAGTCTGGTCAGCTGCCCATGGTTTTGAAATGAAAGAGTTCAGTTATACCTCTGGACTTATTAATTCCGGTACCAGTTTCAGACAAAAATATGGAATATTCTCTGCTAAAATCAAGCTCGGAAATCCTGATGCAAAAAGCGCTTTCTGGATGCTTGCGGATAAAATAACACCCCATCTCGATATTTGCCGGACATCAGGTGGGAAAGTCTGGTTTGATTATTTTCCGGCTAAGGGAAGTATCTCTAAAACCAATATCGGTTCGCGTTATTCCAATGATTATTTTATTTATACTCTTGAGTGGACATCCGATAAACTTATCTGGAAAATAAATGGAACCGAGGTATTTTCACAGACTTCGGATATACCACAGGAACCGATGTATGTCCTTCTGGCAGGTGGACTGGATAAACCGGTTAACGGAATTACAGCGATGGAAATTGACTGGGTAAGGGTTTACAAGGCTAAATAATCTCAGAATTATTTTAATAAACATATTGTTGTAGAAACGCCCAAATTGGGCATGTCTACAGTTTCAACTATTTGTTAAGAGATAAAATATAAGTTATCAGCCTTTTCATTATAACAGCCAAAACTACTATTGTAATTGTAATCATACCTGTTTTGATTTGATTGTGCGTTCTGTATTATTGTTGTAAAAAAAGTTCCTGGACTGAATTTGCATACAATGTTATCTATTTTGTTTATAATCATTCTAAATAACAACACGGCTTTGAATTTGTTTAGTCCTGTTATAAAAAGACGCAGGACTCACGATGCACGACACAAGGAAGAATAAAGGGAATTACAGTGTATTTCAATAACGAGCCGGATGTTGTGCGTAGTGAGTCTTAAATAAAATGACCTGATCTATTTAAAATAATGTAACTTTTTTAAATTTCATCCGTCTTTGCACTGTAATTTACTTTATGACAGTTAAGGAATATAACAGATCAGTTGAAGAATTTGCCGATTCTGTATACCGTTTCATCCGGGGCAATCTTAAGGATGAAGAACAGGCAAATGATATTGTCCAGGATAGTTATGAAAGGCTCTGGAAGCATGTTTCAGATCTTGAATATCCTGTTGTTAAATCATGGCTTTTTTCAACTGCATATCATATTATGATTGATGTTATCAGGAAGGGCAGAAAGACGACAAAACTGGAGTTGGAACATGAGAAGGAGATGATTCATGAATCTCAGTACAGCGACCTGAATGAAATTCTGCATAAAGCTCTGGATAATCTTCCTGAGCAACAAAAAACCTCTGTTATGCTGCGCGATTATGAAGGTTATAGTTATAAGGAGATCGGAGATATAACAGGCTTGACTGAGGCTCAGGTTAAAATTAACATATACAGGGGACGTGTTGCCCTTAAGAATTATATCGGTAAAATCGAATCAGTTCTATAGTCATGCAAATCGACAGATCAAATTATGAAATATGGCTTATCGATTGGCTCGATGGGAATCTGAGTGACATCCAGATTGAACAGCTTCAGCTTTTTCTGAGGGATAACCATGATTTAAAAGAAGAATTTGAAGAACTGACGACATTCCGTCTTAATCCTTCCGAAAAGTCATTCCCTCATAAAAGCCGGCTTCAGAAATCTCCTTCAGATCTTTCAGAAACCCAGTTCGAATACCTCTCTGTCGCATATCTTGAAAATGATATTTCTGCTGACCAGCAGGCAGAATTGAAAGAGAGCATTCAAAATGATACTGAAAGGAAAACAATATTTGAATTAATTCAGAAAATGAGTTTATCGCCAGTCCCTTTGTTGTACAAACACAGGAACCGGCTCTTCAGAAGAACAGTTTTTCAGAATGTTATCAGACTGACAGTAATTGGATTATCGGCGGCCGCAATTATTACACTTGTTGTAATTAACTATATTTCAAAACCAAAAACACTGCAAGTCAGATTTGAAAAAACGGCACAGTCAATCGTAACAGACAGTGTTATTCAGAAACCTCCTGTCATTGTCCCTGACAAAATAAAAACAGAAAGTAAAGTCTTACACTCTCAAATTGAAAGTAAAAATCTAACTGCCCGATCGGCGAAAACCTCATCAGTAATATCAGAAGTCAGCCTAACTCCTCATGCAGAAAATGATTCGCTGTTCTCGCCTTCTGAACCTCCTCCGACATTGATTAATAAAATCTCTGTTTCACCCCTTATCGATTTAAAAGGCAAACCTATTCCCGGTACTTTGATCGCTTTAAAGACCTCAACCCCTGTTGCGCAGTATGATGACGGCAGATCCAAACTAAACAAGTTCATTGCAAAAACCTTCAGAGAAAAAATACTCAAAGAAAAATCAGCAAAAGACAGCCCCTTGAAAGGATATGAGCTTGCTGAAGCCGGTGTATCAGGACTCAATAAATTACTTGACTGCGAAATGGTGCTGGATGAAAAAAGAGATGCTAACGGAGAGCTTAAGTCGGTCTATTTCAGTTCAAAGATCATCAAATTCAACGCTCCTGTAAAGAAATCTGAACCTCTTCCGTAACTTTTTTTATCGCATCTACGTCTCATCTCTGAAACACAGGTCTATTTTTAAAATTACTATTATGAAAAGAAATGTAATGATCATTTTGCTGACAGTAGTTATGATAACCGGGTTCAGCTTGAAAATCTCAGCCGAAAACAAGTACTTCAAAAAACAGGTGACTACAGTTGTTTTTAATGAATCAAAAGGTATAATCTCGAATAAGATTGAAGAAAGAGATTCAACGCTTGACTTAAAATCCGGAAACAGAGGACTCTCTGTCCTTGAATCGCTCGAATCTTTGGAAGGTTCAGAATTCTATTTTAAAAAACATTCCGGTAAGAATAATTGGGATAATGACGATAATGAAAATGAACATACCCGGACAAACAACAGATTCAGAGGTCATTGGGCTGGAATTGAATTCGGATTTAATAATTATGTTACAGAAGAAATGAATACAGTAATGCCTTCTGATATCTATTATATGACCCTTCATTCAAGTAAATCGAGCAGTTTTAATCTGAATTTTGCCCAACAGAGCTTTGGTTTTACACACTATATTGGCATGGTAACCGGACTTGGTATAAACTGGAATAATTATCGTTTTGATAACAATAACAATATCAGGAAAGGGGACAATGGTGTTATTGAAGAACTAAATCCTCTTGCAGCTCTGGAAAAATCTAAATTAACAACCATATATCTGACAGTACCTCTGATGCTTGAGTTTCATGTCCCGGCTAATAATCATCATCTTAATATTGGTGCTGGTGTGATAGGAGCAATCAAACTGGGATCACATTCTAAAATGGTTTTCGAAGATGGTAACAAGATAAAATCTTTTGGTGATTTCAGTCTGAGCTTGTTAAGATACGGTCCCACTGCCCGAATAGGATACCAGAATTTCCAGATCTATGGCACATATTATGCCACACCGCTCTTTAAACCCGGTAAAAGTCCCGGAGGGTATGAGCTTCATCCGTTTGAAATAGGTTTTGCGCTGACCTTTAACGACTGATTTTATTTCATTTCTGAAAAACTGTGGAGACGCCCAGATTGGGCGTCTTTACTTATTATTGTTTTGTGTGCACATCTGGATTATATTTGTACTATACAGATTCGTACTAATGACAGTCGACAGCATTTTATCTCCCAGGGAAATAAGAAGGTACTCCAAACAGATTATGATTCCTGAGATAGGGATAGTTGGGCAGGAAAAACTGAAACAGGCAAAGGTGCTTGTTATTGGTGCCGGCGGATTAGGTTGTCCTGTTCTTCAGTATCTGACAGCGGCAGGAGTCGGGAAAATAGGCGTCGCTGAATTCGACATGGTAGATGAGAGCAATCTTCAGAGACAGGTACTTTACGGATCAGCTGATGTAGGAAAACTAAAATCTATAATAGCAAAAAACCGTCTTGAACATTTAAACTCATTTATTGATTTGGATATCTTCAATCTCCGGCTCGATACTTCAAATTCTTTAAATATCCTGCAAAAATATGATGTTATAGTTGATGCAACAGATAATCTGAATGCCAGATATACTATTAACGACGCCTGTGTAATTCTTGGTAAACCAATGGTTCATGGAGCTATATATAAATATGAAGGTCTGATTTCTGTTTTTAATTATAAAGGCGGTGCTACTTACAGATGTTATAATCCTGAGACAAAGAATAAGGTTTTTAAGAATCCATTACCTGCCGGGGTTGGATTATTTGGTGTTCTCCCTGGAATTATAGGGACATATATGGCTAACGAAGTAATTAAAGTAATAACCGGTACCGGGGAGGTTCTAAGCGGAAAAATTCTGCTAATCAATATCTTAAATAATACTTTTAATACTATTACAGTAATAAATATACCTGAGAACCATAAGTAACCTCCAATTCCGCTTGAGCTAGGTGCGTCAGACGATTTATCTTTCCTTCTTAAATAAAAGAATTCTTTAAGCCAAATGAATTAACTTTGCTCCCCGGATATTCAATCTGCCGACTGATATATCTTTTATATAAATGAAATTATTCCTGAAAATAGGGAAACTGTTTGCAATACTGATCCTGATAGTTTCAATTATTCTTCTGTCAGCCTCATTTCTGCTTAGAGATAAGGTCGGATTTATTATTCTCCGATCATTGAATAAAAACCTGTCAACCAGGCTCGATGTTGGTTCATACAAACTATCGTTTCTGAGGAAATTTCCAAGAGCCTCGTTAGAGCTTAAAGATGTCCTGGTTCATTCCTCGCCAGACTTCAATTCACGTGCATTCAGGGGTATTAATACTGATACTCTGCTGGCAGCCCGTTTTGTTTCAGTTGAATTCAAAATAACTGACATAATTAAAGGGATCTATACAATTGACAGGATTGGTGTCCGATTAGGGAAAGCGAATTTTTTTACAGATACAACAGGCCATGTAAATTACAATATATACTTAAAAAACAGCTCTGCCGACGGAGTTGAAACACTAATTGACCTGAAAAGAATTGATATTACTGATATCGATGCCTATTACAATAGCCTGTCAGCTCATCTTATAATAGCAGGATCAATAAATAAAGGCAAGCTTAAAAGTAAAATTACAGGAAATAATATTGATTTTACTGCAGGTACTGAGATCCAGATAAAAAGATTTCAGCTTTATAATTTCAGCACAGATAAGGCCATTCCTGCAAGACTTGATATGGATCTGGTTAGTTCGAAAAGCGGAATAAGGTTCAGAAAGGGCACGTTGTATATTGATAATTACAGTATGGAAATTGAAGGCAATGTATCTTCTGACAATTTTTTGGATCTTAATCTAACCGGCCATAATCTGGATATTTCATTGATACGTAAATACCTGCCTGAAAAGTTTCTGAAATTAGTTTCTGATTACGATCCTTCAGGGATAATAATTGCCAGTAGTAAAATTAAGGGCTTTTTAACCCGAAAATCCAATCCTCATATTGAAATTAACTGGCAGTTGAAGAATGGAAAGATCTCTTACAGGAAGTCAAATCTGACCTTTAAAAATCTTTCATTTACGGGGCAATTAACCAATGGAATAAAAAACCGCTTTGAAACCAGCTCTGTTTCAATAAAGGATTTCAAAGGGAGGCTTGGATCTTCTGATTATACAGGAGAAGTCACACTATATGACTTTAAAAATCCTCGGGTTGATCTTTATCTTAAAGGCAGAGTTTTCCCTGCCGAGTTGAAGGAGTTCTTCGCTATAAAGGAGATTTCAAGCGCCGATGGATCTGTCGACCTCGACCTTAAACTAATTAATAGCAGCTGGTCTAAAAAGGATTTTTCTCTGAATGATCTTATCGACCTGAAACCTGAAGCAAATCTTACTTTTAACTCCCTTTCACTAGGGTTTCAAAAGGACAAATTGCTTTTCAGAGGAGTTAAAGGGGAGCTCGTAATTCAAAATACTATCATTGCAAAAAACTTTCAGTTTAACTACAAAGAACAAAACATTAAAATTGACGGAGAATTCAGGAATCTGCCTGAATGGATTTCAGGAAGAGCAATACGAATGTCAGCAACAGCCAATGTTACATTTGACAGACTGATCCCTGAAGCATTCTTTAATGATACTTCTGTTTCAGGAAAAGCTGCTAAGAACCAAAAGGCTGTTAATTTTCCCGGAGACCTGTTACTTGATATTAACTTTAGAATTGACAGTCTGACTTATAAAACTTTTTCCTCTTCAAAAATTGCAGGTGTACTAAATTACAGGCCAAAGGTTTTCACTTTTAAGTCTATAAATATGAATTCATTAAATGGACTTATCTCAGGTAATTGTTTCTTAAGTCAGAATAATAATCAGGGCCTCGTAGCAAAAGGCAGTTTTTTGGTTACTAACATCGATGTAAATAAAGCTTTCACCACCTTTCACAACTTCGGACAGAGTTTTCTGAAAGCGGAAAATATTAAAGGTACCCTCTCAGGTACACTTTCTTTGCTGTTTCCATTGGATTCATTATTAAATTTTAAGATTAAGACATTAACAGCTGAAGGCAACTATCACCTTGTAAACGGAGCGCTGATAAATTTTGCTCCGGTCAAACAACTTTCCTCATTTATTGCACTTTCTGAACTGGAAAACATAAATTTTGAACAACTTGATAATGATTTCTTTATAAGAAATAACTATATCTACGTTCCACAGATGGGAATAAAATCATCAGCTGCCGATCTGTCTGTAAACGGGAAGCATAGCTTTGATAATGACTATGAATATCATGTTAAAATCCTGCTTTCGGAAATACTCTCCAGGAAAAGATCAAAAAACAAAAGCAATGTTACTGAATTTGGTGTTATAGAGGACGATGGACTGGGCCGTACTTCATTATTATTGAAAATCATAGGCAAAGGTGAAGAAGCAAAAGTCGGATATGACGTGAAAGCGGCAAGTACCGAAGTAAAGAATAACTTTAAAAAAGAGAAACAGACTCTTAAGACAATTCTTAACCAGGAATATGGATGGTATAAAAACGATTCTGCATTGAATCAAAAACCGCCGGAGAAGAAATCGAGGTTCAGGATTACCTGGGAAGATGGCGATACGATAAAGACGACGCCTGCTCCACTACCTGGAAAAACCCCGGTAAAGAAGAAATAACAGGCGATATTGACTTAAAGGAGCGACTGCATAACAGCTAAAAGACTTGAAGATATAAACCATTAAGGACTGTAGACATTTGAAAATTTTCCATTATAAGACTCTGTGGAAGTTGTTTTTACTTCTCTTTGCAGTTTTAGTAGGCATGGGTTCACTCATTTACACTGAATACCTGGTTTCAAAACTAAAAGTAGAAGAGAGAAAGAATGTACAACTTTGGGCTGAAGCAACAAAACTTATCTCACTGTCTGATACAACCCAGAACGTTGAGTTTCTGTCAACAATGATTGAAACCAATAACACTGTTCCTGTAATTCTGACAGATGAATCAGACAGCATAATCTCTGCAAGAAATTTTGATTCTCATAATACAGGCGATTTCAAGTATATCAGGAAACAACTTGAAAAAATCAAGGTGAAAAATAAACCAATAATCATTAATCTGGAAAATGGTCATTTTAACCTTATTTACTATAAGGACAGTATTATTCTTACCATGCTGATCTATTACCCTTATACACAATTAGGTATAATTATCTTTTTTATACTTGTCTCTTACCTGGCATTTCGTTCATCGCGGAAAGCCGAACAAAATCAGGTATGGGTGGGAATGTCAAAAGAGACTGCTCATCAGCTTGGTACTCCGACCTCTTCTCTTGCAGGCTGGATAGAGATTCTGCAAAACAATTATCCCGAAGTTTCAATAACAGGTGAACTTGCCCGCGACGTGGAAAGACTTGAAAAAGTTACTGAAAGGTTCTCAAGGATAGGTTCAAAACCGTCACTGACAAAAGAAAATATAGTCTTATTAATTTCCCATACTGTGGATTATCTGAAATCGAGAACTTCATCGAAAGTCAAATTTATATCTGATTTTAATATCAAAAATGAGGTTGTTGTTCCTGTGAACTCCGCACTGTTTGAATGGGTTATTGAAAACGTGTCAAAGAACGCAATAGATGCGATGGAAGGAAACGGAGAATTAACTATCCGCATTGCAGAAACAGAAAAACAGGCATTAATAGATGTTTCAGATACAGGAAAAGGTATACCTAAATCTGCTTTTAATAAAATATTCAATCCGGGTTTCACAACGAAACAAAGAGGATGGGGTTTGGGTCTCTCCCTTGCAAAACGGATAATTGAAGAGTACCATAATGGAAAGATCTTCGTACGACATTCGGAAGTTGGCAAGGGTTCGTGCATCAGAATTGTGATGAACAAGGATAAATTCTAATTGCTATATTTGCAGCCCATTATGAAGAGAACTGAAATTGAGATTATGGCCCCTGCCGGATCATATGAATCGCTTATGGCAGCGGTTCAGGGGGGAGCCGACTCCGTCTATTTCGGAGTCGAACAACTCAATATGCGGGCTGCCTCATCAAATAATTTCACGATCGAAGACCTCCGTAAAATAGTTTCTATCTGCAGGGAAAACAGGCTTAAAAGCTATCTCACTGTGAACGTTGTTGTATATGATCATGAAATTGAACAGATGCACAGAATTATAGATGCAGCTGTTGAAAGTGGAATTACTGCCATTATAGCCTCAGACCTCTCAGTAATTAAATACGCTTCTGCTGCCGGAATTGAGAATCATCTCTCAACACAACTGAATATTACCAATATTGAGGCATTGAAGTTTTATGCCCAATGGGCAGATGTGGTAGTTTTAGCACGTGAGCTGAATCTCGGTCAGGTTTCACATATTTACGATAGTATCAGGGAACAGAATATCACCGGACCAAAAGGAGATCTGATTAAGATTGAAATGTTTGCTCATGGCGCTCTTTGTATGGCAATATCGGGTAAATGTTATTTAAGCCTTCATGAAAATAATAAATCAGCAAACAGGGGTGAATGTTACCAGACCTGTCGCAAATCCTATTTAGCCACTAGTAAGGAATCGGGTTATGAGCTTGAGATT
>Ga0302321_100001119_pt1 | contig 22899 bp, 18 predicted proteins | sample Fen_T0_1_FD_202505 | JGI IMG/M metagenome (GOLD analysis project Ga0302321, IMG submission 202505) | Peat permafrost microbial communities from Stordalen Mire near Abisko, Sweden - Fen_T0_1 | ecosystem: Environmental > Terrestrial > Soil > Wetlands > Permafrost | place: Sweden: Abisko...
GATGGAATCGCTCGTTTATGGGTTGGTTTCAAACCGGTCGGCGCTCTAGCGAGCATCTGCCCGGGGCGACACGAGAATTGTCCAATAGCTGGCCAGAAATAGGGCAAAGGCAGTCGACCAGGCCACCGTCGCGACCGTCAGTCCCAGCAAGTAATGCGAACTGGGAAGAAGCGGCGCTAGAACGCGCACGAGCCCAGCTGCGACCAAGCACATGAAAGAGCCGGTCATCCCGCGCGGAAGCGCGAGCATGCGCCCGGTGTGGCCGAGGCTCACCCGGGCCATCATACCGAGCGTGAGCAGACCGATGGCACCCGCCGTCAATGCATGTAGTGAGCTACCCTCGGGAACGACAGGCGTCAGCGCGGAGGTGGCTCGGAGCAGCAATCCGACTGGAATCCACAGAGCCCCTAGGTGCAAGGTCCAAAGCAGCGGGTCACGTGTGGTGTGTAAACTTCCCCAGTAGCGCATTCGCGCCAGCAACATGACTCCTGAAGCTGCGGCAAGAGCAGCGCTCAGGCCCGTCCCGGTTGGCCAAATGTCTGAAAGGGTGAGCAGCAAGACTGCACCCAAGGACCCGAATTCGAGCCTTCGCGCGCTGCGAATCCAAGCGAGCCGCGTCGTGTTGCGTGTGAACATCGGCACGACCCGGCCGCTCATCAGTACCATCATAAGGACGATGACATCGAGCGCCGCACGGTGTGCGATGCGTACGGTCTGGATAGTGCCGAGCAGCGCGGCGGAGTGCGCGACGCCGTTCGCCATCCACAGGGCCAGAAGCAGCGCGACGAAGACATAATTGCGGCGGCTCCGCGCGGCGAGCAGCGGCAACGCACAGGTGAGGGCAAGCGCGGGCATGAACGCGAGATCGAGGAGCGCGGGCGCATATCTCGGCAACTGCTCCGCAAAGAACATCGCGAATCGGCCTAGAGTCCAAAGCGATGCGAGCGCAGCCAATGGCCAACCGGTCGTGGTCTCTCGCCCACTCCAGTTGCTGACGGCGGTGAGCAAGAATCCGGCGATAATCGCGGTCGAAAAGCCGAACAACATCTCGTGGGCATGCCACTGCATCGCGCCGAAGGGCCCGCCAGGCTGTTGCCCGCCGCGCAATGCCAAGAGCCACAGGGGCACGGCTACCGTGGCGAATCCGGCGCCGAGCAAGAAAAATGGACGAAAGCCTTTCTCGAGCAGCGGCAGAGTTGCGTCGGGCCGTGTAGCTTTCGGGGAGAGCAAAGAGTGGGCCGTCATGACATTTTTTGAGATTGCTACGAGCAAGCCCAGCCAGCTCGTGGGATATCATCCGTCTCTTTGTCTAGGCGCGGTAGATGCGGTCGGCATCGCCATCCGCCAAGGCAATCGCCGTGCCCCGGCGTTCTCGAGCGCAATTCCAGCCATACCGTGAGATATTTGATCTCCGGGAGCGCGAACGCTTCAGGGCGCAGCTTTTTCGCGACAGTGCGCGGTTTGCATGCTCGGGCAGAGGTGGGACTTTGGGTGCCCGAACGGCGCGCGTTCGAACCCTCCAAGGCGGTGATGGCAGGTCGAATTGGGGTCGACGCTTCCTGGCGAGCTCAGAGGTCCAACACCCCTTCGGTGATTTCCGGTACCGAATCGCCGAAGCGGGTGACGTTTACACCGAAGCGAGTGCAGATGTGGGCGAGCAGGCGGTTGTTTGGGTTCAGGTGCTGTTTCGTCACGCGCTCGCGATCGCCGAGCTCGAGGAGCCGGCCGCCGCGGATGCCCGCACCGAGTACGAGGGTTGGCACGGAGCGGGAGCTGTGGCGTGCCGGGTTGCCCATGTCGGAGCTCGCGAGCACGAGCGTGTCGGCGGAGAGCGTCTGCCCATCCAGCAGGCTGAAGAGGCGCGCGACCTTCGAGCAGGCATAGCGATTCTGTCGTGCCAGGGCGCGCCAGCTCGCGGGCTCGCCCGGCTGTGTGTGCTCGCGCGCGAGGTAGCGATGCGCGACGTCTTGGTGGACATCGTTTGGGAGTTCAGGGTCGAACCCGGTGCGCGAAAGATCAGCCAGCATCAGCGTCGCGAAGCGCGTGAGATCGCAGGCGAAACCGCGCACGATCAGCTCGCTCTGCAGGTCGGTGATGGCGTCGAAGTAGCGCTCGCCGCCGCCGTAGGCCCGATAGCGCGGGAAGGCGTCGTGCGCGATGCGGCCCGGAGGTACGCACGCGGTGTCGAGCGGCGCAAGGCGCCGCTCGATGTCGCGCAACGCACTTTCGTGTTGCTCGAGCTTTTCCCGCTCGCTCGCTGGCGCGACTTGGCGCAGCCGGCGCAAGTCGCTCGCTAGGAAATCGAGCGCGCTGGCCGAGCGCCGGCGCCGCTCAGCGGCCAGCTCGGGCGAGCCGGTGAGCGCGGCCCCGAACAGCGCGTCGAACGTCGCTGCCGGATGAATCAATTTCGGCAAGGGGATACCGCCGCGACCGTAGCTGATCGAGCTTGCCACGCCGCGATCGTCGTTACCGACGGCGAGCACCAAGCTCGGCAGTGGCGTCGCCTGACCGAGACGCCGATCGACGGCGAGGAACTGATCGATGGAGGCATTCCTGCCGTTGGCTCCAGCGCCCGTCAGCAAGACGCGCGGCGCGTCGTGCCCGACGTTCCCCGTCAAAAACCCTGCCGCTAGATCGATTCCGTCGATGACCAACAGATCGTCCCGAAACGAGCGCCCGTATCGTTCAGGGGCGTCGAACGGCGCGAGGATCGCGTCTTCATAATCCAGCCGGAACCCTGGCCGCGGAAGGAAGAGCTCGGCAGCGCGGCCGTGGGGCATGTACACCGCGACGAAGCGCTTGGCTCGCGCGCCGTTGGCTTTTGGGGGCTCGGCTTGCGTAGGAGGCGCGAGCTCGGCCCACGCATCATTTGGAAGCAGCGCGGCGCCGAGCGCGAGCAGAAATCGACGACGAGCACGATTGGTGGTCACGCGCCCCGCTTTCGCTGAATGAACTCCGGACTCCGAACCCAGGCTACGACCCACTCCAGCAAGCTGTCGCGGCGAGCTTCGGGCAAAGCGTCGACCACCTCCCCGAACCACTGCTCGGCAGGACGCGAACGGCGACCGGTGAGGTAGCGCAGCGCCTGGCTGGCAAAACAACTTCGCGCATTGGACGTCGCCCCGAGCTGGGTGACGAGCTCGGCACTGTCTTGGAAACGGAAGGTCCTGCCAGCAAGCGCGAATTCGCCGGACGTGGTCGCCAGCCGCCCGTGTTCGCGAGTGCGGTGGCGGCCAGCCGCGTCGAAGCCCTCGAAGCTGAAGCCCAAGGGGTCGATCGAGTCGTGGCAGCTGCGGCAAGCCGGGGAGCTCGTGTGCGCGGCAAAGCGGGCGCGGGTCGTGGAAGTTTCGTCGCGCGGCGGCATCGTGATGTCGATGCCGAGCTCGCCTGGACGCGGCAGGTCCACGCAAAGCAGACGCCGGAGCACGAAGTCACCCCGCTTGACGGGGCTCGTCACGTCCTCGTAGGCGTGCGCGGACAGAAAGCTCGCTTGCTCGAGCAACCCCACCCGCCCTTGCCGGACGAGACTCACCCGTGGCCCCGCGAAGCCAGGAATGCCGTAATACCTAGCCATCTCGGCGTCGAGCGAAGTAAACCCCGCACCGAGCAGACTCGCGAGCGTTGCCCCGCCGTACACCATCACCTCATCGACGAAGGCGCGCGTCTCAGCGAGCATGTGGCTTTTCACCGCGTCGTAGTCGTCGACCAGGGTCGCGGCCTTGGCCGTCCGCTCGAGCTGATCGACCTCCAGCCATTCGAGCACGAATTGTCGGAAGTGGTGGCGCGTCTCGGAGAGCGACAACAGCCGTCGAGCTTGTGCCTCGCGGACGGCGGGATCGAGCAAACGGCCGGGCTCAGCAGCCGTTGCGAGCAGCTTCTCGTCGGGCGGGCCCCCCGTGACCGCATAGGCAAGGCTGCTCGCGATCTCGTAGGGTGTGAGCGTCGTCACGCTGAGGGTCGCGTCATCGGTGCGACCGAGCTCGCTCAAATAAATCATGCTCGGCGATGCCAGCAACGTCGAGAGCACGAGCGTCAGGCCGCGCGCTTGGGCAGCGACGTGGACACGGCCGGCCGGAACGGGTTCGCTGACCGCACTTTGGAACAGGGCCTGGACGGCGGCGCGCTCGGGCGCAGTCGGCGGGCGCCGGAAGATGCCTAGCTCGAGTTTTTCGAGTGCGCGCGCCACGCAGCGCGAGCCTTTCGCGTCGGTGGCCGGGCAAGGCAACAGGCTCTCGCGCCTCCGTTCTACGGCCAGCCTGGCCAGCCGCTCCGACACGCGCGCGAGCTCGCCAGCGTAATACGACGGGACGGCTTGGCGCTCGTTGATGGTGTAGCCATCCTGCCGCTCGTCGGGCGGGAGCACATCCCGAATCGGCTCGTCGAGCCCGAGCACCGCGTTCGCGCTACGCTCGTACTCGACGTTACTCAGTCGGCGAAGGCGCACGGAGAGCAGCGCGTCGCTCGGTGCGACCGGGACGGGGGTGACGGCGCAGCCCGCGAGTGCCCAGGCGATCCCGAGTGCAAGATGCTGCAACCCCGGCCTCAGGCCGCCTTTGATCATTTTGCGGCATCCGCGACAATCCACTCCAGATCGTCGATCCAAAGATCGGCCGGCAGGTTCGCCGGTGAAGCCATGAACTCGATATCGAGCAGGCGTTTCGGATCGAAGTGCACGGACTTACCCCAGCCGCCTTGCTGTAGTTGCTCCCAGTAGACGTCGCGCTGTTGCCACTCGTCACTCAGGTGGATCGCAATCCCGTGCTTGTCCCAGCAACGCTCGATGCAGCGACCACCGTACTCCGTCGAGACGGTCTCGGGCATGCCGAAGCGAAGGCTGACCGTGCCCTTGCCCCGGGCCCGGAAGCGCAGACCTCGGAAGTTGCCGGCATTGAGCGCACACTTCGCCTGGGCGCCGACATGGCGCAGCGTGGTGCCGCAAGTGGCGCCCCAATCCTTCTCGCCCGCCGCGTTGAAGTGCGCGGCAAACACATTGCCGACCGTCGCCTCTCCCGCGAGCAGCTTCGAGGGCTCGAATTTGCCTTCCGCAGGGAACACGCTCGATTCGGGCGTGTGATCGCTGGCCGAATACCAATATCCTTCGCGCTCGAAGCCGCCGAACAGGCGATTATCGCCGTCCTCGAAGTCATCGAGCCGGGGATCTTCGCTCGCAGGTGCGGGCGACGCGCACGGGTCCGTAGGCGCGTCCTTCGCCTCGACCGCGCCCGCCGCAGGCCCGGGCTCGAGGATTGCGCCTTTACCGCCAAAGGCCGGCGCGCTTTGTCCAGCGGGCACACCGCACGCGCCCGCGAGCCACGCCGTGCCAACGACGACCAAGCTGCGAGCTGCACCTGAGAACGTTTGGGATTGCTTCAATTTTACCATATGATCACACGCGCGCGTCGGTGCTCGGCGTGCGCCAGGCATGCTGCGACCGTTCCGGCGCCGGCTTCGCGGCGAGCGCTTGCTCCTTCACGAGCCCATCGATGGCCGGAGGCGCGCGTTCTGATCGATATTTCTCCGCTCTGCAGGCGCCCCCCCCCTCGTCCGACCTAGCAGCGTGAAGCTCATCGAGTCTTCGACTGCCCTCACGCTATCGTAGAGGCTACCTGGACGCGCCCTTGGCTCGTCTGGGAGTCCGACGCTGGCGCGCCCTTCCAGCACGAACTACGGGCTCAAGATGTCCGAACGCACAAATATCGACCCCTTCTGCGCGAGCCTTACACGATAGGGACCGAGTGCGACGGGCCTTGGCCGCTCCCCATGGAGCGTCATGGAGCGTCGCGGAGCGCGCGCCGCGCGGAAAAAGGGACTAAACAAATGATGGGAAACCTACGGCGTTCGACTGTGGTTGCGCTGCTCGGCGCGTTCGGCGCATCGACGGCCTGTTCGGCGGCAGATGAACCGCAAAAAAAAAGTTTGGAGAGCGCCGCCTCGGTGCCGCCGGATGGCCTGCGAGGCAAGACCGTTTCGGTCACGACCGCCGGCGAGCTCTGCCCGCAGGGCAACGGCGACATCTACATTTCGGATGCCGGCGATCTGATTGATTGGACCGCGCCGCCCGATGCTGACGCGAGACCGCCGCAATCCACCAAACCGAGTTGCAGTATTACGCTAGAGGCCGACGTGCCGGCGGGGTTTCAAATGGGCGTCCCCAGCGCCGTTTGGAGGGGTTACAGCATCGGCGTGCCAGGCACGACGGGCAACGCGATCCGTACCTATTCGTTCGAGAATGGTGACTCCAGCACCACTACCCCAGCCTCCAATCTCGCCGATGAGTTCGACATCGTAGACCGCGGGGCTCCCTCAACAAACCATGTAGCGATGCCGGCTGCAAAGATGGGCTGGTTTGCATCAACGACCTATGTGTTGTCCCATGAACTCGGGGCTCACGGCTGCGCTGACCGATGCAACGCGACAGAACGGATCCCCGTGATGCGGACGACCTCGCGCCGGCGCAGTACGGATAGGACACGCGGGCCGCGTTGTCCGCGTGCTGCTGGCGTCGCTCCTCAGCGCCACCGGTAGCCCGATTCAGGATCGGGCGTGGGGCTCATTTTTCTAGCGCCAGCAGCGGAGCTGATCGCTTTCGCCTGTGCCAACGCCAAGAACCGGGGAGTGGTGATGTCCTGTTCGTTGCCCACGCGCGTAGTCATTTGAGCGTCAGCGCGTGCGGCGCCTTGTACGCGAGAAGCTTTGTCCGCTAAACTCCGATATGCATGGGGCGTGCGTGAACTGATGTGTCATACGCGACTCGGCATGAGCTAATTGCGGAGTCGCAAAGTCGCGCCTCGTCGGCAGGGAGGTTCCCTGCGCTCGAACATCGCTGAGAGGAGCTAGAGACCATGAGATCATTCTCCACCTGTCTGACCGTCCAAGTCGGTCTGCTCGCCGCGCTGCTGGCGCTCACGCGTCCGAGCGTCGCGCAAAGCCTCGAGACATTCTCGGCTCCAGGCGCGTCCGAAACCTATCCGGAGGCCATCAACGAATTTGGTCGCGTCGTCGGCTACTACGACGATGGTAGTCGCCATCTGCACGGCTTCGTGCGCACGGCTTTTGGTGCAACGACTACGTTCGACGCACCGAGTGTCGGCGACGGCTATGGCACGGAGGCCCGAGTCATCAACGCGACAGGCCAGATTGCGGGCAGCGTATCCGGCCTGAGCGCAGGGGACTTCGTCATGCGCGGTTTCGTGCGCGACGCGCTGGGCAGGTTCACTGAATTCGACGCGGGGCCCGCTGCGATGCGGACCAAGCCCCAGGCCATCAACGCCGAGGGCCAAATCGCAGGGGTCTATCTCGACGCGAACTTCATCACGCATGGCTTCGTGCGCTCAGCTCACGGACTCATCACCACGTTCGACGCGCCTGTGGATTTTCTCTGGGGGATCCGCGAAATCCGCCCCAACGGCGACGTGATTGGGGTCGGGTCGCGATCCACCTTCGGCTTTTACGGGTTCGTGCGGGACCGAAGTGGCACGTTCACGACCTTCGACGCACCAGAGGTGAGCCCCAACACGGGTGGCGTTTTTTGCGGACATTGCGGCGGAACCTTTTCGACCGCAGCCAACGCGGCCGGTCGAACCGTCGGTTACTACGGCGACGCGGCGCATCTCATCCGCGGCTTCATACGCAGAGCCAATGGCACTTTCGCCAACTTGGATATCCCGGGTTCCCCTCGGACGCTTCCGGAAGCCATCAATCTGGACGGCGATGTTGCCGGCGAGTATACCGACCCTGCGGCCCCGCTCGTCCACGGCTTCCTCTTGAAAGACGCAGCCCTGGAGTCGTTCGACGTGCCCGCCGCGTACGGCCTGACCGTGACCGGGATCGGACGCGAAAGTGAAGTGATCGGCTATTACCCGGACGGCAGCGGCAGCACTTTCGGCTTCATTCGCCGGGCGCGTCCAACCTGTCGTCATTTCAGCGAGCGCGAGCGCTAAGCCCGACAGCCCCCGAGTCGCGACGATTTTTGAGCTGTGGAGCGCGATCTTCTCGCGCTCCAGGATGCGGCACGGGGGCGCGGCAGTTCTCAGAATAGTGATATCGTGCCGACTGACGACGGCAGCTCGTCGTCGCCGATGGTTTCGGTGTTGCCGTAGCCGAGCTGGCCGAATCGCCCGTATCCCCAGCACTTGACGGCTCCGTTCGACAGCAGCGCACAGGTGTGGCGCAGGCCGAGAGCCAGCTGTCGCACTGTAACGCTTGGATCCGCGCTGACGCTGATGGGACCCAGCGACGACGGCAGCTCGTCGTCGCCGATGGTTTCGGTGTTACCGTAGCCCAGCTCACCGGCGGCATTCGCGCACGCGTTGAGCAGGGAATTGGCGCCCCAGCACTTGACGCTGCCGTCGGAGAGCAAGGCGCACGTGTGAGGGCCTCGCGCTGCGATCTGAATGACGTTGACTCCCGGTGTATTGGTCACACTGACCGGGCCGACGGAAGCAGGCAGCTCGTCGTCGCCGATGGCAGTGGTGTTGCCATAGCCGAGCTCACCACAAGACGCATCGCCCCAGCACTTGACCGAGCCGTCGGAGAGCAGGGCGCAGGTGTGATACCAACCTGCAGCGATCTGCGCCACTTTTACGCCTGGAGTCGCCGTGACGCTCACGGTCCCGAGTGCCGAAGGCAAAGCGTAAGCGTCCGTATTGCCGTAGCCGAGCTGACCAACCTCGTTGTTTCCCCAACACTTCGCGGTGCCGTTCGAGAGTAGCGCACAAGTGTGATGTCCGCCTGCCGCGATCTGGCTGACTTTGACGCCGGGTGGTAGGCCAACGCTGACCGAACCCACCGAGGATGGGAGCTCATCACGACCGATATTCTGGTTGCTGCCGTTGCCGAGCTGGCCGTCGCCGCCGTCACCCCAACACTGGATCGTGTCATCGGAAAGCAGCGCGCAGGTGTGATAGTCGCCGCTCACCAGTTGCTCGGCTTTGATACCCGAGGTCTTCGTAACGCTGACCGGCGCAATCGAGGACGGTAGTTCGTCGTCGCCGATGAACTGGTTCGTCGGCCCCCCCACTTGGTTGCTGGCGTTGCCCAGGCCAACTTCACCGTCGTTGTTCGAACCCCAGCACCGCACGCTGTCGTCGCTGAGCAGCGCGCAAGTGTGCAGGGCGCCGGTTACGATTTGTTTGACCGTAACGAAAGGTAGCGGAGTGACGCTGACGGAGCCGACCGAAGACGGCAATTCATTGTCGCCGACTGTTTTGCTGTTGCCGTAGCCGAGCTGGCCAACGGTGGAGCTCCCCCAGCACTTCAACGAGCCGTCGGAACTGAGCGCGCAAGTGTGGCGTTCGCCTGCCGCGATTTGAATGACGGCAGTGGTCTGACACGCAGGAGCATTCGCCACCGTCGTGAATTGGCCGCTCGGGCAAGGCGCGCACACTCGATCGCTGATTGCGGTACCCTCGGCGCTCACGAAGCTGCCGGGGGTGCACTCCGTCCACGGCGTGCAGGAACGATTCGGCGAGGTGACGAACGTGCCTGGAGGGCACTGACTGGTGCCGTTCGTCGAGCCTCCGGTCCCGCTTGCGGACGAGCCTCCGGTCCCGCTTGCGGACGAACCTCCGGTCCCGCTTGCGGACGAACCTCCCGACTCTGTGCGCGCAGGGCTCGCCCCCGCTGAGTCGCCAACATTGTCGCCGCTGTTGGCGACGCCTGCCGACCCGCCGACATGGGGCGTGGCCCCGCCGCTCGACGCGCCCCCCGCCCTTCCGGCGCTCGAGCTCTCGCCGTAGTCGGCGGCACTCCGGGCACCGCACGCGGCCAGCGAAAGTGCGAGCAACCACACCGCAGAGCAAAGACGTCCGCGCCCCAATGCCTTGGCGTGCCGATTCGCTTTCGCGCTCATCTCATCAACCTATTGGATGCTCGTTCAGGTGCTGACACCCGCACCTCGGCACCATAGCGCGAGCGTTTTTCCTCGCTGGCGCCATTTCGTTTACGCTCTTTAGCCAAGGGCCGCGTAAACGGTTGCTCGGCCCTCCCTGGCCAGGCGCACCGAGCTCCCCGCGCCGCGAGCACTCGAGGCCCACTCAGTACGCTCGAGCACCGATTTCGGACCACAAAATAGCTCGAAGCTTACAGTCGCACGGATCGCCCTCCTCAGCGCGGCCCGTCCGCAGCCGCGCTGTTCGAAGTGATTGGAGCGCGAGGCTCGCTCGCCCTTGACAGCAACCGGCAAGTTGAGTCCGCTGCGACCAGGAGGCTACTCGATGTCCATGAAAAGCGCGCCGTTCCTCGTTCTCACCCTCTTGTTGCCCGGTTGCCTCGGCGGCACTGTGGCGCTCTCGCCCCAAGCCAAGAGTGTGACACTGGTCCGCGAGAGCGACCGCCCACTGCATTGCAAGGCACTCGGCAAGATCACCGGCAGCTCCAAGAGCACGGACGAAAAGCTAGCCAAAGCGGGCGCCGAAAATGATTTCCGCAATCAAGCGGCCGAGCTGAAGGCAAATTTCGCCGTCGTCGAGTTGGAAAACGGGGGCCCGGTAGGCACCAGCGGGGAACGCAAATCCTTCCTCGGTGGTGAAGCCCTGCTGTGCAAGACCGAGGCCATGGAAGACGCCGAGGAAAAGAAAGCAGCCGAAGCGCAAGAGAAGAAAGAAAAAGAAGAGGCCGATCGCGAACAGCAAGAGGCGGACGAGAAGAAGGCACAAGCGGACGAGAAGAAGGCACAAGCGGACGAGAAGAAGAAGCCGAAGAAGTAGCGGCGGCAGGCCATGCTCGCGCCTCGGCCCCGCAGCCTTCGAGTGTCATGCTTTCTCTTCCGCGATGCTGGACGCCTACTCTGTATCCGGAAATCAGACGGGCGTGCCCAAATCCCCAGCGAGCAGCTGCTGATCACGCTGCCTGAACGACCACAGTCCATCGGCGCGAGTCAGCGTCCAGAGGACGTCGTAGCGATCGCCCGGCCAAGCGGCGGGCGCGCCCGGGAGATCGGGCGCAACGGCCTGAACGACTGCGACCAGATCCTCGTGCTGCCAGCACACGAGCGTCACTCCGTCGAGCGCGGCCAGCACGCTTCCCAAGGACCCCTCCTCACCTTTCGTGTAGTCCACGATTGGCTGAAGTCCGAGTCGGCCAGCAAGCGGTAAAATGGTCTGCAGCGGGCGCTTGCTCTTGCTGCCAGCGGCCGCTGCCCCGTGATGCTTCATGGCATTGGCCGCATAAATTCGGTCAGGCGTTACCACCCCGGTGCAACCGACCTCGCCCCGCCCACCCGAGAACCAGGCAGCCAAAGCACCCGCCCGGGCCCAACCTGCCGGTACGAGCGATTCTTCGTCGGGCTGACCGCTTTCATCCACTCCGAGCGCCGCGCCGGTCGGTTTCTCGGCGTGGCGAATGAGGTAGACGGTCGCGGCTGGGGCCGCGATCTCGAGAGTAAGCGCCGCCATTCACTTCCTGCTCCGCCGCGCCGCCGGTTTCCGTTTCACGAGCTCCGCGTGCAGCGGCCCGTGATGGTCCTCGTGGCTAGCTTTCAGTACGGCGTGGGCCTCGGTTCGGGTCTTTCCCGGCGGCGCCAGCAGCAGGCCGGCCTGGGAAAGTGCCTTCCACAGCGTTTCGTTCTGAAACGCGACCGTGCCGCCACCACGCTTACGCTGGGAGATCATGCGATTGATGTCGCCCACGCACACCCAATCACCCTTGCGGGTAATGGCCCACTTCGCGTGGTCATGCGTTTCTGGCCACGCCCAATGGAGGCCCATCGGGCCCAAGTTGATGTACTTGATGTCGAACGTTTTGTGGATACCGTCGGTGTCGGCGATCGGCGGGATGGCGCCGCGAATCCAGGTTTCAACGTCGATGTCTTCCTTCAGCGTGGGACCAACGAGCCCGTTCCAAAAGTCCTTGTTCCAGAGTCTGTTCTTGGCGATGACTTTGAACTTCATGCCGCCTGCGGTCTGCAGGTCGAGCACGTTGGAGTCCGCGCGACTATTTGCGTTGATTTTTCCAGTCAGCAACTTGAGCGGATCGTCGGCCGGCAAGTTGGCGGGGCGGCTCAAGAAGGTCTGCGGCTCCTGGTGCACCGCCATCTGCGTGGCGAGCTTACGCGCGCTGTCAATGCGCAAGGAGAGACAGAGATAGGTCTGTCCGTACTTGGGTGTCGGATCTTGCTTGGCGTTCGGCGCGGAGAATTTCGGCCAAGAGTGAAGCAGCCAATAGGCCGTCTCCGTTGCGGTATCGAAGGCAATGACCCCCTTGGTATGCCCCAAGTTGCCGTCGTCCCTGATCTTTGCCTGCTCCGGCGCCTCGTCATTGTACAAGATGTAGCCGGTGGTCTTGGAAGGGGCCTTGAATACCGAGTCCAGCGTCTCGTTCAGTGCGCCTTTGCCGCTGTCGATCGTGTACTTGGAAGGAGCAACCTTTCCTTTCTTCTTGTCCAGAACGGAGTCGTAGTACACGTACTCGTAACCGGTTGCCGAATCGTTGCTCGCGCCGGCGCCGAGCATGGGCACCTTGTACATGAACCACCAGTCGACCGGGGCCCCACTTTCATCGAGAGCGCGAATGTTCATCGGACGCCTGTCGTTTCTAGTCCCATCTCGTCTCGATGCTCCCTCGTGTCGTATCGATAGGAGTTTCGAAGATCTGGTGACCGCGGCGCGATAGTCATTTGTCGATCGACGCGCGCCCTCGTGCGAGGCGCGCTACTGGCGGCCGTTGCCAACGTGCTCCACGCACAACGGCGAGCCCTCGCGACCGGGCCGGCTTTTGCGAGATTTCCGTGACCGTCGACGCGACCGCGGGCGGTCCAGCGCCGTTGGGTCAGTGAGCCTCATTCAGGCGAGGCGAAAGGCGCCGTTCTCCGGCCGAAGACGGGCGCTGTGGCCGCACTACGTGCGGGTATGGAGTTTGCTCAGCGCTGCGCATGGTTCGCGGGTGGCTGACGGGATTGCTCGGTGTACGAGGCTTACTGGCGCTCTTGCTCGTCGCGCGCCTGGCTGACGCCAAAGGTGGACCGGGGGGCCACGGAGGTCACTGCGGACACGCGGCGCATAGTGGTGGCCACCCGCACGGGGGTGTCCCACACGTCAGCCATGGCACCAGCCACCCCTCGCCGTGGCATCCCCCTGCGACTGATGAGCGCCAGGTCTGGCACTGTGGCTTCTTTCCGGTGCTGCTCGGCATGAGCCCGGTCACCGTGCAGCGCAACTGCGGCGCACCGGAGACCACCCGGCAAACCGTGTACGGCGACGATCGAGGTGAGCACGTGATCGATGTGTGGTCTTATCAACCGCGCGACGCGCAAGTACGCATCCTCAAGTTCGAGAACGGCGCGCTGATTTCGGTCGTGCCCGTCGGCCCGGCGCGCTGAGGGGGGGCAGGTTAGTCCCCGGCGATCGGCCGCGCCGGGATGAACAACGCCGCTCGTCGGCGTTTGCTGGCCCAGCAATTCGGTGCTGTTGTAAGCCGTGTCTCCGTCCCTACCGGACATCCTCGCGCCCGGCCTCGACGCCCTGATCGTGGCCATCAATCCCTCGCTAAATTCCGCAGAGGCCGGGCACTCCTTTTCTTCGAAGGGCAATCCGTTTTGGCGGCTTCTCTATGAGTCGGGACTGACATCCGAGCTGCTTCGTCCGGAAGACGAGCTGCGCTTGCCAGAGTTTGGTTTGGGGCTCATTTCGGGAGTGCAACGCGCCACTCGTGCGGCCGCCGAGCTCAGCGCCCACGAACAAGCGACGGGTGCCGAGCGCGTCCGGCGGGTAGTGTGCGAGCTCAGGCCGCGGTACGTGGCGCTCTTGGGGTTGACGCTCTACCCAGTCTTCTTTCCCCGAGGCAGCGAACGGGGTCCGGGCTCGAAGGCGACCACCTTCGCCGGAGTACCGGTTTTCGTATTGCCCAATCCGAGTGGACGAAACCGCGCTTACCCGGGCTTCGAAAAGAAACTCGTCTGGTTTCGTGCGCTCGCCGAAACCATGGGCCGCTGAGCGGCGCGGGCCGCGCAGACGAGGTAGACGGGAGTCACCGCCGCTCTTTTTTGACGGTTCACGTCTGGGGGCACCGAGCCCGGCGATTCGCGCTACCATGGCGTGCGAGCTCGAGCGTGATGAAGCACTGCGTCTGGATTTTGTCGGTGTTCCTGGCGGTGGCGTGCGGTGGGAAGTCGAGTGGTGGCGGCAGCTCGACCAGCCGCGGAGGAGATACCGGAACGGCCGCGGGCAGCGCCAGTGGCGGCGCCGCGGGCACTAGCAACGCGGGCACTAGCAACGCCAGTTCAGGCAACGCCAGTTCAGGCAACGGAGGAAGCTGTCCAGACAGCAGCCGCGCACCCGACGAAGGCGCCGCTTGTCCGACCCCCGGTCTAAGCTGTCCCGGATACGGAACGCTGTCCTGCCCGTTGACGGCGCTGTGCAGCATGGACTCCAAGTGGCAAATCAATTGTCCATCGACGATGATATTCGGCCCCTGCAGTTGCCCGCACCACGACTTTGGTCGCGTGCCGAACGAACACCGCGCGACCGCAAGCGGTTGTTCGCACACGCGCGCGCCCAGCCTCGAAGCAGCGGACGGCCCGACGTTTCCGAACAGCGAATGCAGCCGAGACGCCGACTGCATGAACCGCGCGTTGGGCGACAATGGCCGCTGCGTCCAGGCAGGCCCAATCCCGGGTTATGTCTGCAGCTACGACGCTTGCTTTGCGGACTCGGCTTGCGCGAACGGCTCGGTTTGCCAATGCCGCGAGCCGACGGACGGCGTAGCTGCCAATTATTGCACGCCGACCAGCAATTGCCGAATAGACGCCGATTGCGGCGACAACGGCTATTGCTCGCCGAGTCAGTCCCACGAATGGTGCGGCACGTTTTACGCTTGCCACACTCCGAACGACGAGTGCCTGAATGACAACGACTGCGGCACCAACCGGCACTGCGACTTCGACGACAACGCTAGACACTGGGTGTGCGGTAACCTGTGCGGCCCTGTGCCACCGTGACCGCGAGGGCTCGACATCACGGAGCAGGACAGGCTTTCTTGGTGCAGACCAGACTGCCATCGGTGCAGCCGCAAGTGTTGCACCCGTCCGGCGCGGGAATGTTTCCGCTGCCATCGGGATAGGTCATGGCGCTCACCACCACATGGTTGCCTCTATCTTGAACACGTTTACGTCCGGGCGCGTCGTCGGTGCGGCACGCGCGGGACTGGAGAAGGCTTGCCAAGTAGAACCAAAGCCGTCCGGAGGAACGGGGGAAGACGGGGGCTGCACGCAGCGCTCCTGGCCCTTCGAGTAGGCGTTGTCGGCCGGGCTCCCAGTCTCGACGCCGCCCATGGTGGTCGTCGGACACGTGCGCTGATTGTACAGGTAACGGGAGTATTGGAGCGAGATCGTTTCACGCGTCACGAACTTCGACTTGAACACCAAACGCGGCGACAAGATCGCAAACGATTGCTCCGGCATGCGGCTATTGGGTTGCAATCGGTCGAAGCGCACGCCAGCGCTCAGCCAAGGCAACGCAGAATAGGCTAAATCGATGCCGTACTTGAGTTTGTGGATGCCGTCATTGGCGGCCACGTCACTTTTCACCTTGTTGTACATGCCGTACAGCTTGAGCGTGAGGTCCGAACCGTCACCCCAGAACCGACCGCTACCGGACGATTGCTGGAGGAAGTTGGTCAAACTAAATTCGTACTGAGCGAGCAACGTGTCGACGCCGCCTGTTCCTTTGCTGCAGGCTTCTCCGGCCTTGAAGTAGGGCGTATTGGCGGCGCCCGGCCCGACACAACTCAACCCCAAGTAGTTGTCGACGACTCCCAACCCGAAATCACCTCCGCCCGAAGCGTGGATGACCTCGATCGCACGACCAACGGTCAGTGCGTCTTTCAGGCCGACGTGCGAATAGGCGGCGTACAGATAGCCGAAAGCGCCGAGCTCGAAGCGACCGTCCAGCCCCGCCACCCACATCTTGCCGTCCGGAACATTGGTCACGGACGATCCGCCGGTCGTCGCGTCCGTACTCATGTTGCGATCTTCTTCTTGAGCCCACGAATTCAGATAGTGCGCACTGAATTGGATGTCCTGACCGTGCTTGAAGCCGACGTGCGCGTGATGCAGCATAGTGAAGCGCGCGTTGTTGAATTGATTCGGATCTGGTTTTTTGACGCCAATCCCATGCTCGAACCAGAGCGAATTCCCCTCGTCGATGTCGAAGTCGACGTGCAGTGCCTCACCGGCGTTGTGCACGCGGCCGAACACGTACGTGTCGTATTCGCCCGCGTCGTAGCGACCGGCCGAGCCATATTTGTTCGAAAACGCGCCGGCGCGAAAGGACAGGCGCAAATTCTCGTAGCCGAGGTCTGGAGTCAGATCGACGTAGCCATCGGACACACCGAGTTGCTTGGCCGGATCGCTGAATGAGCCTTGATAGAAATTGTAGCCTTGCAGGGACACCGTGCCTTTGGCCAGCGAATTTCCAATCGACAAGTAGAGTTCGGCCCAGTCCGTCTTGTTGTGGGGGGTGCTTTGCCAGCTCAGGTATTGATTGTCCGGAATGACTGGCGAATGAAACGAGGTCGAGCTTTGCCCGGGCAGTGGTTTATCGCGTCGGCCGACCCCCACGAACATCGGCGCGCGCAAGTAACCGTGAAACTCGAACTTCCAACCCTCGTCCTTCGCGACGACGGGCGGCCCCGACACCGTCGTCACGCTGGCCTGCGGCGCCGGTGCGCTCGGCGCGCTCGGCGCGCTTGCCACCACCGGCGGGCTCGGCGTCGTTGGTTCGGTAACAGCAGTCGGCGCAGAGCTCTGGGTTTCGGTTTCTTCTGCATGTGCTGTAAGCGCAAAGCTAGAGATGAGAATGGTTGGCAAAAGCGCGCGGAACAACGCTTCGCTCCGAACTACGGGCATGGCTTTCTCCCTATGTGCCGGCCTGCGTATTCACAGGCGCTGCAACGAGCCGACTGCAACGCGCATGCCGGCGCGGAATCGTTCGAAGTGCCGCTGAAAACAGGACTGATTGCGGGGGACGAGGCAGATCAGGATCAGCTCGGACGTCCACGGACGTCCACGGCGCAAACGCGAGGCCTCAATGCTTCGAGCGACGTGGACCGGAGAGTGTCGAGAGATCTACCGATTGCTCTTCCAATAAGCGGTACGCGCGCTGACGGCTGACTCCGAGCTGTGCCGCTGCCCGCGTCACGTTGCCCCCGGTTGCCCGCAATGCATCCAGCAGGCGCTCGAGATCGAACGTGGACGACCCTTCAACCGGCTCTGCCACATGCCGTGGGCTCGACGAACTGGCCTCGCCGTCAGCGCTCATTTCTCGGGGCAGGTGCTGCGCGCGCAGAACGCTTTCGGCGCCCTGCAAAACGGCGAGCCGTCGGGCAAGTTGCAGCACCTCGCGCACGTTGAATGGCCAGTCGTACAGCACCAGCCGTTCCACGAACTCGGGCTCCAGCTGCGGCAAGCTGCTCTCTTTCAGCCCCGCCAAGAAATGCGAAAATAGTGATGGAATGTCCGAACGACGTTCGCGAAGTGGCGGCAAGTAGAGGGTGACGCCGTTCAACCGTGCCAGCAAATCCGCACGGAATTGCTGACGCTTCACCGCCTCGAATAGCGAGTTTTGTCCGGCCACGACGAGCCGCACATCGACGGCGACCGGCAACGCCTCTCCCAACGGCTGGACCGCCTTCTCTTCGAGCGCGCGCAGCAGCTTGGCCTGAACCACGAGAGGGAGGTCGGACACCTCGTCGAGCAGCAACGTACCGCCCTCGGCGCTTCGAAAGAAGCCGAGGCTCGCACGATCCGCGCCGGTGAACGCGCCGCGCCGATAGCCGAACAGCTCTGCCTCCGCCAAGCCTTGCGGAAGCGCCGCACAGTTGATGGCGATTAGTTTGCCGGCGCGCCCGCTCCAAGCATGGATGGCTCGCGAGACCACCTCTTTGCCCGTTCCCGTCTCCCCTTCCAGCACGATTGGCAGGTCACTGGCCGCTGCTTGCCGTAGTGGCGCGAGAGCGCGGTCCAAGATTGTCCCGCCGAACAGACCTGGCGCGATCTCTGAAAAGGGTCCTGGTGCATTGCTCGCAACGAACACGCAGCCGCCGACCCGCACGACGTCGTTGTTCCGCAGGGTCGCCGTTCGCACGGTCCGACCATTGACGCGCGTACCGTTCCTGCTGCCCAAGTCGGTGATCACGATGCCCGTCGCCCCGTCGCCCCGTCGCATCGTCGCATGGCGGCGGGAAACGTCGGTGTTCGCCAGATAAATCCCACAGTCTGCGTCCCTACCAAGCGTCAGCTCCTGAGCTCCAGACCAGGCAAGCGGGAGCGGCGTGCCCACGGATGGTCCGCTCATCCAGAGCAAGCTGAGTTCGGTCGAGTCCGAGCTGGGGGACGGGGCATGCGCGTCGATGGTGCTCGCCGGATCGGATTTCTCGCCCACCCCGGAAAAGTATCACGACGCCGACGAGCTCGAAAGGACCCCGCGCCGGCGCCCGGAGCCGGGCCGACGACTCCCGCGAAAGGGCGTTGCGAGTCATGGCAGGCGGAGCGCCGTGAGCTGCGCGAAAGCGTGCGAATCGATGCGCGGTCGCATGGAGCCCATCATTTACGGTGCGACCTCGTTCATTCAAATTTCGGAGCCGGAGTACGAAAGATTGCTGCGTTCGTTTCGACTCCAAGGTGGGCGTCGAGGGTCTACGCGAGCAATTGGTCGCTTTGCGTCGGCGGTCTAGGATACGTGCGCCGACGATCGCGGTAGCACAAGATCGACGGGTGGTCGTATCGAGCGCGCGGCCGGGTCGTCTCTGAGGGGAGTGAGGATGGCTGGCAGCCCCTCACGGCCGATGGCGCGGGGACGGCGGGCGCCAGCCTGGGCTTCGCCTCGCCCTTCCGCTCCTCGGAGCTGGGATCGGCGCGGGGCTCGATGAATTCGGTGGGCGTCTCGTCGCAAAGTCTGGCAAGGAATGTAACTGCGCTGCCCTTTATATGGCTAGATGCACCACGCCGTCCTGGGCCTCAGTGGCACTTCCAAGCGCTCCCAAGCCGAGACGTGCCCTGTTTATCGCAACAAACGCTTCGGCGTCGTGACAGTGGCCTCTCGCGCCAAAGCTCCCTGCCCCAGACCCGCCCGGGCCTGGTTCGACGAAACAATTGCGCGTTTACCCGACGGAATTCACGCGCCGCGTACACTGCAGGCCATATACGTGGTGGTTCGTGGTTGTTTGCGGACTCGTAGAGCTCGCGACGGCGGCTGTTCCTCGCGACCCCAAGCACTGGAGATCTTGCAATCATGAGCCTTCGCGCCCTCGTCCTAGCCCCCGCTGCGGCACTTTCGCTCGTCGCGATTCCGATTGCCTGCGGGTCGTACTCATCGCCGAGTGACAACGGAGGTGGACCGTCGGGGCAAAGCGGCGCAGTCGGCAGCGGTGGCGCGGGTCCAAGCGGCGGAAATTCGAGCGCGGGCAGTATGACGTCGCCAAGCGCAGGCTCGGGTGGCAGTGGCACTGGCAGTAGCGCGGGCGCCGGCGCCGTTGCTGGCGCGACTGCGACCGGCGGCGCGACGGCGACCGGCGGAGCGACGGCGACCGGCGGAGCGACGGCGACCGGCGGCGCGACGGCGGCCGGCGGCGCGACTGCGACCGGCGGAGCGACTGCGGCCGGCGGCGCCGGAACTGCCGGCGCGCCAAGCGTCACTCTGCCCTGTGACGTCTTGAAGAATGGCTCGAACAAGTGCGTCGCTGCGCACAGCACGGTCCGAGTCATCGTCGCCGGCTACACGGGCCCGCTGTACCAACTTTGCAAAGGTACGGCGTCCGCTGGGCCGAGTTCGTGCAAAGGCACGATGCAAGACGTTGGCTCCAAGGATGGCTACGCCGACGTCGCCGCGCACGACGCGTTTTGCTCGGCTGGCAGCTGTACGATTACGAAGATCTATGATCAGTCCGGGCAAAAGAACGATCTCGAACCCGCGCCCAAGGGCGGCGCCAAAGGCACGCCGGACAACCCGGCGGATGCCGGCGCGCTGAAGGTGACGCTCAACGGTCATTCGGCCTATGGCATTTTGATCAAAGCGGGTATCGGATATCGCACCGGCTGCTCGGCTTGCAACGTCAAGGCTGGCAACGGCATGGTCAAGGGCGATGACCCGGAGACCATGTATTGGGTGACGAGCCAGAAGGATCTCATCGACAACTGCTGTTTCGACTACGGCAACGCCGAAACGACCTCCAATGACGACGGCAACGGCACCATGGAAGCGCTCTATTTCGGTGGAGGCGTCGTTTGGGGCACTGGGGCGGGTGGCAAACCGGGACCGTGGATCATGGCCGATATCGAAAACGGTCTGTACGCTGGTTGGGAAAATAAGCAGGATAAGAACATTTCCACCAACAAGGCGCTCAAATACGACTTCGTGACCGGAGTATTGCTCGGCGACACGAAAGACAAGAACGCCGGGAAGGGCCGCTTCGCCCTCTATGGAGGCGATGCAACGACCGGCACTCTGCAGCAGATGTACGATGGGATACGGCCAGAGAAACCGGGCTATGTACCGATGCTCAAGCAGGGCTCGATCATCTTGGGAATTGGTGGCGACAACAGCAACGGTGCCGGTGGCCGGTTCTACGAAGGAGCGATCTCGGTCGGTCCGGCGCCGTCGAAAGACGTGGTTGACGCGCTTCAGGCCGCGATCGTGGCTGCAAAATACGGTAAGTAGTCACAGGCGTCAGCAAGTGAATGACGGTTTTGGCGCATCCGCGCCCGCGCACTAATCGGCTGGGATGTCTCGTCGAGCAATCGCCGCCTCACTTTCGAGGTCGTCGATTTGCATGCGCCAGCCAGTAACCTTTAATGGCGCCGGTGACGGTGAATTTTTGGCTTGGGCCAACCGCCGAGGGACTACTTTCACGGACTCGTCCGTGAGAGGGAAAGGAAAGACGTGCTTCGAAGATTGCGAGCGTTGCTGATTTCGGGAGTTTCCGTGCTGACAATGCCGGTGATGGCGGCAGCCGAAGAGCCGACGGACCCACCCTCGTCCGATGCGGCCACCGCGGACGATTCGGAATCCGACGCGCCAACGGCCGCAGCACCCGAGGCGCCAGCTGCGAAAACGCGGTCTTCTGCGCGGACGTCCGCCGCAGCGCCCGAAGCAACCTCTACCGAAGCGGGCGCTTCAGCCGACACGCAGGCGCCCGGCTCAGAAGCTGAGCCCAAGGTCCCGCAGGAAGACTGGAAAATCGAGGTCCACGGCTACTTCCGTGCACCCATGGCCCTGGGCATCAGTTCGCGCCCCGACCCGCAGGACCCCAATGGCCCGTCCAAAGGGCAAATATCGTACGGCCCCAATCGAACCGTGGACAGCAGCTACTACAGCTTCGCCTACACGCGATTGCAGGAACAAGACTGGGCAGAGATCACGTTTCACGCCAAGAAGAAGCACGTCGACGCCGCCGTGGGCTGGATGGGCTACTGGTACGCCGCGACCGGCTTTAGAAATCCAGACGCCGCAGCGGTTCCCGGGGTGGCCTCGCTCACCCTCGACACGGACTTCGAACTGGCCGGGCTCAAACCGAACATCGCGATCCAGATGGGCGCCTGGTGGCCAGGTTTCGGCTACTTCGAGAAGTACGACACCTTCACGCTCGGCCGCTTTCGCCAGATCGGTGAACAGCTGAGACTGACCGTCCCCGTAGACCCAGACCTCACGCTCTCGGTCGTGGAAGGTTTTGGCACCGGACGCGATGGCGCCTTCAGCTACAACGTTGCCAACAATAGCCCGCTGTACGCCTCCAAGGTAGGCGCCGACTTGCTTGCCTACGGCAATCTTCGCGTGACCTACAAGAAATTCGTCGATGTCGGGCTTCACTACAACACGGAGTGGACGCGCGACCCGTACCTGAGCGCAGACGGTGCACCTGGCAAGGCCTATCCCGACGCGGCGCAAGCCCGCTTGTCGGTCGTCGGCGCCGAAGCCAACCTGAGTGTGCCCTACGCCGGCCGCCTGTGGATTTCACCGTCCTACGTGAGCGTAAAGAACGGCTGGGCGCTCGGCAACAATGGCGGCACCGAGGTGATGCACGCGCAAGGCGGGCTCGGAATTGCCACGAACTACTTGGCATATAGCAACTCCCCCGAGAACAGCACCGGGACTGGCTCGATGGTCAATGTCGGGTTCTTGTATGAAAATTCGCTCTCCAGCTTCCTGGGCAAAGCTCCCGGAGAACTGGCGCACGACGTCAAGCTGAACATCTTCGGGTTGATGACCAATGCCAGCCTCGACTTGCCAGCGAGCACGTCCCTGACGCAAAAGAGCATCAAGCAATTCAAGTATGGCGCGGACCTCACGGTGCAAGCGTTGAACTGGCTCGGCGTGATGCTCCGAGGAGACACCGTGAACTACGACTTGGATAACCCGGGGCTCATCTTCTCCGCCATCACGACGCGGTTGAGCGTTTCCTCGCACTTTCTGTCGAGCGAAAGCATCTACCTCCAGTACTCCCGTTACATCTACGGGGACCGCTTCTTGCTCGCGGGACAGTGGCCGTGGGGCACGCCCTTGGTGGCAGGGTCGGACGTGATCCAAAGCGGTCCTTACAGCGGCAAAAAGCCCGATATGGATGTGATCAAACTACAAGCCAGTGTTGCGTTCTGAGTTCCCGTCCGTGTTCCGCACGGGAGGGGGCGGACAAACCGCGCTCGATTCCGTCCGCCTGCTAGCAGCTGCACTCCGAGCCACACGCCTCGCAGGAGGTGCTCCAGTGACAGGTTGAGAGGCAGAATTGCCATTCCCCGCTGCCGCAGCAACGAAAGTTACTACCCTCGTCCGTGTGCCCCGGGCCAATACGCAGGCAGCCGCCGGAGATCTTGGAGGTGCAGGCGTCCCAGCCGCATTTGCTGTTGCATACTCTTTGCCCGCAGGAATCACCGTTGCTACAGGCGCTCGTCTGGCCGGGCGAACACGTGGCCGT
>Ga0302321_100001120_pt1 | contig 22895 bp, 19 predicted proteins | sample Fen_T0_1_FD_202505 | JGI IMG/M metagenome (GOLD analysis project Ga0302321, IMG submission 202505) | Peat permafrost microbial communities from Stordalen Mire near Abisko, Sweden - Fen_T0_1 | ecosystem: Environmental > Terrestrial > Soil > Wetlands > Permafrost | place: Sweden: Abisko...
CCTCATGGCCCTCTCCAACAAATTCGGTGCCCTCGTGCTGACCACCGGCAACAAATCCGAGATGGCCGTGGGCTATTGCACGCTGTACGGCGATATGAACGGCGCCCTCGCCCCCATCGCCGACGTGCTGAAAACCGACGTGTACAAAATTTCCCGCTGGGTCAACCGCGCGCGCGAAATCATTCCGGCGGATTCCATCACCAAGCCGCCCAGCGCCGAACTGCGGCCCGGCCAAAAGGATCAGGACTCGCTGCCGCCCTACGAAATTCTCGACGCCATCCTCGACCTCTATGTCGTGAAAAATCTCGGCAAGGCTGAAATCGTGGCCCGCGGCTTTGACGCCATCGTCGTGAATGACGTGGTGAACAAGATCAATTTTAGTGAATACAAGCGCCGCCAGGCCGCGCCGGGGCTCAAAGTCTCGCCGCGCGCCTTCGGCATGGGCCGGCGGATCCCCGTGGCACAGCGGTTCCGGCCGGTCATCTGATGCCGCCCAATGATGTCCCCCAGCCAAGACCAACCAGCCGTTGAATTGTTGCGCCGCCGCGTGATCCGGCCCGGCCTGTGTACCGGCTGCGGGGCCTGCGTGGGGCTGGAAACCACCGGTTCGGCGATGATGCAAGAAACGCCGCTGGGTCCGATCCCTCATTTCAGCGAGGGCACGCGGTTGCCGCTGCTGGCGTACGAGTGCTGTCCCGGCAAGGGCCTGGACTATCCGCAGTTGCACACGCGGGTTTACGGTCAGCCGCCTGCAAACTGGCTTACCGGCCCCACCCTCGCCGTGCGCACCGGCCATGCCAGCGATGCCTCGGTGCGGCGCAACGGCGCCTCGGGCGGGGTGCTCACGCAGGTGCTGATTTATCTGCTGGAACAGAACCTGATTGATGCCGCCGTCGTGGTGCGGCAGGGCGTGCCCACCCCCGCCGAAGCCCGGGCGGTGTTCGCCACCACCCGCGAGGAAATTCTGGCGGCGGCGCAATCGGTTTATATTCCGGTGGCCACCCTGGACCGGCTCCGTGATTTCGAGCCGGGCAAGCGGTATGCCATGGCCTGCCTGCCGGATCAGGCCGCCGCGCTGCGCTGCTTGCAGCAGGCGGGTGACCCCCGGGCCTTGCAGGTGCGTTATCTGGTTGGGCCATACACGGGTACGGCGATGTATCCCGCGGCCATCCGTTCCTTCCTGCGCTCCTGCGGCGTGTCGGCCTGGGATGAAATCACCAGCTTGAAATGGCGGGCCGGCGAATGGCCGGGCTATCTGGAAGTAAAAACCGCCAGCGGCCGCCTCATTCGTTCCAACAAATTTTACTATAATTACCTGATTCCGTTTTTCATCACGCGGAACAGCCTGCAAAACATGGATTTTGCGAATGAATTCTGCGATCTCTCCGTGGGCGATGCCTGGTCGCCCCGGTTTGAATCCGCCGGCGGCGGGCATTCGGTGATCACGACGCGCACGCCCGCAATGGAGGAAATTGTGGCCACCATGGCCGCCCGGGGCATTTTGACCGTGGAGCCGGTGGAGGAACTGAAGGCCACCGAGATGCACGGCCACATGATTGATTTCAAGAAGCGCGGCGGCTACATCCGCAACCGGCTGCGCCGCTGCCTGGGACGGCCGGCTGCTGATTTTGGCATGAAGCCCGACCCCTTGCCCGCCAGCCGGGTGTTGGTGGAGCTCGTCATTTCCACCATTTTTTTCCTCGCCGGCACGCCCGTGTGCCGCTGGCTGGTGGAACACATTCCCGAGCGGATTATTGGCCCCTTTTTCAATCGCCTGCGGCTGTTGTGGAAAGCCGCCAGCAAGCCGACCAAGCGCAAAGGCCTCGGCGCCCTGAAAATGATTCCGACCCCGCGCACAACCTGAATGAAAACCCTCGCCCAAGCGTTAAATCTGACCGCCCGGCTCTGGCTGCCGCGGCTGCTCACGCAGGCGTGCCGCGATCCCTTGTCGCCGCTGTGGGGCAGCTTTGACCGCGATTGGTGGCATTATCGCATCCGCGATTTTTCCTCCCTCATCCTCCAGCAGGGCGGCTATGCGGTTTATCTCGCCTCGGAACGCGCCGAAAATGCCGGCCAGCGCGCGGCCTTGCGTCAACTGGCGGGGGCGGCGGCGTTTTTTTGGAATCAGCGCGCGCTCCGGCGCGGGGCGTTTGAAGAATATTATCCCTGGGAACAGGGCTATCCGCCGCTGGCGTTTTCCACGCTCGCGGTCATGAAGCTGGCGGCCGCGGGAGTGGTTCCGCCCGCCCGGGTCCGGGCGGGGGCCGCCGTGGCGGCCCGGCAGTTGCAGGCGCGGTTTGAGGCCCGGGCGGCCAACCAGCAGGTGGCCGGGCTGGCCGGGCTGGCGTGGGGTCGTAAAATCTTTCCCGAGCTCGTATCGGACGCCCGGTTCGAAACCTTGATCCAGCAATCCCTCGCGCTGCAAACCCCGGAAGGCTGGTTCCAAGAATATGGCGGCCCGGATCTGGGGTATTTGTCCGTCACCGTGGACTGCCTGTGGGACTTGTACGATGCCACTGGTGATCAAAGATTTACCACCGCGATTGACCGGGCCGCCGCCTGCCTCCGGCAATTTCTCCAACTGCTGCCTTCCGGCAGCTTGGGAATGCACAATTCGCGGAACACCGACTATCTGGTGCCCTACGGTTTGGTGCGGCTCGCGTTGCAGCAGCCCACGCCGGAGAATGTGTCGCTGGTCAGCCGGCTCTTTAGTGGCACCGCCTCGCCGGGCCATTTTTTCAATGCCGTGGATGACCGTTATGTGAGCCATTACATCGGCCAGTCCGTGTTCCGGGCGGTCTTGCTGTTGGAACAGGCCGCTGAATTGGCGGTTAAACAGGCGGCTGAACAGACGGTTGAACGGGCGGCTGAATTACCTGTGGCCGCCGTCAGTGCCGTCACCGCTTCGCACCCCTTTGCACACCTAACCGCCAGCGGCCATTTTTTGCGCCAGACCGCATCTGGCCAAAGTTTGGTAGTGACGCTGCGCAAGGGTGGCATTTTCAGCCAGCATATGGCTGGCGGTTCCGTGCATGATTTCGGCTGGGTGCTGGAGGCGGCGGGCCGCCAGCATATTTCACACTGGTGGAGTGACGACTGGAAGTATGGCGAGACGGATGACGGGCTTTGGGTGGAAGGCGCGCTTTACGAACACCGCGAGCTGGCGAACACCCCAGCCCGGCACATGGCCTTACGCTTGGCGAGTCTGGTGGCTGGGCACCGGTTGATCGGTCTGCTGAAGAAAAAATTGATCTTCAAAAAGCGGCCAAGTCCGATCCATCTTCGGCGCACCCTGATTTGGAAGAGTGACGGTGTTCGGGTGGTGGATGTCTTCAGCCAGGTGCCGGCGGGAGTGGAATTTTTGCCGGCCCCGCGCAGTTCCAAACGCCATGTAGCCAGTGCGGATTCCTTCCAGCAGGAGGATTTTCAACCGCTGCTCGGCGGCCAACTCGTGCGCGAATTCAAAGCCTTCGCGCAGGGCATGGAAATAGTGACTGACTACACTGTGGGCGCTTACCCGCCGGCGGCATGAAACGGATGCTGTCATTGGGGGTGAGCCTGTTCATTCTGGCGGTGATTTACTGGCGGCTGGATTTTAGCCGGCTCGGCGAGGTGTTTCAGCACGGCGACGTATTCTGGCTGGCCGTCAGCCTGGGCTTGGTGGTGCCGCTGACGATGCTGACGGCCTGGCGGCTGGATCAATTGGTGCCTGGCGGCGTCCGTCTGGGCGTGATGGAATCGAACCGGCTCATACTGGTTGCCTGCGTTTTGAACCTGATTCTTCCGTCGAAAATGGGCGATTTGGCCAAGGCGTGGTTTCTGAAAGAACGCGGTCATGCCAGCGCCGGGCTGGCATTTGCCCTGGTGGTTTTTGAAAAAGCCTGCGATATGCTTTCGCTGCTGCTCTGGTGCGCGTTCGGACTGCTGCTGTATCAGCAGAAAGACACCTTGTTCTGGGTCATGACGGCGGGCGTGGTCGGCGGCTTGGTCGGCGGCTTGGCGTTGCTGGGATCGCCGGGCTTTGCCGGGTTGGTTTTTAAAAACGCCGGCCGGCTGGCGCCAGTTGCGGTGCGGGCCAAACTGGCCAAGCTGGCCGGGGCGTGGTCGGAGATGCACGAATTTTTCTGGCGAGACCGCGCCCGGTTGTTACGGGTGGCGGGCACTTCCATGTTCATCTGGTTCCTGCATTTGCTGCAAATCTGGCTGTTTATCCTGGCCTTGGGGGCCACTGCGCCGTTTCTGGCCGGGCTGGCGCTGGCACCGCTGGCGATTTTGGCCGGGCTGTTGCCGCTGACGTTTGCGGGCATTGGTACGCGGGACGCCGCGCTGATATTCTTTTTCCATCCTTATTTGGATGCGCCAACTGCGGCGGCGCTGGGCATCCTCTGCACGATGCGCTATGTGTTGCCCGCGCTGGGTGGATTGCCGTTTGTTTCGGGCTACCTTCCCCGCTTGCGGTTGGCCAAAGCCGAATCCTCGGGCGTCAAATAAGTGAAGACAAAGGGCTTCGCACTTGAAACTTTGGCCGGATAACTGGTAATTTGCCGAGTCTGCAATAAGAGCTAATGAAGCTAATCATCCAAATTCCCTGCCTGAACGAAGAGCAGACTTTGCCACAGGTGGTGCGCGATCTGCCCAAGGCCATTCCGGGCATTGACCAGATTGAGATTCTGGTGGTGGATGACGGCAGCACGGACCGGACGGTGGCGGTGGCGCGTGAACTGGGCGTGCACCATGTGTTGAGTTTGGGGCGCACTTGCGGGCTGGCCCGGGCGTTTACCGCCGGGCTCCAATTTGCCCTGGCGCAGGGGGCGGACATCATCGTGAATACCGATGGCGACAACCAGTATTGCGGTGCCGACGTCGGCAAACTGGTGGAGCCCATCTTGCGGCAGGGTGTGGATTTGGTGGTGGGCTGCCGCCCCATTGACAGTCATCCCGAGTTTGGGTGGCTGAAAAAGCTGCTCCAACGCTTCGGCAGCGGGGTGCTGCGGTCGTTGTCGCAGACGACGGTGCAGGATGCCGCTTCGGGTTTTAGGGCGTTCTCGCGGCCTACGGCCCAGCGCCTGTTTGTCCACTCCCGGTTTTCCTATTGCATGGAGACGCTCATCCAGGCGGGCAATCTGCGCCTGCACGTGCTATCAGTGGATATCCGGGTGAATCGCAAGACGCGTGAATCACGCCTGTTCAAATCCACGCCGGAATATCTCTGGAAATCCGGACGCACCATGGCGTCGATGTTTGTGCATTATCGGCCCGGTCGCTTTTTTGGCGTACTGTCGGGGATCTGTTTTGCCGGAGCCGGCCTGTTGGGCTTGCGCTTCATTTATCTGGTTTATCTGGTGGCAAATCCGCAGTCGCACCGTACCTATCTGCCGTCTTTGATCCTGCTGGCGACGCTGGCGGCGTTTGGTTGCGGCCTGGCCCTGATGGCGGTGATCGCCGAATTGATCCGGACCCAAAGCCGGCTGCTGGAGGAAGTTTTGTTTGAGCTGCGCCGAAAATCGGATCCCAAAAAGTAACCGGCTCCGTTTACTGAGGATCTGTCCCGGGTGCCGCATGGGCTGTTAAACCGTGATTTCGTTGATATAGCTGCCAGGTCTCCGCTCCCCGCACGATTCTGCTGGTGTAATCTTGGCTGGCCACCAAGTTATAGTTGCTGTTCGTTCTGAGATATTGGCACAACTGGGGATAAACCTCGTCGGCCCCGCCTCCGACCAGCACATAATTGACATCCAAGAGTTGTAATTCTTCCGGCTCGGAATCGCGCGGCAGAAAAATCACTTTTCGTCCCGAACTGTAAGGCCGGAACAGCGGTAAAAGTGGACGATCCACCCCGACCAAGGCGAGAAATTGCGGTTCACTTTGGGGAATTGCATTAATGATTTCCCGGGCGGTATGGGCGCGTTCGGAATACTTGAAGTAAGGTTCCAAAGCAGCGGTCAACCGGCTGAATTGTTCGTGTTTGACCAGTTGGTCATGCGCCCAACTGGCGGGCCAGAGGGGGCGGCTGGGGGTCAAGATTACTGCGGTCAAAGCGGTCGCCAGGCTGAGCGAAAAACCCAGTTTCAGCCATTTCGGCTGGAGCCGGTTCCACCCGACCATGGCCATCGGCAGGCCAAAATATAGAAATCCACAAAACGCCCGGCCGCCGCTTTCCGGGACGATTTTAGTCAGAGCCATCAGCAGACAAGCCAGGCCCGCAACGAACGCCAGCGAAGGCCATGCCCACCAAGCCACCACCCGGCGTTTCAGGGCCAGAAAAATTCCTACTACAAACATGACCGAGGCCACCAATCCTAGCGGGGCCGAATCCACCATGCCGACGGCCGGGACGTTTAGATTAAAGCGGGGCACGGTCTGCTTCAGGTTGGAATCAGCCACCGCTTGGTCGAGCTGTTTGTGGAGCAGCCCGAACGGGCTCACCGGCGGTTGGATGGATTGCCAGACTACCATCGTGCTGCCGAGGAGTACGTTCCATTGCGGCCCTTTGCCGGTCATGGAAAAATCCTGGCCGGGCCCGGTCATGGTTCCGTAAGATTGATAATTAAGCCAAAATGAGGGGGCGGGGGAACAAATCAGCCACAACACCGTCAGCAGGGGAGCCCACAACCAGTGAAAGGCGCGGCAGGGGTGGGAGGGGGCACAAAAAAACCACAGGAGCAGAGGCAGGCAGAGGAAGGCAAACTGCGGCTTGGTGCCGGCCGCCAGGCAGAGGCACAGCACCGCCCAACTGATATTATGCCAGTTCCGTGTCCGCTCATATTCCAGTATAAACCGAAGCATCAGAAGTGTTTGTGCCACTGCAAACAAATCGTTGGCGGAGCTTTCCGCCTGGAGGATGGCAAAGGTGGTGGCGGCGGCGATGAAGGCCATCTGGCGCGACCGGACGGGATCGGCGCACAGTTCCAAGGCCCAGTCGTAGGCCACGAGAATGAGGGCGATCCAACTGACAAAGGACCACACACAAACCAGACGGTCACCGGAGAGCTGCAGCACGGGCAAGATGCACAGGCTCCAACTGTGCGGCATGTAATTCAAGCGATCTTCGGAGGACGGCAGAAACTTGATGTGACCCTCCTGCAGCCACGCAAAAATGCGCGGGAGCCGGTAGGTCAACGAATCCAGCATGGTGGGGGGATAAAGCATGCTGCCGATGAGCATCAAGGCCATCAACAATAAAAATGGCCACCAAGCCAGGGGTTCCGCCAGCCCCGCCCGGAGCTGTTTGAACGAACCCGCCCAGCGGATCGCCAGCCCCAGAGCAAGCCCGCACCCCATGAGTGCGAACACCCAGTGCCATTTCAAAGTCCAAAACAGGCTGAGCAACCACCCGGAGACGGTCAAAAAAGCCATTAAGAAGACGAGCATCTTAAGGAACGCACTCCGAGCCAAATATGAAGCAGAATTAAACAATATTCAGGTGTAATTCTGCAATCCGCGACGATAAAGTCAATCTTCCTCTTACAGCTTGCATGTGAACAAGTTATGGGCGCAAGTTGACCCTGCCCCCGATGTTAAGCCGGCTGGGAGCGCAGGTTTTTCAGAATTTCGACGTTATTTTTCCTGGTTTGTGAAAACCAGCTGTGGCACAAATGGTTGCATAGGCAGCCAAAGGTGAAGGCTTATCCCCCGCTTGGGCTTTTCTAAGCGAGCGGGGTGCATGGGTTCAGCGGCGTCACTCCTATAATTGCCAGTCCGGTCCGGCTCTGCTAATACTTCGCGCGGTGAAATTTTCCATTGTCACGCCCAGTTTCCGTAGTTCCGAGTGGCTCAAGCTCTGCATTGCCTCGGTGGCTGATCAGCAGGACGTTGAGTTTGAGCATATCGTGCAGGATTCCTGCTCGGATGATGGGACGCAGGACTGGCTGCCGCAGGATGGGCGCGTGCAGGCGTTCATCGAAAAGGATGCGGGGATGTATGACGCGGTGAACCGCGGCTATCGTCGGGCCACCGGCGACATCCTGGCCTACCTCAACTGCGATGAACAATATCTGCCCGGCGGGTTGAAGGCGGTGCATGATTTCTTTGTGGCAAATCCCGGGGTGGAAGTTCTGCTGGCGGGGACGATTGTCACCGATGGCGAGGGGCAATATGTCTGTCATCGCCATGCTCTTACGCCGCATCCGCAGGGGGTTTGGTTCCGGTTCATGGCGCTGACGAGCTCGATTTTCATCCGGCGCAAGGTGATTGCGGAGCGCGGTTTGTTTTTTGACACGAAATGGCGCGATTTGGGTGATTTTCACTGGGTGCTGAATTTGATGAAGCACCGGGTGCCAATGGTGGTGAGCAATGAATTCGTTTCGGTGTTTGCGGATACGGGCGAGAACATGAACCTCAAGCCGAACGCGATTCGCGAAAAGGCGGCCACCGAGGCGATGACGCCGGGCTGGGTGAAAAAAACCAAGCCGCTCTGGGTGTTGAATCACCGGCTGCGCCGGCTGGCGGCGGGGCATTTCAGCCTGAAACCCACGCGCTATGCGGTTTACACGAAAGCCAGCCCGCGGCGGCGCCTGACGATTGACGTACCCAAACCCACCGCCGTCTGGTGGAACCGGCTATGAATAACCTTGTTCGGGGCTGGTTGGCTGTGCTGGGGTTGAGCGTGCTGCTGGCGTTTTCTGCGGCTGCGGAGCTGGCGGTGGGGGAGGTGGTGCCGGTGTTCGCGGGGCAGGATCAGCATGGCCGCGACTATCAATTTACCAATGGCCCGGCCTTTCTGCTGGTGGCCAAGGACATGGCGGCCAGCAAGAGTGCCAATCAGAAGCTGGCGGAGCAGGGGGCGGGCTTTTTGGAAAAGCAAAAGGCCGTTTACGCGATGGACATCCATACCATGCCGGCGATTGCGCGGGTGTTTGCCTTCCCGAAGCTGCGGAAATATCCGCAGCGCCTGATGCTGGTGGATGATGCCAGGACGTTGGCGCCGTTTCCGGCCCGGGCGGAGCGCATCACGGTGCTGGTGCTGACGCCGGAACGGAAGATTCAGGCCATCCGTTTTTGGGATCCCGCCAGCGAGCCGGTGGCGGGGGTGTGGCAGTAAATCTTGCCGAACACGGCTTGACGCGGGGGAATTTCGGGTTTTTCATTGGGGGGTATGAAAATGATTTCGCTTTGGGTGCTGGTGTTCACATTTGCGGTGGGCGCGGTTTACGCGCAGAGTTCCGCGACGCAGCAGCAGATTGACACATTGACGGGCAAGATTCAGGAGCTGACGGAGAACCAGTTGCGGCAAACCCAGCGTCTCGAGGCGCTGGCGAAGGAGATTTCCGAACTGCGGGAAAAGGTCAACGCGCCGCAGATCAACGACAGCGCGAGCCGGGACGACTTGAAGAAGCTGGCCGAGAAGGTGCAGGAGGTGGATCGCAAACGTCAGGATGACGCGGAGGTGATCCGCAAAAGTCTCGCCGAACTGGGCAAAGTCATCGCCGAACCCGCGCACCCGGTCAAGCCGAGGACCCCGCCTAAAAAAAATGAGACTGCGGATGTCCCCGCGACGCCGGAGAAGGGCTATGAATATGAAGTGAAGGAAGGGGACACGCTCGGATTGATTGTCAAAGCCTATCGCGCCCAAGGCGTGAAGGTGACCAAGACGCAGATCATTGCGGCGAATCCCAAGATCAATCCGGACGTGCTGATTCCCGGCAAGAAGATTTTCATCCCCGACGCCAACGCGAAATAAGGCGCCAACCGCGGTGTGAGCGGTGAGATATGCAGTCGTTGAAACAATACCAAATTCGGTGGACCACCGGCAGAAAGGTGGAATGTGATTGTCTGCGAGCGGCTTCGGCGGCGGAAGCGCGCCAGGCGTTTCAGGAAGTGCACGGCGTGCGGGTGCTTTCCGTTGAGCTGGTGACCGGGGCCGATGGTGGCGCGGCCGCCCAGCCTGCGCTGGTGGCGCCGGACCAATCGCTGGCGGCGTGAGACAGATCGGTCGCAAACATAGTGTTCCCGGGCGATTGGCCGTTCTGCGGCAGGGTGCGGAGGTGAAGCTGACGCCGGTGGCAGAGACGGCGCGCGGCACTGGCCGTGCCCGGACCGGATATTTCACAGTCGTTTCAACCCAGAAAAAGCAGTTCTACCAGGGATAAACAGGGATTCCAAGGATTTGCCGCCCAATCCCATCCTTTGGGGATTATGCCACTGGTTCATGGTTACAAACTCTAACCGCTGTGCAACAAAGCTCTCGATAGCCATAAGTCGTGTCAATCCGAACGCGGCTCCACTTTCCAAGTCCGCCAAGCTTCTCGACTACCGACAAATCACGGATAGTCGGACAACCAGCAAATCGCCCCTCAAAAATTTGATAGCCATAAACGCCCTCAAAAATCAAAAGTCGTGGAACCAAATCATCGCTGGTCGGGTCGGCTGGCAACAAAACCTCCATCGTCACCGTTTCCTTCTGCACATCCTCAATGACTCGGAGTAGCTTGCCATCGTGAACATACATGCCAGAAACATCAACGCCCATGACCACACCCTGTTCGGCGAGAATGACTTTGATGTCTGGAATGTCCATACGCGTGTTGTGGCCTAACGTCGAGAGATGTGCTGTGCCGCAACTCCAATGCGGACCGCAATCGCGAAACTGTGATGGCCTACTGGCATCGGCTTCGGAGAAAGGTCAGGCAGGATCGACATAACTAAACAGGCTGTAACTTCATAAAAAACCACATTGAACCGACGACTACAATCAGATACGACCCTAAAAATGACGCACTCGTCAGTGGAACACCAAGCTTCGGCAATAACAGCGCACACGCCGTAGTCACGGCAAGAGTGATAATTGCCGCAATGGTGTTGTGCTTCGGTCGAAGTAATGAACGGCCACCGCAACGGTTACAACGATACGGAGCGCGTCGTGTCATCAGAGCCAACCGCAGAGGATTCGCTGGTGCGTGGCAATGTGGACAAGTGTTCATGACGCGCAATGCTGCCTGACGAAAAAAGCTGAGTCGCAGCCGCCACAAATCATGGCGAACCAACAAGCCCAATCGAAAATCCAAAGCGGCATCGGCTGTTGGCTCCGGCGATTAGGCTGCATGGTTTGACGCCATTTGTCGCTCATAGCGCGAATCACGACTCCAGGCAAATATGCCAAAAATCGTGAATAAAAAATTCAGCTCAAGCAATACTGCTGCCCATCCATAACCAACATCAAAAATCTGCGGCTTGAAAAGTTCGAAAGCAACATCAACGGCAAACGCTAAAACTTGTAACAGAGCAATGACCCCTAATGCTCGACCGTGGAATTTCCGCTCGCGGGTCAACCAACGACGCAACGGCCAAAGCAGAATGCCGCTCAAGTAAATCGGTATGCAAAGTAAAAACTGGATGAAAAGTGGCATAAACGATCGAAGCAGCATGACGCGGGTTAACCCACCGCCGGTTCGTGTAGCCAGAATACGTTGTTACGTTTTTCGACTTTTTGTAAACGATTCATAATTAATGGAGCTGCTTTTGGATACACAACCGCCAGTCATGGATCAACCTTAATCAATTCAGCCGCGACACCGCGACGGGGGAAATGGGGCAAAAGCAATGTCCTGGCGATTCAGGCTTGAATATCCCCCAGCGCCCGGCCGGACACGCCCGCAGTGCCAGCCGCACGGTGGTCGCAATGCTCTTCTGACAGCAGGCAAACAGTCGGCAATTGCCCTGCGCATTATCCGGGCAGACATCGCAGATCGCCTGGCGCTCGGCGGCGACGGTTTCCGGGGCCGGCGCGGGCTGGAGGATCAGCGCCACGCCACGGCGGGCACGCAGCGAAGGAAGCTGGTAACTCATGGCGCGTCTTGGGCCGGGCCGGATCGGACCCGGTAAAGCAGTCGAGCTTCTCGGCACCCACGTAGTCGAACCGGCAACCTACCGTACAGCCGTTTTCAATCGTCAGCCGGTAACCCCAGGGCGTCCACGCCGCGCTGGGATTTACGCTGGCCACGTCGAAGCCGATCATGCCCGGCGTCACGCTTGCCGCAATACCATTTTTCGATGGGTGAACTCTACAAGTTATCGCCTTGCCATCAGACCAATTGTTTTCAAGAAGTGCCCCAAATCCGTGTCCATGCGGGCAACCCGCAAGAGATCATCCAAGGAAAACTGCCGCCCAAGTGCATGTGCGTTCATCGGCTTCTGATAATTCGGCCAGCGCATTTTTAATTTTGTTTCTGATAAAGCTGCCTCGGGAATCTCCCGCTCCATGCCCGGCATCATGCGCAACAACAGACCTTCATGGTTGGGACTTTGAACACAAACAGCAAATTTGTGTTTCTCAGCCTCACGCTTTAGCTTTTCAATCGACCAGTCACCCTGCTGCGCACGATCCGCATCGACGATCAGAAAACGCGCTTTGTATGCTCCTGCAATTTTGCACCGTCTGGCGTGTTGTTGCACCGCCTTGGCCAGCATTGACTTGAAACCGCCACCGCCGAGCAGCGCGCCCTCAAGATGAATGTACAGCTCCTTTTGGGCCAGCACACCCAGCCAGGCCAGGAAAGACTGTTCACTCTCGCCCTCGACCGCCACAAAGAACCGCGCCCGCTTTTGAATCGTTGGGGCGGCCATACGTCAGCCGATGTGGGGCACGGCCCCAAGTTCGCCCGATAGATATTTTCTCATCAGGCTCGGCTCGCGGCGAAGTCCCTTGATTTCGCGTGCGCCATAAATGTGCGTGGGTTTGCCGCTCGGCTTTTCCGAAAAAAACACCTGTTCCTTTTCCAATTGGTCAAGAATCGCTGGATTGTGCGCCGTGAACAGCAGTTGCGCCCCCTTGGGATTGCGCTCCTTGTCGTAAAACCAGCGGAAAAGTTCCGGCACCAGCAGCGAGTGAATATCCGCGTCCATTTCATCAATCACCGCCACCCCGCCGATATCCAGCGCATATTGTAAGAGCGGAAAAATCTCGATAAACCGCCGCGTTCCCATTGATTCCTGTGCCAGCACGATGTCACAATCCAGTCCGAAATGCTTGAACGTCGCAATGGGGCCGGTGTTTCCAGGATGAATCTTCATTTCTTCCAGGCCCAAATCAAGGCGGCTAAGTTCTCGGTTCAATCGTTTGAGAAAGTCCGGATTTTGCGCATAGAACGACAGGGCATTGTTGATTACACCATGCGCCTTGTCCAGGCCAACGATATTCGTTTGCAGCCCCCGCAGCGACAAAATGAAATCACTGGAAATTTTATGATTCAATTGCGCCAGTGTGCTGATCACACTCGCATTTGCGCGGATGCTTTGAATTCGCGAATCGCCTCCCGTTAGGCCGAACTCCCGGCCAAAAGTGAACTTTTGCTGCTGCCGCTCAAAAATTCTGCGGAATTTTCCATTCGGTGCGTAGGACAGCGATTCGTAATTTACTTCGCTGCCAAACTTGTTTGGCTCATTGGCGATGCGCAATTCATACCGGAATACTGCGGGCGGTGCGTTTTCAGCAAGCCGGCTGTCGTATTCGATGACGATTTTGCTTGGTAGATTCCACCAATTATTGTGGGCATACGGGTTGAAATACGGAATGGCAGTGTTTGGCGGCAGGGCAAAACTATGCTGCACAAACCATGCGGTGGTGGAAATGGCGCGTAACACCGTGGACTTGCCCGAGGCGTTTGGCCCGTAAATGCCGACAATCAGCGGCAAACGTTGACCGGAAACAGCCGACGAATCTCGGAAACAGCCCAAGTCCGGCGCATTGGCAGGTACCCGGAAATTCAACTCCTGACTGTCCGCCACCGAGAAAAAGTTTTCTATGGCGATGCTGTGTATCATACATGGCAAGTTTGCATGTTTTTCGTCAAAGTCCAATCAAAAATAACGTTGTAAAACATTTAATATGTTAATTCGACATGAAAACGACCGCCGTCGCTTAGATCGTAACCTGGCGCTACAGCTTTGATGGAAATGACCTAAAGGCAAGCAAGACAACTTCAGGAATACTTCGGGGCTGGTTCAACTACGGATTGAGATGCCGCTCCGCCGCGCTCCGGTCATTTCAATTCTTTGTCGATTAGGCTTAATTTCGTGAAAGTGATACGTCCAGCAACGCTCGGCTGGCCAAAAACCATCCGACGCTCAGTGATGAAGTGTGGCACAAACATCTCTATATTGCTCGATGGTAGTGCTTCTCGTTTCTGCGTGACGAGCAGCATTCCGTCCGTCATCACTCGCCAGTATGCCTCACGTGTTCGCTTAGTCGGTGCATTGGTGCTGGCGCATGTCCATCGCCCGTCAGGATGAAACGTCACCAGATAAAATGGTCCCTCGGGAGAGTATTTATCACACCACCATGCACCGACGATATGCCCCTGCACTTCAGCAGCGGAAACCTTTTGGCGCATGTCCTGATAAGCGCAGCCGCTCATCAACAGCACGAGCAGAGGCAGGATTCTTACTAGCTGGTTCATTGAAGTTCTGGTCAAGCTACCGCCCGTTCGTGTAGCCGGAATGCGTTGTTACGTTTTTCGACTTTTTGTAAAAAATTCATATCCAAGGGAATTGCCTCTGGATACACAACCGCCAGTCATGGATCAACCTTATTCAATTCAGTCGCGTCACCGCGCCGGGGAAAATGCGGCAAAAGCTATCTCCCGGCGTTTCAGACTTAAAAATCCCCCAGCGGCCGGCCAGACAGGCTTGTAGGGCCAATCGGTGTTGGCTCCAGTGACTGGTGAGGCGTTGCGGTTGCTGGGAAGCGGCGTTGCATAAGCATTTCAATGCAGCTTTTCACCGCGCTTCAGCATCGCCACAAAGTCTGCGATCCGCTTGCGGCGGGTTTCGGGTTTTTTGGCGGTGGTGATGCGGAAGAAAAAACCATGGCGTTGGGTTTTGTTCAGGGTAAAGAAGAAACCTTTGGCCTCGGGCTCTCGCTCCAGAGCAGTCAGAAAATCCTCCGGCATCTCGGCGGTGCTGCAACTGTGGTAGGCGGCTTCCCAACGGCCATCGGCTTTGGCGGTCGCTACGGCAGCGAGTCCGGCGGGTTTCATTCGGCCCTCTTTTTCAAGTCGTGCCACATGGCCGACGTTGATCTTCGACCAGAGACTGCGTCTGCCTCGTGGGGTGAACTTTTGCAGAAAGGCCGTTTCAGCAAAGGTTTTTTTCTGGCCGTCGATCCAGCCAAAACAAAGTGCTTCGTCCAAGGCTTCCGCATAGGTTACCGTGGGAATGCCGCTGGCCTTTTTGGCAATCTTTAACCAAATGCCAGGATGCCCGGCATGATGCCGTGTAAGCCAATGGCGAAACTTGGCGGCAGATACAAAGGCAATGATGGGCTGTTCGGGCATAGCTGAGGCTCTCACGGTGTGCGTCGCGAAGCCAAACGAAAAAAGCTGCGCCACCGCCGACCCGCGACGTGAACCGCGAAGCGGAACTGAGACACCCAACCGGCGTTGTGGGCAGTGATCTGGTTGGGCATCATCATTTCACCAGCCCCCCCCCTTCTTACAGTTGCGGAACCGCGCCAATAAAATGGCCGAAACACTTACACTCATGGGGATACCAGCAACCAGAGCCCAAGCCAGTATAAAACCCCCAGAATCGGGAGACCCATCCAATGAAAAGAAATACACCAGCAGCACTGTAGTGAGAACTCCAGCAACTAAAGCCGCTGCTGCCACAAGAACACACGATCGAAGATAGCCTAGTGCCGCCGGAATCAGAGCTCCCAAGGCCAAGAGCGCGGAAAGAATTACGGCACTCGCCGTCAGAGTCAAAAGACCAACAGGCGGTTCGATCGTTGCCACCAAGATGCTCATGTCTCAATTGAACAACATGCAGCACGTGTCAGCGAGCGGTCAAAACCAGCCAGTGGAGAGCGAATGAAAACCAGCCACTTTGAGGAACGCATTGCGTTGCGTGCCGTCGGTACGGCACACAGACGCGGTGAATATACTCAACGTGAGCTTACAGCATTCCATAACGACTTTGGCAGCGAACGGCTGGTCGCGGCGACGGATCGCCCGGGAACTGGACATTGACCGGGAGACGGTGGGGCGGCATTTGCGCTTGGCGGATGCAAAACCAGCCAAAGGGCTCACCGGCGCGCCGCCTGATCCGGCGGCAAACCCAGCCATTCCGCGCACCGGCTCGGAGCCGGAACCAGATTCAAAACCGGCCATTCCGCGCACCGGGAGTTTGGCCGCAGGCCGGCAAAGTTTATGCGCGCCGTTGGCGGCGGTCATTGAAGCGGCGGTACAGGCGGGGCTCTCGGCCCAACGGATCTATCAGGACCTGGTTGGTGAGCATGCGTTCGGCGGTGGTTATCATTCCGTCCAGCGGTTCGTGCGCCAGTTGCTGGCGCGGCAACCCGTGCCCTTTGTGCGGATGGAAGTGGCTCCCGGGGCCGAAGCCCAGGTGGATTTTGGCCAGGGGGCATGGGTGCTGGTGGACGGCAAACGCAAGCGCCCCCATTTCTTTCGGGTGGTCCTCAGCCATTCGCGCAAAGGCTACAGCGAAGTGGTCTGGCAGCAGACGACCGAGAGTTTTATCCGGTGTCTGGAGAATGCGTTCCGTTACTTCGGCGGCGTGCCCCGCACGTTGATCATCGACAACCTGCGGGCGGCGGTGACGCGGGCCGACTGGTATGATCCGGAACTCAACGTCAAGGTGGAGGAGTTCTGTCGCCACTATGGGACGGTGATGTTGCCGACACGTCCAGCCATGCCGCGGCACAAAGGCAAAATCGAATCGGGCATCAATTACGGGCAGGAAAATGCGCTCAAAGGCCGGAGTTTCACGAGCCTGTCGGTCCAAAATCTTTATCTGTCGGAGTGGGAAAGCGGGGTGGCCGACACCCGCATTCACGGGACCACGCGCCAGCAGGTTGGCAAGGTCTTCCAGGAAGTGGAACGGGCCAGACTGCTGCCCCTGCCGGCGGGTTTGTTTCCGGTCTTTGAAGAGGCACCGCGCACGGTGCATCGGGACGGCTACATCGAGTTGCTGCGGGCTTATTATTCCGTGCCGCCGGAATATGTGGGGCGGCAGGTCTGGGCGCGCTGGGAGTCCCGCTTGCTCCGGGTGTTCAACCAACGCCGGGAAGTCATCGCCGTCCATGTGCTGGCCGAACCGGGACAGTTCACCACCGACCCGACCCATCTGCATTCCCCTTACCGCCACGTGGTCCAGCAAAGTCTGGATCAGTTGCTGGATCGAGCGCGGTTGATTGGCCCGCAGACGGGCAGTTGGGCCGAGGCCATGGTGCAGCAGCGCGGCCCCATCGGCACTCGCGTCTTGCATGGCCTGTTGGCGCTGGCGCAGAAGCATCCTGCCAAAACCCTGGAAAACGCCACCCAAAAGGCGTTGCATCACGGGACCTGGCGCCTGCGCGACTTGCGCACCTTGCTGGCCCAAACCGCCCCGTCGCCCCAACTGGACTTTCTGGAAACGCATCCGCTGATCCGCAATCTCGACACGTACCGCGACTGTGTGCCCGACTGCTTTAGTTCCACCCCCAACCCCACATGAATGCCCTCCAAACCACATTGAAACAACTCCGTCTCTCCGGCCTGAGCCAAACCCTCGACGTGCGCCTGCAAGAAGCCGCCGCCAATCGGCTGAGCCATGCCGAGTTCCTCGAACTCCTCTGTCAGGACGAATTAAACATTCGCCAGCAACGAAAGATGGAACGGCACACCAAACTGGCGGACTTCCGCCACTTGAAAACGCTGGACGACTTTGATTGGAGTTTTAACCCCTCCGTCCATAAAAAGGAGATCTTTGAACTGGCCACCTGCCACTTCCTCCGCCAAGCCAAGGACGTGCTGTTCCTGGGGCCGCCCGGCGTCGGCAAAACCCATCTGGCCCAAGCCATCGGCTACGAGGCCATCCGGCAGAACTTCGTGGTGTTCTACCGCTCCATCTTCGATCTGGTGCGCGACTTCCTGCAAGACGAAGCCTTCAACCAGCAGGACAAGACGCTCCGCAAATACTTGAAGCCGGACCTCGTCATCATTGATGACATGGGCCTCAAGCAACTGCCCAAACACTCCGGCGAATACTTGCTGGAGGTCATTATGCGCCGTTATGAAAATCGCTCCACCATCATGACCAGCAACCGGCCGTTGGAGGAGTGGGGCAAACTCCTCAGTGACGTGCCCACTGCCGGCGCCATCATCGACCGCTTCCTGCATCACGCCCAAGTCGTCGCCATTACCGGCAAAAGCTATCGCATCAAGGAAGCACCCGTGGTCACCCAGACAGCCGGTAAAGACAGGCAGACCAACGAACCCGCGACCGCCGGGGCCGCGAGCTAGGGCTCGCCGCTCGGCCCCGGCTCGTCTTAACTCGCAGCGAAAATCCTTGGAGCAGAAAAACAAAAATGATATGAATCCCTTACCTCAGGGTGGCTGGTTTTGAATCGCTCACCGCTGGCTGGTTTTCAACCGCTCGGTGACACAGCACGGATAGTTGCGGCCTAACGCTGGTTAAGCAACCGTCGGTTTGCGTATCCAGAATGCGTTGCTGTTACGGTTTTCGACTTTTTGCAAACTATTCATAAACAACGGAGCCGCTTTTGGATACAAAACATCCAGTCATGGATCAGCATTAATCAATTCAGCCGGACAACGCGACGGGGAAAATGGGGCAAAAGCAATGTCCTGACAGCGGGCGATTCTGGCTTGAAGCTACCCCAGCGACCGGCCGGACAGGCTTGTAGGGCCAATCGGGGTTGGCGCCAGTGAATGGTATGCGGCTTATAACTGACAAATCTCATTTGGGCTTGCTCACCGGTATCAAAATCTGTCGGAAGTCGTTCACATGAGTAAAATAGGGATCGTAGCTGAAACAACTCGCCGAAGAATGGTCATACATGCCAGGAAAGTAAGTGAGCTCACTTTCGACTTTGATCCTCGGTTGCGATCCCGGCTGCGGAATCGTGAGCCAACTAAATAAACAAGTGAAACCGGTCACTATCAAAAGAATCGGCCAAATAATTCGTGATGCTTTCATAAAAATCAAATCGCCCAATGTCGCCTAACTTTGGTTAAGGTGCCGCTGGTTCGCGTATCCAAAATGCGTTGTTACGGTTTTCGACCTTTTGCGAACTATTCACATCCAAGGGACTGCCTCTGGATACACAACGGCCAGTCCTGGATCAAACTTAATCAATTCAGGTGCGACACCGCGACGGGGAAAAGCGTTTTGACAGAATGACAGAATGACAGAATGACAGAATGACAGAATGACAGAATGACAGAATGCACGGAGTTCGGACAGTCACGAACGAAAACGACCAAAGGGACGAAAGGGACGAAAAACGACTGGTTTCATGCCCGTAGCGCGCGCCGGGTTTGAGAAATGGATTTGGGACGGTACGATGGATAAGCGGGGAGCTGGGGCGGGGGCGTTACCTGTGGGTAACGCAAGGCGGTCAGGAGAAGGCAACGCCAGCCGGGGAGAAAATCGGAGCAACCCCGGCTTCTGCCAACGGAGAAAAAGAGACATAAAAAAATGTCATTATTCCAGGACCCCTTCGGGTTTGAGTTTTCCGGCAGTAGTCGGGAAGCCCTGTCTTTGAGCTTGGAAATGTGCACCGGGCTCGCTAGTTTGTATCAGGTATTCAAACTGTTATGGTAACCATGTCTTATCGCTGTTTTGTCCGGAGTTGTTTTTTAACGGCCTGGTTTGTCCAGCAGCTGCCCGCGGCCACGTGGGACGGAGGATTATCGCACGCCAATTTTACCGTGAACGATTTCTGGAGCACGCCCAACAACTGGGCCGATGCCGTTCCGACCCCGGGCATAACCACGGATGTCATTTTCGCCCTGAGCGGATTGCGCACGACCGCAAACCAAAACATCGCCAATCCCCTGGTGGTGCGGTCGGTGACGTTTGCCGCCGCCGCCAATGTCACGGCGCTGGCGGGGAATCAGTTGAGCGTGGTGGGTGGCGGGTCGATGACGCAGAATTCCGCGGTCAATGTCGCCGTCAACCTGCCGCTTTCGCTGGTCGGGGCGGTCACCCTCACCGGCAGCGGCTCCGGCACGCTGGCTTTGAACAATCCCATCGGCGGTGCCGGCCCCCTGAAGCTCCTCGGCACCGCGGGTGGACCGGGACTGAAGGTCAGTTTAAACGCCGCGAACACCTTCTCCGGCATTACCCAGATCGGCGATGCCACCGCGGGTTCCGCCCCGGCGGAGGTCACGTTCGGGAACGACAGCGCGGCGGGCATAGGAGCTCTGACGTTTTTCAATGGCAATACGCTCCGCGCCAGTTCCGGCACGCGCAATTTGGTCCTCCCCATATCGCTGATCGCCGGCGGGAATGGCTTGCCACTGACTTTCACCTTCGGGGCGGGCGACAACCTGAATTTGCATGGAGCAATCAACCTGAACACTGGCGCAAAGACGTTGCAGATCGATAATGCCGCCACCACGTTTTTCGGCAGCATTGCGGGCAGCGCGGCAGTGTCCAAGAACGGCAGCGGCACGCTCACGCTGGCTGCCGCCAACCCCTTGTTTACCGGTTCCTGGACGATCCAAAGCGGCGTGCTTAATATCACCGATCCTCTGGCCCTTGCGCCGGCCTCGGTGACCATCAATGTCAACGACGGGCTGAACATCACATCGAACAGTTCGGCCGGTTTGGGCGCGCTGAGTGGAAGCGGTAATCTGAACCTGGGGAGCACGGCCCTCAGCGTAGGCACCAATAATCTGGACAGCACTTATGCGGGCCGTCTAGCCGCCGCCTCGGCGACATCCGGTTCGCTCAAAAAGGTCGGTACCGGCAACTTCACCCTGAGCGGCAGCGGGAGCGCGTTCAATTCCCTTTCCGCGGAAAGCGGCACCACCACGCTGAACGGCAGTTCGATAACGCTAGGAGGACTATTCGCCGTGGGCGGCACGGCGGCGGTGGGCACCTGCTTGATGACCAATGGCGCCACTCTGAACGTCAACAGCAGCAGCACGATGGTCGTCACCGGCGGCACGAACACGAGCCTGACCATGGACGGACCGGGCACGTTCGCGGCCAGTGCATTTCAATGTGTCATTGCGGGGGGCAACGGACCGGGTGCCAACTGGGGCCAGTTGAATCTCCGCAACCAGGCAGCTTTGCAATGCACTTTTCTGATAGCGGGCGCCGGCGGTTTGAATGGCAGCGGCAACCTCACGGTTGCAAGCGGCGCCAGCGCCTTGTGCGCGGCCGGCATTGTGGGCTTCGACAGTGCCGGCACGGCCCTGGTCACCGGCCCGACTTCGCAGTGGGGAAATAATAGCAGCTTCGGCCTGGGCGGTTTTTCCGCGGCTCAAAGCGGCGGCACAGGCACCCTCATCGTCTCCAATGGCGCCAGTGTTTATGTGAATGGCCCCACGACGTTCTGGACCGCTGGCAACTTCCTCAACGTGGATGGCGGCAAGTTCCGCACCGATACGCTGGCCGTGCAAAACGGCCCCGGCGATGGCAGCATTGCCTTGAGCGATCCCGATGAGGCAACCTCCGCCCTCACCATAGGAATCGCGAATGGGAACTGCACCTTTCCCGGCCCGATCAACAACAGTTCCACCGGCCCGGGCAGCCTGAGCAAGGTCGGGACGGGAACGGTCATTTTGAGCGGTCCCCTCGGCTATACCGGGTTCACTCGCGTGCAAGGCGGCACATTGGTGGTGACCCGCTCGTTCCCCTTCGCCGGCAGCACGCAAGTCAGCGGCAACGCAGTCCTGCAGATGAACGGAGTGTGGGGCAACGTCCTTTCCCAGACCGCAATTTCCCCGGGGGGCACGCTCGCCGGCAATGGCATCCTGCGTGGCAGTGTCACCAACTCCGGCCTGATTGAAATCTCCGGCACCAACAGCCTGGCGTTCACCGGCAGCGTCGTGAACAACGGCGTCATGCGCTTCAAGGCGGGTGGCAGCTTCACCGCCTCCGGCCCGTTCGTGAACAACGGCGTGCTGGATCTCATCAGCGCCGGTTCCACCAATCTGCCGCCCGGACTGATCAACCAGGGCACCATTCTTGACCGTAGCAGCCTGCGGTTCACGGTGGCCAAGGATGCGGATCAGGTGGTCATTGCCCTCCAAACTGCTTACGCCGGCCACACGTATCGACTCCAGCAAACGACCAACCTGGCCGCGGCCTTCAGCGATACCTCGCTAACGTTTACCGCCACGGCCAACGTCCTGAGCAATTTCGTGCTCGGAGGCGTCAAATCGCCGCAGACATTTTATCGGTTCAAAGTGGATTGAGCGCGGGCCTTTTAGCCCGTTGAGGCAAGGCCAAACGAACTTTGAGCGGCTGCAGCAGCTTTGACTGCGTGCCGGAAGCCGTTAAAACGGCTGTGTTCGTCACCGCCAGTATCCACCGGGCTGGAAGCCCGGTGCTAATGAAAGGCAAACCAGCCGCTATGTAAAATGTCCGGGTTAGAGCATTTCCAGCAATGCTGTAGTGGTGACTATTTTTGCCGCTGGACGGTCCGGGCTTAATCGGTGTCAGGCCGCCGGTTTGGGTGGGGAACCACTTCAACATATCTTGGCTTGGGTCCGAGGTCGCTCGGCGACAACCGAAAGGCACAGGGGGATATTTTACCTCGTGGCGACCAGGGTAAGGACAGGCTCAAGCTGGCCCCCCCCGCCAAGTCCCGGGTATTTTAGCTGGTTGCGTGGAGTTTAGATTTCTAATAGACTGAGTTACGGAATCAAGGCCCGAGTGGACACCGATCCGCGTTTTCAAACACAAGCATCTGACAACCAGCGGCAAAATCAGACCCAGGCCATTTTTCGGCCACAACCGAGAAAATGAAGACTAACAGCGACATTTCCGTCCGTTGAGCGCCGATCCAGTTCCTCCAGTTCAATCATTAATTATTAATCAACCCATGAAAACCCCGACCACGGCTTACAAATGGCGCTTTTTTTGCGCCGGCGGCTTCAACCAGGTCAAACTGGACACCGGCGCCGACATGATGAATCTGGACC
>Ga0302321_100001121_pt1 | contig 22886 bp, 22 predicted proteins | sample Fen_T0_1_FD_202505 | JGI IMG/M metagenome (GOLD analysis project Ga0302321, IMG submission 202505) | Peat permafrost microbial communities from Stordalen Mire near Abisko, Sweden - Fen_T0_1 | ecosystem: Environmental > Terrestrial > Soil > Wetlands > Permafrost | place: Sweden: Abisko...
GAGTAGGGGCGGTTCGCGAACCGCCCCATGTGCATCAATGTAAGGCGGGAGCCCAGGGTATAGCTCTTTATCTTTCTGCCTATATCCATGCTCTTGTTCCCAATCTGGGTGCCTGATAAACCAGATGTTCGGGTTTGGGGTCTTCACAGGGGAAAGGGGTGTTCTCCCCGGCACCAGCGTCCGGGGCTGGTGTTGCCCCTTTCCCCTGTGTGTTTTTCCCTCTCCCGTCTGCGACATAACTGATTGTGCCTAACTTTTCCCTAGACGGGAGAGGGGCAGGGGTGAGGGCACAAGAAGATAACAGAATGGCGACCTATTATGTTATCTGGGTAACGCCAGTTGAATGCTTGGCCCGTCTCAAGGCTGCCAGGGACGCTTACGTTGATAGATATGGGGCGGGTCTCAGACCCGCCCTTACCTTCAGGATGTGCGCGGTGCAAACAGGAGTTTCAAGCCCCTGCCCAGCAGCGTGAGCGTACCTTTGAGCGGCAGCAGCAGCCAATCCACGAGCTCGTTGATAATCCCGAAGCCCTGGCCGAGCCAGACCAGCACAAAGCGCAGCTTATGCAGAACGGGGAAGTGTTCATAGGCCAGCGAAAGCAGGATGATGCTGACCGAGATGCCGAAGCGCAGCAGGTCGGGGAGCTGGATGCCGCCGAGCTCTTCGAGGATCAATTCGATGCCGATGACCAAGACCAGGATGTAAGCGGCCTGTTTCAGGACCGGTTCGCGTTCCACGGCGTAGCTGAACAAACCGGCGGCGAAGCGCATCATCAGGATACCGATGGCCACACCGACCATCACCACCCACAGTTTGTTGGAAAGCGAGACGGCCGCCACGACGTTATCGATGCTGAAGACCAGGTCCATCAACTCCACGGTCAGCACGGTCATCCAGAAGGAGCGGGCGCCGAGTGGGTTGGTCTGGGCGTTTTCGTCTTCGCTGGTTCCCGAAGCCTGGCTCAGGCTTTCGAAAGCCAGACGGACCAGGTAGGCGGCGCCCACGATCTTGATCCAGGGATTTTGGATGATCAGGCTGACCAGGAACAGCATCAATCCGCGCCCCAGGTAGGCGCCCAGCAGACCCACGCGCAGAGCCGCCATGCGCTGGTTGCCGAGCGCGGGCTGCAGGAAATTCCCCAGGCCGTGGAGTTGTTTCGGCCACGGAACGTCCTGGTCGTTCGGCAGGGGCGTTACCAGCGCGCCGAGCACCGCGGCGTTGTCGATGGAAAGAATGCCCTCCAAAAAAATAAGCTGGATGATGACGACGATAACAGCCCACTCAAAAACCATACCCGCTCCTTGATATACTGCGCCCGGCCGCTATTTTGTCCGGTATTAGCCGTCGCGAAAAGGCGACACTTGCCTGTTGCCTGCAAGTGTCGCCCGCGCTTGCGTTGATTTTATCGTGCGATCACCTAAATCCGCAATCGCCAATCAGAAATCGTCAATCGTCAGTCGTCAATCGTAAATCGTAAATTCCTCTACTCGGGTTCGATGTGCGTGTTGGCCAGAATCGTGGTGTCCTTGGGGATGACGACGATCCCGTCCTGCACCACCCAGGTGCCTGCGTCCATTTCAGTGCCGCGCGGGAAGGGCTTGATGACCACGTTCTCGCCAATGCGCACGTTCTTATCCAGGATGGCGCCCTCGATGATGCAGTTTGCGCCGATGCCGATGGGCACTTCCGTGCTCTTGATATTGGGACTGCTGTAATAGTCCGCGCCCATGATGACGCTGTCTTTGATCCTGGTGCCTGATCCGACCTGGCTGCGCAGGCCGATGATCGAGTTGGTGATCTTGGCTTTTATGATGCGGCAGCCCTCGGCCAGGTGCACGTCTTTCAGGACGCTGTCATCGATGACCGAACTGGCCAGGGTGCGCGGATTGGTGTAGATCGGGCGCTCGTTATCGAAGAAGTGAAAGGGGGCGTCCGCGCGGGCCAGCTCCAGGTTGGTCTCGTAGAAAGCGCGGATCGTCCCGATGTCGCGCCAATAGCCGTCGAATTGGTAACTGTAGACGGCGTGCGTGCGAATGGCGTTGGGGATCACGTCGCCGCCGAAATCGTCATGGTCGGGGAAGTTGGTCAACAAGTCGATCAGGACTTGGGTCTTGAACAGATAATTGCCCATCGATCCCAGGAAAGGCCGGTCCGCGCCCTCGCGGCTGACGAACTGAGCCTGGACCTTGGGGTCCTTGGGTTTCTCCACGAAGGCTGTGATGCGCCCGTCGTCGCCGCTCTTCAGGATGCCCAGGCGGCTGGCTTCGGGCGCCGTAACGGGCTGCGCCGAGACAGTGATGTCTGCGTCCTTTTCCTTGTGGTAACGCAGCATGGCGGCGTAGTCCATGCGGTACAGGTGATCGCCAGCCAGGATCAGCACATGGGATGCGTCCGTGGTGATGATCTCGCGGATCTGTTTGCGGACGGCGTCCGCCGTGCCCTGGTACCAGTCGCTGCTCTGCAGGGTCTGCTCGGCGGCCAGCACCTGTACCCAGCCGGAGTGGAAGGTGTCGAAGCGGTAAGTGCGCATGATGTGCCGGTTGAGCGAAACCGAGTGGAACTGGGTTAGCACGGCGATACGGAAAATTCCCGAATTGATACAGTTGCTGATCGGGATGTCGATCAGGCGATATTTCCCCGCGATCGGGACGGCTGGTTTGGCGCGCAGCTTGGTGAGAGGATACAGCCGCGCACCGCGGCCTCCGCCCATAATGACTGCCAGGACATCTTCCAGGGCTTCTGCTGACATAGGTTGCTCCTTGATGGGCGTCGAGTTAATGTTAGATGGGAACTGACCTGGGACAGGCACGTATTGTAGCAAGGATCAGTCTTGGATCAATCCAATTATACCCATCACGGGTGAAAATGCGCAGCACCATGTTGCGCTTTTTCTACCCTACGAGCACTTTGTCGAGCAGGAACTATATATAGAGAAACGCCCCGAAACACCTCCTGAAATCAATCCTGATTATCGGATCTAAAAAAAGCAGAAACGGCTCCTTTTTAGGGAAGCCGCTTCTGCTCGAGAGTAAAGCACCCCTTTAGGGGGTATAATCCAGTGCCGAAGGAGGGACTTGAACCCTCATTCCTCACGGAACACGATTTTGAGTCGTGCGCGTCTGCCAATTCCGCCACTCCGGCAAATAGCACGGCCTAGTATACCACTCCCAAACATAAGGTCAAGATGAAACTTGGAATTATCGGTCTTCCCCAATCTGGAAAAACCACGTTGTACAACGCCCTGACGCGTGGCAACACCCCCACCACCGCCTCCGCCGGGCGCATCGAAGTACATACCGGTGTCGTGGACGTCCCCGACCCGCGTGTGGACAAACTCTCGGGCATGTTCAACCCCAAGAAGACCATCTACGCCAAGGTCACCTACGCCGATATCGCCGGCCTGGAAGGCAATACCAAGGGCGCCATCTCGGGCACACTGCTCAACACGCTCGGGCAGATGGACGCCTTCATCCACGTGGTGCGCTGCTTCGATGACGATAACGTCCCGCACCCGGCTGGGTCGGTCGACCCGCTGCGGGATGCCGAGGCCATGCTTACCGAGCTGCTGCTCAACGATCTGATCGCTGTCGAGCGCCGCCTGGAGAAGCTCGCCGAGGAGCGCAAGAAGGGCGGCACCGACAAAACCATTAACGAGCGCCAGACCGTGTTGTTCGAACGCCTGCACGAGGCGCTCAGCGCCGGCAAACCCCTGCGCGATCTGGAATATTCCGCCGACGACCTCAAGGAGCTGGCCAGCTTTGGCCTGCTGACGCGCAAGCGCATCCTGACGGTCTTCAACCTGGGCGAAGGACAGCAGGGCCCCCCCGCGAACCTGGATCACCCCAGCGTGGCGCTGCCCGCCAAGCTGGAGATGGAAATCTCCCAGCTCGCCCCCGAAGACGCTCAGCTCTTCATGTCCGAATACGGCATCGAAGAACCCGCACTGAACCGCATGATCCGCCTATCGTACGACCTGCTCGGCTTGCAGTCCTTCTTCACCGTCGGCGAGGACGAAGTCCGCGCCTGGACGACGCGCCGCAACGCCACTGCCGTCGAGGCCGCCGGCGAGATCCACACCGATATCGCCCGCGGCTTTGTGCGCGCCGAAGTCGTCGCCTACGAAGACCTGGTCGGGCTGGGCAGCATGGCCGAGTGCAAGGCCAAGGGCAAGTTCCGCCTGGAAGGCAAGGAATACGTCGTCAAGGACGGCGATATCGTCCACATCCGCTCGAGCATTTAGCCAACGGCCATGACCACGCTGCGGGCCATCCAGTCCGACATTACCACCCTGCGCGTGGACGCCATTGTCAACGCTGCAAACAGCTCCTTGTTGGGCGGCGGCGGCGTGGACGGCGCCATCCATCGCGCTGCCGGCAGGGAACTCTATGACGAGTGCCGCAGCCTGGGTGGCTGCGACACCGGCGAAGCCAAACTGACGCGCGGCTATCAGCTCCCGGCCCGCTTCGTGATCCATACCGTTGGCCCGGTCTGGCGCGGCGGAGCACAAGGCGAGGCTCACCTGCTCGCTTCCTGCTACCGGCGCTCGCTCGAAGTGGCCCTGCCTCAGGGGGTCTGCTCCATTGCCTTCCCCTGCATCAGCACCGGCGTCTACGGTTATCCCCTCGAAGAGGCTGCGCAGATCGCCGTCCGCACCGTGCGCGACTTTACGCAGTCCACGCCCCAGCCCCAGATCAACGAAGTCATCTTCTGCTGTTTCTCCGCCCCCGATTTTCAGCTCTATCAGCAGGTCCTGGCCGCCCCTTGAACTTGCTTCCGCTTGCGCCCGAACCGTCCGCCCCGCTAAAGTTTCGGGGCGGACGGCTTTATAACGGCTGTTGCCCACGGCATATGGAAATCTGCAATCTGCAATCTGCAATCTAAAATCTGCAATCTAAAATCTAAAATCTCCCTCGTCCCTCTCTTGGGCAATATTTGGAGCTCTAGTACACCACCAGTACAGGATCAGTACAGGACTAGTACAGGATCAGTACAGGATGAACGGACGATGAGTGCAGACTATTGGGATACATCTCGAATACATCTCTTGCCTGCGTAACATCAGTTATTGATTGTGAAGCCTTCGCTGCTTATTTGTGCAATAATATACATAACACGCTATCCAAATAATCAAAAAACATCAGTTCACTTTTGTCTCGCGTTGCCATATAAAATAACAGGGTCACGGATATTTTTTGGATAGGTGTAAAGGATGCGGAGGGAATAGGATGCTTGCCAAACGTCGGTTCGGTCTTGCGTTTCTCGTCCTGTTGCTGGCAGCGCTCGCCTGCAACGCGCCCGGTGCCAATGGGGCGTCTTCAGGCAGCGGTGCCACCGCCGTGGACCTTACCAAGGTTGCCCTGGAAATCCAGGCGACGAATAACGCCCCGGCCGTGTTGCCGCCCGTGGATACGACCAAGATCGCGCTCGAGATCAAGGCCACCGACCTGGCTGCCGGTTTGACCCAGCAGGCCGGCCAACAGCCTGCCCCGGCCACCACCCAGGCGCCGGCTCCTGCCGCCACCACGGAGATACCTGCCACATCCCAGCCGACGGCGCAGGACATGTCTAGCCTGATCAAGAACGCCAAGATCCTGGTCTACGAAGATGCCGCCACGGTCAAGCTGGATGATGTGGTCAAGTCCACGCTCGACTTGATGGGGCTCAAATATATCCACGTTGGTGACGCCATCGGCAGTTTCATGGGGAACCTCAACTCCAGCACCCGTTGGGACCTGATCATTGTTGCTGCCGAAAGCCGTAACGGCGTGCAGGGAGAGTTTTGGGATGTCATCACCCCCAAGGTGACTTCCGATAAAACGGCCCTGGTGGTGGAAATGTGGTACCTGTCGCAGATCGCCAACGGGCGCATCCAGGGGCTGACCAGTAAATGCGGCATCGCCTACCAGTCCACGCGCTCCTACGTGGATTCTATTTACACGCTCGATCCCACCAACCCAATCTTCTCCACGCCCAACGGCGGGTTTTCCCTGACCAACTACTCCACGCACTGGACCGATAAGGGCGGCGATTACGTACGCCTGACGGGTTCGGGCGACGCGACTTTGATTGCCGGCGGCTTCATGAAAGAAAAATCCCGTTATGGCATGTTGACATCCTGCCTGGGTGGCCGGGTGGTCATCCAGACCTTCTCCACCCACGATTACCACCGCGAGACGATGCAAATGCTCTGGGAAAACTACATCACCGACACGCTCACCAACCACTTCAAGGCACTTGCAGGCTCGGGTGGTTGAAGCCAGCTCTCCTAACGCTTTTTGTGCGGGAGGTCGTCATCGCGTCTGCATTGTGCCCTGTTGTCGGCGTCCGTGGGCTGAACATTACTTTGTGAAAATCCCGGCTCCCTGATACAATTCAGTTCTACGCATGACGGAATACGCACCACCAGAGTTGCGTGGTGCGTATTTTTTTACAGAAAGAGGTATTCGATGACTTATCAACTATCCAGCTGGGATCTGACCGATCTGTTCCCATCCATCGATAGCCCGGTGCTAAACGATGGCTTCAAGCAACTCGAGACTTGTGTTGCCGAGTTCGAAAAGTTTCGTGCTGACCTGAAGCCCGAGATCACGGCCGAGCACTTCATGGCCATCGTGCGCGAATTGGAAGAGATCAACCGTGTCGGCTTCCGCGTCTACGGCTTCGCTGGGCTGTCTTTTTCCGCTGATACGCAGAACAAGCCTGTCCAGGCGCTGCAGGCCCGCGTTCTGCAGTTCATTGCCGAACTGCAGAACCGGATGTTGTTCTTCGATCTGTGGTGGAAGGATCTGGATGATGCCAATGCCAAACGGCTGTTGGATGCTTCGGGCGATTTCCGTTATTACCTTGAGACGCTGCGCCTGTTCAAGCCGCACACGCTCAGCGAGGCCGAAGAGAAGATCGTCAACCTCAAGAACGTGACCGGTGCCGAGGCGCTCGGCAACCTGTACGACTCGATCACCAACCGTTACGTCTTCAAGCTGGAAGTGGACGGCGTGACCAAAGAGATGACGCGCGGCGAATTGATGAGTTACGCGCGCCACAGCGACCCTGACCTGCGTGCCCGCGCCTACCAGGAGCTGTATCGCCTGTACGTCAACGACAGCCCGATCCTGGGGCAGATGTACCAGACGCGCGTGCGCGACTGGGGCAACGAGAACGTGCTGGTGCGCAAGTACGCCACCCCGATTGCCGCGCGCAACCTGGGCAATGACATCCCCGATGACGTGGTGGAGACGTTGCTCGGCCTGGCCCGCAAGAACGCGCAAGTCTTCCAGCGCTTCTTCAAGGTGAAGGCGCGCCTGCTGGGCCTGCCGCGCCTGAGCCGCTATGACGTGTATGCGCCCATCGGCAAGTCCGAAAAGACGTACGATTTCGACACCGCTGTCGGCATGGTCTTTGACTCGTTCAACCGCTTCGACCCGAAATTCGGCGCGCTGGCTAAGCGCGTTTTCGACGACAAGCATCTGGATAGTGCAGTGCGCAAGGGCAAGCGCGACGGCGCGTTCTGTTGGACTGTCAGCCCGGATTTGACGCCCTGGGTGATGGTCAACTACCAGGGCCTGGCGGACGACGTAGCTACGTTGGCCCACGAGCTGGGGCACGCCATCCATTCCATGCTGTCTGAGCACCACAACATCTTCTCTCAGCAGGCCACCCTGCCCCTGGCCGAGACGGCCTCGACCTTTGGCGAGATGATGCTGATCGACCAACTGCTGGCTCGGGAAAGTGACCCGGCCGTGCGCCGCGACATGCTCTTCCGGCAAATGGACGACGCCTACGCCACGATCCAGCGCCAGGCTTATTTCGCGCTGTTCGAGAACCAGGCCCACACGATGGTCCAAAAGAATGCTTCGGTGGACGAACTGGCTGCGGCTTACATGGAGAACCTCAAGGAACAGTTTGGCGACGCCGTTGAGATCAGCGATGAGTTCAAGTGGGAATGGGTTTCCATCCCGCACATCTACCAGTCACCGTTCTACGTCTATGCCTACGCCTTTGGGCAGTTGCTGGTCCTGTCGCTCTACAAGCAGTTCAAGGCAGAAGGGGAGACTTTCAAGCCGCGCTACGTCAGAATCCTCGAGATGGGCGCGGCCGAAACCCCCGAAAAGATCCTGGAGAGGGCGGGCATCGACATCCACTCCGCCGACTTCTGGCAGGGCGGCTTCGACGTGGTCAGCGGGCTGGTGGACGAGCTGGAAAAGCTCGGCTAGCGTGGCATCCGGGCAAGCGATCGAAAACATAAGGCCTTCAGGATTTTCTCCTGAAGGCCTTGTCGATTCTGGTACGAAATGCCTTATTCCGCCTCGTACTCCGCTTCCGGCTCTTCCACCATTGGCACGGGCTCGTCTGCTCCCTTGCGGTCGAGCATCTGGAGCGTGGCGGCTGTCACCTTGGTGAAATACTTGGTCTCGTTCTTTTCCCTGTCCTCGTATTTGTCGGTCTTCAGGTGGCCTTCGACGTACACCAGGCTGCCTTTGCGCAGGTATTCCTGCGCGATTTCGCTCAGACGCCCCCAGGCCTCGATGTTGACCCACTCGGTATATTCTTTCGTTTCGCCGCCGGCCTTCCAGCGTTGGGTTACGCCCAGGCTGAAGTGCGCCACCTGCTTGCCGGTGGGGGTAAATCGGCTCTCCGGGTCCTTGCCCAGATATCCAATGAGTTGAACACGGTTTAGTGCTGGCATCTTTTATTTCCTCCTTGTTGTAGAAAATATATTCTATATATCTATTATAGAACAAATTTTCCAATAGTCAAGAGGTGTTTTTGAACTCCGGACATGAGTTCGGACATTTACCGCCGAGCCCGCTGAGACCGCGGAGAAAACCCGAGGAAACTCGGTGTACTCAGCGCTCTCAGCGTTAAAAATCGGTGCAAAGCGCCTATGTCTGAAGTTAGTCCGAAGATCAGTTTTCTGAAGTCCAGAGTTGCTTTCGGAGCTTTTCTTTCGGGATGGATATTCCGTGGGTTTGCGTAGAGGCGTTGGATGCTGGCGAAAGCCTGAAGGCAAGGCATTGCTCCGGCCATCCTTCGGATATCCTTCGCACGTCCTTCGCACGTCCTTCGGACATCCTTCGCACATCCTTCGCACATCCTTCGATGTTGGTAGTGGTGCGATACGGCCTTGATGCAGGTAAACGGGAATGGTTTGATGGTGGAGATGCCGGATTGGCGTCAAGATGGAAATACCTATTTTTCTCTGCGGCGAAAATCACGGAGCAGCCGTGTAAGATATGCTCCCTGACGGGACGGTGAGAGAAAGCCATGCGGCTATTTCACCGGACTGAGATAAAATTCGCATGCCGCCCAGATGTGCGATGTGCGCAGCAAGGGTTGTGCCTTCTCAGCCGAGAAAAAGCCTATTTGTAAACGTGAAGGGTATACAATAAAAAAAATGACACGACGACTTCTCTTTGTACTGCGCCTTGCGCTGGGGATGCTGTTGCTGGGCGGCTGCGGTGCGCTCCCTGCCCCTGCCGCTCAGGCCACGCCTCTGGCTGCATCCCCGTCCGCGCCGCCATCCCTGACGCCCTTCCGGGCTGCATCCGCCACGCCAACGGCGGCCGCTACAGCCACCTTTACGCCGCCGCCCCTGACGGCTACGCCCACGCTTACCTCGACCCCGGTTGCGCGTGTAAGCCGCGTGCTGATCATGAGCTTCGACGGGCTGCGCCCTGATGCAATCGCCCAGGCCCCGATGCCCAAGCTCGGCGCGCTGATGAAGGCCGGCGCGTATACCCTGGTTGCCCAGACGATCTTCCCGAGCGTTACGCTGCCCTCGCACACCTCCATGTTGTTGGGCACCTGTCCCTCTCAGCACGGCGTGAACTGGAACGATTACCTGCCGGAAAATGGATACGCCAAAGGCACGTCCGTCTTTGCGCTGGCCAAACAGGCCGGGCTGTATACGGTATTCATCACCGGCAAGAAGAAATTGCGCCAGATCACGCCCCCCGACACCACCGATTATTTCCAGTTCATCAACGACAACGATACTGTCGTGGCCAAGGATGCCGCGCCCATTCTCAAGAAGGGCTTCGACCTGGCCTTCATCCATTTTGCGACCATCGACGATATGGGCCATAATTATGGCTGGCTCTCGCCGCAGCAGCTCAACGTCATCCGCCATGCGGATGAGGCCCTGGCCACGGTGCTGGAGGCCCTGGACCAGGCCGGGCTGCGCGAGAGCACGCTGATCATCGTCACTGCCGACCACGGCGGTCACAAGCAGACGCATGGCACGCGCATGCCCGAAGACATGACCATCCCCTGGATCGTCAACGGGCCGGGCGTGGTCGCTCACCCGATCACTGCACCGGTCAGCACCACCGATACCGCCGCAACGGCTGCCTGGGCTTTGGGGTTGACCCCTCCGTCCGACTGGGTCGGTCGCCCGGTGACCGAGGCCTTTGGCCTGATCCCAACCGCACGCGCCGAGCCGCGCTGCCCATAGGTCTTGCGCGGATTGGGCGGGGAGACCCCGCCCCTACCAAGGAGTTTCTTATGTCTTCATCCATGAAAGTCGTCACCAGCCTGGCCGAAATGCGCGCTGCCGGCAAGGCCCTGCCCGGCCCGCTTGGGCTTGTCCCCACCATGGGCTTTCTGCACGAGGGGCACCTCTCGCTGGTGCGCCGCGCCAAAGCTGAGTGTCCGTCCGTCGCTGTCAGCATCTTTGTCAACCCCACGCAGTTTGGCCCGAGCGAGGACCTGGCCCGTTATCCGCGCGACCTGCCGCGCGACCTAGCGCTGCTCGAAAGCGCCGGCGCAGACCTGGTCTGGACGCCGTCCGCCGAGGAGATGTACCCGCAGGGCTTCCAGACCTGGGTGCAGGTGGATGGGCTGACCCTGCCGCTGGAGGGGGTGGTGCGCCCCGGCCATTTCCGCGGCGTGACGACGGTCGTCGCCAAGCTCTTCAATGCCGTCGGCGCGGATCGGGCCTACTTCGGGCAGAAGGATGCCCAGCAGGTGGCCGTCATCCGGCGCATGGCGGCCGACCTGAACTTTCGCTGCGAGGTGATCGTCTGTCCAATCGTGCGCGAGGCGGACGGGCTGGCCATGTCGAGCCGCAACACCTACCTGAACCCCGAAGAGCGCAAGGCGGCCACCGTACTCTCCCGTGGGTGGACGGCCGCTCAGGCAGCCTATCAAAACGGCGAGCGCAGCGCCGAAGCGCTGCGCCAGATTGTGACGGAGACGGTTGCCGCCGAGCCGCTGGCCCGCCTGCAATACGTCTCCTGTGCGGATTATGAGACCCTGCAGGAGTTGGAGCAACTGACAGGCAGGACCCTGCTTTCCATGGCGGTCTTCGTCGGGAAGACGCGCCTGATCGATAACTGCATCCTGGGATAGGCTAGTGCCGGCACTTTATGAGAATGTAGGGTAACAGGCGACTGAAATATATTGTTTCACCCTACAACTTAAGGTAGTGCCGGTACTAGCGCCTGTTTTTCAGGTCGTCCAGCAGGCCCGAGCCTGATGTGCGTGTGGTGTGGTGCGGATGCGGCGGGCGGCGCGGCACACTGCCGGATACGCGACGGCTTTCCAGCTCCATGCTGAATTTCATCCAGTCGTCCACGATCAGCACGAAATGCGGGGTCTGGTCGTAGAAGAAGAAGCGCGAGAGGAACGCCTCGATGGATTTGCGCGGCATCGGATAGCTCGTCAGGTGGACGACGATGGCGGTCAGGCTCGAGATTGGCGCGATGATCTCGCGGTCGTTTCCCGACATGCTTTTGGGCGGGTACAACATCCCGACCTGTGAAGTGGTGATGCGCACGATGCGTTTGTAAGAGACTTTCAGGCGCATGAAGGGCGTCGCCAGCAGCATGTGGTCCGGGAACAACTGTACGTAGGCCAGGCCGCGCGCGATCAGCAGGGCGGCTGTGAAAACGAAGGCCAACCCTGAAACGGCTAACAGGATCATGGCGGTCTGGTCGGGCAGGGCCGGCAGGGGGTTATCGGCGGGGTTGGTGAAATACAATTGCGCTCCCCACAGCACCCCAACGTTTGCCAGGGGAATCAATGCCAGCCACAGCGTGGCCGGCCACCAGCGGTTGATCATGTGCTCGTACAGCACCAGGCGATATTTTTTGCCACCTTGCGCCATGGGTTACTCTTCCTCGCCTCCAAAGCGCTTCAAAATGGGCCCGACAGGCCCGGGGTTACCGGTAATCTGCTCGCTCAGGTGCAGGATGGCGCGTTCGAGGTGTTCACCGCGCAGACTGAAGGTGATGTCGCCGCGCGTCCGTTCGATGATGCTGCGCGCGATGTCGGTCTGGCGGCGCAAGCCGTTAGTGATGGCGTCGGGGTAATCCATGGTGACCAGTATGGAATAGATGTCATCCATCCAGGTCAGCAGGCGCTCGGCTTCGGCAGAATACCCGTGCCGCAGGATATCGAGGCAGCGCCGGCGCAGCTCGCCGATCACCTCGGCCATGCCATTGAGGTAGGTGTTGTGTTCCACCTTCAGCTCGGTAGGGTTGGGCAGCGGCTGGTTCTTGATCAACGCGCAGGTGGCGTTGGCTTCGACGAATTCCTTTAGGGCGTCCTGGGTGTATCCGGCGTAATACAGGTCGGGGTAGTGCGCCAGGCCCGAGCGCAGACTCTCGGCCAGCTTGCGGGCCTCATCGAGGTGGCCGTTCATGGTGTCATCCTCGTCGCGATGTACGGCGCGGATGGCCTGTGAACAGGCGCGTGTCAAGGCGCGCGCCTGGGTCAGGGCCTGGTCGCGCGCGGCGGTGCGGGCATCGAAGCCGGCGCGGATGTGGTCTGCGATCGTCTCAAGTGTTTCCATGGGGTTTCGTTTCCTCTCCCTGAGTGCGCTCCGGGGAGCTAGGGCTTTCCTTCGTCGGGAGGCGAGAGCGGTTTGAACAACTGCTCCGCCAACGTGGATGGGGGCACGCTGATCTCGCCGAAAGCGGCTTCGTAGCGCGCCAGGTTTTCGTTCAACGCGCGCAGCAGCAGTTTTGCGCTCAAGGGCGACATCAGCACGCGGGCTCCGACCTGTGCCCGGTTCTCTCCCGGCAGAAGGTGGGCAAAATCCAGCACGATGTCGGCCGGGGAATGGGCTATCCGCGCCAGGTTGGCGTACACCGGTTGGAGTGTGGCCGGGACTTCCAGGGTGGTTGGCGCGCGATTTTGCTGATCGGCCATACGGCCTCCTTTGCCAAGAGCAAGACCCCAACGGCCGGGCGGCCTTTGGGGTCCTGCGGTGTTTTGCCTAGAATGGAATGTCGTCTTCCGGCGCGCCGACGAACGAGCCACCGCCGTCGCCCACATCCGCACCCCCGCCCTCGCTCTCGTTGCGCGCGGACAGGAAACGCACCGTGTTTGCGGTGACCTCGAAGGAGGCGCGCGGGGTGCCGTCTTGGGCTGTCCAGACGCGCGGGCCGCCCGTGGCGGCATCGGGTGTCAGGCGGCCTTCCACGAGCACCTTGCTGCCCTTCTTGAGGTATTTGTTGCAGTTCTCGGCGGTTTTGCCCCAGGTGGTGACGCGGAACCAGACGGTCTCTTTGATCGTTTCGCCGCCGTTATTGGTATACTGGCGGCTCGTCGCTACCGAGAAAGACGTCACGGGTTGGCCCGAAGGGGTGTAACGCATCTCGGGGTCTTTTCCGAGGTTGCCGACGATGACCAGGGTTTGATACATACATGCCTCCTTGAAAAAAGAGTATAGGAACCGCCGCATTACGGCGGTGACAAGGTACGTTTCAATTTTACACCACTTGCCTGGGGTTGCTTGGGTTTTGATGGCCATCCTGTTTCAGCCTTGATTCTAAAAGCTGTTACCTATATCTCCGAACAGGTGTTACCTATCTCTCCAGTCTATACACAGCTTGCAAGTGCAGCAGGTGAGGGCTACGAATCTGTTAATTTACCAATTTACTAACCTACCAATCTACCAACTTACCGTTCGTTAAGCTGTTCCCTTTATAATAGCTCCCATGTCACTGAAAAAGCGGTACCGCCCGCTGTGGGTCGTCCTGCACTGGTTGATGGCGCTGCTGATCTTTATCACCTTTGGGATCGGCCTGTTCAGCCTGGCGGACCAACCCAATACATCTGCCAAAATCGTGCCGCTGGGGGTCCACATGGCGCTGGGCATTGCCATCCTGGTGATCGTGATCATCCGCTACGGGATGCGCCTGCTGATCTTCAAGCCGCCGCGCCGTGCTGCGGCGCCCGCCGGTGCCATACTCAGAAAGCAGCCCATCCTGCTGGAGCGGTTGACACCCATTACACACGCCCTGCTGTACTTCTGCACGGCGCTGATGGCTCTGCTCGGCATTCTGATTGCCCTGCCGGCGGACCTGTTTTCCAGCGTCTGGGGGGCTTCCGGTGCGGCGCTGCCGGGCAATTTCTACGTCTATCCGGCGCGGGCCTGGCATGGCGCACTTTCGCTGCTGTTGATGGTCTTGATCGGCCAGCACGTGCTGGCGGCGGTCTATCACCAGTTCCTGCGCGGCGAGAACTATCTGGGGCGCATGTGGTTTGCCCCGAAAGCGTCCGGGCCCGCAAAAAACGATACTACAGGAGAAGAAGGATGAAGATCGAAGAAGCGCTTAGCGACGAGCAGGTGCTGGCCACGCGCCGGGTGATGCTCCAGTTGCGCCCGAACCTGGCGGCGGACGAGTATCTGTCGACCATCAGGCGCATGATGCAGGCCGATGGCTACCACCTGGCGGCCCTGTACGATGGCGGAACTCTACAAGCCGTTGCGGGTTATCGTTTTATGGAAATGCTGTACTGCGGCAGGATCATGTACGTCGATGATTTGAACACCGACGAGAAGGCGCGCTCCAAGGGCTACGGCAAGGAGTTAATGGAATGGTTGAAGGCCGAAGCCCGGGCGCATGGCTGCAGCCAACTGCACCTGGATTCGGGTGTGCAGCGTGAATCGGCACACCGTTTTTATTTTCGCGAGCGGCTGACGGTGAATGCCTACCACTTTCGGGTGACATTGTGACCTTTTGGGATAATTGCACGTCCCTGGCAATGTAAAATGGTATATAGGACCCCTGCGGTTGCCAATTGGGCTCTTGTGCGCTCGAATTTTATGAATGTAATGCTTTTGTTACTATGCTCGCAACCTGTTTGCAAGGATAATAGCGACTAGTAAATTACATATAATATGCTTTATACCTTTACCGGTGTGCAAATTTGAAAACTCCTTGTTTTTGTCTCAAATTTCTTGTATAGTTATTGAAAGTTGATAAATGGACCCGACAATGAAACATTTAGTCGGGTCAGATGATCCTATGCCTACTCGTGACGGTTTGTTTCCAAGTCTGCTGGCCTCGCTGATGAGCGAGCGCACCACCTCCCTGGTGATGGGTGGCGTGGTGGGGTTGCAGTTTGGCCTGGTCACGGCCGGGCTGCCGGGTTGGCCCTGCCCATTCAAGGCGGTATTTGGCATCCCCTGCCCTGGCTGCGGGTTGAGCACGGCGGTGGGGTTCTTGCTCCACGGCAATTGGCAGGCGGCCATGACGAAGCACGCCTTCGCGCCCGTCTTCTTGCTGGGCGCCATGCTCGTCTTGGGGGTCAGCCTCCTGCCCGAACCGTGGCGCGTGACTGCAATCCAGAAGATTTCGATGATCGAGAAACGCACCGGTATCACGGCATGGATTATGTTGGGATTGCTTGTCTATTGGGGTTTCCGGCTCTTCTGGCTTCGAGCATAGAAGAGCTTTTTTGATCGATACCTATTCAAAAGGAGAATACAAAATGAGCATTATTTCCTCGATTTGCGGTTTGGTTAGCTTTGTAGTGGGGATCATCGTCCTCATCAGACTGTTCCAAAAAGGTGGCATCGTGCAGGGCATTATCGGCATCATCACCTGCCAGATCTGGACCTTCATCTGGGGCTGGATGCATGCCAAGGAAGAAAACATCACCAACATCATGTGGATCTGGACCGGCGTGATCGTGTTGAGTTTCATCGTTGCTATCGTGTTCGGCGGCCAGGCTCCGAGCACCGACCAACCTGCTTCCTTCCTCCGCTCCCTGCTCTAGTCCTCTCGTAGCCGGCCGGCTTGAGGCTGCAGGGCGGATAGTCCGCCACAATAGACCTAACCTGCAGGCCTGCTCCGGCCTCGCTCTGTACCAGAAATAGGCAAGAACAAAGCCAGGAAAACCGGGAACCCACTTATCCATATGAAACATCCGGAGTCACACGACTCCGGATGCTTTCTTTAACGGCGACCAAGCACCGGGTCCCGCCCGTACCCAGGCGGGGTAGCACAGAGGGGTAGATGAAGAAGCAGGCGTGGCCCGCGACAGCTCCCACTTAGCTCCCATATGTCTCCCATCGTGCTCCGGTGACGCTCCGGTCACGCTCCGGTGACGTTCCGGTCGAGCTATCCTCGAGGCCGCTGCGAGGTCCAATGGAGATGGGGACATGAGGCGCGAGGAGCTATAACCCGGTTCGACCAATTTCTTGCCTCGCGCCCCAATCCGATGTATATTACCTCTCATTGTGAGAGGCTGCAATCATGACATCGAAAACCATCGTCTTCATTCACGGAATGTTCGTCACGCCTGCCTGTTGGGAGGCGTGGATCGCGTATTATCAGGAAAAGGGTTATACCTGCCTGGCCCCGGCCTGGCCTGGCAGGGACCAGCCTGTCGAAACGCTCCGCGCGAACCAGTCCGACCCGCAGGTGGGGAAGCTTACCCTGGGTGAGTTGGTGGAGTATTATGCCGGGATCATTGCCGGGCTGGGCGAGAAGCCGGTCCTGATTGGCCATTCGATGGGCGGATTGATCGTCCAGCTTCTGCTGCAAAGAGACCTGGCCAATGCCGGCGTGGCCATCGATTCTGCTCCGCCGGCGGGTGTGATCAGCACCCGCTGGTCATTCCTGAAGTCCAACTGGCCGCTGCTCAACCCCTTCGTCTCTAAATACCAGCCCTACTACATGCCCTTCGAGCATTTTCAATATACCTTTGTGCATACCCTGCCGTTGGAACAGCAGCAGGCGGCCTATGATGCCCTGGTTGTGCCCGAATCACGCCAGGTTGCGCAAGGGGCCCTGTCTGCTGCCGCCAGGGTCGATTTCGGGCGGATGCATGTGCCGCTGCTGCTGATCGCCGGCTCAGACGACCAGATCATCCCCGCCGGGTTGAACCGTGCCAACCAGCGCAAGTACGAGGCCGCGCTGCCGGCCATCGCCGACTTCAAGGAATTCCCCGGCCGGACCCATTTCATCATTGGGCAGCCCGGTTGGTCCGAGGTGGCCGATTACATTTCGGATTGGTTGGGCTACCGGCAACTGTAGGCTGCAAGTATCTATTCACGGGTGCCCCAAAAGGTAAAATCCGCCATCAAGGAGTGGCTACCAGTTTTTTTTGTGGCATGGGTGGATGGTATTTTTCTGCCAAATCGCCCTTCGACTACGCCGCACAAAGAGCGTGCGGCTCCGCTCCCCCGACAAGAACATCGGGGACTGCGCAGGACGAAAGTAGATATAGCTGCAAACAGGCTGTAAAACCGGCCAGCGCGGTTGTGTGGGAAAATAGAATTGTCGTCCACCGATTTTCGCAGCAAAGAGGCCTGCCCATGAAAAAGAACGGTTCCTGCTTCCGGCTGGGTTGTACGGGGTTGGGCCTGACCGGCGTCTTGCTGGCAGCGGGGGTGCTGGTGACCATGAGCATCTGGCCGTCGATTGGCGCACAGGGTGCGGACTTCTTGCGCGGTTTGTTTGGCGATGAATTCGTGGCCCGGCTCGAGACGGGATATTACGGGATCAATGATACGCTCCAGAATTGGGCGTATGGTTCGGGCCTGGAGAAAGCCTCGGCGCCGTGGGCGCCGCCCACGCCGGCGTCTGTCGTTTCGGACCAGGCGGCCCCGCTTTCCCAGCCGGCCACATCCGTCCCGGAGCAGCACCCGGTCGTGAACGCCAGCTCCCCCGCAAAACTCCCGACGGAGCTGCAGCCCCTGGTGCCGCTCGGTTCGCTCCAGGGCGAGGGTCTGTGGTCTGCCTTCGTTCAAAACGCGGCCGGGCAGCCGCTGGCCTACCGCACCTTCCTGCAGCCAGATGCGGCGCGGCCGTATGCGGTGGTGGCGGTAGTGGCATTCGATATGAGCCGCATCCGGCTGCATTACGTGCTGGGCTCCTACGAGCCCTATGCGCCGAATGCCCCGGCGCGCTCGGGCGCCATGCCCGAAGCCGATAAGGCGGACGGCGTGCTGGTGGCCATGTTCAACGGTGGTTTCAAGGGCCGGCACGGTGCCTTCGGGGCTATGGCGGACCAGGTGGTGGCCTTGCCGGCCATCGATGGGTTGGGCACGCTGGCGATCTATCGCAATGGCAGTCTGGCGCTGGGTGCATGGGGCGCGGATATCGATCCTGCCGGCGATATGCTGGCCTGGCGCCAGAACGGCCCGCTGGTCGTGCGGCACGGGCAGGTCAACCCGCAGATCGACGACAATTCCCCCCAAGAATGGGGCTACACGATCGACTCGGTCGCGCCGACCTGGCGCTCGGGGGTGGGTTTGAGCGCAGACGGCGGGTGGTTGTATTATTTTTGCGGCCCGAACCTGTCGATGGAAGCCCTGGCAAAGGCTATGCAGGCTGCCGGTGTGGAGAATGCCATCCAACTGGACATCAATACCTTCTGGGTGCATTTCGTGGCCGTCCATCCCGATGGAACGCTGGAGGCGCTGTTCCCAGCCATGATGAAAGAGGACCTGAACCGCTATTTACACCCTTATACGCGCGACTTCTTCTACGTGACCGCGCTGCAGTGACATGTTAGACGGAAGAGACCGATGAAGCGCCTGCTGGTTTTGTGCATCTTTTTCTACCTGGCCCTTCAGGGCTGCTCGCTTTCCCCGACCTGCGGCGGCGCCCAGGCAGCGGACCCCTGCCTGCGCATTCTCTTCATTGGCAACAGCTACACCTACGTCAATGACCTGCCGGCCACCTTTAAACAGTTGGCCGCTGCCGGCGGGCACCGCGTCGAGACCGGCATGCTCGCCGAAGGCGGCTGGACGCTGGCACAGCATCTTGCTGCGCCAGCCACACGAGACAAACTGGCCTCCGCGCATTGGGACGACGTCGTCCTGCAGGAGCAGAGCGAGATCCCGGCTGTGGAGCGCTCGCGCAGCACGCAAATGTATCCCGCAGCCCGTGAATTGGCTGGTAAAATCCGGGCGGCGGGCGCCAGCCCGATTTTCTTTATGACCTGGGCGCATCGCGACGGCCTGCCCGCCAACGGCCTGTTGAGTTATGAAAGCATGCAGGGACAGATCGATGCCGGCTACGCGGCGATTGCCAGCGAACTGGCTGTGCCGATTGCGCCCGTCGGCGCGGCGTGGTGGGCGGCTACCTGGCAGGCTTCGGGCCTGGAGCTGTGGCAGGCGGACGGCAGCCACCCCAGCACGCAGGGCACGTATCTGGCGGCCTGCGTTTTCTATGCCGTGATCTTCCGGCAGAGCCCGGTGGGGTTGTCTTACCACTCGGATCTTTCAGCCGAGACGGCGCGCACCTTGCAGTCGATTGCCGCGGATACGGTGCTGAAAGACCAGCAGGAATGGCATCTCCCTTAACCCGGACAAGCCGGAAGCGAACAAGGATTTTCACCGCGGAGACGCTGAGAACGCGGAGTTTTTTATGTGGTGTTCTCAGCGTACTCCGTGTCTCTGCGGAAGCCCCCCGCTCTCAATGGGGGGTGAAACTTCTTGCTTTTTGTGCAAGGATTTAATTTCAGTAAATCACAGATTTGCCCGTAATCACGATTTTGTTCGATAGGGTTTGGCTGGATTTCGGACAATAAGCGACTGACCCACAGGGCGCTTCGCTGAGTCGCTACTACGTATGTAGGCTTTTAACAAACTGTCCGGTGGTAAGGATGATTTGAAACATGGAAACCATCGATTTATCTACACTGCGCCCCGTTCTCGCGGGGCAACCTTTCTTATTGGCAACCGACCTGGATGGTACGCTGCTTGGGGACGAAAGGGGGGAAGCCTGGTTCAAGAGCCTGGTTGCCAGGTACCCCGACGACATCCGTCTGGCCTACATCAGCGGGCGCTTTCGCTCGTCGATCCTGCAGCTCGTGGATGAAGGCCGCCTGCCAGCCCCACACTATATTTGCAGCGACGTTGGCACCGAGCTGTTCGATTGGAACGATCCGCAGAACGCCATCGGGCAACGATACGCCGCCCAGGTGACACCGGATTGGGACCTTGAGACCATTTTGGCCGCAGGGGAAGGACCGGGCGTCCAGCGCTCGAACTTCGCTCACGGACAACCGCGCTTTCAGGCGGGCTTTGCCTGGGACGGGGACCCGCGGACGTTGGTCGCTTTCAGGAAGCGCATGGCCGGTTTCGAGCACTGCCACATCCTGCCCAGTCACGGTGAATTCATCGACGTGCTGCCCCTGGCCTTGGGGAAGGGGGAGACCGTGCATTTCCTGCAGCGCGAGTTGGGCCTGACGGCGGAGCGGGTGGTGGTGGCAGGGGATTCGGGCAACGATCGCCTGATGTTCGATGCGGGCTTCAAGGGCATCCTGCCGTCCAATGTGCTCGACGAGCTGAGGGTCCTGGCCCGCCAACCGTGGCATTATTACAGCCCTTTCCCCTCCGCAAGGGGCGTGCTGGACGGCCTGTGCCATTTCGGCTTTCTGGAACCCGACCCAGAGACGGGTGTAAAATAACCGGGCACTACTCTTGGTGAGTTCTATTATACGGAAGTACGGACTTATGTTCGGACATTTTCAGGCAACATAAAAAAGCACCCAGGAGTTATCTGAAAGCTTCCTTCGACTGCGCCGCACAAAGAGAAAAAGCGTGCGGCTCCGCTCAGGACGAAGTGGAACGTTAAGGGTATTTTGTCCTGACTCATGTCCGTACAGCAGCTATTATTTTCTTGACGCGAGGACTAATTTGATCATCCAACCCCACAGCAAACTACTCCTGGCCGGTGATTCGATCACCGATTGTGGCCGTACCCGCTACAGCGCCGGCAGTGAGCCCGCCAACATCTCGTTGGGCGACGGTTACGTCAGCCTGATCGGCGCCTTTCTGGGAGCCACTTATCCCCGCGAGGGCATTCGCGTCATCAACATGGGCGTCGGCGGCGATACCATCCGTGACCTGAAGGCGCGCTGGCAGACGGACGTGCTGGACTTCCAGCCCGACTGGCTTTCGATCAAGATCGGCATCAATGACGTCTGGCGCCATTTCGATAACGTCCATCTCCCCGGCGGGCAGGTTTCCGAAGAAGAATACGAGCGCACCCTGGACGAGCTGATCCGCAAGGCCCAGCCTGGCTTGAAGGGCTTGATTTTGATGACGCCCTATTACATCGAGCCGGACCGGGCGCAGCCGATGCGCAAGATGATGGATGGCTATGCCGACGTGGTGCGCGGGCTGGCGGGGAAATACAAGGCCATCTGCGTGGACACCCAGGCCGCCATGGATGATGTGCTCAAGGATGTGCGCCCTGCGTCCCTGTCGCAGGATCAGGTGCATCCCAACCTGACCGGCCACATGATCCTGGCGCGCGCGTTTTTGAAAGAGGTTGGATATAGTTGGTGAAAGAGCAGAGAAATAAGAGCAGAGAATAGAGATTAGAAATTAGAGATTAGGTAAAGAGCAGTGCTTCGATCATCGATATTCGATATTCGATAAATCGAAAACGCCCTCTCCTTGCGGAAAGGGCGTCCTTTTTACCAATCTACCAACTACCAATCTACCAACTATCCTGTTTCCTTGTCTACCTGTTTACTTACTTCCCTCCCCCATCATCAACCTGGCTGCCCGCCGCCCGATCTCCACCGCGAAATTTGTCCCCCGATCCCAGGGGTAGACCTGGCTCATCGAGGCGAAGTACAGCCCTTCGATGGGGGTCTGGATGGCGGGGATGTTCTTCGAGTGGTTGACCAGCGGTACCGGCTGGGCGTAGGCCGTGCGGTTCAGCCAGACTTTCTTGACCCAGTCCAGGTTGAAATCGGGGTTGAACTTCTTTAGCGACGGGGCGAAACGTTCGAGCAGTTCGTCCTGCGTCAGGCGGAAGTACTCGTGGTCGGCTTCGAGGTAATCGCCGATGTAGACGATGTGGTCCCCGCCGAAGTTTTCGGGCGAGACGAAGTTGGTGTGCTCCACCACCGCCAGGAAGGGGAAGCCCGCCGATTTGGGGATGTTGTACCAGTAATAGCCTTCTTTCGAAAGCTGCTGCTTCAGCGACAGCACCATCACCACCGCGCCCATCGACTTGAGCCGCAGCAGGCCTTCGAGATACTCCCTGGGCAGGGATGGCACCATCTTGGCGACGGCATTGGGCGAGAGCGTCACCAACACCTTATCGGCCTTCTCCGCGCCCTCGCCTGTGGCCAACTCGATCTGCCCGGAGGCGTCGTCTCGTTTGATGTGCGTCACCGGTGTCGAGAGCTTGATCGTTACCCCCTGCTTGCGCAGGATCTCCGCGAAGCTATCGGCAAAGGCCTGGAAGCCGCCTTCGAACGTGCCCAAGCGCGTGGTACGCGCCTTGATGCGCGCCCACAGCCAGGCCATGTTGACCTGTTTGGCGTACTTCTCGCCGAATTTGCCGACGATCAGCGGTTCCCACATCAACTCGTAGACGGTATTGCCTGTCCATTTGCGCATCCACTCGTCCACGGTGGTCTGCTCGAAGGCGTGCCAGTTATTCGCCAGCCGCAGATACAGCCCCACCAGCCCGAAGCGGATCTTGTTGATGCCGAACCCCAGGCCGGGGAACAGCGCCATCTTGATGGGGGAATCGAAGGGGTAGAACTTCCCGTTGTAATACATCACTGTCAGCGGCCGCGGGTAGAGCACCTTGTCGCGCAGGCCCAGTTCGTCGATCAGCCCGAGCATGTGCTTGTCGCTGGCGAACCAGTGGTGGTAGAACTTCTCCACCGACCA
>Ga0302321_100001123_pt1 | contig 22882 bp, 18 predicted proteins | sample Fen_T0_1_FD_202505 | JGI IMG/M metagenome (GOLD analysis project Ga0302321, IMG submission 202505) | Peat permafrost microbial communities from Stordalen Mire near Abisko, Sweden - Fen_T0_1 | ecosystem: Environmental > Terrestrial > Soil > Wetlands > Permafrost | place: Sweden: Abisko...
AGTATCGAGGCGAGACACTCGTCTTAAAAGACTTCGCGGATGCCCTTGGCGTCAACTACAAAGCGCTCCATTCGCGGGTTCGCTATCGCGGGCAATCCGCTCACGACGCGGCGATGGACCTCCTGGGTAAGGAGGTTCATCCATGACCGCCGAAAACTGGGCATTCTGTCAGGCGCGCGTTCGCGCGCATGAGGGCGGCAACGACGATGACCCCCGCGATCCCGGCGGAAGGACGTCGCGGGGTATTATCCAGCGCGAGTGGACGCGATACGTCGCGGCGCATCCCGGGCAAGGTTTGCCGTCGGATGTGTGGAAGGCGCCGGAATCCGCCATCACGGATATCTATCGCACAAAATATTGGATGCCGATGCGGGGTGAGGAGCTGCCATCTGGTGTCGACTATACCGTCTACGACTATTCGATCAATTCGGGCGTCGGTCGCGCCGGCAAGGTCCTTCGTCGCGTCGTCGGCCTTCCCGATCGCACGCATCTCGTGACCGACGAGGTGTTGCGCGCTGTCGCCTCCCGCGATCCCAAGGCGCTGATCAATGCCATCAATATGGAGCGGCTGGCCTTCCTCAAAGGTTTGAAGACCTGGCCGGTGTTTGGCCGTGGCTGGGCTCGTCGCGTCGACGAGGTGAATTCCGCCAGTCTTCGGATGGCGAGCCTAAACGCGCACTCTTCCGGGGTCTCAGGATCAAGCCCGCCGAGCCCTCGGCTCGAGTCGGCTCCCGGCAAAGGCGTCGTGCCGGCACCGGCGGGGATGCGGAAGCTCATCGTCGGTGCTGGAGCCGCGGCGCCGGTCGCGGCCGGCGGCGGCTTCACTGACTGGATCATCGCCCATCCATTCGAAAGCACGGCGCTCGGCTGTGGCGTCGCCTTGGCCGTGGGCGGCTCGCTCGCTGGGCTCAATCGCTGGCACCAGCGTCAGCAGGATGCCGCCACTCCCGCAACGCCCCTCGTTCCTGAACTCACCACCGTCTGAAACAAGGAGAAGCCCATGTCTGCATTTGTCCTGATCGCCGTCACGATCATTGCTGTCTACTGGTTCTGGATACGCCCAATCCTGCAATCCCGTCCGGCCTTCCACGATCTCTACCGGAAGGAGGCCAACGTCGTCGCCGCCGTGCGCGAAAAGTTCGCAGGGATCAAGCAGAAGCTCTCGACTGCGCTGGTTATCTCGGCCAGTGCTGCCGTCAGCGTCTACGACTTCTTCGCACCGATCGTCAGCGGCGTCGACGTGAGCTCTCTCGCCTCGCAGGTGCCGACGTGGGCTTGGCCGCTCGTCCTGATCGGAACGACCGCGCTGTTCCAGTTCCTGCGTAACCTTGCGGACCAACGGCATGATGCTGAGCTGGCCGCGATGACGATGCCGGGTCAGACGGGGTAGCGTCATGTGGACTTGGTTGGCCAGTCTGATCGGCGGCCCTGTTATCAGCGGTCTCATCAATGCCTACAAGGCAAGGCTCGACGCCGCGAATACGCAGGACCGCATTGCGGCCGATCTTGCGGCCAAGGAGATCGAGGCCGAAATCCAGGCGCGAAAACAGGCCTCCGCGATCATCATTGCCGAGCAGGGCCGATGGTACACCGCGATCATCCGGCCGCTGCTCGCCTTCCCCCTCATCATCTATTTCTGGAAGGTGATCGTCTGGGACAAGGTGCTGGGATGGGGCAGCACCGATCCCATCACCGGCATGATCGCCGATTGGTCGGGCATGATCCTCACCGCCTATGTCGGCGGGCGATCGATCGAAAAGGTCGCGCGGATTTTCCGGCGGTAGGCGAGGCTCCCGCGCGGCTCACTGCTGACAGGGCGCTGGGGCCACGCTTCCATACACGTTTCCCGACCCGATATCACGGAACAGACTCATGGCATCAGACGAAGATCCGTCCCGGAAGCACAAGGCGTTATTCGACCCAACGATCAACTACGGCCATATTCTTACCGCCGTCAGCTTCATCGTCGCGGGAGCAGGGGCCTATTATGGCATGCGGGCCGAACTCGAAAGCGTCGATCAACGGGTCGCGAAGATCGAGAACACGCTGCAGCAGCTTGCCAGCGTCCTCATTGTGACCGCGCGCCAGGACGAGCGGCTCGTGGCCATCGAGCGGCGGGTCGATCGTTTGGAGGAGGCTCCGGCGCGACAGTGAGATGTCCCGAGGGGACAGAAACTCCCTAACGGGATTGGCGCACAGGAGCCCAACGTCGGCTTCGGATGGAAAATCTGTCTAGGTTGCCAGATCAGCGCTGACAGCCACGACTGAGTCCCTTTCCCGACGAACGCTCCAACGATAAATAAAGCCGGCTACGCCCAATTGGATTGAATGGACAACTATTTCCATTATCGCCAGCAACCTCAGAATCCAGTTAAGCGAGAGCATAGAAGACCCGTACCGGCCAAGGATCAGTACAGCGACAACCGGTAGCGATGCTCCGCATTGCAAAAATTATCGATTACGCGCTGTGCTGGTCGGCGTTGGGGTCCCAAGCCTAGGTCGCACTTCTGCAAAGCGGGCCGGTGCTTCTATTCGGGTCGCAGAAGCGTACGTCGCCAGCCGTCTGACATTCGAATGAACCTGCCAGCTACCCATCCCTGAAGGGAGTCCGTCAGAGGAAGATGCAACCTAAAGGAGAATTTCGCTTCACTGCCCTGGTGCGCATAGCTATCAACAATCGCCCCATGATGTCGTGCTTTGTGCGCTTCCGACGCATGCACGAGGCGACACTGTTGTCCCGGTGCAACGCTCTTCATGTTATCGACGTGAGCTTGTGGAAAATTTGATGTCACGCGGAATTCTCCGTTGCGGTAACCAGATCCGCCAACGTATTAAAATACCACGGGTGTGATTCGAGGAAGCTCCGGGGGGCCGGAGTGGGGCGCTTCTCATTCTCTGTGTCTTGCGTGGGGCAGGGCACGTCATCGACATCGCAGAGTTTGTGTCCGGCCAAATAACCTTGGCCGAGGGCCGCTGAGTTGCGTGTTCGAACCAGGCTGGAGGGGGCTATGGCTCGGTCGACGTGGTTGTTGCGTGGTGAGTTCGTCAAGGCGCGCGTGGGCGTCGGCGCCAGGATTTTCTACCGGGGGCGATTGGCAATCGCTGCGTGTGTTCTTTTGGGCTGCCTTTCGCCGCGTATTGCTGTCGCCCAGTCGATGTCGCTGCCCGGCAGTTTCGCTGTAGGCTCGACTGGGGCGGCGACCTACAAAATCCCGATCGCGCTGCCGCCGGGGACGGCCGGTGTCGTGCCGTCGCTGTCGCTGGATTACAGTAGTCAGGGCAGCAATGGTCTGCTCGGTGTCGGCTGGTCGCTTGCCGGTTTACCGTCGATCGGGCGCTGTCCGCGCACGCTTGCGCAAGATGGCGCGATCGGCGGCATCAATTACGATGCCAATGATCGGTTCTGCATGGACGGCGAGCGGCTCGTTGCGGTCAGTGGTGGTTATGGCGCTGACGGCACCGAATATCGCACCGAAATCGAAAGCTTCTCGCGGGTTATCTCGCATGGAACGGCGGGAGCGGGGCCTGCTTGGTTTGAGGTGCGTACCAAGTCTGGTCAGGTGATGGAGTTCGGCCGCACGGCGGGCTCGCAGGTTCTGGCGCAGGGCAAAACTACCGCGCGGTCATGGGCCGTGAACAAGGTCAGCGACACCAAGGGGAATTATTTCACAGTCACCTATGTGAACGATGCAGGGAATGGCCAAGCCTATCCGAGTCGCATCGACTATACCGCCAACGACGCGGCTTCACTGCCTGCTTACAATTCAGTGCGATTCATTTACGACACCAGCCGTTTAGATGTGGCGCCGGTCTATCAAAACGCCTCCCTGATAAGGACCACGGTACGGCTGACTAATTTGCAGACCTATTCCGAGGCCGCTCTCGTCGCCGATTATCGGCTCGCATACCAGCAGGGTGGCGCCACCGGCCGCAGCCAGCTCGCGAGCGTGACGCTCTGCGATGGTGGCGGCAATTGCCTGCCTTCGTCGAAATTTACTTGGCAAAACGGAACGGTCACGCCGACGGTAATCGCCAACGCTGCCGGACAGAATGGTGCGCTCGCCGGCTGGATGCCCTACATCGGCGACTTCAACGGTGATGGCCTGCCGGACATCATGTGGGATTCAGAGAATTGGGACTCTTCAGTTCCCAGTGCAACGTCGTCGACGGGAACGCGGGTATTGTGGACCAGCGTCGGCGCGGGCAGTTTCGCTGTTACAGGCAATTTCGCGGGGCAAGACGGCGCAGCCACCGTATCGGTGCCGATCATCGGCGACTTCAACCGCGATGGACGAGCCGACGTGTGGTGGCGTACGGCCGCGAAGCCAACTGGAGTTCCGACGGTACGTTGGACATCGCAAGGTTCAGGTGGTTACTCGATCAGTTCGGGGCCGCCGATCCCGACGACCCCTGCTACGGCTCAGCTAATGTCGGTCACGGATATCAACGCTGACTCGCGTTCTGATTTGCTTTGGTATGCTCCTACATTTCAGTACTTGACCCTCTGGTGGACAAACGCCGATGGCTCCATTGGTTCAGGCAGCGTGAGTTTGCCGAGCAATGGTGCCCCCCTCCGAAGCGGCACGGCTAATTATAGCCGCGGAACAGACTTCAACGGCGATGGTCGGGCGGATCTGCTTTGGACGGCAACCAGTGTAGTAACGGGAGTGGGAACGGGCGTTTCTGCGGTTTGGATCGGTAACGGTGACGGCACATTCAGCCAAGTTTCTGGCGCTGACACCAGCGTCAGCGGCTACAGCCCCTCCAGTGCCGACTTTAACGGTGATGGAAAGACGGATATCCTCTGGACTCAGGTCGATAGCTACGGGCGATCCTCGGGGCAGTACATTCTGTGGATCGGCAAGGGCGACGGCACTTTTGTCGCCATCGTCAACCCTGCGGGCATGAACGGAACGCTCGTTGGATACGTTCCTTATTTCGGCGACCTTAATGGTGACGGCCTCAGCGACATACTTTGGAGTCAGGTCGATACCAACGGCCTGTCGACCGGTGCGCGTGCCGCCTGGCTTGGCAAGGGTGATGGCACCTTCAACGTCGTGTCCAACTATGGTGGACTTGATGGCACGCTTGTCGGGTACGTGCCTGTTCTCGCCGATTTCAACGGAGACGGCAAAACGGATGTGTTGTGGGACAGTCGCTCCGGCAACGATCCCCGCTCGACCGGGACGCGGGTGCTGTGGCTGAGCGACGGCCTACCCTCCGACATCATTACCTCCGTGACGACCGGGGTCGGCATGACTACCGCGGTTACCTTCAAATCGCTCACGGACGGCACTGTGTATACCAAGGACAGTACGGCGATCGATCCAGTGCTCGACGTGCAAATGCCGCTGCAAGTTGTCTCGCGAATCGATGTCTCGAATGGCATCGGCAGCACGTTTGCTGTCAGTTATGCCTATGTAGGCGCCAAGATACATTTGGATGGTCGAGGATTTCTTGGATTCCGTCAAACGAGGGTCACGGATCTGCAGACCAATATCGTGCAGACGACAACCTACCGGCAGGACTATCCCTATTTGAATCTGGTTGCGAGCGAGACGCAGACGCTTGCCGCCACGACGCTGAGTGCGACTGGCAACACGTATGGTGCGACGTCGCTGGGTGGGACGCGTTACCAGGTGTTCTTGGCCCAGAGTCAGACCGACAAGGCCGATCTCGATGGAGCGGCTTTGCCGACTGCGACCACCACATACCAATACGACGCCTACAACAATGCGACCCAGGTGAGCGCCGTGACCACGGATGGCTATGGCACGACCACCACGAATAGCTACACCAACGATGCGACGAACTGGCTGCTCGGTCGGCTAACCTCATCGACGGTCGCAAGCCAAGCACCCCAGCAGCTCGGCCAGTACTGTGCACTGCCATGGGGCGGCACCATCAGCAACAACCAGAGCGTCACGGTATATTCCGCGATCAACCCCCCGGTCGGCCAAGCCTGCAGCACAATCGCGCAGACTCGCACCTGCACGAACGGATCATTGACTGGCAGTTATGTCCAGCAAAGCTGCACAGCGATGTGCGCGCTGCCCTGGGGTGGTACGATTAGCCAAGGCCAGAGCGTCATGGCCTATTCCGCTGCGAGTGTAGGAAACGGTCAGCTCTGCACTGCCCAGACGCGCACTTGTGGAACTAGCGGCCTTTTGAGCGGCAGCTATACCAGTCAAAGCTGCATTCAAAACGTCACGATCGGCAGCAGCAGTAACAATCTGAATCTGTGGAACTACCTTTTGGCAAGTGGGTCTGCTGCTGCAGGCACACCTGGCACTTGGGTGGTGACGATTGCCAGCGGTGTCGCAATCGGGTCGAGTTCAACGGGGGTACCAGCTTTCGATACCGGAACCTTCCCCGCGGGTAGCAGCCTCCAAATCATCAACAATGGAAATATAGAGGGAGCTGGTGGCACAGGGGGCAATGGCAGTGCAGGAGCTTCGCTGTGTCCAACCTCCGTGCCAACGCCTGGAGCCGTTGGCGGACCTGCGCTACAGGCACGCACAACCATGACGTTAGTGAATAATGCCAACATCTGGGGTGGCGGCGGTGGCGGGGGCGGGGGCGGGGGCAGTCTTGGTGGAAAGGTGACCGCACAACAAGAAGGCGGCGGTGGGGGAGGCGGCGGAGCCGGTATGGCGGCGGGTGGAGGCGGCGTCGGATATGGTTCCGGTCTGCCGGGCGGCGGTGGGACGTCTACCGGCGGTGGGGCTGGCGGCGCTGGAGTTCCCCTGAACGGCGGCAATCCCGGAGGAACCGGCGGCAATGGTGGCGGTCCGGGGCAATCGGGCGGCTCAGGCGCCAAGGGCACAAATTGTCAAACACCCGGAGCTCAAGGCGGCGGCGCTGGTTCTGCAGTAATAGGTAACTCGTTCATCACGTGGGTTGCGGTGGGCGACCGGCGTGGACCGCTTAACTGAAGCCAATCGGCGTCGGTGCGCGGTCTATGAGTTCGCGTTGTAAGTGTTTCATCTGTGTTCGGCAGATCTGAAGTTCTAAGGGCTGGGGAGCCTTTGCAAATGTCGAAAGTGATCAAGCGCCGCGTAGCGGCGGCTGTGGTTCTGTGCGCCTTCTTTGGATCTGGCGCGGCCTTCGGGGCCAGCGGTACCCGCAGCTCCAGTTTTGCCTATAACACTACATCGGGTCTTTTGACCCAGGAGGTGGTCGAGCCCAACACGCCGGCGCTGCGGCTGCAGACCGACTACGTTTACGACGCCTACGGCCACAAGGTCAGTGTCACGGTCAGCGGCGCGGACATCGTTTCGCGCTCTTCGAACACAACCTATGACGCGAAGGGCCAGTTCGCCACCGGCAACGCCAACGCGCTCGGCCAGAGCGAAAGTTTTCAGTATGACGCGCGCTTCGGCCAGCCCACCAGCCACACCGGTCCCAACGGGCTGACCACGACCTTCAGCTATGACGGCTTCGGCCGCAAGATCCTGGAAGTGCGCGCCGACGGTACCCAGACCAGATATGCCTATTCGTTCTGCAGCGGCGTCAATGGCGGCACCGCGACCTGCGTCAGCGGCGCCTCGTATCTCTCTCAGGTCACCCCGCTCGCGGCCGATGGTGCCACGCCGAATGGCCCGATCGGCACGGTCTACATGGACCTGCTCGATCGCGAGATCGCGCGCGACACCCAGGGTTTTGATGGCAGCACCATCCGCGCCGCCAAGCAGTATGATGCGCTGGGGCGGGTCTCCAAGACCAGCCGGCCGTATTTCGTCACAAACGGCACGCCGCAATGGACCACGTATACCTATGACGCGCTGGGGCGGGTGGTGTCGACCACGGCGCCGGACGGCAGCGTCACCCAGACCGCCTATCACGGCCTGACCACGGTCGATACCAACGCGCTGAACCAGACGCGGACGGTGACCAAGAACAGCCAGGGCAAGGTGGTCTCGGTCACCGACGCGCTCGGCAAGACCATGCTGTTCGCCTACGACCCCTTCGGCAACCTGATCCAGACCACGGATGCGGTCGGCAACATCGTCATCGCGACCTACGATACGCGCGGCCGCAAGACCGCGAGCTCCGATCCCGATCTGGGCACCTGGAGCTACACCTACGATACGCTTGGCGAACTGCTGACCCAGACCGACGCCAAGGGCCAGGTCGTTAGTCTGTCTTACGACAGGCTCGGCCGCACGCTGCAGCGGGTCGAGCCTGACATGACCTCGGCCTGGACCTACGACACCGCGCCGAACGGCATCGGCAAGCTCGCCTCCGCCGTGATCACGTCGGGGCCGAGCAATGGCTTCGGTCGCAGCATGAGCTATGACAGCCTGGGACGTCCGGTGCAGGTCGCCACCTCAATTGATGGCACGACCTACACCATGGGTGCGGCCTATGATGCCAACAGCCGGCTCACGCAAGTCAGCTATCCCTCCGGCTTCACCGCCCGCTACGCCTACAACAATCTCGGCTATGCCAATCAGCTCCTCGATGCCGCTACCAGCCAGGTTCACTGGACCGCGAACAGCATGGATGCCGAGTCCCACATCCTGCAGCAGACCGCGGGCAATGGCCTCGTCACCACGCGCAGCTTCAACGTCACCAACGGCCGGCTGAACTCGATCGCCACCGGCAGCAACAATGCGGTGCAGAATCTCTCCTACACCTACGACCTGCTCGGCAATCCGCTGTCGCGCTCGGATGCCAATACCAGCATGTCGGAAACCTTCACCTATGACGGGCTCAACCGGCTGACCTCGGCGACCGTCAATCTCACCCCGGCGCCGCTGGTGAAGACCTTCGCCTACAGCGCGATCGGCAACATGCTGTCGAAGTCGGATGTCGGCACCTACAGCTATCCGGCGGCAGGCAGCCCGCTGCCGCATGCGGTAATGAACGTCAGCGGCGGCAATATCAGTTCGACCTTCACCTATGACGCCAACGGTAACCAGACCGCAGGCCTCGGCCGCAGCATCGTCTACACCTCCTACAACAAGCCCGCGAGCATCATGCAGGGCGCCCGGATCATCAGCTTCCTCGACGACTCCGAGCACCAGCGCTTCAAGCAGGTGACGCCGGAGGGATCGACACTCTATGTCGCTGCCTTCGGCGTGCTGGCAGAGGTGCAGAATCCCGGCACCACCACGCAGAAATGGATCGAATATCTGTCGGTCGGCAATGCCAAGGTCGGCATGCGGGTGATCCAGACCGCGTCCGCAACGCCCAGCACACGCTATTTCCTCACCGATCATCTCGGCTCGATCTCGGTCCTCACGGACGAGAACGGCAATGTGGTCGAGCGTTTGTCGTTCGACGCTTGGGGCAAGCGTCGCAATCCTGACGGCACTGACGACGTGACCGGCAGCATCATCAGCCAGACCACACGCGGCTTCACCGGCGAGGAGGAACTCTCGATCGGCAGCCTCGTGCATCTCAACGGCCGCGTTTACGACGCCCTCTTGGCCCGGTTCACCAGTGCGGATCCGACCGTCACCGATCCGATGAACATGCAGGGTTGGAACCGCTACTCCTATGTGGGCAACGATCCGCTGGCATTCACCGATCCAAACGGTTTCAACTGGTTCTCCAGCTTCTTTGGCGGGATCTTCGAATTCTTGGCAAAGCCAATTCGGTCGCTGTTCCAACAAGTCCCGATTTTGGCCAGTATCGTTCAGATCGCGACCACAATTGCCTTGACGCCCTTCATAGGTCCGTACGCTGCAGCGGCAGTGGGCGCTACCTTTGTCACCGGCTTGTCGGGCGGGAGCCTCGCACAGGCGCTGCGAGCAGGGGCAATCGCAGCCGCCACTGCATTCGCGTTTAATGCGGTGGGCAATTTCACAGGCCATAACCCTACGTTTGGAACGGTCGAATACGCTGAAAACGTCGCGGGTCACGCGTTGGTCGGCTGTGCCTCTTCAGTTGCATCTGGAGGTTCCTGCCAGTCAGGCGCGCTGTCCGCTGGCGTCAGCGCCGCCGCAGGGCCTCTCATCAACACGCGTAACCAAGCGGCGTCCTTAGTGAGAAATGCCGTGGTCGGTGGTCTCGCATCGGTCGCCGGTGGAGGCAAGTTCGCCAACGGCGCAGTCACCGGTGCTTTTGGGTATATGTTCAATAGTGCGGCAGCCGCTCTTACAGCTGGCCGTATTGCTGGCGGGATTTCCGGCATTCTGTTCTCAGAGACGTTGCTTGCGGATATTGTGATTACTGCCGGCGTAGTCTACGTTACTGTAAAAGTGTTTGACTGGCTGACGGGGCCAGATGTTGTTTATAATTCTGATGGTTCTGATGAAACCGAAAGAGATCCAAAGCGCTTCTTCGATAAAGGACAACGTGAACGAGCCCAGGATAGGTCGCGGGATGAGGACGGCGATCCTACTTGCGAGTATTGTGGGGTGAAGACCACAAACGAGGTAGGGAAGCCAAACTCCGCCCAGACCGATCATGAAGAGGCATGGTCAACGGGTGGCCGAACCGATGATGAAAATGCAAGAAATTCTTGTGCCGTATGCAACGGGGACAAGAGTAACAAAGTCTTAGGTAAGAATTGGTTTCCGAAGAAATTCTTCGTTCAAGTCTATGACTGAGCTAGAAAGGCAGGCCATCTTGATGGAAAAAGTAGCGAAATTCTATGAGCGACGTCTTGCCACATATTGTTGCGGCCACATATTTCGACGAGAGCGACCGATAAAACTGGTCGGGCGTCCAGATGGTCCTGATTGGCAATTTACGTGCGGTGGAACTGATCATTCTGATTCTAACGAGCCGTACCATGTCAGCATTGGCGTACTACTCGACTTTGATCAAACCCTTCACGAAATTGCAGACTTGCCGGCCTACTGGGAAGCAGAGAGAGAGGTAGTTGGATCTCCATGGATCCGAACTGAAGGTCGTAGACCGAAGATATAGCGCGTTAGGTGGATTAATTCGACTGAGTCAGATAGCCGCGTTAGACATTTATGTTGCAGTCCAGTACACTCAATTATAGGATTCCTAACGCACTCTGACTTAGTTCTTTTATTGCGATTGCGGACATGCAGGCCACGTGCAGGTCGCAAGTACGATCGATGGCGCCACCTACACCCCGGCTTGCGACGCCAACAGCCGGCTAACGAAAGTCAGCTATCGCTGCGGCTTCCCCGCCAGATATCGCTACAACAATCTCGGCTACGCCAACCGTTTTGCTCGATGCCGCGACCAGCCAGGTGCACTCGACCGCGAACAGCATGGATCCGGAGTCGCATCTTCTGCAGCAGACCGCCGGCAATGGGCTCTACGCGCAGCTTCAGCGCGACCACGGGACGGTTGAACTCGATCGCCAGCAGCAGCAACAATGCCGTGCAGAATCTTGCCCACACCTACGACCTGCTCGGCAATCTGCTGTCGCGCAGCGACGCCATCACGGGCATATCGAAAAGCTTCGCCTATGACGGGCTCAGCCGCCTGACCTCGGAGACCGTCAATCTCACCGCGGCGCCGCTGGTGAAGACTTTCGCCTACAGCGCGATCGGCAACATGCTGTCGAAGTCCATGTCGGCACCTACAGTTATCCGGCGGCCGGCGCGCTGCTGCCGCATGCCGTCATGAACGTCAGCGGCGGGGTCGATCTCGTCGACCTTTACCTATGACGCCAACGGCAACCAGACGAGCGGTCTCGGCCGCAGCATCGTCTACACCTCTCACAACAAGCCGGCCAGTATCACGCAACGCGTAACCCGGATTGGCCTGTAACGCGTAACCTGGCTTGGTCGGGCGGATCGTGATCCGCCGTCTTCGCTGCACAGCCAGAGGGTCATACCGCGTAGGCGGCGGCGGCGCTCTTGTCGGTGCCGTGACCAAGGTCGTCTGCAGGCTTGGGTGGCGCGATGTACTTCAGCGATTATTTGCACCCCGCATCCGAAGAATCATGTGCATGATCCCCGGTGCGATTGCACCGACCGGTATTTCACCACCGGGAGTGTGTAAAATGGCGCGTTGGCGATGTGCCGGCGTGGTGTTGCGTGCATCTGGGGATCGTTGCGTTGGCTTACCTGTTATCTCGGCTCAGAATTCTGGCCGTTCCCGTCTTGCTAGGCCTGTCGGCGTGCCAGACGATAGACGATGCGCAGGTCGCGAATGCGCCGGTCACGGATACGTGGAATTCGCAAGCGCCGGCGTCGAACGCCTGGAATGCCGCGCCCCTCGTGCGTGGGAATGACGCATCGGGCCGCTCCGCCCGGCCGGACGGCGCGCCGCTGCTGGCCAATACGCGTGGCGGGCAGTCGACCATGATCGAAGGCTCCGGCCGCTTCGTCGGCGAGCCGCCGACCGGCGCGATTGGCCGCGCCAATGACGAGGTCACCGACGGCGTCACGCTCAATCTCGTCAACGTGCCGGCGCCGCAGGCGGCCAAGACCGTGCTCGGCGACATTCTGGCGGCCAGATACACGGTCGATCCCGGGATCGAGGGCAAGATCACGATCCAGACGCCGAAGCCGGTGTCGCGAGTGGCCGTGCTCGACCTGTTCCAAGCGGCACTGCGCGCCAACAATGCGGCGCTGGTCAATAATAACGGCCAATACCGCATCGTCGCTGCCGATCAGGCCATCGTCGGCGCCAGCATCCGGACCGACGACGGCCCCGATCCCGAGCAGGTCGGCTCCGGCCTGCAGGTGGTGCAGCTCAAATATGTCGCGGCGTCGGAGATCCGGCGCGTGCTGGAAACCATCGCGCCGCGCGGCGGCATCGTCCGCACCGATGATGCCCGCAACCTGATCACGCTGTCCGGCAGCCGCCAGGACATCGCCGGCATGATGGACGCGATCACGCTGTTCGACATCGACACCATGAAGGGGATGTCGTTTGCGATCGTGCCGGTCAAGACCTCGCAACCCGAGGCCATTGCCGGCGAGCTGAAGTCGGTGTTCGCTTCCGAGCGCGACGGGCCGATGGCCGGCATGGTGCAGTTCCTGCCGAACAAGCGGCTCGGCGCCATCCTGGTGATCTCGCCGCAGCCGCAATATCTGCGCCGCGCCGAAAGCTGGATCCGCCGTCTCGACAAGCAGGCGGAAGGCAACGAGAAGCAGCTCTTCACCTATTCGGTGCAGAACCGGCGCGCCCAGGAACTGGTCGACGTGCTGCAGTCGATGTTTGCCAGCGAGGCCGGCGGCACGGCGCAGAAGCGCAACGTCGCGCCCAACTATCAGGATGCGACCGTGCAATCCGCACCAGCGACCCAGCCTGCCGGGCTCACCTCGGCGATGTCCTCTGGATTCTCCAAAAGCGGCGCGCCGGCAGGCGGAGGAATGTCAGGCGGCGGATCGCTTGGCGCGAGAAGCGGCCCGACGGTGACGGGCAGCACCTCGGCATCGTCAGGCGCGGCGGTCCAGGTCGGGGCTGACAGCACCGGCGACGGGCCCCGGATCAAGATCGTCGCCGACGAGGCCAAGAACGCGGTGCTGATCGAGGCGACCAGGGCCGATTATCAGCGTGTGCTGCAGATGATCTCCGGTCTCGATTCCATGGCGAACCAGGTCATGATCGAGGCGACCATCGCCGAAGTCACGCTCAACGACCAGCTCAAATTCGGCGTGCGCTGGTGGATGCAGAAGAAGCAATCCAAGGCGACCTTCAGTGACGCGGTCTCCGGCGCGGTCAGTTCGGTTTTTCCCGGTTTTTCCTACGCGCTGACGGCGGCGAACGTCGCGGCCACGCTCGATGCCCTGAACGAGATCACCGACGTCAACATCGTGTCCTCGCCGTCGCTGACCGTGATGGACAACCGGCCGGCGGTGCTGCAGATCGGCGACCAGGTCCCGATCACGACGCAGTCGGCGACCAGCGTGCTGACGGTCGGTGCTCCGGTGGTCAATTCCGTCAGCTACAAGGACACCGGCGTCATCCTCTCGATTATCCCGCGGATCAACGAAAGCGGTCGCGTCCTGCTCGATATCGAGCAGGAGGTGTCGAGCGTGGCGCCGACGACGACGTCGGGTATCGATTCGCCGACCATCCGCCAGCGCAAGATCAAGACGTCAGTCGTGGTCAATGACGGCGACGCGCTGGTGCTGGGCGGCATGATCCAGCAGAGCAAGTCGATCGGGCGCAGCCAGATCCCGATCCTCGGGGATATCCCGTTCCTCGGCAATGCCGCCAGTTCAAGGGACAATTCGATCGGCAAGACCGAGCTGATCATCCTGATCAGGCCGCATGTCATCCGCAGCCTCGACGACGCTCGGACCATCACGGAGGAGTATCGTCGCTATCTGGCGGTCGAAGGCGGCTATCGGCGCCCGCGGCCGCGTACCCTCGAGCAGACCGGGCGCAGGATCATCGAGTGATGCCGACCTTCCGCTACCGCGCCTATGCCCTGGATGGCGGCCTTGCAGAGGGTACGGTTGTGGCGGCATCGCCTGATGCCGCCACAGAAATGCTGTGGTCGCAGGGGCTGACGCCTTTCCTGATGCGGGCGGCGAACGAGGCGGGCACCAAGTGGTGGAACCGCGAGCTGTTTGCCGGCGCCGGCGCGCAAGCTGCGGACCTCTCGGCCTTCACCCGCGAGTTTGCGATGCTCAGCGCTTCCGAGATCCCGCTCGATGACGCCTTGCGTATCCTGCAGGCCCAGGCGTCATCGCCGCGCCTGCGCAGCCTGGTCGATGCACTGCTCGCCGATGTGCTGAACGGCATGCCGCTGTCGGATGCGATGCAGAAGCAGCCGAAGATTTTCCCGGCCGACTATATCGCGGTGGTACGGGCGGGGGAGATCGGCGGCACGCTGTCCGACGTGCTGGTCGAGCTGGCGGAGCTGCTGGACCGACGTGCCGAGATCCGCTCGCGGATTCAGTCGGCGCTGATCTATCCCTGCATCCTGGTGGCGCTCAGCCTGGGCACGCTCGCGATCATCGGCGGCGGGCTGATCCCCGCGATTGCGCCGATCTTCAGCCAGAACGGCAAGCCGATGCCGGCCACCATCCAGGTGATGCTAGCTCTGCGCGAGAACTGGCTCGAGCTTGCCATCGCAACCGCGCTGGCAGGTCTGGCGATGGTGGGGATAGCTTCGGTCGCAAGGCGCAGGCCGGAGGTTCGGTTGGCGGTCGACCGCTGGAAGCTGCGCATGCCGCTGCTCGGCGCCTTTCTCCTGCAGAGCGAGACGGCGCGGTTCGCCCGCACCCTCGGTACCATGCTCAAGGCCGGTGTTCCCTTGATCCAGGCCACGACGTCGGCCTGCAGCGTGATCGGCAATCGCCATCTCGTCGCCGGCATGAACAGGGCGATCGAGGCGATCCATCAGGGCCTGTCGCTGCATCGGGCGTTGCGGCAGGAGACGGTGCTGCCGGCCATCACGCTGCAGATGATTTCGGTCGGCGAGGAGGCCGGCAAGCTCGATCGCATGCTGATGCGGGTCGCGGTCATGCTGGAGCGGCAGCTGCAGAGCAGCATCGACCGCTTCATGTCGGCGCTGACCCCGGCCTTGACGGTCGGCATCGCGGTCATGGTCGGTGCCTTGATCCTGCCCGTGATGAACGCGGTGCTGAGCATCAGTGATCTGGCGTCGCGATGAGCAGGGATGGTGACCGAGATATCGGGTATCAGGCCGGCTTCACGCTGGTCGAGATGCTGGTAGTGCTGACGATCCTCGCCCTGACGACGACGCTGGTCGCGCCGCTCGTCTCCGGCGGATCCGAGGGGGCGCGGTTGCAGATGGCGGCCGGCGATCTGGCCTCCGCATTCCGCCTGACCCGATCGGCGGCGATCACGCGCAACAGGGAGATGAGCCTGATGATCGACGTCAACAAGCGGACGTTCAGCTCCGCGGTGGTGTCGCAACGCGCGTTCTCGCCCGACATCGATGCCAAACTGACTTTCGCTGCGGGCCTGGAGGCCGGCAGGTCCGATGGAGGATTTCGATTCTTTCCCGACGGGTCCTCGACCGGAGGCGACGTGACGCTGTCTCTCCGCGGCACGCAGACGAAATTGTGCGTCGACTGGCTCACTGGCGTGGTGCGGCGGGACGAGGCCTGCTGATGGTCGGGCGGCATGGCGAACGGTGAGCGGAGGAGGGCTTGCTGATGCGGCGCACGCGTCCAAACCGGTTTGTCGCGCAATTCGCCGCGGCAGTTGAGCTCTTGCGCAACTGGACCCGCGGCCAACGCGGACTTCAAAAACACGGACTTGGCAAAGGCGAGGCTGGCTTCACCTTGGTCGAGGTGATCGTTGCGCTCGCCATCCTGGCGCTCGGCCTCAGCGTGTTGCTGGAATCAATCTCGGGCAGTCTGCGGCGGACCGCGACCGCGGCCAGGATGGCCGAAGCGGGCGCGTTGGCACAATCACTGCTGGCCGAGGTCGGGACGGATCGGGCGATCAAACCCGAGGATACCTCGGGCGAATTTCCCAACGGCTATCGCTGGCATCTGAAGATGCAGCCTTATGGTGAAGCCAATGAACGCGAGGAGTGGCCGGTCGGGGCCTACCAGATATCGACCGAGGTGGAGTGGGAGGAGGGCGCCAGCCGGCGCTCCTACGCGCTGACCACCTTGCGTTTTGGGCCGAAGGTGGTGCGGCAATGACCTATGGCCAAACACAAGCGACGGGCCGCGACGCGGGTGAGGCGGGCTTTACGCTCGTCGAGTTGCTCGTGGGGCTCGCTCTGTTCAGCCTGCTTGCGACCCTGCTGTTCGACAATGTGCGGTTTGGCGTCAAAGCCTGGCAGCTCGGTAGCGCCCATGCGGAGCAATTCGAGCATGATCTCGTCGCGCAGGATCTGCTGCGGCGGTTGATCGGCAATGTCTATCCGATGTTGGTGCAGGATGGCGTAAACCAGCGCCTCGATTTCGAGGGCGACAAGGAAGCGGTCAGCTTTCTCGGGCAGGCTCCCGTCGTGGCCAGTGGCGGCGGCCGTTTCCGCTACAAGCTTCAGGTCGAGCGCCAGCACGATCGAACCGACCTGGTCATGAGCGCGGCGCCTGAGCTGGCCAGTCTCCAGGGCACTGCGATGGCGCGACGGACGGTGCTGCTCTCGGACATCGACGGAGCGGAGTTTTCCTATTTTGGCGACGGCGAAGCGGGCCAGACGCTGCAATGGCAGGACAGTTGGCGTCAGCGCGTCGCCATGCCGAGGCTGATGCGCCTACGGGTTGCTTTTCGCAGCAAGGATGCGCGCGCCTGGCCGGACCTGCTGATTGCGCCACGGATCACCGCTGACGTCGGCTGCGTCTATGACCCCATGACCAGACGTTGCCGAGGCCGCTAGGTCCGCAAAGGAGACACGATGCCTGTCATATCGGTGCTCTGGGGTCTCGGCTTGCTGACGGCGATTTCGTTGTCGCTGCTCTGGAGCGGAAACATGTCCTACGGGCTGACCCGCAACGATCTGGAGCATGCCCGGGTCAACGCGACAGTTGAGGCCGCGGTCAACCGCGCCGTGGTCGCGTTGCTTGATCCCCGACCGGAGCGCCGGTGGCGGACCGACGGAGTTGCGCAGAGCTTCGAGTTCGATGGGGCTGCGATCAAGGTGTCCATTCAGGACGAACTGGGTAGGATCGATCTCAACCAGGCGGAGGCGCCGACGCTGGTCGGCTTGCTTCAATCGGCAGGCCTCGATTTCGATTCGGCGACGCGGCTGGCCGACAAGATTCTGGATTGGCGAACCGCAACATCGCTCAAACATCTCAACGGTGCGAAGGAGCAGGACTATCGTGCCGCGGGCAGCACATATCAGCCTCGTAACGGGCCGTTTCAGAGCGTCGACGAACTCTTGCTGGTGATGGACATGACGCCAGAGCTGTTCCGGCGGATCGAACCGGCGCTGACGGTGTATTCGGGGCGGCAGTTCGTCGATCCGCAGGTGGCCCCGCGTGAGGCCTTGCGCGCACTTCCGAACATGTCCCCGAACGATGTTGACAACGTGCTCGCCGCGCGCGCCAGCCAGCAATCGGCGCTGAACCGGACTGCAACCGATCTTGCGACCTCGCTGCGCGGTCGCGCGTTCACGATCCGCGCGGAGCTCGAAAGAGCTGACCGGAGCACGGCAATCGAGGCCGCGGTTCGGCTGACCGATGATCCCGCCAACCCCTATTGGCTGCTAAGCTGGAGGCCCAGATGAGCGCCGTGAGTCACAAGGCAAGACTGGAGGCCACGTCGGCGCCATGGGCCCCCGCCGGCAATATGACGGCCGAGCTCGACAATGGGCGTTTTGAAGGCAGCTTCGCGCGCTTCCTGATCGACGAGAGGATCATCGATCAGATTGTGCTGGACCGCGCGGTCAGCGCCGCTCGCAAGACCGGAGAGCGGCTTGATCGGGTGTTGACGAAGCTCGGTTTGCTCTCGGAAACCAATCTTGCCATCGCGATGTCGAAGCATCTTTCGCTTCCGCTCGCGCGCCCGACCGATGTGCCGCTGGAGCGGATTCTGCCCGATGTCGTGGAGCCGGATTTCGTGCGCCGCAGCCGGGTGCTGCCGTTGGCAATCGACGGGGGCAAGCTCAGTGTCGGCGTCACCGACCCACTCAACGCGGAGCCGGTCCAGGCGCTGGCCTACCTGACGAACTTGGCGATCGATGTCAGGATTTTCACGACCGGCGACTTCGAGAAGGCCTTTGATGCACTGTATGCGGAGCGAGTCCTGGATGCCGGGCGTGGTTCACTGGGCGGTCACGAGGCGAGCGAACTGGATGTGCAGCGCCTGCGGGATATCGCCAGCGAAGCGCCGGTCATTCGGCTGGTCAACCAGATCATCGCCAACGCGGTGGAAGCGCATGCGTCCGACATTCACGTCGAGCCGGACGTCGACCAGGTGCTCGTGCGCTACCGCATCGATGGCATGCTGCGGACGGCCCAGACACTGACGCCGGCCTTGCGCGCGGCCGTGACGTCGCGCATCAAGATCATGTCCAAGCTCGATATCGCCGAGCGGCGCATGCCGCAGGACGGACGCATCAAGATCGCGGTCCGCGGTGTCGATATCGACTTTCGTGTCTCGACCATTCCAACCGCCTTCGGCGAGAGCGTGGTGTTGCGCATTCTCGACCGTAGCCGGGTCGAACTCGATTTTGCCAAGCTCGGATTTGCCGCGGAGCATGTCGCCGCCCTGCAGGGGCTGCTGAATGAGCCAAACGGCATCATCCTCGTGACAGGGCCTACGGGCAGCGGCAAGACCACGACGCTCTACACCGCGCTGAAGGCGCTCAACAGCTCCGAGCGCAAGATCTTCTCGGTGGAGGATCCGATCGAGTACCAGCTTGCGGGTATCAATCAGGTGCAGGTCCAGGCCGAGATCGGATTGGACTTTCCGCATGCGCTGCGGGCAATCCTGCGCCAGGACCCGGACATCATCATGATCGGCGAGGTCCGCGACCTGGAAACGGCGCGCATCGCGATCCAGTCGTCGCTGACCGGTCACCTCGTGCTGTCCACGCTGCATACCAACAGCGCGGCTGCGGCCATCACACGATTGATCGATATCGGGGTCGAAAACTATCTTCTGGCCTCGACCGTGAAAGGTATCGTGGCGCAGCGACTAGTGCGAAAGCTCTGCCAACAGTGCGCGGCACCGCATGAGAGGGCCGCGCACTGGGAGGCGGAACTTGTTCGCGCGGTTCCGAAAATTCGGGCTCATGGCTTCCCGAACATCAGGGAAGCGCGCGGCTGCAGCCAGTGTGGGGGCTCCGGATTCGCGGGGCGGTCGACGATCGCCGAAATTCTGCTGGTCGACGACACGCTTCATCAGCTGATCCTGTCGAATGCGTCGGATGGTCAGATCAACCAGGCCGCGCGGGAGCGCGGAATGGTCAGCATGTACGAAATGGGAGCGCTCAAGGCATGGCAAGGGGTCACCACTATCGAGGAGGTGCTGCGTGCGACGCGGATGGGATGAGCCTTCAACCGCCGACGCGCGGGTAGACTAAGCAGGGACTTCTGGAGCCACAATGCAACTCACGATGGGCAAACTCGGGATCGGGAAGCTGGAGGCGCAGCTGCGCCGCTTTCAACGATGGTGGCTAAAAGAGTTCCTGGACCTGTTTCCGGAACAGGTTGTCGAGTTCCTGATGGGCCGGCGACAGATGTCGCTGGTTTTGGGGTCTCATGATCAGACAGTCGCGCTCGAGTTGCTGAGCGGGTCGCGCAACCCAATCGGCTCGGAGCGGTGCGCTCTGTCGGCTGACGTGTGGGCGAACGTCGACCGGTTTCTGAAGATGCACGGGGTTGGCAGGCGGGATATCGAACTGGGCGTGAGGCTACCGGCGGAGAACGTGTTCTGCCGGCAGTTGCGGCTTCCCGTGGAAGCGGCCGAGGCGGTGGATGCGATCGTGGCCCAGGATCTGGCCCGAAATACGCCGTTCAAGCCCGCAGACATTTACTGCGATCACGTCGTGCTCGATCGCGGCGAAACGGGTGAGAAACTGATCATCTGGCAGTGGGTGATCCAGCGCAAATATGTCGAGCAGGCTTTGCTGTCGCTTGGGCTCGAGATCGGCGCGATTGCGTTCATCGTGTTCGATGCGACAGTGCCCGGTCACCCCGAACCGTTGATCAGCCTGCGCTCGCGTGTGCGGGCCAGCAAGTCGTGGTGGCACAGAGTGGTGATGGGGCTCGGGGCATGCGCGTTCGGTTTGGCGCTGCTCGCCGGTGGCCTGAAATACTGGAACCAGCAGGTCGCGTTGGACCGTCTCGACATGGACACCGCGTCGACCGGCAAGAAGGCGCAACACGTTCGTGCGCTGGTTGATCAGTTGCGCGAGCAGAACAGCGCGCTGCTTCGTCTGCGACTGCAGCGAAGCGTGGCGCCGCGGCTGATGGACCTCTGGCAGGAAGCAACGCGGGTGCTGCCGTCGCATGCGTGGCTGACCGAGTTCCGGCTGGTCGAGGTCACAGGCAAACGCGAGGGGCAGGTCGCCCTCTTCGGATTTTCCTCCGCCGCGCCAAGCCTGGTCGGGTTGGTCGATGGGTCGTCTTTGTTTTCCGATGCTGCATTGATGGCTCCCATTGCCTTCGATGCCAGCGAGGGACGGGAGCGGTTTGCGTTGCAGGCGAAGGTGAGGCAGCCGGACGCCTTCAAGGAGGCCGCGCGATGATGACGCCAGCTCGCAACGTCGCATTCCGGCGTCGCGCGATATTTCTGCTGGTCAACGCGGCGATCGTGCTTCCCGTCGTCGTCTTCATCGTGCTGCCCCTGCATGCGGTGTTTTCAGATCGGGATGACCAGATTGCCGACCGGCAGGCCGTGTTGGCGCGACTGACGGCTGTCGCCTCGCAGGAGGCAATGGTTCAGTCGATTGCTTCCGATACGACAGCGCAAATGCGTGGTGACGAGTTCCTCAGTGGGCCAAATGACAACGTCATCAGTGCAGATCTCCAGACGCGCCTGAAAGCCGTCAGTGAAGCGGCGGGAGCGCGGGCTCGCGCCGTGCAGGCGCTGCCCGCGAAGACCATCGAGCAGATTAGATACAGCGCCTCGCGGATCGAGCTGTTCGGCACCATCCAATCGGTTCAACGTGCCGTTTATGCGATCGAAACGGCGAAGCCGTATCTATTCGTCACCGGTGCAATCATCAAGACGCTGCCGACGGCGAACCGGCCGGGTGTTACCGAGGAACCGACAATCCAGGCGCAACTCGACGTCGCAGGGGCAATTCAGGTTGGGGGGAAGTCACCATGACGTGGCGTGTATCCCCAATTCGAGCCATCGTTTTGGTGCTCGCCGTATGCGTGAACGCGTGGCTGCTGCTGGATGTCGCCGGGGAGTTCGTCTCCGGCGATCGCTCCGTCGCCGACAGAGCGGTCTGGACTCCGCAGTTGTCGAGCAGCAGTGAAAAGGTCCCCGCAGCCAAGCCGCTTGATGCCTACCGCGAGATCCTGGCGCATCCGATATTCTTCAAATCGCGCGAGCCGTTCGTTCCGGCTCCGCCGCCACCACCTCCCGTCGTGATGGCGATGCCGTCCCCGGTCGGCGTTGACCCCGAGCTCGTTCTCGGGGGCATCATGATCAAGGATGGTCTGAGGAAGGCCTACGTATCCAGACGAGCGAGCGCGAGCGGTGCCTGGGCCAGTGAAGGTGATGAATTGTCGGGTTGGCAGATACGATCAATCGACGCAGCTGGTGCAAGACTTGAGCAAAACGGGCGGTCTATCGAATTGCAGCTTTATCCGAGGCAATGAGTGAGATCGACTGGCCAAGCAACTCTTCCGCGGGTGCCGCTCGAAAGTGAGTCGGACTTGAGTTGCGGTGATTCAGCTCAGAGCTTCTCGCGCTCGATCTTCTTCGCCAAGCGTTCCTTCTGCTGTCGCAGCGCACGCATGAAGAACACAAGCCGCGGTTCCCAATCAGGACTGCCGGTGTGGATCGTTCCTAGGGATTGTAGCAGTGCCAGGCGGTATCCCTTCTTGCTTTGTTCAATGACGCTTTCGAGCGAGCTATGGGCCACGTAGGCGTAACCTGCGTGGGTCAGCGTGGCAAGGATTCGGTTCTGTTTGAGGGCTTTCCTTCGACAGCGCGAACTGGTTCTCCGCCCGACGGGCGGATGTGCGTCCGGCCGGGTGTGGAGCAGTTGGTGGTCCACCCCCATTCTTTACCGCAAGAACGGGGACATTTGGCCTACCGGGTTTGCGCTCGCTTGCGATGTCCTACGATTCCGTACGAGGAGGAAATTCGAACTTAGGCCCTCTCCCACCGCCACCCCCCGCCCGGCGTCCGCCAGTCGGATCCTCCCTGGAAGCACACCAACCGTGGACCGACAGTTCGATCACGCCGCGCTCGACAAGCTCAAGCTGCGCATCCAGGCGCTGCGCGCCAAGACCATCGCCAATGGCTGCACCGAGGACGAGGCGCTGTCGGCGGCCGCCAAGGTGGCCGAGCTGCTCGATCGCCATGACCTGTCGTTCACCGACATCGAGCTGCGCGCGGCGCCGTGCGACCGGCGCAGTTACGAGACCCGCCG
>Ga0302321_100001125_pt1 | contig 22869 bp, 14 predicted proteins | sample Fen_T0_1_FD_202505 | JGI IMG/M metagenome (GOLD analysis project Ga0302321, IMG submission 202505) | Peat permafrost microbial communities from Stordalen Mire near Abisko, Sweden - Fen_T0_1 | ecosystem: Environmental > Terrestrial > Soil > Wetlands > Permafrost | place: Sweden: Abisko...
CTTAACCGTAGGACTCAATGTGCGCCAACTCAACAGCCGCAAACTCAACTTCGGTCAACTGAATGTGCCCCAACTCGACGACCGTCAACTCAACCGCCACCAACTCAACGGCCACCAAATTCATACAATGAGCGACAGTAGCCTTGAAAGGGCCCGGCTTCAGCCGGGCCGATTCCCTACTCCACAATCGCGGGCTTTAGCCCCTGAGGGAACACTCTCTAGCGAAAAAGAAAGCGGAGACGAAAAAAACAACGATCATTCCGAGCACATCTGGAAACTCCCTACCCCCACGCAAAATAAAAATCTTCTCTTCAGCCTCCTGCGTCTCCACCTGGAGCAAACCACATTCTCCGCCCCCATCCAACTCCTCCGCCTCGAAGTAATTCCTGTCAAGCCGCGCCTTGCGCAAGGAAATCTCTTCGCCCCGCCATCCCCCGAATCGGAAAAACTGGAACTCACCCTGGAGCGCATTCAAGGAGTCGTCGGCGCCACCGACGCCGAAGGCACACACTGCGTAGGCTCCCCTCACCTACACGACACGCACAAGCCGGGCAGCTTCACGTTGCTGCATTTTTCCAGCATTCAAGATACGCATTCACCCGCGCTCCGGAATTCGCCCAATCATCTTCACCATCCACCCTGTCATCCTGAGCGGAGCAGGTTCGTTCGCAAAGCGAATCAACCTGCGGAGTCGAAGAACCTCAACTCTTCCCAGAAATCGCATGTCGTGGGCTTTTCATGTGCGCCCGCCCCCACCATCGCCCTCCGCCTCTTCCGCCCCGCTCTCGAAACCACCGTTGAACTCGACGGCAAGAAGCCGCACTCCGTCCGCCTCTGGAGTCGCCCTCGTCCAGTGCTCGCCGCCTCCGGCCCCTGGTCCAGTTCCGGCAACTGGTGGAGCGCCTCCGCCTGGACGCGCGAAGAGTGGGACATCGCCATCCAAACCCCCGCCGGCCTCGGCTTCTATCGCATCTATCACGATCGCCTCCGCCGCCAGTGGTTCGTAGAAGGAGTATTTGATTAGCGAAAGGACTTTGCAGTTTTTCAAGTTTTTCTCTGTGCCCTCTGTGACCTCTGTGGTGAAGATTTTTACGACGACCAGCGACATCCCATGCCCTACGTCGAACTCCACGCCCGCTCCGCTTTCAGCTTCCTTGAAGGCGCTTCCCTGCCCGAAACCCTGATCGCCACCGCCAAAGAACGCGGCATCCCCGCCATGGCCCTCCTCGATCGCCACGGCTTCTACGGCTCCCCGCGTTTTCACATGGCCGCCAAGCGCGAAAAAATTAAAGCCCACGTCGGCGCCGAACTGGCCCTCACCGAAAACGGAAACTTCCCGCTCCTGGTCGTAAACCGCGAAGGCTATCAAAATCTCTGCCGCCTGATCACCACTACAAAACTCCGCACTCAAAAACCAAATGTCTCCACCGCAACGTTAGCCGAGTTGCAAACCCAGGCCCAAGGCCTGATCTGCCTCACCGGAGACGAATCCGGACCGCTAGCCCAGGCTCTCACCCAAGGAGGCACAACCACCGCCCGCCAACTTCTCCATCAACTCAAAGAAATCTTCGGCCGCGACAACCTCTACATAGAACTCCAGCGCCACACCGACCGCGCCCAGGAAGCTCGCAACCAAGCCGCCGTCGTACTCGCGCGCGAACTTCATCTTCCCCTGCTAGCCACAAACGGCGTCTGCTACGCCACGCCCGCCGAGCGCCACATCGCCGACGTCTTCACCTGCCTCAAAAACAAGCGCCGCCTCGATACCGCCGGACGACTACTGTCCCGCAACTCCGAGCGTCACATTCGCAGTGCTGAAGAAATGTCCCAACTCTTCGCCGACCTCCCCGAAGCCATCGCCAACACCGTCGAACTCTCCTCGCGCCTGGAGTTCTCGCTCGAAAAACTAGGCTACGAATTCCCCCGCTATCCCGTCCCCGAAGGCGAGACCATGGACTCCTTCCTCCGCAAGCGCACTTGGGACGGTGCCCGCTGTCGCTATCGCCCCGTCAGCGCCCGCGTCCGCACGCAACTCGAAAAAGAATTAGCGCTCATCGAAAAGCTAAAGCTCTCCGGATATTTCCTCATCGTCTGGGATTTAGTCTGCTTCTGCGAGCGCAACGGCATTCTGGTCCAAGGCCGAGGCTCCGCTGCCAACAGCGCCGTGTGTTATTCGCTCGGCATCACCGCCATCGATCCCATCGGCATGGATCTACTCTTCGAACGCTTCCTCTCCGAAGAGCGCGGCGAGTGGCCTGACATCGATCTCGATCTCCCCAGCGGCGACGAGCGCGAGAAAGTCATTCAATACGTTTACGAACGTTACGGAAAGCGCGGCGCTGCCATGACCGCCAACGTAAACACTTATCGCGGACGTTCTGCCGCCCGCGAAATGGGCAAGGTCTTAGGCTTTGACGAAGACACGCTAGCCCGTCTTTCCTCGATCGTAGGCCGCTGGGAGTGGCGCGATCCCAACGACACGATGGACAAGCAGTTCACCAACTCCGGTCTCGATCTCACCCACCCGCAAATCGCCATCTATCTTGACCTCTGCCAGCGTGTGCAGGATCTCCCACGCCATCTCAGCCAGCACTCTGGCGGCATGATTGTTTGTCAGGGACAACTCGATTCCGTAGTCCCGCTCGAACCCGCCACCATGCCCGGCCGTGTTGTTGTCCAATGGGATAAAGATGACTGCGCCGACTTGGGCCTGATCAAAGTGGACCTACTGGGCCTCGGCATGATGGCCGTTCTCAAAGACAGCATCGGCCTCATCCAGGACCACTACGGCGAAGAGGTTGATCTCGCCCATCTCCCGCAAGATTGCCCCGACGTTTACGACACAATCCGCAAAGCCGACACCATCGGCATGTTCCAGATAGAAAGCTGCGCCCAGATGGCCTCTCTTCCGCGCAACAACCCAACCAAGTTTTACGATTTAGTCACACAAGTAGCATTAATCCGCCCCGGCCCCATCACCGGAGAAATGACCAGCCCCTACCTGAAACGCCGCCAAGGCAAAGAGCCTGTCACCTACCCCCACGAGTCGCTGATCCCGGTTCTCAAGCGCACTCTGGGCGTCCCCCTATTTCAAGAGCAACTCCTGAAGCTAGCCATGATCTGCGCCAACTTTACCGGAGGCCAAGCGGAAGAACTCCGCCGCGCCCTCGGCAGCAAACGCTCCCAACAACGCATGCGGGAGATCGAAGCCAAACTTCGCGCCGGCATGACCACGAACAACATCCCGCAGCCAACGCAAGATCAAATAGTCAAATTCATCAGCTCATTCGCTCTCTACGGATTCCCCGAATCTCACGCCGCCAGTTTCGCACTGATCGCCTACGCTAGCGCATTCTTAAAAGTTCGCTACCTGGCTGCCTTTACCGCCGCCCTGCTCAATAACTGGCCGATGGGCTTCTATCACCCGGCGACAATCGTCAAAGACGCCCAGCGTCATGGCCTGCCCGTCCATCCGGTCGACATCACTTGCTCCAACTGGAATTGCACGCTCGAAAATGGAAGTGACAACCCTGACAGCGACCCCGTTCCGATCGCCCTTCGCATGGGCTTCCGCTACGTCCGCAGCCTCCAGCAGTCCGCCGCCGAAGCTCTCGTCCGCGCCCGCCACCAATCCCCGTTCGCCTCCGTGGAAGACCTCGCTCACCGTGTCCCGCAACTCACCCGCGACAATCTGGCCATCCTCGCAACCATCGGCGCGCTCAACCATCTCTCTCCGGAAGCAAAGCTCCATCGTCGCGACGCTCTATGGCAAGTCGAAAAAGCAGTAAGAAGAACTGGCCCTCTCTTGGAAGGAATTAAAGACTTCGACGAGGCCTCGCCCTTGCGCCCCATGAATGTAGAAGAAAGATTAGTTGCCGACTATCACGGCACCGGACTCACCACCGGCCATCATCCCATGGCCTATCGTCGTGAAGCTCTCCGCGCCCAAGGGGTAAAGTCAGCCATCGAACTCCGCGCTCTGCCCCATGGCAAACCCGCCACCACCGCCGGTTGTGTCATCACACGCCAACGCCCCGGCACCGCCAAAGGCATCATCTTCATGACCCTCGAAGATGAAACCGGAACCTCCCGCATCATCATCAGTCCAGACTTCTACGACCAGAACCGAATGGCCGTGCTCAACGAGCGCTTCGTTCTGGTTTCAGGCATCGTACAGAATCAGGACAGCATCGTGCACCTGAAAGCGCGGAGTATCCAACCGCTCTCGGTCAGCGCCGCCCCGACGCTCTCCCACGATTTCCATTGATCAAACTGACGCCGAAGGAATTTACCTATGCTGGCGCCAGTACAACCACTTCCTGCTCGATCGCCCCGGTCCGTGCGAAATTTTCGAGCTTGATCAGCAGCGCATGCGTAACTTCCTGTCCCTTGCCCACCACCAGCATTCCGGGGCGAGTTCGAATCTCCTGTTGCAAAATCATTCCCGTCTGCAGCTTTGTCGTCAGCACTTTCCGTAACTGCATGGTCTCGCCTTCCGACTTGATTCCCGCCAACGAATCGACCAGCGGACCATCGAAACCGCTCCCCCGATGCCGCAACTCTTCCATTGCTTGCGCTTCCGACAACCCTTTCAGTTTCAGATTGTCAAAGGCCACTGCCAACCTGAGAATCTTCGCCCCCTGCAAAACCTCCGGCGCGGATACCGGGTGGGACGCCACCTTCTCAAGTGGCTCCTTGCTCAGTTGTTGACTGATCATCCATGCGATGGCTTCCAATCTTGGAATACTCGTAAGGAGATCTTTTGCTACCTGCGGGTGAGCATTAAACCGCGCTCGTTCTTCTGCAGAGAGTTCATTGCCCACGTATGCATTCTGCACGATTTCAGGATCCAGCGTTACGCATCCCAACTGCGACAGCATCGCGGCTGCCTCGAACCTCCACGGTTCTGGCAACTTCCACTTATTAACCAGGTGACGCACACAACGCGCGATGCGCAGCGATCTGCCAAAAGCTTCGGGCACGGCCGCGCTCAGCACGTCTGTCAAGACTTTGATACTGCCCATGAGCGTGTTTTCCAGCAATTCCCGCTCCGCCGTCACCAGGCGATACTGAATTAGCCCCGTCGTAACGGCCTTTGCCAGAACTTCCTTGTCGCATGGCTTCGTGAGAAAACGAAATATGTTTCCTTCGTTCACCGCTTCCATGGCCGAGTTCAGGTCTGCGTGGCCGGTCAGCAGCATCCGAACCGTGTCCGGTGTCGTCTGCCGTACTCGCGCCAGAAACTGAGCGCCAGTCATCCCCGGCATTTGCATATCCGAAACAACGACCGCATAGGGTCCGTGGTCCTGGATGGCCTTCAAGCCATCTTCTCCACCCATGGCCGTATCCACCGCGAAATCCCGGTGCAAGATTCGCTTATAACCGTCGAGTACGGATCTTTCATCGTCCACAAAAAGGATCTTCTCAGCCATGACTTCCTCTCGAGTCTTCCCGCCGCATTCGCCTGGCGCGTAGGGGCGATAACATCTGCTGGGCGACCGTCGTGCCCGTTCGGACTGGGTTCAGTCGCAATCCGGGTGAGGGGGACACGCCTTCCCCGGAGCCCTGATCGGCACACTCCCCACCAGCGATTAGTTACCAAGGACCCGATCTAGCGCGACTCGACTGAACGAACTCTCATTTTCTGCCGATACGGTTGTCACTTGGCCTCTCGCGACCAGGTGATCACTCGATGAATGCTGGATCGGCCATCCCCGCAACCTATGACTACCGCCTGGTGGGTCTTTCTATCGTCTTGGCGATCTTGTCGTCCTATGCCGCGCTCGACCTTGTCGGTCGCATCACGGCAACCCACCGTCTCGTAAGGCTTATTTGGCTAGCAGGCGGTGCCACTGCCATGGGAACCGGTATCTGGTCCATGCACTACACGGGAATGTTGGCTTACCAGTTGCCGATCAAGGTCTATTACCACATCCCGATGGTTGCAGTGTCGCTCCTCGCCGCAATTGTTGCCTCAGCGATCGCGCTTCTTGTCGTCAGCCGCGAACGCATCGCTCCGCACGACACCCTCTTGGGCGGCCTTCTCATGGGAACGGGTATCGCCACCATGCACTACACCGGCATGGCTGCCATGCGCTTGGCCGCCATGCATCACTACCACCGGGGATTGTGGCTGCTCTCGGTCGCTGTTGCGATCGTCATTTCCTATGTGGGTCTGCGCTTCCTGTCTTATTTTCGGAATGAAAATCGAAGTTGGCAGGTCAAGACCGGGGTCGCCGTAATCCTGGGGTTAGCCATACCCCTCATGCACTACATCGGGATGGCCGCTGTTACCTTCATGCCCACCGGTGTCAGCCCGGATCTCTCCCACGCCGTCGACGTTTCGTCCCTTGCCGGTCTTGTCGTATTCGTCGCTACCTTCCTCGTCTTGGCTTCCGTCGTTATCACTTCCCTGGTGGACCGTCGCCTTTCTGCTCAGCAGGGCATCTTGAACTCCGAACGTCTGATGTTGCGCGCGATGGCTGATAATGTTCCTGATTTCCTGTATGTAAAAGACACGGACAGTCATTTCGTCGTTGCCAACGTTTCCGTCGCACGCGCTGTCGGAGCCAAGGCACCCGACGAACTGATCGGAAAAACTGACTTCGACTTCTACCCACCCGATCTCGCCCGGGCCTTCTTCCTCGACGAACAACACGTAATTAGTTCGGGGCAGCCCCTGGTAAATCGCGAAGAGATGGGTTGTGACGCAGCCGGGAACCGGATCCATGTCTTAACCACCAAGGTGCCCATTCGCGATGCAACTGGACGGATCACCGGCATTGCTGGCGTAGGTCGAGACATTAGCGAGCGCAAGAAAGCCGAAGAGGCTCTCCGCGAGGCCGAGCGTAAGTATCGCAGCATTTTCGATGATGCCATCGTTGGCATTTTTCAAAGCGCCCCTGATGGACGCCTGTTGAGTGCGAACCCAGCCCTGGCTTCCTTGCTGGGTTATGCTTCTCCCCACGAATTGATCTCCACAACTTCAGACCTACCAGGCCAACTTGGCATCGAACCAACTCGTCGTAACGAATTCAGGTTCTTGATTGAAGCCATGGGAGCCCTCGACAACTTTCAGTGTGAAGTCTCTCGTAAAGACGGAACAAGAATCTGGATCGCGATCAGCGCTCGATCTGTCCTCGAAGATGGCAAGATCGTGCGCTACGAGGGCATGTGTCAGGACATCACCGAGCGCAAAATCCTTCACCAGCAATTACTGCAGGCTCAGAAACTGGAATCCGTAGGCCAGCTCGCCGCTGGCATTGCCCATGAGATCAACACCCCCACCCAGTACATTGGCGACAATATCCGGTTCTTGAAAGACTCGTTCCAGGATTTGAATGCGCTGTTGGCCGACTACGCGAAGCTCCTCGCCGCGACCAAAGACAACTCTCTGTCTCCCGCCCTCGTGCAGGAAGTAGAAACGGCTGTCGGCAACGCGGACACCGAATACTTATGCGCGGAAATCCCCAAGGCCATCGACCAAGCGCTGGAAGGCGTAACCCGCGTGGCCAAGCTCGTCCGTGCCATGAAGGAATTTTCCCATCCCGGCACCAAAGAGAAGGTTCCCATCGATCTGAACCATGCCATTGACAGCACTCTTACGGTTTCGCGCAATGAGTGGAAATATGTCGCCGACGTCGAGACCGAATATGATTCTTCCCTGCCTCTGGTCCACTGCCTGCCCGCAGAATTCAACCAGGTCATCTTGAATATGATCGTCAACGCAGCTCACGCCATCGCCGATGTCATCGAAAAAGGAACTACCACCAAGGGCAAGATCAAAATCAAGACTCTCAATTGTCCATCTTGGGCCGAGATCCAGATCCAGGATACCGGCACGGGAATTCCTCCAGAAGCCCGCGCCCGTGTATTCGATCCTTTCTTTACCACCAAGGAAATTGGCAAAGGAACCGGACAGGGCCTGGCCATCGCACATTCAGTCGTCGTCGCCCAGCATCACGGCACGATCCACTTTGAAACCGAGGAAGGTAAGGGAACCACGTTTGTAGTTCGCCTTCCTCATGACGGCATTGCCTTCCGGCCTAAGGCGGCTACCGCATGAAACGCATTCTCTTTGTTGATGATGAACCTAAGATTCTCGACGGCATCCGGCGCATGCTGCACGCAGACCGTCGGCGTTGGGACATGCAGTTCGCCTCGAGTGGCGCGGCCGCTCTGGAGATGTTTGAAGCCGCGCCTTTCGACGTCGTGGTCTCCGACATGCGCATGCCCGGAATGGACGGCGCTCAATTGCTCGCTCAGGTTCGCGAACGATATCCGAGTGCCACGCGCATCATCCTTTCCGGTTACTCCGAGACCGAGTGCACCACCCGCGCCATTCCCGTTGCCCACAGTTTCCTCAGTAAACCCTGCGACGCAGCCACGCTGCAGTCCACCATTGAGCGAACCTGCGCATTGCAGGAGTTACTCTCAACGCCCGAGATCCGAAAAGCTGTTGGAGGCTTCGGGGAACTCCCTTCTCTTTCCACTACATTCCTCGCTCTGACCCAGGTGCTCAAAGACCCCAACGCCTCCGTCAATCAGGTGGCAGAAATTCTCGGGCATGACATTGCCATGTCCGCCAAGGTCCTGCAGTTAGTCAATAGCGCATTTTTCGGGCTGGGTCATGAAGTCGTCAATTTGAAAGACGCTACATCGTACCTGGGAATGGATACGATTAAGAATTTGGCGCTTGTTACTGAGACCTTCCGCGTCTATCAACCGAATAAAAGTGTTTCTGTATCGGAATTCAAGGCCATTCAGCAGCATGCTCATCACACGGCTGCCATCGCCGCCCGGCTCCCATTGGGCCGCGCCGATCGCGACCTCACCATTGTGGCCGCGCTTCTGCACGACACCGGCACCGTCGTGCTAGCCAGCAAAATGCCAGACACATATCGCGCCACGATTGAGCACTCGCGCGAATATAAATGCCGCCGTTTCGAAGCAGAAGAGGAATTAATCGGCGCCTCCCACGCCGAGATCGGCGCCTATCTCCTAGGACTCTGGGGCATTCCCAATCTCGCCGTCGAAGCGATCGCCCACCACCACCGCCCCGATCGCATTCCGCACACCGGATTCGACTGTTCGATCGCCGTTTTTGTCGCCGACCTGTTGGCCCGTGAATGCGAAGCCAGGGCCAAAGGCCACACCGACGTCGAACTCGCGAAGGCAGACCTGGCTTGCCTGGAGAGCCTCGGGGTTCTTCCCCGCTTGGAAGAATTTCGCGAACTTGCTAGATCCTACCCGGCTCCTACCGAAGTATGAACGGCGCAACCATAGCAGCAAAACTCATCTGAGTAATTCGCAGCGAACGCTGCGCTCTGCAGTAGCGCAGACATCGCACCCATAGAAGCGCTAGCTCTCCGGATTCACTACGATCTTCTCCGACCAGGGATCGCCAGTGGGTTCGGGCAGGCTGATTGTTGCTTGCTCCAACGATGTACCTTGCTCAGGTTGAGATACATTGAAACAGTTTGGCTGGCGGATTAGGCGGAAGATGCTCGGGCTTTTTGTTGGCGTGCGTCTCGCACAATAGCGACAAATTGTCGTGCTGCCTCAGTGATTTCACCGGTCTTGCCCGACTTAAGGGCGGATGCAGACACCAGTTCTCCGCCCACGCCCAAGGCCTCTGCGCCCGCAAGAATGAAGTCCGCCGCAGTATCCAGATTGACGCCCCCGGTTGGGATCATCGGTACCTGAGGCAGTGGGCCTTTGAGTGCCTTGATGTACTTCGCGCCTCCGACTGTTCCGCACGGGAATATCTTGACCAGGTCGGCACCAGCATGCCAGGCGGCAATGATTTCTGTCGGCGTTAACGCTCCCGGAATGACGAGGACGTCATTGTCCTTCGCCACCATTACAGTCCGATAATCGAACCCAGGGCTCACCACAAATACCGCGCCTGCATCCATGCATTGCTGTGCCGTGTCTGCATCCAGAACAGTCCCGGCTCCAACCACAATTTCGTTGCCGCCTGTCTTCGCCAATTGAAGGATAACTTCAATGGCGCCCGGCACGGTCATGGTCACTTCGACGATCGGAATGCCTCCTGCACAGACTGCCTCCGCGGCCAGCAACGCCTGTTGCGGAGAGGAGGCGCGCACCACCGGAATAATTCCCACATCGATGATTCGCTTGCGACTTTCTTCTTTCGTCATCTCGTATCTCACTTCCGATTATGAAATCTGATTAGCGTCTGCAGTCCGCGGTGAAGGTTAGCGTTCGATCCGCGCTCCGGCTCCACGCATGGCCTGCATTACCTCTTTCAGCGTCACCATCGTTGTGTCGCCGGGGGTTGTCATTGCCAAAGCTCCGTGCGCGGCGCCGCATTCAACCGCCCATTGCGGCACCTGTCCGCTCAGGAATCCGTAGATCAAACCCGAAGCAAATGAATCACCGCCCCCGACCCTGTCAAAGATCTCAAGCTGCTCTCGCTTCTTAGCCTGATAGAAAGAACCTTGGTGCCAGCAAATGGCTCCCCAATCATTGATGGAAGCGGTTTTCGCCTGTCGAAGAGTTGTGGCAACTACCTGGAAGGGAAACGCCTTGGTGACTGCCTCGATCATCTTCTTGAATGCTTCGGCTTCGACGTTGGAAATATGCTCGTCGAGACCCGGCACCTCGAATCCCAGAGCCGCAGTAAAATCTTCCTCATTGCCGAGCATCACATCGACCAGCGGGGCAAGACTGCGATTAACTTCTTGCGCGCGTTTCTTTCCCCCTACGCCTTTCCACAGCGACTCGCGGTAGTTCAGGTCGTAAGAAACGATCGTGCCGTGCTTGCGGGCAGCCTTCATCGCTTCGAGTGCCACATCGGGACTGGTGTCGGACAGGGCACAAAAGATCCCTCCAGTGTGAAACCAGCGCGCCCCAGAGCGTCCGAACACATTGTCCCAGTCGATATCTCCCGGCTTAAGCTGCGAAATCGCGGTGTGACCGCGATCTGAACAACCCAGCGCTGCCCGAACCCCGAAACCGCGCTCGGTGAAATTCAGACCGTTGCGAACGGAACGGCCAACGCCGTCGTACTCCACCCAGCGAATCAACGACTGATCGACTCCACCTTGATAGATGAGGTCCTGCAGCAGACGGCCAACCGGATTATCGGCACACGCAGTAACAATCGTTGTGTCGAGGCCAAAGCAACGCTTCAGGCCGCGTGCCACGTTGTATTCTCCTCCGCCTTCGGAGACCTCGAAGTTTCGAGTCGTCCAAATGCGCCGGTCGCCGGGATCGAAACGGAGCATGACCTCGCCCAACGCGACCAGATCCCATCGGCATTGCTCTTTGCTCTTGATCGTTAGTGACATGGTTTTTCGCTCAAATCAAGTTGCTAAACAACCCTGAGAACCGGCTGCAACCGAGGACTCAAGGTGTGAATAACCAGCAGCGCGATTAGGTAAACGAATCCTGCGATCAGAAAAATCGGCACGTAGCTGTGTGTCACTTGTAACAAGAAACCCGTAAAGGTGGCAATCAGCGCGCCACCAATCGCTCCGCCAAAAGTCCCGATTCCGACAACAGATGCAACTACGTTTTTCGGGAACATGTCAGACACGATGGTGAACAGATTCGCCGACCATCCCTGGTGCGCGGCTACGGCCAGACTGATAACCGCCACCGCACCCCACAAGCTCTGAATTCTGACAGCGAGCATCACGGGAACGACCGCAATCGCACACACCAGCATAGCTGTCTTACGCGCCCGATTGACGCTCCACCCGCCCTTCATGAGCCGCGCCGACAGCCAGCCTCCGAAAATACTCCCCACCGTCGCGGAATTGTAGATGACGATCAACGGCAGCCCCAATCCGTGCAGCGAAACGCCGTGAGCACTCGAAAGGAATTTTGGCAGCCAGAACAAAAAGAACCACCAGATTGGATCGGTTAGGAATTTACCCATGACAAATGTCCAAGTCTGCCGGTACGTGAGCAGGCGGGCCCATGCGATTTTCGCCGGAGGATCTGTTGGATCACTCAGAATATGGGCAAGTTCCCGTTGCGAAATTCGCTTGTCGTCCTGCGGCCGACGATAGAGCGTAAGCCAGCACACGATCCAAATCGCGCTGAATGCCCCAGTAAAAAGGAAGGCATACTGCCAACCGAGACGGAGCGCAATCCACGGCACGACAAGTGGCGCAATCGTGGCGCCCGCATTGGTACCCGAGTTGAAGATTCCGGTGGCTAATGCCCGTTCTTTCCTAGGGAACCACTCCGCGATAGTTTTGATGGACGCAGGGAAGCTCCCGGATTCTCCGAAGCCGAGCGCAAACCGCACGATTCCGAAGCCCAGTGCACTGCGCGCCAACGCGTGAGAAACCGCCGCCAAACTCCAGATCGAGATTGCAACCGCGTAGCCGAAACGCGTTCCGATCCGATCGATCAGCCCTCCGAGAAAAAGCAAACCGAGCGCATATGCGATCAGAAACGACGTTCCGATGGATGCATATTGGGCCTCGCTCCAGCCGATCTTCACCTGTAGCATCGGAGCGAGCAACCCAAGGACCTGACGGTCGGTGTAATTGATTGTGGTTGCGAAGAAGAGGAGCGCACAAATGATCCAGCGCCGATGGCTGGTTCTTCCAGGCACGCTCTGCGGCGTCGGGTTTGCGCTGAACGTAGAAACGGTTCGTCTCCCGGATGAATGTGTATTCCTGCCCTACTGATTAACTCCACTCGCAAGAAATCCGCCATCGACGACCAAAAGGTGACCGGTCACAAAACTGGCCGCGTCCGACGCCAGGAACACGGCGGCTCCCACGAGTTCCTCGACCTTGCCGAAGCGCTGCATCGGTGTCCGCATCAAAAGTTCCCGCCCCCTTGGAGTACCGTCCAACAACTCGGCGTTGAGATGGGTGCGGAACACTCCAGGGACAATGGCGTTGACGCACACTCCATGAGTGGCCCACTCCACTGCGAGCGACTTTGTCAGCGAAGCCACCGCGGTCTTACTCGCACCGTAAGCAGCTACCTCGTACCAACCCGCAAACGACGACAACGATGCGATGTTGATGATGCGGCCATGTCGGCGCTCGATCATGGTCCGCCCGAAAATCTGGCATGCCCGGAGCGTTCCATTCAAGTTCGTATCCAGGATGGAATTCCAGTCCCCTTCTCTGACCTCTAGGACAGGTACGCGTTTCGTGATCCCCGCGCAGTTGACCAGGATGTCCACGCCGCCGAACTCCGCACAAACGGCGTCATGTAGGGTCTGGAGGCTGGTTCGATCCGTGACATCGCAGGCAACAGCCAGGGATCTCTGACCCCGTTCGCGGATGGAGCCAGCGGCAGATTCAACAAGATCCATTCTTCTGCCCGATGGCACCACGTTGGCACCCGCCTCAGCGAGTCCCTTGGCCAATGTCAGGCCGATGCCCGAGGTGCCTCCGATTACGACGGCGGTTCTAGATGCAAGATCCAACGCAGGGTGTCCCATAAACAATCGATCTACACGTCCCAAGATAACTTGCTCGTGACTTGGACACTACTAGCAGCAAACTCAAGAGACCAAGAGATTGCGCTACTGAAACGCGGCGGCGCGCTTGCGTCCCGCAGATTTCTTCTGCCCCGCAACGCGCGCTGACGGTCCAAACTGTTTTTGAAGTACCAAAGCCACGGCCCCGCGCAGACGCGCCATGCTCGGCTCCGCGTCCGCCAACCGAACCCGAGGTGGCGTTCCTACTAGGACTGCGGCCGCTACCTCTCCTTCGATGATCGGTCCCAGCCGTGCCCACTGCTGCGCGAACTCACCGACGATCACGATTTCCTCGGGAGCCAGTCCGGCTACGATCATTCGCATACCCCTGCCAATCGCGCGTGCCATCTTCTCGAGCGCGCGTAGTGCCAAAGCGTCACCGGCTTCCGCCAGCGCGAGCAGATCGGGAAAGGTGGGGCCGTTGGCCGAAGGGCTCGACTCGTTGTAGTAGCGCAGGGCAGCCCGATTTGAGGCATAGACTTCCCAGCAACCGCGACCGCCGCACGTACAGAGCGGTCCTTCCGGATCCAGTGGGACGTGACCAAATTCACCAGCCATACCGTGCCGCCCCTGCGCCAGTTGACCGTTCATGAAGATGCCCGTACCCAGGCCCTCGGAAACCGTGACCACCACTAGGTCGCGCACCTTCTCCAGATGCCCGAACCAGACCTCGGCCAGAACACAAGCGTTGGCGGCGTTCTCCAGTTCCACCCGCATGCCGGTCGCGCGCTCAATCGGTCCCTTCAAATCGAAGTTGCGCCACTTTAGGTTTGGAGCAAAAGCGATTTGTTCTTTGATTGGATCGAACCTGCCAGATACCGTGAGTCCAATTCCCTCAAAAACTAAATCGGAATGGAGTTCGGTCAAGTGCTGGACTCTTCGTGTCAACTCCGTGAGGGCGCTGCGCGGATCAGACGGCGTGGGAATCGCCGCATGCGACAAAAACCGCCCATTCACGTCCGCGACTGCAATCGTGATCTCTGTTGGTCGGACGTCTGCCACCAGAATCGCGCGCCGATCGTTCAACCGCAGGAACGTGGGCCTGCGTCCGCGGGGTAGCCTGCCCGTTGGGCCATAGACCACCCATTTTTCGCGGATCAGTTGCTCCGTAATCAGCGAGACCGTGCTCCGTTGCAGGCCAGAAACTCGCGCAAGGTCCGCACGCGAGATCGGCTGTCGCCTCCGGATCAGGTTCAGCACCACCCCACGATTAATGTCGCGGGCGGTTTCGCTCGATGCTACCTGCGTGTTGGTAAAATCAATCTGCCGCATTCACATGGCCGAACGGTCTTCTTTATTCAAGTCCCGGGCTTGGCGACCTCATTCTTACGCCTGCGCTATGCTTCCCTACTCGGGTTATTTGCACAAACACAGATCTCGTGCCACACTTAAGTTCGCGGTGCGAACTATATGCAACCTCTCCCCGCCCTGTCAAGCGCAATTAACTCTTCATTTCGGCCCCACCGCGCAATCCCAAATTCTGCCTCGCATACATCGACTCATCCATTTGCATTCCGACCATCCACACTCCTAGGATCGCCTCATGAAAATTGTTGATGCCAAAGTAATTGTCTGCTGTCCGGGAAGGAACTTCGTGACCCTGAAACTCCTGACCGAGGACGGGATCTACGGTTTGGGAGACGCGACTTTGAATGGCCGTGAACTTGCCGTAGCGGCTTACCTCAACGAACACGTCGTACCTCTCCTGATCGGTCGCGATGCCCGCCGCATCGAAGACACTTGGCAGTACCTGTACAAGGGTGCGTACTGGCGTCGTGGACCCGTAACCATGAGCGCCATCGCAGCAGTTGATACCGCGCTCTGGGACCTGAAGGCGAAGAGCTTAGGCGTCCCCCTCTTCCAGTTGTTGGGCGGCGCGTCTCGCGAATCGGTTCTGGTTTACGGCCATGCAAGCGGCTCAGATATGGACGACACTGTACGTGCGGCCGCGCACTACATCGAACTTGGATACAAAGCGATTCGAGCGCAATCCGGTATTCCGGGCTTGGCAGGTACCTACGGCGTTGGTCGCGGCGGAATGTTTTACGAACCCGCGGAAAAGGATGCGCCGCCCGAGAATCGTTGGTCTTCCGAGCGCTATTTGAATTTTATGCCGCAGCTCTTCGCTCGACTGCGAAAGGAGTTCGGACCTGACATCCACCTCCTCCACGATGCGCATCATCGCTTGACCCCGATTGAGGCCGCTCGGCTAGGCAAAGACCTCGAACCCCATCATCTCTTCTGGCTCGAAGACCCGACTCCGGCAGAGCTACAGGAACGTTTCCGGATCATCCGGCAGCACACGACCACACCGCTGGCCGTGGGTGAAGTTTTCAACTCCATCTACGATTGCCAGCAACTCATCGAAGAACAGTTGATTGACTACATTCGCGCCACGGTGGTTCACGCCGGAGGCATCACCCATCTAAGGAAGATCGCTAGCCTTGCCGAGTTGTACCAGGTGCGCACCGGCTCGCATGGAGCCACCGACCTCAGCCCCGTGTGCATGGCTGCCGCTCTGCATTTCGACCTTAGCGTCCACAACTTTGGAATTCAGGAGTACATGCGCCACACGCCGGAGACCGACAAGGTCTTCCCGCACTCTTATACGTTTGAGAGTGGTGTGATGTATCCAGGAGATGCACCCGGATTGGGCGTGGATATTGACGAATCTTTATCTGCGCAATATCCATACCAGCGCGCGTATCTGCCAATCAACCGCAAACTCGACGGGACAATGCACGACTGGTAGGTCTGCTGGCATTGGTACTTCGAAGTACGCGTCCAGCGCCGTGGAGGTTCTAACTTCGGATCGCGGATTCTGCCTCTTTCGTGGTTGGTGTCGACAGTTCCAGCCCGAGATATTGCCTGGCATTTTCGAAACAGATATGTCGAACCATCGTTCCCAGGAGTCGTTCGTCGTCGGGAAGGTCGCCATTTTCCACGTCCCTACCCAGCAAATCGCAAAGCACCCTGCGAAAGTACTCATGTCGCGGAAACGACATGAACGACCGTGAGTCGGTCAACATCCCGATGAAGCGCGCCAACAAGCCCGTATTGGACAGAGCGTTCAACTGCGCTTCGATCCCCTCTTTCTGATCAAGAAACCACCACGCGCTGCCAAACTGGATTTTGCCTGCAATCGACCCATCCTGAAAATTGCCGACAGCGGTTGCAAAGGCATAGTTATCGGCGGGATTCACGTTGTAGACAATCGTCTTCGGAAGAGCTCGCTCTCGATCGAGAAGGTCGAAGTAGGCACACATGCTTGCCACTTGGCGCGCATCGCCGATGGTATCGAAACCGGTATTCGGCCCCAGGTCGCGGTGCGCACGCGAATTCACCGAACGGAGCGGTCCCAGGTGCAGCTGCTTGGTCCAGCCTTTTTCGGCGTCGAGCCTCCCGAAGAAAAGCATCAGGACCGAAGCAAACCGTTCTTGCTCGTCGGCGGTGGCAGCTTTCCCCGCACGGGCAGCCGCAAATATTCGAGCCCCCTCCGCGTCATCGCAAGGCGTGGCATAGCAGTGCGGAAGTCCGTGATCCGAGAGTCGCGCTCCCAAGGAATGAAAGTATTCGTGCCGCTGCTTCAAAGCGTCGAGAAAATTGCTGAACGAGCTCACCTGCCGGTTGCTGGCTTGTTCTAGGCGATCAAGCCACTCGTTGAAAACTTGCGGCACATGAACCAGCAGAGCGCTGTCCGGGCGGAAAGTGGGGTAAACCCTGCATTCCGCGTCAGAAGCCGCGATTGCCTTGTGTTGCGCCAGGTCGTCGCAAGGATCATCACTGGTGCAAAGCGCGCGGACCTGGAACTTCTCAAGAATTCCCCGCGCCGTCAGTCCACCACGTTGAAGAAACTCATTCGCGGAGTCCCAGACATACTTCGCATTGGTCCCGTTGAGCAGTTCCCCGATCCCGAAGTAGCGTTTGAGTTCGAGGTGCGTCCAATGGTATAGGGGGTTGCGGAGTGTGAAAGGAACTGTGCCAGCCCACGCCATGAACTTCTCATAAGGAGATGCGTCACCGGTGCAAAAGCGCTCCGCGATCCCATTGGCCCGCATCGCTCGCCATTTGTAGTGGTCTCCCTCCAACCATATCTCAAAGAGATTTTGAAACCTTCGATCTTCGGCAATATCGGCCGCGGGCAGATGGGAGTGATAGTCGAGGATCGGTTCGCCGGCGGCATAGCTGTGGTATAGACGGCGGCTGGTTTCCGAATGCAAGAGGAAGTCGTCGTGAATGAAGTCCATCACCCGCTCCGTCGGCGGAAAGTCGATTCTCTAAATGCCGAGATCCCAGCATCCTTCAAACTGTGCAGCCTTGCTCCCTCAAGGGCGTAGCGCGAGGCATTTTGTTTGAGGCTCGAAATATATCACAGCCCGGCCTATAATCCTGTCGGAAAGGACGGTCACATGACTCCTGCCTCCAATCACTACGGTCAGGTTCATCACCTTCGCGCGGTCACCAGATCCATCGAACTCTTCCTGCTTGTGATCGTCGTTCTCCATTCCACCAGTTTCGGGTTGGGACAGGATCAATACGTCGAGTCGGTCAAGCGCCCCGGCAGTTTCACTCTTGCACAATCGCGAGCCACAGCCACAATCTACGTTGACGCCAGCGATCATGCCGGTGTTATTCGCGCCGCCAAAGATCTCAAGAGCGATATCGCCCGGGTGACTGGCATCACGCCTCCCCTGGCCCAGAACGCTCGCACTCTCGGATCGAGCACCATCATCATCGGCACCATCGGGAAGAGTCCCTTCATTGACCGTTTGGTTCGCGATCGCAAAATTAACGTGCAGCCCATCGCGGGGAAATGGGAATCCTTCCTGATTCAAGTCGTACCCAGGCCCCTGCCGGGGGTTGCGAGCGCTCTGGTCATCGCGGGCAGTGACAAGCGCGGGACAATCTACGGCATCTACGACGTCTCCGAACAGATCGGCGTCTCGCCTTGGTACTGGTGGGCAGATGTCCCGGTCCAACACAAAGACGCGCTGTTCGTGAAACCGGGCGCGTACACGCAAGGGCCGCCGGCCGTGAAGTATCGCGGAATTTTTCTCAATGACGAGGCCCCATCCCTCACAAATTGGGTGAAGGACAAATACGGAAACTACGACCACCAGTTTTACGAAAAAGTCTTCGAGCTCCTCCTGCGACTGAAAGCCAACTACCTCTGGCCTGCTATGTGGAACAACGCATTCAACGAAGACGACCCGCTCAATCCCAAACTGGCTGACGAGTACGGCATCGTCATGGGAACGTCGCATCACGAACCAATGTTGCGCGCACAGCAAGAGTGGAAACGGCACGGCAACGGTCCGTGGGATTACTCCAGAAATTCCGCGGTTCTGCAGAAGTTTTGGGACGAGGGGATCGAGCGCAACAAGAACTACGAAAGTATCATCACGCTCGGCATGCGCGGAGACGGCGATCTACCAATGTCGGTAGGCGCGAACGTAGCGTTGCTGGAGAAGATTGTCGACGAGCAGCGCAATATCATTGCGAAGCGCATGAACAAAGATCTGAGCGCGGTTCCCCAAGACTGGGCGCTCTACAAGGAAGTGCAGGAATACTACGAAAAGGGCATGCGAGTTCCCGACGACGTTACGCTGCTCTGGTGCGACGACAATTGGGGCAATGTGCGCCGACTGCCCACGGAAGAAGAACGCAAGCGCCGCGGCGGCGCCGGCATCTATTACCACTTCGACTATGTTGGCGATCCGCGCTCCTACAAATGGCTGAACACGATCCCGATCACAAAAATTTGGGAGCAGATGAATCTCTCCTACGAATACGGAGCCGATCGCATCTGGATCGTCAACGTAGGCGACCTTAAACCGATGGAGTTCCCCATCGAGTTTTTCCTCACGTTCGCCCGTGATCCGCGCCGCTGGCCGAAAGAGCGGCTCTCCGAGTACACGCGTCTGTGGGCGGAGCGCGAGTTCGGGCCCGAGTACGCGTCGGCCATTGCTGGGATCGTCTCCACCTACTCAAAACTCAACGGCCGCAGAAAGCCCGAACTCCTCTCTCCCACGATTTTTAGTCTCGTCGATTATCAGGAAGCAGACCGGGTACTCGCCGAATGGAAATCCATCACCGATCAAGCGGAGAATATCTACGCGCGCCTCCCCGAAAACATGCGCGATGCATTCTACGAACTGGTTCTCTATCCCACGAAGGCATCGGCGTTGGTCACCGACATCTACATCACCGCCGGAAGAAACAATCTCTATGCGGTCCAGGGCCGCTCCAGCACCAACGACCTTGCCGCCGAGGTGCGCCGTCTTTTCCAGGCCGATGCAGAGTTGTCGCAGTCATACAATCACACGCTCGCAAAAGGCAAGTGGAATCACATGATGGATCAAACGCACTTGGGCTATACGTTCTGGAACCAACCGCCGGTTAATGTCATGCCCGCCGTGCAAGAAGTTCAAGTTCCCGATCAGGCGGACATGGGGATCGCCATCGAAGGCTCAGCTATGCCATGGCTCAACGTTTTTCACGAGCCTGCGCTTCCCATGTTTGATGTGTTCAACCAGCAGCACCGGTTTCTTGATGTGTTCAATCGCGGAAAAACTCCGTTTCAATTCGACGCCGTGACGAGCGCCCCCTGGATACGGGTAACTCCGCCCAACGGCACGGTTGAAAAAGATCAGCGCGTTTGGGTAAGTGTTGACTGGGAGAATGCGCCACCAGGGGAGACCGGAGGTTCGGTCACCATCACAGGCGCCAATTCCATCAAGACGACGGTCAAGATACACGCGCTCAACCCGAGCGAACCGACGCGATCTACCTTGCAGGGATTTGTCGAAACCGAGGGCTACGTATCAATCGAGGCCGAACACTATACAAAGAAGAATGATGCCGCCAATGTTCGCTGGGAAAGGATCGCCGACTACGGCCGGACGCTTTCATCCATGACGATCTTTCCGGTGACCGCGCAAAGCGTCACGCCACCGGAACATTCTCCGAGCCTCGAATATCAAATGTATCTGTTCCATCCCGGTAAAGCCGAGGTCGAAGCGATTCTGGCTCCGACTCTGAACTTTGTTCCGGGACGAGGCTTGCGGTACGCCATCTCATTCGACGATGAGCCTCCGCAGATCATCAACGCGCTCGCGCACAACTCCGTTCATGATTGGTCGCAGTCAGTGGAAGACAGCGTCCGCAAGTCGAAGTCAACCCACACCGTCGCAAAGACCGGCTATCACACACTCAAGTTCTGGATGGTGGATCCGGGCGTCGTTCTACAGAAGCTAGTCGTGAATCTCGGAGGCGTCAAACCCAGCTACCTCGGTCCGCCCGAGAGCTATCACTCTCCGTAGCCCGGCCTGGCATCTGTGGACTGCTCCCGCGTGATGTGCCGTTTAGATATCTAGATCAGCTCGAAACCATTGGTGCGAAAGCGAATGTTCGGATTCCACTCTCGTCCTAGTTCGGGTAGCGGGGTTGGCGGCTCTCAATTAGCGCAATGCCTGGTTTCGCCAACTATGGCGAAAGGGCTGGACATAGGCTTTGCACTAGTGTTCCCATTCCCGTATGCGTTCGAGATGCATGGCGGTAGCTATCACCATTCTGAGCGGCGTTGTGCTCACGCCGGCACAAGTAAGACCTAGCTCCAAACCGCAAAGCGCGGCTTTCGCGATTGACCGTGAAAAGCCATTCGCCTACATCGAGTTCATCAAAATGGATCGTAGGAAAGCTCTGCCGGGTGAACCCGATACGGGTCTTTGGCTTCGATTGGTCAACAACTGTCACATACCCATCGCAATCAAAGCCATGGGTAACGGCGATGACCTGCGTGTCGAACATGAAGTTGCCTACATGGAAGAGATGGAGATGGGCCTGATCGCGTTCAGGGATGGGAAGCGAATTTCGCCTGAGAAGACACCGCGCTCGGAAATGCCAAAGGGATATAGTTTTGAGCTTCCAGATTTGAAGGTAATTCAACCGGGATACGATTTTCGGTTCAGCATCCCCACGAACCATGTATCGAAAGATTGGTATATTCGTGTGCCGTTCGAGTTCATGTTGGATGGTTCACCGACGTATCTGCGACAGCCTAGCATGGAGGTGTCGTTCTCTTTGCACGACCTCCCACCAGAGATTGGTGGAAAGAAACCGAAACCGAGTCAGCGGTGATTGGCGAAACATCGCCGTTGCACTAACTACGCCATGGATCGGCAGGCACAACAGACGCAAATTTGGGCAAAACATTAAGAAGGGCCGATTTTGAGATCGGCCTCAAAACGATTGGGGCGAAAGGGGGGACTCGAACCCCCACGGTTTTACCCGCCAGAGCCCTAGTTAGTGAAATGTGTTAACAGCAACTATGGACACTCCGAACGTTCCCGGCGTAGAGTGCTGCCTATGAAGCGCGCAATGAGCATTTCAGCCCGGTTGATAATCTTGGTATTTGTCGCTGCCGTGCCCGGGGTATTGCCCTCAGTCTCGGCCTTGGCCCAAGGGGGCGACCTTCCGGCAAGAATAGCCCCCAACCCTGACGACAGGATTCTGAATGCTCCCTACTCGGCGCGTCGGCGCGTTACGTCTGTAGAGAAGTTGGCAGATGGAACGATCAATCGTCGCGAAGCAACCGACAGTGTGGCTCGCGATTCCCAATGTCGCACCTACCATACAGGCGAACGCCAGTGGACATATTTGGAGGGTCAAAAGAAGATTTTCAAGAGTGAAATGTTATACCGAATCCATGATCCGGTGACAGAAACGGACACAAAATGGGACTCAACCACGAAAGAGGTGAAAGTGATCCACTGGCCCAAACGTGCGCCAGACCAGAATTCCTCTGAGGCTCCGTGCCAACCGTGCTTTGACCCTACTATGACACCTTTTGGCACCGCAGTTGAGAAGCTCGGCGCAAAGACGCTCTCAGGTGTTGTTGCCGAGGGCACACGTAACAGCTATACGGTTCCATCCGGGCAGGGCACCAGTGCTGCCCCGATTGTCGTAGTACATGAGAGTTGGTACTGCCCTGACCTCAAGATGGTAATTCTCGAAACAAACGATGACCCACGCAGAAGTTATCGTGATGAGTTGGTGGACATAATTCTTGGAGAGCCCGACCTTTCCACATATCATCCCCCTAAAGACTATGTTCGGCATGAGGTTCAAGTTCCAAGGTAAATGGTGTAGCACCAATGGTGGCAGACCGCCAGTTGCAAAACATCGCCATAGCACTAACTACGCCATGGATCATCAGGCAAAACAGACGCTAGTAGGCACAACTTTGGGCAAAGCTAAGAAGGGCCGATTTTGAGATCGGCCCCAAAACGATTGGTGCGAAAGGGGGGACTCGAACCCCCACGGTTTTACCCGCCAGATCCTAAGTCTGGTGCGTCTGCCAATTCCGCCACTCTCGCATTTTCATAATC
>Ga0302321_100001126_pt1 | contig 22866 bp, 21 predicted proteins | sample Fen_T0_1_FD_202505 | JGI IMG/M metagenome (GOLD analysis project Ga0302321, IMG submission 202505) | Peat permafrost microbial communities from Stordalen Mire near Abisko, Sweden - Fen_T0_1 | ecosystem: Environmental > Terrestrial > Soil > Wetlands > Permafrost | place: Sweden: Abisko...
AAACTCGTATGAGAGTCGCTGCTTGGTGTCCACGGTGGCAGGGAGTGTGGGGAACACAAGGACCATAAACAGTTTCGTAACAAAGCATCGTTACGGAAAGTGGAAAGGGGTCGAGCCTGCTCCCGACCCCGATCTATTAAAAGGATCTGAAAATGAGCTTCTTCGCACAAACCGGATTAAGACACACCTTTTGGACAGGACCGTGGCATTATTGTGATCGGTGTGATAAGAAAACGAAGATAGCAGACATGAAATGGGAACGTGGACTCTTGCTTGGTCCTGAATGCCAAGACTCTAACGGTAAACCGGGTCTTATCGGTGAACGGGACGTTAGAATAGCACAAGTCTTGACTGACGGTAAAGAAGAACTTGTTCCTGTGGACAAGCTTCGGCATCCAGATTTTGCAGAAGAAGTAGAGGATTTTCTAGTCTAGCGGCGTGCCGCGAGGAGTGACAAAATGAGTCAAACAGATGGACGCTGGGTACAGGATCTTTCGTTCCCAGATTTGCAATTTTTCATCGGCGCGTCAGAGTTTTTTGATACCGGCTCACTTGCTGCTAGAGCATCGGCTGGTGCTGGACTCTTTTCGCTTAATCTGGCTTCGACACAAGCTGGAACGTTTTTTGCTAACCTGGCAACAGCTATCCGTACTGGCGTGTATGGAGATGCTAACTTTGACCAGAATCAGTTCGGCACTGCTGCTAGAGTACCTGGACCATCTCTGGTAGCGAATACCTCTGGACCAGAAGGTATTACAGGAATGCCACCGTATACAGCGGCTCAGCTTCCTACGCTTGGAAACATGCAGCGTGGTCCTGTACCGAAGGGTACACAGATTGACTCGATTGATGTGATCTATGCTGTTAATGCTGTAGCAGCGTCGGTTGCAACAATCGGGTTGACAAAAACTCTGTTTGTTGATAACGTTGCACCGGCGGTGTCAAACATTATCGCTCTTGGTGCTAACGGTCTTGCTACCGCATTCAGAGCGCAGCCTTACGTTAAAAATGTTGCTGTCGCTGCGCCGGCAATGATTACCAATCCTGATGCTGAGATTCTTCTCAACGTCAACCTCACTGCTGGCTCTGGTGGCACAGTCAACTTCTACGGTGTAGTGGTAAAGTGCCACTATAACTACAACTAAGAAAGGAGGTAGCTTGTGGCAAATGATTACACAGGCCGTATCTGGAAGGTAACACAAGCTGGAACAACTCCTTTCGGTACGTTAAACATCAAGATCAAAGGTGGTTCTTGGACAGGTGGTACGACAGGAAACACCTTCACAATCACAGACGAAGCTGGCAGATTGTATACTTGGACCTGGACTGCTAGCACACAACAGATAACGTTTGGAGAACTTGGTTGGCTCTCTGGACCTGTAACCTTCGGTGGAACGTTCACTGGTGAAATTGACTTGTATCTCGGCACTAAGTAAGCGAGGCTTCTAGTGGGGCATATCAAAACAGAGGAACTCTCAAACGGTAACTACAGTCTTGAGATTACCTACGGTGGAAAAGAAGCTCCATTCGGCGGCGTGGATTCGTCTGCGCCGCCAGCTTACATTGACCCACGGTGTTTTACACAGTGCGATGGGTTTATTGTAGTAGACAACAAGCTGGTCGCAGCCTCAATCAATAACATGCCGACTCCTGTTTTATGGGGAGGTTCACATGGCGTGATGATGATCGGGTTTGGAACATTTTATAACTCAAAATATGGAACTTTAAACTACGCTCTCGGCTATAAAGCCGTTGCTGTCGCGGGTACACCGACAGGAGTAGATTACACCTTCTACATGACCTCTTGGAGTCCAGCGTCGATTGCGACGTTCTGGAATGATACGTTAGATGTGACGTTGTTTAATAGTGTGACGCCTTCCACAGCAGCGTCGATCACGTTACAGCTTCAGACTACTAGCTCAGCGACGCCGGGAACTGGAGCGACGGTTAACATAACCTCTGTAGCCTCGCTTGGTACGAATACTACAGGTAATTTTTATCTTCCTGGAATTGTCAACGGCATTTCTGTAACTGGAGGAACAGGTTACGCAGTAGGTTCTACATATTGGGTTCAACAAGGCACGAATGTTACAGCTCAGATCCAAGTTCAGAGTGTTGGCAGCGGTGGAAGTATAACTTCTGCTACGCTTGTGCCGAACTCATATTCAACTACTCATATAGACAACACAAATACTGGAGTTGCAGTTTCCACTGCTGGTTGGGGTTATTCTACAGGTGCGGCAACGTTATCTTATGCAACGCTCAGCAACGTCGTTCTTGAAGTCAGCGGTCCTAGTGGGACAACAACTTATACTGTGGCCTCTAATGGCGTTACAGGAGTTGTACCCACTCTTCCTGGCTCAGGAGCTTCTTTCGCAGTGACAGAGATTTACTACAATGGCTTGCCAAAGAATCTTCTTACCCAAAGACCGACAACAGCTTTTTCAAATGTTACCATTTCAAAACTAGAACTAAATGCCGGCGTTGTAAGTCCTGGCGGAACTAATTACTCTGTTGGTCAAGTTTATACACTTGCTTCGGCACATACAGTTGCTTCGGGCTTTGGTTTTGCTTTCGATAATCCTAACACTCTTGATGCAGGTGTACAGATCGAAATCACTGCTGTTGGAGCGGGTGGAGCGATTACCGATTTCAGACTCTTAGGAACAGGTCTTGGAGACTCTTCATTAAATGCGCCTGTGATAGAGACTTTTTATGTTGTCGCTCCTGTCAGTCCAGTAGCGATTCCAACGATTACGTCTGGACCAGCGTATATCTTGAATAACATGGCCGCTGAGATCAATGGCACAGCATCTGCGCCTTATAATGTTTCTGATCCAAACGTTACTGCTGCCGTTAATATAGGTTCAAGCTCACTTATCCTAACAGCCATAACACCTGGAGCAATTGGTAATACGATTTTTGTACAGGACTTCTCTACGATCACAGGTGGAAATCTTTTCTACTACTATTTCCCTTGTCGGACACCTCAGTATCTTACCGGCGGTACAGATGGAGCAGGAAGTGGAACGACGCTTTCTACCACACTGCCCACACAAGCTTCAATCGCTGCTGTAGGAGGAACGCTTTACATCGGCAATATCGGTCCAATGATTATCAAGTATGGTGGTCCTGGCGCTTTTGTAGTCTCAACCACGTATCAAGGAGTAAAGGTTCTTAGGAAATACGCAGGCTGTTTAATCGGTCTTGGGCTTATCCCAGCAACAAACGGTACTCCTGCGGGAACAGTCACACAAGCAGCAGACATGATTTTCACATGGACTACGGCGGGAAAACTAGATAACTGGAATCCTCTGGATCTCTCTGGTAACATTACTGGTGCTGGCTTCGAACAACTTGCTGACATAGCAGACTATCTCACAGGTCTGATTGTCACGAATGCAACGGCGTTTATTATTCGCTCGCAGGGTGTCAGTTATGCTACTGCGACAGGAAACGCGACGTTGCCATTCTCGGTCAATCACATCGGTCTTGGCGACGAGGGTGAAGGCGCGCAGATAGCACGACTCGTCACTCAGTACGATCAGACTGGAGTCTATGTAGGAAACTCAAACATCTATCAGCTCTCGGGCTCTATCTCAACAATTGGTGAGAAGATCAAGATGATCTTCTTTGAGGCGTTGAACTCTCTACCTGTGCAACTTGTCGCAGCTAATATCTGTGCTGTGTCTATAAGCGGAGATGTTCTTATCGCTCTTGGATTACAGGTTGGTGATGTTCTGTATCTGTATAATGTCAATAACCAGACTTGGACTACATTTACTACGAATGAAATTTCTGTAGTTTCATTGTTGCTTGGGGTGTTTAACAACCTCAACACTTTCTCTGGCGGAAGTTCTTTTTCACAGACTTCGATGATTCTCGGAGCGCAGTATAATATTCAAGTCGGTAGCCACGGCTCGCTACAGGCTCCGATATTCTATCAGCTTTCTGAAGGTGTGCCAAACGTTTTTTCGATCTCTACGCTTTGTACTGTGACTTTTGGAATCGAAGAAATTGCTTTCGGTAGAGACGTTACGATTGATTCTTGGTATGTGTCTTTAGTAGCAAACGTATCGGAAAACGTGACGTTGAATTTCAGCTTTAACGATGTTCTGTTTGCCTCAGAGACGTTGACTCCGACACAGTTTAATAGCGTTGATGTAAACACAGATCCAACAGAACTTCAGATTTTCCCGCTCTCAGGAGCTTTTACGATTCATTCACCACATCCGCAGATACAAGTAGTACCATTATCTGACGCTGGTACGGCACAGATTCGTTTTACTAAAATTGCTATCTTTGGATCGTTTGATCCTTCACAGAGGCCAGTGTAATGATTCCACAAGATCCTAATACGTTTGCGCATAAACTTGATATGTTACATAGACAGTGGGTGCAGTCTGCACAGCAGACTCTCACTGGTGGCGTGGACATGGGAACGCCGAATAGCAAGGATGCAACAGGACAGTATAACAAGTTTGACAAAGGAAACGGCTCAGGAAATCTTATCAGAATCGGCGCTACAGGCTCGACTGATAATGACTATGCTTGGCCAGCATCAGGACCGCTTGTCATTAACCATAAGCTTCTCCGTCAACCTATCGGAGCGCATGTTGTGAGTTCTGACAACCATCTTACCATTTTTCAACCGACGGCGCCAGATAAGAATTCAATAACCATTCATCCTTCTGATAACACGGTTAACGCTACGATTTACGTATTTTAAGGAGTCTGCTATGAGTTTCGTTGCTCAGGATTGTACGACAGGAATTAGTGGACTCTTGATGAATCGTACCGTAGCATCTGTCGTTATGATGGAAGCTATCAGGAAAGCGGTGCTTGAGTTAACGACGGATTACAAGCATCCATTGCTTGAGGACACGGGTCCGATTACTAATTTAGTGGCGTATCAGAATAACTACACACCAAGTTTCTTCTTGCAGACTCTTGATGCACCGCTGGATCTTAGCAAGGTTAACTCTTTCTTCATCTACAACAGCGGTTATGCTGCTCCGGGGCCGGGAAATCTTGTAACAAATGCTGGCTACGATCTGAAGTATCGTAGCGTAGATTCGATTGAAGTCTTGCTTAATATTCCTGGCTTACCGATGTATTGGACACGGAATAATAATCAGATCTATATCGCTTCGATGCCAGATAGTGCATATCCTGTGTTCATGCGCTATCAGACGCAGCATCCGCTGACGCAGACTGTTATTGACGATGCTCCAAGTGCAGCAGCTTTTTCGGCGCGGCAGATCATGATGGCTGATGAGTGGATGGAGATTGTAGAGTACGCCGCAGCTATCAGAATTGCACCACAGATAAACCTAGCAAACAAGAAAACAGAACTTCACACTTCGCTCTATGGCGATCAAAAGTTTCAAACCAGTAGCGGTATCGAGGGTGCGCCGGGACTTATTTTTCAACGCACTTCACAACGTAACAGGGATCAATCTACCACGACTCGCAGGTTTCGCCTGAGAATGGGGAATTAGCATGGCGACGAATAACATGGTGCCGTATTCTAACAAGGTTGGAAATAACCAGACAACGCCTGGAGCTGGCGCTACTACAGCGACGAATACCTCTGTGGTGGCTCCTGCTGCAGCAGAGAATTCGTTCGTTCCTGCTACAGCAGCTACAGCAGCTACATCGACTACATCAACTGTGCCATCTGCTGGTGGCGGTGCTTTAGGAGCGCAGTTATCAGATATTTACGGTAGCGGTGTAGGAGGTTCATTAACCTCGCTTATTGACTCCATGAGTGGCACAAACTCTGTCGTGCTGCAAGACTACATTAATTCTCTTGTCCCACAAGAAGCTAAGGCGCAGTCGAATCTTGACATGTCTCTCGGCGCTGGAGGAGCAGGGTCTAACTCCAGTGTCGCGGCGATTGGTAATGCGAATCTTCAGGCTCAAGAAACAGCTGCTATAGCAGGAGAGTCTGCAAGTCTAATCAAGGATCAGGAACATCTCACTGCTGAGATGTTAATGGGTATTGCTCCTACAGCGGCGCAGCAGGTATCAGACTCTAGCGCCTTGAACGTTTTTGGTCAAGTTCTTGGTGATGTTGGTTCTGTAGTAAGCACTGCTATGGGACTTAGCGAAGTTACTGGTGGCGCGCATACAGCAGCTAGCACAGGTTCTTTTGGCGGCGCTAGCGCTGTACCATCATCCCTCGGCTCTACCGGCACAAAATGATCTTCCTAACTATCCGACTTACGCATAGGAGTTGATATGGCATTTCCAAGCATGGAACAGGTAATAAACTCCCAATCTGTACCAACGACACCTCAATCAGCCGGCGGGGGTGGATTTGATATTGCGAGTCTGATTCAGAACATCTCCACGCCAATTCCACAAGGCTTGATGCAAGCAGCAACGCCGTCTGTATCAGGTGGTCATGCTATGCAAGTGCCGTCGTCATTACAGCAGCCTATTGGTCCTCATCAAGATCGTCCGATGGATACACGGCGCGTTGTTGGAGCTAAGGCTGCGAAGCTACAAGGCATTGGCAACGCTATCACAGGTGCGACTAACGCTATTGGCGCTGTGGTTACGAAGGAAGCGCAGATCAAACAGAATCAGATCAAGGATAGCGCCACTAAGGTTATCCAAGCCCAGCAAGCTATCGACGAAGCTAAACAGCTTCACGATTCTGCTATCGCCACTGGCGATGCTGCTACGGCGTCTAAAGCACAGGAGATGATCCAGAAGAACACTCAAGCTCGTGACGCTATCTTTGCTGATCCTAAAATGCGAAAGGCGTTGGTTAAAGGGTTTAATATTAGCTATACTGATCCTGCCTCGAATAAAACAGAGGAACATACTGCTGTAATGGCAGCGATGAAGGATGCTAAGAACTGGCAAGAGAAACGTCAGAAGATGCAAGAGTATCAGCAGCAACAGAATCAAGCTGCTGGCTCTGCCGCGGGCGAAGCTTTTGCTAAAGGTCAGCCACAGGGAATGGCGGCGAACGTCTTAGCACAACAACAGGTTGCGGCTATTCAAAACCAGAATAAAGAACGTCTTGAGACTGTCAAAGCCCTCGGTCCTCTCTGGGTTGAGAAAATGCGAGCGGAAGGTAATCTTAATGTGGCAGAAGTTAACAAAGCTGCTGATCTTCGCAAGGCTGCTATAGAAGCCAATTCTAAGATCGACGTTCAGCTCCTAAAGAATAAGCAAGATGACAAAAATAACGCTGCCTCACTTAGTCTTGAAGCATACAGAAAAAGCGCTGATCGTGCTCTTGAACTGCTTAAACAAGGTAATCCAGTTGAGGTGCTTAAAGCTTTTAACGAGTCTCAGAAGAATTATGAGACAGCTATTACTGAGAATCAAAAGAGTCGTCAAGCACTAAACAACGAGCTTGATAAAGCAGACGAGAGCAGAGGTATCGAGATTCGGCGTCAGCTTCAAAGCATGGATGCTATGGATGAACAAGCTAAGAACGCTTTTACTCTCACTCGTAACGTCATAGCAAAAGGTCTTAGCATTGATGTAACCGATTCGCGTCTTCAGATTCCCACAGTTAAAGTAGGCGAAGGAGTACAAAGTGGCAGAGCAGCTAGCACAAGCACAACCCCAAGTACCGACCTCGACCCCAGAACAGGCGCTCCCTGGAAGTCTAGCGTTTCAACAACAGACAGACTTCTTATTAAAGCGCACTACGAAGAAGGTATCCTCAGCCATAACGTCGAGACTACCGTCGAAAGCATCAATAAAGGTGTCAGGAAGCTCGAAAGATTCTTCGACCCGGATAAGCCAAAGTCAAAATAGCACAAGTCTTAATCTTCGCGGCGCGTTACAAGAAGAGATGGGTAATTTCATCTATCAGTCTCAGGTCTCGGAGATTAGGCAGAAGTATCATTCGTTGAACTCGTTGCACGATAGCGAGAAGATTCAAGCTGTGAAAGACACCGGCTTGAATCCGTTTCTGTTTGATGATCCGTATGACGGTCTCGTAAACAGTATGAGTCGTTGGTCGCAGGAGGCACCGGCGTTCTCTAATAAGGATGACGCTACAAAGATGCAGATAGCGTCAAAATACTACGATGAAATTCTGGCGCCGCTGTATCAGAAGATGGGTGCTCCTCCGTTGTCTAAAGATACATGGCTTCGCAATGCTTGGAAGAGCGGTTTATCTTATGATCCTTCGCAGGCATACAGAGGAGGCTTTCTTAAAGGTGCTTTGCATGGCGAAGATAGCGCCATTGCTTCTACGATGAATGCCGTACGCAGTATCACGAACGTTGTAGGTCTTCCTATCGTAGCCTTTGAGGACTCAATCAAGAGCGGCGATCTGACAGGCTTGACAGGTTTCTATAACCTGTTCGTAAACATGCACAATCGTGTGAAAGAAGATGGCTTGCTCACAGGAGTATCTAAAGCTATCGAAGAAACTGGCGAGCGTAATCCTACCGGCGGTTCTAAGTGGATGCACGATATATCCTCTCAGCAAAGTTTCTGGCGTGATGTGACTCCTGCAAGAACGTTTACTGAGAAAGCATCCTCGTTTGTGGTAGAGAACGCTATGCTACTTCCTCTCTTCGGTGCTATCGGCAAAGCTTCAGAGCTTGGAATAGGCTTAGTTGGCAAGGCTGGAGAAGGTGTTCCAATTATCAAGAATCTTACTGAGACTCTTGGCGCTACAAAGGTAGGTCAGACTGCTGCTAAGATGCTGACCTATGGAACCGAAGGTCTTATCTTTGGTGATCTCACTGTTGATGCGACAGATAAGAAAGACGCTTGGAAGACGGCGTTGCAATTTGCTGCCGCAGGTACGCTGTTTTCATTTGCAGGTAAAGGCGCGTCTAAGCTAGTTGATATGCTTCCTGAAGGAGCTGAGAAAGCTTCTATGTCAGCGGCAGAGCGAGAGGCTGAGCTTGGAATGCAAGGAAAGCAGTCTGCTACTCCTGACGACTATTTAAGGGCTCACCGTCGTGAAATGGCCTCGAATATTGCTGCTGGAGGAATGACGCTTCAACACTCTATTTATGAAGAAGCTCTTGCACGTAATGTTATGGCAGAACGTGCGCCGATCACTGAAGCTGAGCATATCGCATGGGCTAAGGAACAGATTAAGAATGATCCTGCTCATTACAAGCCTGTATTCTCTGCTGTGACAATGATCCACAACTATCTCAAAGAACGTGGCTTGATGCTGAAGGATCTTGATCCACAGTCGAGAGAGTTTAAAGGTTTGATAGAGTTCTTGCACACTCAAGCTAATCAAGCCGCCGCTGAGATGGATCTTCATGTTCCTGAAGTACAGCAGATGAAAGGACAGGAGTTACTTGAAGACTATATGAAGACTCCTGCTGGAAAACAGGAATGGGAGCAGGAGCTTGCGAAGCAGCAAGAAGCTTTCAAAGAGCATCCTGGCGGTGCTGAGAAAGCAAAAAAGGTAGCAGAAGCTACGATGCTTAAACGTCGTACCGAAGCTGTTAGAAAAGCTGCTGAAGATAAACTTGTCACAGGTCCAGAGAACGTCGCAAAGAATCAGCCTATCGAGACTGCTTCACGTCGTGTGGAGTCTCGTTATGACTACGACAAAACTGGACGTGTTACTGGTTATCAGATGGGTATTTCGTTTAACTGGAATGTTGCTGCTGATGCAGCGGCAAGAGCTAAAGGCGGTAAAAACTCTGCTAAGTTTTGGCAAGAGTACGTCTCTGATCTTACTGGCAAGAACGACGATGACGTTAGTGTTGCACATGCGCTAGCTGACGATTTGAGAACTTACTTTAATCCTCTCAAAGACTATGGTTTAACCTTTGAAAAAGCTAACACTCAAGGCGGTGATTACACAAACTTTTTAGCCTACATGCACTCATACAGAAGCAAACTTCCTAAAGCTGTAGCAAACAAGCTCGAAGAAGTCTTGATGAATAGTCCTAAGATGAGTAAGCTTCTTGGCTCACGTCCTACTACAGCGAAGATTGACGAGTTTGGGCAAGCGATTCAAAATCATGTGGATATTTTTACGCGCTCGAAATGGTACAAGCAGTATGGCCAACGGCATGTGTTTCGTTCTTCACAACCTGGGATACATGGAGAAGATTCGCTTTCTAAGTGGCAGCGTGATTCTAGGTTGATTGAGAGTGCGCATAAGATTGACATTGCTAAAGGTAAAGAGTTTTATCCTGGCAAGTCCAAGGCTGCTATCGAAGCTCGCACACGTTACGAAAGCACGCTAAAGCTTCTTCACGACCAAGAGATGGATGCTTATCTCAGTGGCGACGCTCACAAGGTAGCCAAACTAATGGCTAGAGTACGTAAAGTTATGGCTAGCGCGGAGGTTCAGTAATGGCTATCGGCGGAGCAGTAGACGCGATCAGTAATCTCGCTCGTGGGGCAATGGATAAACTCGGTAGCTCTGGCGTTAAGAAAATGGCTGGAGAAACTTTTATTGCTCAAGAAGAAGAGTTTAAGCTTTCTCCTGAAGCTATGAAAGCTGGAGCGAGGCTTAAAGACTATGACTTCAAACGTCAGCAAATCTTAAACGAGCTTTACAAGCCTGCTAATGCTGTGCATGAAGTTATCAAGAACGATCCTGCGCAGCTTCAGTCTACGCTTGGAAAGATTCATTCTGATTTAAAGAATCAAAACCATCCTGCCGCCACTCATGCTGCGCAGATTATCGGTCTTGATCCTAAAAATGCTGACATGACGTTGCCGGAGTATTCGAGTAAGATCATCGCACAGGCTCGGTTGCTTTCGCACGATCAGAACATTGGTAAGAACAATGCTTTGCTGATCGGTGATATAATGCCTCTGTACGAGAGTGGCGATCCTGTCGCTGAGGCTCATGCGAATGCGTTGCTTAATATTGCCTCGAATCAGTTTCATGATGCTACGAGAGTCAAGATCGACATGAAGAAAGCTCTACGGCTTGAGAATAAGTACAGAGTAGTAAATGGCATGAAGCCGTTACACGTAGACTTGAAAAAGTTTGACACTTCTAACGTCTACGAACGTACCAATGCTATTGAACGTTTCGCCTCTCAACGTGCTCGGTGGTATCTTGCTCCTATGATTGCAGTAAATCATATGAGCACGTTTATGAATCCACTTTTGTCTACACCGTTGGAGAGTATCTCTAAAGCTATGGGTGGTATGGGTAACGGCGAGATTAAAGAACTCATGGACGCATCTGCTGTGTTTGCCTCACAGAACTTTCACATGCTCTCAGAAGACATACTGAATGAGACTGGTCGCATTGCTACTAAGATTGCAATGCCTGAGGCAGGACGCTTGTACGGGCAAATTTTTCATAACCCAGGGTTTAACTTTATTCGCAAAGCACAGCTTAAAGCCTCGGCGTTGATGGGATACCATGCCACTAACTACTGGGCATTCAAAGCTGTAGAAGGTGACAAGAGTGCTATCCTTGAGCTTAAAGAACTTGGTCTTGACCCTGAAGAAATTATCAAACGTAAAGGCGAGCTTACACGAGAAGAGAAAATCAAAGGAATGTACCACTTCACAAATAACCGCATCTTTATCTCTCGTCCGTTTGACCGTTCTCTAAACGCGACTCGTAATCCTTGGACACGTATGCTAACGATGTTTCATGGTTATGTCTCAAGTCAGCAACGCTTCATGCGCCGTGAGTTACAGAAAAAGTTTGAAACAGGAGACTATATTGGTATCGCTCGCTTTGCTGGCACAGTTGGTTTGATGTTTCCAATGATGGCACCGATGCTTAAAGCCGCCGAGACTTTTGCTCGCACAGCTTCTCCAGATAGAGCCTTACAAGGTATGCAAAGTGACTACAAGCATCTAACTCATCCTCAGAGCGTAGCTCAGTATGGCGCTGAGTATCTTGACATGCTCTCATACTTTGGCTCATGGGGCATCATGCATGGTTTTATCACCGCATCTCACGGTGATAGACTCGCTCTTGCTCTCATGGGACCGATCGCAGGTGACGTAGTTCGTACAACACAAGATGCTGTCAATCTCACAACGAAGTCTACCAAGACAGGCAAGCATAACATCAAGCCGCTTGCCAAGGATCTTTTGCAGCAGTCGATTCCAGTAGCAGGGAACATCATAGCTAATCAAATGTTCCCTGCTAAAACAATCAACGACTAAACAAGGAGGTAATATGTCAGGACAATCCGCAGGACTCTCACTCAAAGAAGCAAAAGCAATGCAGGAGCGTGTACAGCAGTCAGGTAATCACGCTCAGCATCATGGCGCCAACAGTGGTGACAGTGTTCACAAGAAAAAGACCGGCCACACAAGCCATTACGACATACCAGAGAATTGCCACCAGTAACAACAACCAACAGAAGGAGCAGCTTGTGAAGATAGCAATGTCCTCTTACACAGGAATGGGCGCTTGGTTCGTCCTGCGTCTTATGGCAGAAGGCCATGATGTAGATTACTACTTGTCCAAATCTGACTACGAGGATGTTCTTGGGGGACTTATTCCGTCCCCCAAGAAGCTATCGCTAGATCATCGCAGAACGGTGGCTGGCTATGGGTACCCGTCGTATAAGGGTTATGATCTTTCGTTATTTGATCTCACTGGCAAAGCTAAACAAGCAGATGCTTCGAGAGCAGAAGTGCCGACGTTAGGAGATGGAGAGTTTGAGCACATACTTGAGGATGACAGAGAAGCTGGGCTCAAGGCTATGGAGGACTGCGGTATCAACGTACCGCCGTATACCAGATTTAACACACCCACTGAGGCTAAGGCTTTTCTACGTAAGAATGACCGACCGTATGTATTTAAACCTTTTACAGAAGGAGGCCAGACTCAGGACACCGCCACGACGTATGTGGCTAAAAGCGCGGCTGATCTGGTTGAGTTTATCGACACTCTGTGGGATGCTGCTAAACATGCTCCTTTTATCTTGCAGGAGTTTGTCAAGGGACAGGAGATTGGGATAGAAGGATTTTTTAATGGGACGGACTTTTTTCTTCTAACGGGGACGTTAGAGGAGAAGAAGTTTATGAATGATAACAAGGGACCGAATACAGGATGTTCGGGAAATTTAATTTTCGCACTCTCGGAAGAATCGAGGATCTACAAAGAAGGACTCAAGAAAGCGATTCCGTTTTTACAGGCGATGAACTTTAGAGGCATCATTGATCTTAATTCTATCGTTACGGAAGATAAGATTTATGCCTTAGAGTGGACGCCGAGATTTGGTTATCTATGCTGCCCTACGATTGCTACAATGTACGGCCACGGCTACGGAGACTTGCTACAGAAGATCGCTTCTGGCCGTACGCCTGAAGTTAAATGGACGGCGCCGTTTGGAACCTCGGTCACTTTATCTATTCCGCCGTATCCGACAGAGCTTCGGCTGCCTAAAGCCAAAGATGTACCAATCGAAGGACTCGATCCAGAAGATCTTGAGCAACTCGCAAGCACATACATGTTTGATGTAAAGCTTGCAAAGAACAAAAAGAAACTTATCACAAGCGGCAACTATGGCTACATCTGCGCTCCTATCGGCATAGGCTCTTCTATCGAAGAAGCTGCTATGCGCTGTGACAACGCCGTGAAAAAGATCCACATTCCGAACATGCAACTTCGTACTGACATCAACAAAAGCACTCTCAAGCGGTATCAGTTTCTTGAGACTAACTGCTGGCTCTAGGAGGGCCGTATGAAAAAACTACTTGCTTTGCTGGGGACGCTGCTCTGGATGGGCAGCGTTTCTTTTGCGCAGAATACGACAGTCTCAGGAACTGTAGTAGATGCTGATGGAACAACATGGGCGAATGGCACGATCGCGGTGCAGTTTGTGCCAAATCCTTCACAGCCGAATATCGGTATTTATAACATTAACGGTATACCTTTGAGTACCGCTGTTATGACACAAGGGCCAGTCTCTCTTGGCGGCGGTGGGACGTTCTCGCTTAGTGTTTATCAGAACGCTGTCGTGACTCCTGGTGGAAGTACGTGGCAGTATACAATTTGTCCTAACGCTTCTGCAAAGTGCGGTGTTTTTACTGTAGCGGCTGTCGGTAGCACGCAGAATCTAACAGCGAGTATTCCTGCGCTGATTCCTGTGCCGAGGTTTTTAACTGTGGCTGGGGCTTATGGATATGCTGACATAGAGACAATCAATCAGCAACCTGTGGGCGGAACATATTGGAATACGAGTGCTTCGTGTCAGAAATATTATAACAGCCTGAGCTGGAACTGTGTAGGCACAGTTGGTGGTGCTGTGATTGCTGTTACTGCTTCGGCGCCGATTGTTTCTAGCGGCGGCACGACACCTAATATCACCTGTACAACCGCAAACACCTCAACTACTGGATGTATTAGCTCAACTGATTGGAACACGTTTAACAATAAACAAACCTCGCTTGGTTTCACGCCGTACAATGCTACAAACCCTGCTGGCTACATTACCAACTCTGTAACTACGCTTCCGAGTCTTTCGATTTCAAATACTCAAGTCTCTGGACTTGGAACAGCTTCTACACATCCGTATACAGATTTCGAGATGGCGCTTGGAAATCCGGCGTTTACAGGTTATGTGCTTTCTTCTACCTCTCTCGGCGTTAGAAGCTGGGTACCACAAAATGTAGGCATCTCCTCGATTAACGGCGGCACTGGAGCTTATACGTTCAATGGTCCTGTGGTAAGCTGCGTCAGTACAACTTGTACGTTTACTGACGTTAACCTTGGTACAGTTACAACTGTCGGACTTGTTATGCCGTCGATCTTCACTGTTACAAACAGTCCTGTGACAACAACAGGCGCTTTGACAGCTTCCTTGAATAGCCAACTTCAGAATCTTTTTCTTGCCTCTCCAAACGGCTCAAGCGGTATTCCTACGTTTCGTGCTATCGCGGTAGCAGATGTGCCGATCTTGAATCAAAATACTACAGGCACATCGTCTAATGTAACTGGAACAGTTCTTGTAGCAAACGGCGGGACAGGTTGTACAACCGCTCCTTGTGCTTTGACAAATCTAGGAGCAGCGTCGCTTGCGAGTCCGACATTCACTGGCACAGTAGGTGCTCCAGTGTTGCAGTTTGGCTCTGGATGGAACCTATTGAATAGCTCTAACACTGCTCCTCTGGCGTGGGGGACTCTGCCGTGGAGCGGGCCGGGTAACTTTATGGTGGTCGATCAGGATGTGAATGCTTTCCTCGCTGGTATTGTCGAGAATGATTCTCTTGGTCCTGCGGCGGAAGCAGGTCATCAGTACCTGACCAACAGCAGTAATACTTACGGAACGATTGCACAAAACGGTGTGAACTTCTTTCAGAATGTTGGAAATAATTTTGGCAATGCGCCGAACACGATTTGGGGTTCGCGAGAGTTTAATATATGGGCTGATGACTCAAGTTCGTTTGCGGGGCTGACTCTTGGTGCTGGCTATACAGGATCAACCTGCTTTCATGGATCAGACTCTACCAATCGTCCCTATGATCCTGTCTGCCAGATGCTTTTGAGCAAAAACATCTTCTACCTACAAGACGCCACGCCGACGATTGCACCTGCTCTGACCTTGACACAGGCAATCAAGCAAACGGCTTTCAGTGTGACGCCGACCAGTATCAGCGGAACAGCGCCGAACATGACAATCAATGCGACGCTCGCTGGCGGCGGTTCAAATGCTTATGCTAACTGGGCGTTCACGATTACAGGATCTACAAACCCATCGAATGTGCAGTCGTTCATCTGTACTGGAAGCTCTACGACACAGCTTACTGGATGCGATATGCCGACAGCGGTGGCTGAGACGTTCCCGGCAGGAGCAAAACTCTTTAGCATCGCTGGGACTACCTATGTCGGAACGATCACAGGAGGCGCACACAACGCCTACACTGCGGTTGGACCATCTAAAATCGGATTCTCTAGTTTCGTAAACAGTGGAAATAACTGCTCAACCGTCCTTTGTTTTGCATACGCATCGAGCGCAAACGCAATTGCGACATGGAACTCTGCCGGGGTCAACGAAACTCATGCGGGCCAGGTTGTTTCGATGTTTCCCCATAGTTCGACCACACTGGATTACAGGGCAACCTATAACACCGGGAGCGCATCTGCGAACGATGACTTTACTGTGCAGAATGTGATCGGAGGATTAACAGCAAATCCCTCAGCTACGCTAACGCACGCACATACAGGAACAAGCGGCGCAGTGAGTGAGACGTTTCCTTATCCAGTCTCGGCGACTACGCTCACGCAGACTGGTTGTGCAACAGCTGCGACAGTAAATGTGCGCTGTCAGGTCATAGCTGTGAACACAGTCTTTACAGCTACACAGACAGCGCAAACTCTTATCGCCTCGACTACAGCGGGCCAATATCAGATCAGTTACTATATCTGGTCATCTCTTACTTACGGAGGGACGGGATCAAATTGCGCCATTCAATTTTCGGCAAATAATGGATCATTTGCTACGTCTCCATCTGCTACAACGATTGTTCTTACCGGAGCAGCAGATACGGCAAGCGACAGACCAATAACGTTGCATTTGGGGGCAGCTACAGCTTTGACATACACGCCGACAATTACAGCAGCAAGTCCAACAGGGAATTGCAATGTGAATATCATCGTAGAAAGATTGCAGTAGCTGTAACTAAGAAGCCCCACACTATTATTCTGTGTGGGGCTTCTTTTAATGCGGGACAGTTCTTTTTGAGACGTGGCTCTGTCGTTGATAAGGCACCTCCTTTCTGTCTACTCTGTAGACGATAAGATAAAATCAAACGCGCTAATTTCGTCAGCACCTTCGATTTTGATAGCGCCGGCATACCAGTCCATGTACTTAAAAGGTAAGCCAGCTTTGTTAGGTATCATGCTGCCAGCATGTTGGCTGAAGAGTATGCGGTCGCCAACCTTAAACGAAGCCTTCTCTCTAGCTATGCTGCCCATAGAAACAACGACGCCAGTGCAAGGAAGTTCTTTGTCCTTACGCGGAATCCAAAGCACTCCACCCATGCCGTTACATTCGGTGCATATATCATTACGGCGGACTGATGCTGGGTCGCCACCGCATTCTGGACATGGCATAACTTTTCTACTTGCAGCTACAGAATCGCCAAGAGTTCCTCTAAGTTCGGCGATCTGCTCAAGCGAGTATTTCAAACCGATATGTCCTGCCGTCACACACTCACACTCGTACTTGATACGTTTCTTGCCTTTACAGACTTTACACTCGTAGCCTGACAACGGTATATCAAGACTTACAAGAATACGCTCTCCTAATGCTTCAAAGCTATACGCAAATCCTGGCATTGAGACTTTGTTAGAGCCATCGAGCTTGACTTCTTGCGAGGACTTTAACTCTGCGTCGGCAGCGTCTTCAGCTTCGAGACGTTTACGTTCTCTATCCATCATCTCCATTACTTCAGCCGCTCTTGAAACTGAAGTTGTCTTAAGACCTGCCGATTCTGGAATACTAAAAATTTTATCGCTCATGGATGTACCACTCTCCCATTCTTCGGTACTTGCGGTTGCACGTTTTGATAATACGTGGTTTTGTTTTGACTCACTTGAGTTATGTTACCGATTGTCTCAAGCATAGAAAGAATACGGTCAAGGGTTTCTGATGACATATGGCGATGTAGAGCACGAAGGAGTTCACGTTTTGAGATGCGTCCTGCTTTGTCGATTAAGTCTTGAATACGCGCTGTAGCAGAAGCATCCATACCGTCACCGGCGCCGCGGAAGAGCTTAGACAAGCTTAACACGATCTTGTTCACTTCAGCAATTGCGTTAAGCATATCCATTTGATCTATATGCAGTGAGTCACCTTTCGAGACAGAGAAGATCATAGCAAGTTTTAATACATGCGCTTTCATACGAGCACGGAAGTTTGCCAGAGCCTCGGAGTCATCTTGTGACGCTGCGATACGGTTAGCGGTTAAGAACTTCGTAAACATAATACGTGCATCCGCGTCGATAATAAACTCACCTTGAAGCGTTGCAATTTCTTGAAGATCTGTGATTAAGCTGTCGTACAGAGCTTTGGAGCGTGCGTTCTTTTTCAGGGGTTCAGGGAAAGGTAAATCTTTTGAAGGATTCTCGGCGTATATAAACAAACAACGAGACGAGAATCCACCCGTGATAACCATATGTGCTTCCCGATTGACGTTCCGAAGAAAATCTGGAACGCTCGCAGCAAGCAAACTACAGCACATATTGTCAATAAAGACGCTACCTTTATTCTTTGTTTGATAATCATACGTTTTTTTACTCCACGCTTCTTCGAGAAACTCCAGCATCCACTCACTAGCGCCTAGCAATACACGTAGCTCTGTGCTAAAAAGCAGACAGTTATGATCCTTCGTACCCATCGCTAGTTGCATATTCACTATCTTCGGCGGTGAAGCCCAACCATCTGCGATACGTTCGAGAATCCGTTCGGCGGTTATTCGATCAGAGAGAGTGTTAACGATCTCTGTTGGCTTACAGTCCTTGATTAAGTCTTCAAGAATGTTCATAGCAGTGCCTTTACCTATACCCGGCGGAGCAACGAGAACAATGAACATATTCGGAAACAGCGTATAAGTGCCGATCTCAAAATGCACATTATTCTTCATCACCGCGCCGAGCAGGGAGAAAGCACTCCATGTGATAAAATTATCCGGCATATCAGTGTGTGGCGAGACACAATCAAAATATACCTCATGCCACGGCTTTCGTAGGACCCTTGTCATGTTGTGGCTTTCTAGGCTGGAATTAGGACTTGTTTTGGCTCAAGCGCCGCGAGCTTATCTTTGAGTTTTTCGATTGCTGTCTTGACACCAGAGAGAGTGTTTTCTTTAATTCGCACTGTCGTTTGGAAGTCGTAACCCACTTCACTTTCGATGGGGATTTGCAATTCAATACCGTTGTGAAACTTGATAGATCTGTCAAAAGCTGATTCAACTCGTAGCAGGTGTTTGAAGATTGTATCAGGATCTTCTTGTACGTCTTGGACAATAGAATCATGTCCTTCTTGGACCACAAATCTTTCCTCGACAGGGTATCGAGTCTCCATAGCGAGTACTGCAAACCCTGTGTTATCTCCAACAGTGCTCTGCGGAATATAAGCGTATGCTTCTTTGAAAATCGTCGCGTTGGCATCGTTTGGGCGTGCTCCTAAAAACTGTCTCTCACGACCGAATGGCGTGACGAGAGTATGGGTTTTGTTGATTGTGTCTTGAACGTAACGGTGAAAGACTTTTTGAACCGAGGGATCATGCGCTGCTACCTTGGTAAGCAACGTCTTACAGTCAGCTTCAGAGAACGAGAAACCTTCCTGAGCCAACGCATCACTCATCCTACCAGCTTTCATATCATAGTTGCTGGCGTGACGAGTTTTCTTACCGAGGTAACGCTCCATAGATTCTTTCCACTCACCCGGAGTCTTAGCGGATAAGGGAATTCCAAATATGACAGAAGCCAACCTTGTATGGCGACCGTATACGTCGGTATCATCACGTAGCTCCTTCAGTGCTTGGTAGTTCTCGCTCAACGCCGACACAGGCCAATCTTCGGCACTCATCTGATCGACCATTAAGAGGATGTTCCCCGGCCTAGCAACAAGGCACCGCCGATACATCGACGCTACATCGCTATGCTTCGGAAAGTTTTGAGAGTTGTTACCAAAACCGAAAGTATGTCGTCTAGAAGAACGCCGTCCAGTGAGGGTACCGGCGACGTTATAGTTAGAGAGGAAGAAAGATTCATCCCCTCTCGTGAGCAGTCGAGCGTTAAGGTAACTGGAGTTGAGCTTACCAAGCTCTCTAATCTTGAGAATTGCTCTGAGGGCAGGATCACCGCCTGGATAACTGAATTGGTTCTTTGAAAGCATCTTTTGGAGTGCGAGTTCTCCGGTACTGTATCCTTGTTCATAGTTTCCCTCCGAATCTTTCTTTGTGATTTTTACTACTTCGTAGCCGAGGTTTTTGAGGCCGGTCAAGAGAGCGAACTTACCCTGTGTAGCGTTAAGATTGATAGCTCCACCAGCGTTCGTTCCCTTTGGACCTTCGTCTGGAGCATTGGCGGCGCCGACAAATACTTTCGTGCCCCATTGATTCGACGCGATGGCAAGCTGACGAGTGATTTCTGCTTTGACGATCGCCTTAGCTTCAGCGATACGTTTTGTGTTAACACAGATTCCACGGTTGCCTATGTGATAATAAGCAGCTTGCAGAGCGTGTTCGTACGATGATGTGACGCGATCAGCCATTTTTCTTCTCTTCTTTTGGCTCTTCGTTCACGATATTATGCTTTCCCGTATGACCTTTTTCACGCATACAATACGTGTTGGTTCGACATTCTTTGTCTAGCCAGATTATTACATGACACATTTCAAAGTGCGGGAGAATTGGTTTCATCTCAACTGACTCCTTTGGTTGAATTCTTCTTCTTGTGCTTCGTAAATCTCCATAGTGACACACGCGTCTAAGCAATTGTACCGCCGATACTTATCCATGTGCCTGATATTCCAGCCGTGGCCTTCATCTTTATAATAGGGCTCACGAGTGTATTGACGTGTCATGAACTGAAGCTTGTGGCTCAGTTCAGGCCAGAGTATATGATGACGTATGAGGGTATCCTGCACGTGGTCAAGACGTACACGGAAACCAAGCATGTTGTGGAAAAGGGCGTCATAATTAAAGAAATTCTGTCCAAGGAGTACAGGGACATTGGAATAAAGTTTGTCAAGGCGTCTCCAGAGTTCACGGTTCTCGGATGGCTTATCGCGGAATAGTTTAAAGCTGATGCCGAACGTAGAAGAGTCAGCAAGACCCATTAAGAGAGGGTAGCCAGGATGCGGCGCGTATAGCTTGCTGTTGTACGTGGGGTTCTCTATATCGTCAGAGATAACCTTCGCGCCGTCAAACTTGTCAAGATACATCAGCAGCTCATCCATATCCATATCTTGATATTTCATCACACGCGCTGGTAGAGGTTTCAGGCTACCGTTTTTCTTCCACCATTCAAACTCATCGCGTAACTTCTGCAAATCTACGTATGTCGTGATATTTCGTTCTGTCCAATCTGCCACGCAACGATCAGGACCATACAGAGGCATCATGTAGTGTGAATAAGTGAGCATCTTACACTCTAACAGCGAGCCTGCATACTTCTGAAGCTGCCCCGCGCTTGTGTTCATACTCTTCGGCTCTCGTAACGGCGGAAGAAACCAACCGCATACGTCGCCGAGAACAAGAATCAACGGAGGCTGGTGAAAGTTTAACTCTGCCTCGAGATTAGCGAAAGCATGAGTATCGTCTGTGTTAGGACAGCGTGACGTTACATAGCAGTCAGAGTATGAGAGTCCTGCTTCTCGTAGCATCTTCTCAAAGACATGTCCCATGCCGCCGCTGAAGAGAGTGCCAGTGTCAGAACCATAGGGCTTCTGAACAAGAATCCATATCCGAGCCTTTGGCGTACCGCGTGGACCAATGTAGGGCATTATCCTAGCACCCGATCTTTAATATCACGCAGCCAAAACAACATCTTCACACTCACAGCGCCGCCGTTCTCGACAGTCACTACAAGATTAACTTCGTTCTGCTTCAGCTCATCCTGATAATCATCAAGCATCTTATAAATACGCTGTGCTTCTTCTTGACGTTCATCAGGAGTTAGACTGCTGCTGCTTAGGTTGTGGTAACTCATTCTCGTTACTCCTTTGGTTCAATTTTTGCAGGTAAGCTTTGCTTGATTGTTTCTGTTATTAACTTTAACAAGTCTACCTGTTGAAAAGCAACTCGTACCATTTCATTTATCAGGATTCTAACTTCCGGATCAGTTTTGACAAACTCACAGGTTGCTTTTTCCATTTCTTTTATGTATTGCTCCAGGGCACAAGGTATAAAAACATCTGCGGTAAGCCTTATCAAAAGCTCTTCCGAATTAAATTTTCGTTCGATTTTTATTGCCATAAGTTACTCCTTTCCATCAGCTCGTTTACCTGTATTAGGGATGACCTGTACAGCGCGGTCATCCCACAGCTCGATCATCTTGTAGTCTTTCTTGCAAGTGATACGAAGCTGTTTACCAATGTGCAAGATACACCATTGATGAATAGCTTGAGTCACCGCTTCGTGATCTGAGTCGGGATGACTAATGCGAGCCGTCAAGATTCTAACTTCGATCCCCTGCTTTAACCATTCTTTTACTCTCTTCACCATCTTCTCTACAGGCGCACCGATCATTAGTGCGCCCTCGAAGTTATTATAGTGCGCGAGAGTACCGTCAAGGTCTACGCCTATCCAGCCGTCGTGATTGTGATAATGCTCGCTCATTCGCCTGCCCCTTTCAGCTCTACGCGGAGTCCTGCGGCGTAGCGTTCGGCTGGCCCATGTGAATCGTGGCCGCGAAAGCACGCATACTCTTTGCCGTCCAAAAATACCACAGCACCCACCACCGTCACGCGCTCTTCCGGCGTCTTCTCGGAAGGCTTGAGACGGGCGCGCAGTTTAGATACTGCGAATAGAGCATCGCCAACGTTCCATCCATGCTCGTCGAGGAGATATGCGCCCACGGCTTTCTCTACCGCATCCAGCCACTCAGAGGGAGGGTGCTCCAGCATGTGAGCGCGGGCCACGTTGTAGGCGGCGCACATTTGATAACCTCCAGGCGCTCCATTCTGAGCCTTCCTGTACGCAGAGTTCATATGGTCCACAATCACATCCCCGCTCGGCGCATCCACGGGAGCAGGACTCGGCTCTGCTGCTGGCTGCGGCTCTGCGGTGCGGCGGGAGAGCACGGCGTAAAGCTCACATCCCTCTTTATGAGGTAGCCTTCCACAGCAATTACAAACCTTATTGACTCCGTTCGTGAATCCCCACTTATACAGAGCCTTCTCTAGTTTCGCTCGGTCGTCCGTCAGCGTCCCGGTAGTGGGGGCACACTGTGAACGATGATCTATC
>Ga0302321_100001127_pt1 | contig 22860 bp, 15 predicted proteins | sample Fen_T0_1_FD_202505 | JGI IMG/M metagenome (GOLD analysis project Ga0302321, IMG submission 202505) | Peat permafrost microbial communities from Stordalen Mire near Abisko, Sweden - Fen_T0_1 | ecosystem: Environmental > Terrestrial > Soil > Wetlands > Permafrost | place: Sweden: Abisko...
CATCACCGGCGGCACGTCCATGGCAGCCGCCTCGGAGTATCTTGCAAGTGTTCGTAATATCAAGATCGAGAAGCCGTTCGACTCCAATCGCCTGAAGCGGCTCGTTGCCGAGTTGGTCAGCGCAACGAAGAGCCAACAGCAGTCGTGACACCTCCGGTAGTACAACCACAGCAAGTTGCCTAAGATGACTAGCAACCGCAAGCCGCTGATCCTGAACGTAGACGATACCGAGACATCACGGCTTACGACGACGCTCATCCTACGCAAAGCTGGCTTTGACGTGGTGGAAGCCTCGAATGGCAGAGAGGGTTTGGAGCTGGCCGAGGCGCTACCCCACTTGGTTCTTTTAGACGTGAACCTGCCCGACATCAACGGATTCGAGGTCTGTCGGCAGCTCAAGCAGAATCCGCGGACGACCTCCATTCCGGTCGTGCATATTTCGGCTAGTTATGTCACTTCCGATGACCGCGTGACCGGGCTGGACGAAGGCGCTGATGGCTATTTGACGCAGCCGGTTGAGCCGAGGGAACTCGTTGCTACGATCAAGGCGTTCTTGCGCCTGAAGCGCGCCGAACAGGCCCTGCAAGAAAGCGAGCGCTGGCACCGAGCATTGTTCGAACATGCGCATGATGCCTTGCTTACTCTCGCTCCACCCACCTGGCGCTTCACCTCTGGCAATCCCGCCGCGCTCGACATGTTCGGAATCTCGAACGCAGACCGCCTGGTCTCTTGCAGCATCTCGGACTGTTCGCCCGAACGACAACCGGATGGGCGCGCATCTACCGAGAAAGCGCAGGAGCTGCTCGAGACGGCCATGCGCGAAGGCTCGCTCTTCTTCGAGTGGGCCCTCACGCGCTCGTCGGGCGACAGCTTCTCAGCCAGTGTGCTCTTGACTCGAATCGAGGGCGATGACCACCCGCTGCTACTGGCCACAATACGCGACGAGTCCGAAAAGAAGCGGCTCGAGGCCAGCATGGCTCAGGCGGATCGCCTCGCCAACATGGGGATGTTGGCCGCCAGCATGGCACACGAACTCAACAATCCGCTCGCCTACGTGCACTACAATGTCGAGAGCTTAGCACAGGATTTGCCACTGCTCGCCTCCGCTACCGAGCGCTGCTGCGCGGCCTTGCGCGGTCAGGTTGGGGACGCTACCTATGCCGACATCGTAGGCGATGGCGCTTCGATGCTGGAGCCAGCCATGTTCGAGGACGCCATCGATCGGGCGCGGGAAGCCCTCGGTGGTACCCGGCGCATGAAAGCGATGACGCGCGGACTCGGCATATTCTCGCGTGTAGAGCAAGTCGAGCGAAGTCGGTTCCAATTGGAGACTGCAATTGAAGCTGCCATCAGCTTGGCTGCCAACGAGCTTTCGCAGCGGGCACGCTTGGTCAGAACTTATGGTCAGGTGCCCGCCGTCTGGGCCTCGGAAGGCAAGCTGTCCCAGGTGTTCTTGAATCTGCTGCTCAATGCGGCGCATGCGATCGAGGAGGGCACCGCGCAGAACAATCAGATCCGGATCTGCACCTGGGCCGAGGGATCGAACGCGTTGGTCGAAATCACGGACACTGGCAAAGGGATCCCACAGGAAAACCTGACGCGGATCTTCGAACCGTTCTTCACCACCAAGCCTGCTGGTTTGGGTACCGGGCTCGGGCTTGCGATCTGCAGTAGCATTGTCACCGAGCTCGGGGGCGACCTGCGTGTCGAGAGCGCGGTCGGCAAGGGAACGCGCTTCGTCCTTCGTTTACCGATTAAGCCCGAGCTGCCGCAGGAGCGACAAGCCGCAATCGTTTCGAAGATCCCGCGAGACAAGGCTGAAACGCGCGGGCGAATTCTCGTGGTAGACGACGAGGAGGCGATTCGAAAGTCGGTAGAGCGAATGCTCAGTCGAGACCACGACGTTATCACGGTGGCCTCCGGCGAGCAGGCTCGAGAGCTCTTGGAGCAAGACCCGGCTTTCGACGTCGTGCTGTGTGATCTGATGATGTCGGGTATGTCCGGCATGGCACTACATGCCTGGCTCACCGAGCGTGACCCCTGGCTCGCCAGACAAGTGGTGTTCGTCACGGGCGGCGCTTTCACGCCGAGGGCGTCAGAGTACCTAGCGAGCGTCGGCAATCTCAGGCTCGAGAAACCCGTCGATGCGAGCGAGCTCAAACGGTTGGTGTCAGACCTGGTTCGAGCCTCAAGAGGTACGAAATGATGCAATAGGATCGCCGTCACACGCCCTTGGCCCACAATCCAGTGTCGGGAGGGCCTTATACCAGCGGCGGAGTGCACCGTACGGGTCAACTGCAACGTGCCCAGTTGCACGTGCGCTACGGAGGTCCACGCTCGAAGGTCACCATGTCCAGCACCGCGTCCAGTAGGATTTTGCTTGTCGACGATGATGCTCACGTTCTGCACAACGTGAAACGCCTGCTCGAACGCCAGGGCTATTGCGTGGCCATTCATGACGGGGGACCCGGTTGCAGCAATGTGGCGGCGCATTTCCGGCCAGATTTGGTGCTGGTCGACGTGAAGATGCCATTCTTGTCGGGGGAAGCGTTCGTATCGCTGATAGGCAAGCAGTTTGGTCACGTGCCCCCGACAGTCGTGCTGTTCTCCGCGATCGATGAATTGACGCTGCAAAAGACGGCGTTGGCGTGTGGAGCGGACGGCTATATCTCCAAGTCTGATTCTGGGCTGGATTTCGCACGCAAAGTCGCGGCCTTTCTGTTTGACGGCCGCGCCAAGCGCCAAGCGACAGAGGCGCAATCCCGGCCGTGAAAAGCAGTGATACCGACTGTTCGAGTCGCGCCGTGGCGATATTTCGACCAGAAACGCGGACGAGCCGATGACCGACGCTTCACTGTTGATTCTGGTCGTAGATGACGAGCCGGCCCACGCCGAAGCCATCCGGCGCGCCTTTTCGTCCGTCAGGGCAGACGCGGTTGTCGAGTTTGCGGACACACTACGCGCCTACGGCAATGCCATCGCCACTCAGCCGCCTGCCATAGCGTTGATCGATCTGTACCTACCGGATGGACGTGCCGTAGACGTCTTGACTTCGCCTGCGGAACAGGGTGCCTTCCCCATCCTGGTCATGACGAGCCTTGGCAACGAGCAGGTAGCGGTAGAGGCCATGAAAGCCGGTGCCCTAGACTATCTGGTCAAGTCGCCCCAGGCTTTCGCCGACATGCCGCGCAGCGTGGATCGAGCGTTGCGCGAATGGCGCCTGCGCAGGGAGCGTAAGGGATCCGAAGAGAAGATCCTGCGACTGACGGCGCTCTTGGAGCAATCCCAGTCGCTGGCCCATGTCGGTGGATACGAGCTTGACCTGCTCGAGAACATCGTGCATTGGACCACCGAGACCCATCGCATTCACGGCACCGATCCGGCGGCGTATGCGCCTACATTCGAAGCTGTTCGAAACCGCTACACGCCGGAATGTTGGACAATCCTCGAAGCAGCCACACGCAACGCCCGCGCATCGGGTCAGGGCTACGATCTCGAGCTCGAGGCACAGCGGGCCGATGGTACTAGGATTTGGGTCCGCAATACCTGCAAACCCATCGTAAACAATGGTCGAATAGTCAAGCTTGTCGGCGCTCTACAGGACATTACAGAACGCAAGCAGAGCGAAGCGCTTTTGCGCCGTTCGGAAACGAAATTTCGCACACTGTACGATTCGACCGGCGACGCGGTCATGCTGCTCGACAAACGCGGATTCTTCGACTGCAACCGGGCAACACTCGCTGCCTTTGGCTGCACGTCACTGGAAGAGTTCTGTTCGAAGCACCCCGCCGATCTCTCACCAGCAAACCAACCTTGCGGCACTGGTTCTCTGGAGCTTGCCAATCAGCACATCGCTACTGCGCTACACGATGGCGGGTGCAGATTCGAGTGGGTACACCGGCGTGTCGACTCCGGCGAGGATTTTCCAGCCGAAGTGCTGCTCAGCGCAATGCAGCTGGATGGCACGCGGGTGCTTCAGGCGACCGTACGCGACATCACCCAGCGCAAGAAGGCGGAGGCAGCGCTGATCGAAACGAATTGCCGGCTGGAGCAGGCCACGGCGCGAGCCAACGATATGGCGGCTCAGGCCGAGCTGGCCAACGCAGCCAAGAGTGAGTTTTTGGCCAACATGAGCCACGAACTCCGCACTCCAATGCACGGAGTGCTTGGGATGGTCGGGCTGCTTCTGGATACGAACCTTAGCCCCAAGCAGCAACAGCTGGCTGAAACGGCACAAGCCAGTGCAGAGTCGCTTCTGAGTCTGCTCAATGACATCTTGGATTTCTCGCGGATCGAAGCCGGCAAGGTGGCACTGGACGCGCTCGACTTCGACTTGCGGCTGTTGCTCGACGATGTTTCCGATCTACTCGCTGCCAGCGCTCGAAACAAAGGCGTGGAGTATAGTTCTGCCATCGCACCCGATTTGCCCGTCAAGTTTCGCGGCGACAGCGGGCGGTTGCGTCAGGTCCTGGTCAACTTGGTCGGCAACGCGGTCAAGTTCACCGAGTGCGGCAGAGTCACCCTGCGGGCAAGCCGGCTGAAAGAAACCGATGATGGGTCCACCATCGTCTGCTTCTCCGTGGCTGATACCGGTATCGGGATCGCAGCCGACAAGTTGCCGATGATTTTCCAGAAGTTCACCCAGGAGGACGCTTCGACGACTCGTCGCCATGGTGGCACCGGTTTGGGTTTGGCGATATCCAAGCAATTGGTCGAACTGATGGGTGGTGAGCTCGCGGTAGACAGCACCAAGGGAAAGGGTTCGACATTCTGGTTCACGCTTCCGCTCGCAAGACAGTCTGGAAACGTTGTCGTCGCTCCGGCGCCAGCGCAGTTCTGCAGGACGCCTGCGCCGAAAGCCGAGGGCGATACTGCCCGTGTTGGCTTGCGTCGGGACGCAATTCGAGTCCTCGTGGCCGAAGACGACCCCACCAATCAAGCGGTTGTCTCTCGCATCCTGAGTCGACTCGGCATAGACGCCGACGTCGTGCCCAACGGCACCGCGGCCGTCAAGGCTCTAGAGAACTCGTCCTACGCTCTGGTACTGATGGACGTTCAGATGCCCGAGATGGACGGCTTTGAAACAACGGGCATCATTCGTGACCCTCAATCCCGCGTGCGCGACCACCAGATCCCGATCATCGCGATGACTGCGCACGTCCGGCAGAGCGACCGCGAGAGCTGCCGAAACGCCGGGATGGATGGCTTCGTTGGCAAGCCGTTTTCCACCAAGAGCTTGGGACGTGAGCTGGAAAAATGGCTGCCGCTAGCACGTCCGGTTGGCGCAGAGCCCGCTATCGAAGAGTCCCAAACGGGTACTTCTACCGCGCTCGAACCAACCCAACCGGTCGTGTTCGACCAATTGGCACTCAAGGCCCGTCTGTTGGATGACACTGCTCTGATCCGTGCAGTCGTCGATTGTTTTCTATCCGACATGCCCCGCCAGATCCAGGCACTAGCGGGCTTCGTCGAATCGGGCGACAAGGCTGCTGTCGAGCGATTGGCCCACTCCATTAAGGGTGCGTCTGCCAACGTCAACGGCGAGGCGTTGCGCGCCGTCGCGGGCGAAATGGAAAAGGCGGCAGCTGGCGGCGAGTTCGAATCGTTGACCGTCCAGCTACCAATGCTCAGGCTCGAGTTCGACCGGCTAAGCACGTCGTTGGCTGACTTCCTCGATGAAGACCCGACGCGCTGTGGCGTTCGGGACTAGCATTGCGCAGCGATCGTGTGATCTCTTGCGCCCGGATTTTCCCATCGCGGAGGCCAATGGACCGGTGCACAATAAAGACGAACTCACGGCACAATCGATCGTCGAATACTTCGAGATGGATTGCCAGACTGGTCGAGCGGGGGTCGAGAGTGCCTCGGGCATTCGATCGAATCGAGTCGGCACCGCGCCCGCCAAGACCTTGCAGCGAGCGAAGCGGGAGGGGGGATCCGTTGAGCACGATCACGTGGTCCAGTCAGTCTCGCCGAATGGCCCCGAAGTGCGGACGAAACCACACCGTCACTACCACTAGCACAGCACGCAGCCGCGTCACTGGCGCTTCTAGAATTTTTCACTATTCTGCGCCGCCGAGGAGTGCAAAAATGGGTAGATTCGCTGGTTTGTTGTTGGGATTGTCGATGCTTGCGTTCGTTGGTGCCTCGGGGTGCGGGGGTGACGACAGTAGTCCTGCCCCGAAGACGGACGTGAACAGTTGTTTCTATAAATGCGGCGGCTCTAGCACGTGTATGGGGGCCACCGCGCAGACCGACGTAGACTGTCGGGCGCAAGCCGAAACCGACTGTGGGGCATCGGCCATCGAGCAATACGTGTTCATGAAGGGATGCGAATGCTCGAGCACAAATGGAACGGCTTGTACTGAGCCTAGCTGGTACTAGCAGGAGCCCATGAGACGACGTCGGCGTGCCGGTGCCGAGACACGAGTGTCGACACGCTGACGTCTGTCTCTCTGCGACCTCGTCCAGTCATGGGGGTGTCCTTACCGAAAACCCCTGCGAGCGCGATCGATCGCCGAAGTCAACGCGCGATCGACGGTGATCGACGACAACCTTGGCCGCGTGTTCATCGGGAACATGTATCGAAACGACGACTCGACACAGACGAGCTCGATCATCGTCCGCGGTGGATGCGCGCCCTGAGCCGTCACTGTTGCGGATCCGGTCATTGGCGTCGCATGGTGCTGCCGACAACGGTCCGCTCCAACCCAACCCGCGTGGGCTATCACGGCGACTTCTATCCGCACTAGATTCGTCCTCCGACGGCGCAATCCCAGGTCTTTTGATGGTCATTCCGGCGCGCTGACGCCCAACCGGGGCTGACGCCACTTGTCCCGCGATTTGGCGCCGGTTGCAGTCAGGCACTCACGAGTCCAGAATACCCACTTCGAAGGCGTGTCCCGAATTTCGGCAAGCAAGGAGTCACTCATGGTATCGACCCGTTCTGTCTGTTCGATGGTAGCCGTGCTCACGGTTTTCGGAACCGCTTGCTCATCGAACAGCTCGCCCGCTCCGGGAAACGGCGCGACCGATGGCTCAGGTGGAGCGTCCAGCCAAGGGGGAACGAGTGCAGGTGGGGCACCATCGGCAACGGGTGGTGCGAATGGACCCGGCGGCGCCTCTAACCAAGGCGGAACGATTGGAACTGGCGGAGCCACGCAGCCCGGAACCGGTGGAGCGAATGCAACTGGCGGCCGTGCCAATCCCGGAAATGGTGGTGCAGCCACGGGTGGTCGATTGGGCTCTGGAGGTGCTGGGGTTGGGGGCGCGGCGATCGGCACCGGAGGCTCGCTACCCGCACCCACGGGGGGCAAGGGAGCATTGGGTGGCGCGAGCGGCGCTGGAACGGGTGGCGCGACCAGCCCTGGATCGGGCGGCAGCGCGGCATCGGGTGGTCCGAGCATCTCTGGAGGCACTAGTGGCTCTGGCGGAGACACTGGCGCGGCGAAAAGCGCAGGGTGCGGCAAGGCGCGGACGCTTCAAAACGGGACGATTACCATCACCAGTGGTGGCGCCTCGCGAAAGTACATTCTGTTCGTGCCCAGCAGCTACGACAACAGCCACCCCTATCGGCTCGTCTTTGCCTTCGCCGAGTCCGGGGCATCGGCGCAATCTGTTGCGACCAAGAATTACTTCACGATGGCAACCTTGGACAGCAGCAGCACCACCATCTTCGTCGCGCCTGACGCTGCAAATGGGGCTGGGTCCTGGAGCAAGACAGACGTGGATCTCACCGACACGATCCTCGCCCAACTCGAAGGCGATCTCTGCATCGACAAGACCCGGATCTTCGCGACGGGATTCAGCTTTGGCGGGGCCATGGCCATCGCCCTCGCGTGCACGCGCGCGGACGTGTTCCGCGGGGTTGCCTTCTTCTCGGGGGCCGACCTCACCGGTTCATGTCCCGCGACGCTGACGAAGCCCATCGCGTACTATGCGTCGCAGGCAAGCCAGGACAGCAGCGGTACGCCCTTGCCGACTAGTGGGAAAGTGAAACAGGCAGAGTTCGCCGCAGTCAACGGCTGCACAGCTGAGCCCAATGCCCTAAACTTTCCCGCCGCTGGCCAGCCGCACACCTGCACGATTTACAAGAATTGCTCCGCCGGTCACCCCACGGAATACTGCGTCTTCGACGGCGCACATGGATGGGAGCCGAAGGATCCTGGTCAAACCACCAGCTGGGATGCACCGGAAGCCTGGAAGTTCATCACCCAGTTCTGAACCTAGATCGACGACGCATTGTCGCATTTGGATGGCGCAGACGAAGTCTGCCCATCCAACGATTCGATGGCGGTCGTGAGACCCGCTGGGGTGGATCTCACATCGCCGGTTGGGTTCCAGCTGTCAAAGGAATCGCGCGAAGCTGTTTGGCTCTGAACACCCTTAGGAAAACCGGAAACCCGGCCGTTTGGTGTGACACAATGACTGAGCTACAATCGCGACATTCGCGACTAGCGCGTTGGCTGCACAGCACCGTCGCACGTGGTCCGTGGAGCGCATTGGGACTACTGTCAGCTGGACTAATTGTCACCGCGCTCGCATTCCGTTACACCAGAACCAAGGAGAAAGATATCGAGCGACGTGAGTTCGACTTCACCTGCAACGAGATCCGACTGAATATCGTGGCACGCCTCGCGGCCAACGCTCAGCTCTTGCACGCCGGTGCGGCACTCTTCGACGCCTCGCAGCAGGTTGATCGTGATGAATGGCGGGCATTCACCCACAGCCTCCGGCCGGAACAGCAACTGCCCGGCACTCAAGGCATCGGCTTTGCGTTGCAAATTCCGCACGAGCAGCTGGGCGAACACATCCAACGAATGCGTAGCCAAGGCTTTCCCGGTTACCAGGTGAAGCCAACGGGCGAACGTGAGACCTACTCCTCCATCATCTACCTTGAGCCCTTCTCTGACCGGAACCTGCGCGCTTTTGGCTACGACATGCTCTCCGAGCCGGTGCGCCGCGCGGCAATGGAGCGGGCGCGGGACGAGAATGGCGCCGCGCTCTCGGGCAAAGTACTGCTCGTCCAAGAAACCGGTCAGGACGTTCAGGCTGGCACGCTGATGTATGTACCAGTCTACCGTCACGGGTTGCCAATTGACACCGTCGAACAGCGGCGCGCCGCAATTGAGGGTTGGGTCTATAGCCCATACCGGATGAAGGACCTCATGCGCGGCAGCCTTGGGCGTTGGGACATGAGGCAGAGGGACGGGCACCTATACCTGCAGATCTATGATGGGGCTGTGGCGACCGCGAATGCCCTACTCTACGATAGTCATTCGGACGCGGACAGGCCGCTCGCTGCGGCGACAATGAATATCCGACTGATCCCGATAACGATTGCCGGGCAGCGCTGGACCCTGCGTTTCGCTGAGCCGATTGGACTGACAACTGCAGCAGGCGCGTGGCTCGTTCCCTGCGTCGGGGCACTCATCAGCCTGCTCTTGTTTGGGCTGGTTCGCTCCATACTCGGAACGCGCGAAAAGGCGTGGCGAATGGCCGAGCAGTTGACGATTGACCTACGCGAGAGCGAAGCTCGCTTTCGCAGCTACGTGGAGAGTGCCCCCCTCGGTGTTTTCGTGTGCGACGAGACCGGTAGGTACCGGCAAGTCAATCCGGCAGCAGCATCCATCACGGGTTACTCGACAGAGGAATTGCTAGCGTTGAGCATCCCCGACATGTTGCCTACGGAATCGCACGCAGTCGCCGCCCATTGCTTTGAAGAGGTGACAACATGCGGCCGAACTACTGCCGAATTTGCCTTCAGGCACAAGACTGGACGCATCGGCGCTTGGTCCTTGGAGGGGGTGCGTCTTTCCCCGACGCGATTCATGGGCATAGTTGCCGACATTACCGCTCGGAAGCAAGCGGAGCAGGCGCTGCTCGATACCAACGAGCAGCTCGAGCAGGCCACCGCCCGCGCCAACGACATGGCAACTCAGGCTGAGTTGGCCAACGCTGCCAAGAGCGAATTTCTTGCCAACATGAGTCACGAAATCCGTACGCCGATGAACGGGGTCATCGGCATGACCGGACTGCTGCTGGACACAAACCTGGACAGTGATCAGCGTCGATATGCCGAGGCCGTTTGCAGTAGCGGCGAATCGCTGCTTACGTTGATCAATGACATTCTTGACTTTTCGAAGATCGAAGCAGGCAAACTCAGTCTCGAACTCCTCGACTTTGATCTGCGCTCGGTTATCGAGGAGTTCGGTGCAGTGATGGCGCTGCGTGCCGAAGAAAAGGGACTCGAGTTCGTTTGCTCCGTGGCCCCCGAGGTTCCTTCGTTGCTGCGTGGCGACCCAAGACGCTTGCGGCAGGTGCTGGTCAATCTGGCTGGCAACGCGACCAAGTTTACGAGCAGCGGCGAGGTAACAGTGCGGGCGAGTCTCGAACGCGCGAATGAGCAAGAAGTCGTTCTGCGCTTCTCGGTACGCGACACCGGAATCGGCATTCCGACGGACAAGCTCACGCTGTTGTTCAACAAGTTCATTCAGGTGGACGCTTCCACTACCCGCAAGTACGGAGGTACCGGTCTCGGCCTGGCCATCTCCAAGCAGCTGGCCGAGATGATGGGGGGCGAGATCGGCGTGCAAAGCGATCCAGGGCGTGGTTCCGAGTTCTGGTTCACGGCACGGTTCGACAAGCAGCCGCAGGCACGAGCCAATTGCGTAGTGGCTGCTCTCAGTAAAGCGCGCGGCACCGAAAACCGCCAGCCGCCGGTGAGCAGCGAGCCTTTGCGCAGGTCGTTTCGGACCGGTGTGCGCATTCTTCTCGCCGAGGACAACATCACCAACCAGCAGGTCGCCATTGGGATCTTGCACAAGCTGGGGCTGAGTGCCGACGCAGTTGCCAATGGCCACGAGGCGGTTGAGGCCATGCAGCGCATTGCCTACGATTTGGTGCTCATGGACGTACAGATGCCAGAGATGGACGGCCTTGAAGCAACGCGAGCCATCCGCTCGAAAGTCGAAGTCTTAGAGAACTCCGTGCCGATCATCGCCATGACGGCCCACGCGATCCAGGGAGATCGGGAGAAGTGCCTGCAGGCCGGTATGGACGACTACCTTGCCAAACCAGTGACACCCTCGGCCTTGTCACAGGTACTCCACAAGTGGCTTACCAGGCTGGACACTGCCGCCGTCCGCTCCCGACCGCCTAGTGCCCCGGACGCCGCAGCTTTCGACGAAAATATGTTGGTTGGTAGGCTGATGGGAGATCGCAACCTAGCAAGAGTCATCGCTCGATGCTTCCTCGAGGATATTCCCAAGCAACTTGCGGCACTGAAGGGATTCTTGGGTGCGAGCAATGCGCAAGGCAGTGAGCAGAAGGCACATAGCATCAAAGGTGCTGCCGCCGTCGTCGGCGCCGATGCAATGATGGAGCTCGCCTACGGTCTCGAACGGGCGGGCAAGGCAAACGATATGGAAACGGTGAGCCGCGGCCTCGCGGACCTAGAGAACGAGTTTGAGCGGCTGAAGCTGGCGATGGCAGAGTCGCCCCTCTTCGACACCGCAAAGGATGACCAGGCATCAGGACACGGATCGTAGAAGACGACTACGCCAGCAGCTTTCTGCCGCAGTCTCATGTTTCATCTTGCGGTCCATCCAGCACCTCGCGCACGCTGGCAGCCAAATCCTCCTTCGAGAAGGGCTTCTGGATGAAATTGAGCCCCTCGTCCAAAACGCCATGGTGCGCAATCACGTCAGCGGTGTACCCCGACATGAACAGGCACTTGAGCCCAGGCAAGAGCGACTGCAGCTGCTTGGCTAGATCCTTGCCATTCATCTCCGGCATCACCACGTCTGTCACCAACAGGTGGATCTCGCTTGGGTGTTCGCTGGCCAAGCAAATCGCTTCGCCAGGGGCCCTCGCCGCAAGCACGCTGTAGCCCAGGCGTTCGAGGATCCGCTTGGTCATGTTTAGGATCGAGCGCTCGTCTTCCACCACTAGGATGGTCTCATTGCCGCGTGCAGCTGATGTTGCCGCGCTATCCAAAGCCACCCTACCGTCGCCCACGTGCCGAGGCAGGTAGATCTTGAACGTCGTTCCATGCTCCGGCTCGCTGTACACGTTGATGAAGCCGCCGTTCTGCTTGACGATGCCGTAGACGGTTGCAAGGCCAAGGCCAGTACCTTTGCCCAATTCCTTGGTGGTGAAGAACGGCTCGAAAAGCCGCGTCAGCGTCACCTTGTCCATGCCACTGCCATTGTCGCTCACTGCCAGCTGCACGTAATCCCCAACAACGTACCCGGCATGATTGGCGCAGTAGTCCTGGTCGAATCGGCTGTTTTCCGTTTCAATCGTGATCTTGCCGACGTCGGCGATGGCATCTCGAGCGTTGACGCATAGGTTGGCCAAGATTTGGTCGATCTGGGACGGATCCAGCTTGACTGACCACAAGTCCGCGTCAGGCTGAAAACTGAGGTCGATGTCCTCGCCGATCAACCGGCGCAGCATCTTGAGCATCCCCCCCACGGTCTGATTCAGATCGAGTACTTTGGGTGCGACTGTTTGCTTGCGTGCAAAAGCAAGAAGTTGGCGCGTGAGATCAGCGGAGCGACGGGCAGCCGTCTGGATTTCCTGGAGATCGGCGTAGAGCGCTTGGGTCGAATCCACGTCCTCAATCGCCATTTCGACGTGGCCGAGGATCGCACTCAACATATTGTTGAAGTCATGCGCCACTCCGCCGGCAAGGCGACCCACGGCCTCCATCTTCTGCGACTGGTGGAGCTGCCCCTCGAGGATGGTCTTTTCCTGTTCGGCCCGCTTGCGCTCGGTGATGTCCGAGATAATGCCGTGCCAAAGGGTACCACCATCCTCTGTCCGCTCTGGATGCGCCTGGGACCAGCGCCAGCGCAGCCCCTGTCGCGGAAGGATGACCCTGTACTCACAATAGAATGTCTGCAAAGTGCGGGCGGATTCCATGATGGTGTCCCCCACACGGCCGTAGTCCTCCGGATGCAGCCGCCCGAAAACCGGGGTAGCGTCTTGCCGCACCTCTTCGGGGGTCACCTCGTAGATGTCATTCATCCCGGGACTCGCATAGGGAAACGCGGAACGTCCATCCGGATACAGCCGGTATTGGTAAATGACGCTGGGGACCAACCGGGCAAGGTTGGTGAGCAGGTCGTGACTCTTTGTCAGCTCGTTTTCGCCGCGCTCGAGCTCAGTAATATCTTCAATCGCTGCCGTCATTCCCGCCACATGACCTTGTTCATCGAACGCGGGCGCAGCATTGATCGACAGGACAACCCGTCGCCCATCGGGCCAATGAATAGCGTGCTTCACGCCGAAAACTTGTCTTCCAGTTGCCATCACCACCGAGAAGGGGAGTCTGTCTTCTGGAAATGGAGTTCCGTCGAGAGCCGATATTCGCCAGACCGGCGCATCGTAGGTCATTCCAAACGGGTCGTCCTTTCGCAGGCCCAGGATGGAAACGGCTCGCTGATTCGCAGAGGTAACCAGCCCTGCGGCGTCCAAAGTGACCACGCCAACAGGAACGGTATCTAAGACGCTGGCGATAAACTTACGTTCGCTCTGCACAGCATTCTCGAGCATCTTGCGCTCGGTGATGTCCCGGGCAACCGAACAGAATACGGTCTTATTTCGTAGCGTGGCAAGGTTGGTGCTTATCTCAACCGGAATTGTCCGGCCATCTTTGGTGACATGCTCTGCTTCAACGATTGCGCGTTCTTGCTCAAGGATCTTCCGCATTTTGGCACCAATTGAAGGCTTGGAGCCTTCGCAATTGATGTCAGCGGGTGTTTTGGACAGCAGTTCTTCGCGCGAATAGCCCAATCTTCTACAGGCAACATCGTTGACCAGTACGAACCTACCAAGCACGCCATGGTCATCTAGTTCAGAGACAAGAAGAGCATCATTGATGCTATCAAACAGCATTCGATAGGATTCTTCGCTCTCGCGTTTCGCTTCCGTCGTCCGCCTCTGCTCAGTGATGTCCGTTGTCACCGTGACGCAGCTGGCATTCGGTACGGATAGTGGTGCAGCGCTTACCTCGGTCCATACGGTGCTGCCGTCTTCCTTGATGACGCCAATTGGAACGGCCCGAATCGTTTGCTGCTCCCGCTGTGCCCGAACACTTGGAAATTCTTCTGGAGGCATCGGAGCGCCGTCCGAACGCAAGTACCTGCGCTGCCGGTACGCACCCTCCCGCAAGCCGTCGCTGGTGAGGCCTAGGATTGCCGCGAGCGCAGGATTGAAGGTCTTGATCGCGTGGTGTTCGTCCAGGATCGAAACGCCAATGGGCAATACGTCAAACAGGCTGCGCCATTCCTCTTCGCTGGCTCGCAGGGCGTCTTCGGTTCGTTTACGTTCCGTGATGTCTTGGGCGTAGCCAGAGAGGGTAACAACATTGCCGGCATCATCCAAGATGGCCTCTCCGGCCTCGGCCCAGATGACATGCACGGACTGGTCGGGCCAAATCACTCGATATTCAAGTGGTACCGGTCTGCCATCCCGACTGACCGCGAAATTGCTCTCGTCAACCTTCTGCCGATCGTCGGGGTGAATTGCCCTAGCAATGACATCGCTCAGATAGCCGGTGAAACCGGCTCTGTCGATGCCGAAGACGCGGTACATCTCGTCCGACCACTCAAGGCGGTTTGTCTTCGGATGCCAGACCCAGCTGCCCATGTGGGCGGCTGCTTGCGCGCGGCGGAGCCGCAATTCAGAGAGTCGCCATGCATCTTGCGCTAGTTTCTGCTCGGTAATGTCGTCAAGAAACAACAAGCTCCGATAGGGCGCAGTCTCTCCCGGGCGAAATAGCGGTTTGGCCGTAACGTTGAGCCATGTGTACGTTGAGCCTTGTGGGTTTACGACACCGACGACTACATCCCGTACGTCGCGCGCGGTCCGGAGTGCCACCATGCCGGGCTGCTCGTCCCATGGGAAATCAGAGCCGCCTTCGTGAACGAATCGCCAGCTGGGATCCAAAGTCGGGTGGTCCTGCAATTGGGGCGAGCTCAGGCCCAGCAAGTGTTGGGCAGCCGGGTTGGCGAAGATCACTCCATTCGCGTCGTGACAAACTACGCCTTGTGGCGTCATCTCGAACAGCAAGGTGGCTAGGGCTTCGCGCTCGGGCAATGACTCTGCCGTAGGAACGAACCCGAGCGAATCCTCGCCCAGTGCAGTGCTGCCTTTCCCGTTGTCGTTCCGCGACATGCCGTCCCCTTCTGTTTGGCCGGACCTCATCGGCACAAGACACCAACCTCGATCGGAAGTTACCACCATAATGGGGGGATTGAACCGACTATTGCGGCAATTCAACGCTGCTCGTTACCGCGCCGACCAAGACAAAAGTTGGCGAATCAGCAGAAGAAGCAACTGGTTAGCCACCATTGCGCACCCCAAGTCAGGCCGTTGACAGGGACACGCCAAAGGACAAGAAGCGTTTGCTAAGGTTGTTGCTGAAAGACGCAACTGTTAGGCGCGACGCAGGTCGCCGCGAAGTAATGACTCAGCAGAACATTTGACAGCAGCAGAACCGCAGTTGCCGAACCTTCCTATTCGGCGCAGCGCTCCAGCTTCCCCGGCTAACTTTCGTCCATCGACTTGGGCGCAGGATCTGTCGAAGCCGAGTGGCCAACAACATGGAGGTTCGTCCATGGCATTCAATCACGCGAGGAGAATGCGAGCTGGTCGTGGCGTGCGGGCTGTCGCGCGACCGGTTTTTGTCGCGCAAACGCTGGCTGACATTGCCACACAAACCAATCGACGCGTCAAAACTTTGACAGCCACCCCGGGACGCAAGCCTAGCAATTCATTGGGGGCGGAGGCCTATGGACGAAGCGTGGGTTCTTGACGTAGGCTGAAAGCCGGTCGCTGTGGGGCAACAATTTCCGTCTGGAAGTCCATCATGCTAAACCAGCCGAAACGAAATGCGCCGTCGAATGAAGCGGCAACTACGCAGAGCAGCTCGATGGTGCGTCGCGATTCGGCGTGGCAGGAAGCGGTCGGCGGTTGCGATTCGGATGCACGAGGCTACCTCGAAGCCGTCGAACCCTTGGCGTGGATTGCCGGCAGTCTCGCGCATGATTTGAACAACCTGCTAACGACGGTCATGGGCAACCTCTCAATGGCCATGCTGGAAGTGCCTAGCGACAATCCCGCTCAGGAGATGCTCAAGGAAGCTGCCCACGCCGTCACCCAAGCGAGCAGCGTGACGCGGCACCTGCAGGAATTTGGCCGCCGACAGCCAACCAATCGCATATCGACCAGCCTGAGCGAGCTTGTCGATAACCTTTTGCCAACGCTCGAGCAGCTCGCTGGTCCAAACATCTACATTCGGACCTTGCACGAAACCGATGCCGGGATCATCTGTGTGGATCCCCATCACTTCGAGATGATTCTGTCCAACTTGGTGCGCAACGCCCAGCAAGCCATGCGCGACGGCGGTACTCTAGTCATCGAAACCAGCAATGTCAGCATCGCGCAGAAGCGCTTGTCGCACGGCCTCATTCTGACGCCAGGCGATTACGTCGCGATGCGGCTGATCGATCACGGTTGCGGAATGGATCCGCAGGCAATAGGGCGGCTCTTTTTGCCATTTTTCACCACCAAGCCGCAGGGACGAGGCTCTGGCCTCGGGCTCGCCGCGATCCGCGCCGCCTTGCGTCAGGCAGGCGGGGGGATTGAGGTTACGAGTGCGGTCGATGCTGGTACGACGGTAACGGTCTATTTCCCCCAGCTGCGCCACAGTGAAGTCATCGAAGTGCCGAAGGTGCGGCAGCTCCCACCGGCATTGCCGAACGACTCCACCCAAACGATCCTCCTGGTCGAGGACGAACCGGCGTTGCGCTCGCTTGGTCAGAAGATTCTGGCACGATTGGGGTACCGGGTGCTTGCTGCAGCCAACGGCTGCGAAGCGATGGAAGTAGCAGCAAATTACCCGTTCCACATCGATCTGCTCTTCACGGACGTCATCATGCCTGGAATGAATGGGCGCGAGCTGTCCGAGCGGCTGAGTCTCGAGCGGCCGGACATGAAGGTGCTGTTCACGTCAGGCTACACCGAACGAGTGTTTGCTTGCGCCTCGGTCGGAGAGCAAAATGATGCGTCACTGGCGGGTAGGCACTTGGATTGTTTGAGTAAACCGTACAAGCCGGAAGTGCTAGCGGCGCGCATTCAGAGGATATTGGAAGCGAGCCAGCCCGCCGATCCGGCAATCACGACCCCCAAATGAATCCTGGACTTTCGCATTGGGTTGAGTCCCGCCACGGGGAAATTGATCGCCTCGTCCCCTCTCCGAGCCACTATGGTCTGGTGCTGTCGGTCCGACCCAGCTAAGGGAGGTGCAAGGAAGCTCGAGTGACGTCGAGCAGGGCTGAAGGATGCCGGATATCTCCATCGAGCGCTTGTTGACATTTGCACGTAAGCTGCAGAACGCTGCTACGTTCGCGGATTTGTTGCAGACAGCGCACGACGAAGTCGTGGAAGCCATCGGCTATCGCAATGCTTGGTTCTACGTCGCCGATCACGAAAAGCCGAACGAACTGCGGCTGATCGAGATCACCAGCCAGCACCGTCAGCTGGTCTGGGACGTGGCGCATGTTCTGGAGGTCGATTCCGATCCGATGATTCAGGAGCTGATGAACGGTGATGCGCCGATCGTGATCCCCGACGCGCGCATCGATCCGCGGACGAACAAGGAGATCGTCGAACGTTTGCAGGTGCGTACGCTGGTAAATATCCCCCTGCGTCTGGTAGATAAGCCGTTTGGCGCGTTTGGTGTTGGCACCTACGGCGACGAAGAAGGTGTGCGTCCGCCCACGCCCGAGCAGGTTCGATTCCTGCTCGGCATGGCAAACCAAATCGTCGTCGCGGCAAGTCGGATTCGATTCCTCGAGTTACGAGCCAAGGCCGAGCGCGATCGCCAAGAATTCGAGCGCCGCTTGACGCAAGCCCAAAAGCTCGAGAGTTTGGGCATGCTCGCTGGCGGTATTGCCCACGACTTCAACAACCTTTTGACAGTCATTACGGTGGGCACCGTGCTCGCGATCGAGCAGGCGGAAGCCCCTGCCCAGCGCAGCGAACTGCAGGGCGTTCTCGATGCCGCCAGGCGTGGTGCGGATCTCACTCGCCAACTGCTGGCGATGAGTCGCTCTCAAGATCTGGAACTGAAACCGATCGATATCAACGAGCAAATCCGCAGTCTGCTGCGGATGGCGCGACGCTTGCTCCCGGAAACGATTGAAATCGATCTGATCGAGGGTAATGGCTTACCTCTCGTCGAAGGCGACATTTCGCAGATGGATCAGGTGTTTTTGAACCTGCTGATCAATGCGCGCGACGCAATGTCTAGCGGCGGCCACCTAACCATAGAATCCCAGCAAGTCTTGGTGAACGGGCGCTACGCTGCCACTCACCCTTGGGCAAAGCCCGGCCGCTACGTTCTGGTCACCATCACCGACACCGGGGTTGGAATGTCACGTGAGGTGCAAGAACGCGTGTTCGAACCCTTCTTCACTACCAAGGGTCCCCGCGTCGGCACTGGGCTCGGCCTAGCTGTGGTCTACGGTATCGTGCGCCAGCACCGCGGCATGGTGCATTGCTACAGCGAAGTCGGTGTTGGAACTTCCTTCAAGGTCTATCTACCGGCAATGGAGCAGCTCGCGGTCGACGTTGGAACGAAGCTTCAACGCCAACCGACCGGTGGCCTCGAGCGTATTCTTCTGGCCGAAGACGATGAACACGTCCGGGCGATCGCCGTTCGAATCCTCGAACGCGCTGGGTATGCGGTGCGTGCGGTCGAAGATGGCGAGGCCGCATGCCGAACCGCCGCAAAGGAATCCTTCGATCTTGTCATCCTCGACGTGGTAATGCCGGGGCTATCCTGTCGCGATATTTTGGCGCGATTGTCGGCGTTGCATCCCACTTTGCCCGTCATCTTGTCGAGCGGCTACGCCGCCGGTGCCAACACCTCGGTTTTGACGCAGCAGACCGGGTTCGACATGTTAACCAAGCCCTACGATCCGGATCGGATGTTGCACGCCGTCCGCTCGGCGCTCGACAGCCTCAAATGCGCCACGTAGCCGTGAGGAACATCATGCCGCCGCCATCGCTAGCGAAGCTTTGCCCGGTAGCCCGCTAGGAACCCGAGTGGCTCGCGGCGCCGCTGGTCGGTATATACCGCCATGTAGCCGGGAATGAGCATGAGGAGCATGAAGGTATCGAACTCGCCTTCATTCATCCCGAAATCAATCGCGAGTGCAGACCATGCGCCAGCCACATTCAAGTCGATCCCCTTTCTTTCGGCCAGTCTGCGGCCAAGCCAATAGGCGCGTTTCAGCGCGGGGCCCGCCATCATCCCCTCCTCTGCCAGGATTCGATAGGTGACGAGCAGCCGCTCGTCTGGTGCTTTGACCGGGCGACCATAGCCAAAGAACCTTCGCTTCCGCTCGAGCTCGGCACCGAGCCACGCGGAACGAGCCTCAGTAGCTGCCGGGATTTCCAACTGCAATCGGTACGCGTTACGCAATGCCCCAAAGCCATAGTCTTCGCTATTGCTAGCGGCAATTGCGGCACTCAAGCATAGTCCCGGGTCAACCCGCGCCGCCCCAAGATACCCGGCGATCCGATTGCACCAAAGCCTTGCATCAGGATACCCAGTGCTGATCCAGAGGCGCTCCCATATGCGTGCTTCTTTGGTCGTGAACCATCGACCTGTCGCACAATAGTGATAGTAGTGGACGAAGCTCAGATCCAAGCATTCGTCGTGAAGGTCTTTTCCCCAAACGATGACGCGTTCACCAAGGACGGCGATCCCACTCGCCACCGCCATTCTCGGCACCTCTTCGAGCTTGGACCGCCGGTTCTTGCGTCCGGTTCGCCGCGTCTGCGTGGCTCGCTGCGGGCCCGTCGAACCGTCGCTTCGCGCCTCCAAATGGCCAGCTGACAATTTGCGATTGAACGCCAAGTTGGTCACGCCTCCTCCTCGTCGAACAGCCCGATTCGCCGTGGGTAATCATCCACCGGTCGATCGTTTGGCGCCGGCCAGGAACCTTCGTAGCAGTACGCCTCGGAAAGAAACGGATATCGCGCGGCTCCAATCCCCTGTACCCGCTGCGCCTCGATGACGGCACGTTCGACCTGCCATACCAACATGAACCGTTCGGCACGGTTTCGCGAGAGCCCAAGTTCCAGAAAGACCAGGGCCATCAACCCGACCGCGTTGAGTGGCCCACACTGCTCGGTCAACTCGGCGTGATGGTTCGAATAAAATTCGCTCAATCGCCCGCGGCCGAACCGCAACTGTTCGACAGCCACGAGTCTGCACGCCCGGCGCACCCGCGCTGCCCCCTTTGGACGAATGTAGCCAAATCCCGGGGCAAAGAGCCTGGTACTCGTGGACGCTTGCTCGACGAATCGAAAGGCGTCGATCCAGCTGGCGACGCGCAGCGAGCTCCTCTCTAGGCGCCCCATGCATTCGCGTAGTGCCGCCAAGCCGACCAGCGGACTGCCGCTGTACGCAGCAATGCCGATGGCTGCAGCCGCAACCGGCGCGCCCGCCACACAAGCGTTGCGTGCCACCTCTACACCTTGATCGAATAGGATTTCCCCGCGGAGCTCGCGCCGTAGGCACCCAAGGACCCGCTTCATGGCTAATCCAGGCCCTTCTTCAGCGCAGCGATGCGCTCACCAATAGGTGGCACGGCATCAGGATCGATCTTCACGTCCACCAAGCGAGGCCCTCCGTCGGCGTCTCGCAGCCAGGCAAGCGGGACCTCGTCCAATTCACTGCGCGAGTGAACGGTCATGGCCACCATGCCGCAGGCTTGTGCGATCTGCGCGAACGAAACCGGCGTGATGCGCGTTGCCACCATTTCTGCGCCACTCAGACGTTGGCCATGGCTGACCATGCCCAAATTCGCATCGTTTAGCACAACAAAGGTGACCGGAAGCTGCTGTTCCACGGCAACCGTCAGCTCGAGGCTGGACATCAACATGGCACCGTCGCCGGTCACGCAAATGACCCGCTGCCGCTTGGCCACGGCTGCGCCGATGGCCGCACCGATCGCCCAGCACATGCTGCAGGCGCCCATCGAGACACGGTAAGTGTCAGGATTGGGGCGCGTCAAACCGCGTGTCGACCACGCCATACTGCTACCCGTGTCTACATGTACCACCACGTTGCTTCCCGCGCTGTTGCTCAACCAGCTCATGAAATCGAGGGGATGGACCAGGCCGTCGATGGCACTTAGGACCAGCGATGGCGGAGGCACGCTGAGCGAATTGCACGATTCGAGCCGCCGTGGCAAGACTTCATCCGCGATTCGCTCGACCACGGTGCGTGTGTCGGATATCACGCTCCGGACGCCGGGTAAGCGATACACGAACTCCGCATGGCGATCGACAGCAAATACCCGCGATGGGTCGAAGACCGTCCATGCGTTGGTCGAAAATTCGTCAAAGGTGGCGCCAAATGTCACCACCAAGTCAGCGCTCTGAACTGCGTCAAGGGCTTTGCTATGGCCAGCAAACCCGACCACCCCAAAGTAGCTTCGGTGCAGATGCATCAGCCAACGCTTGCCAGCGGGGCTACTGACCACCGCGGCACCAATCTTCGCGGCTAGGTCACATAGACGAGCAGCATCAGTGCCCGCGTCGTCGCCGACGTAGAACACCGGGAACCGTGCTTGGGCCAAGGTCGCCATCAGTTCGACGACGGCGACTTCATCGATCAGGACGCCGCGCCGAATCGAATGGACGAAATCGTTTCTCAGGATTGACTCCACCGGACCTGCCAAAAGATCAGTGGCAATACTCAAGTGGACCGGCCCCGCAGGCGCCGACTCGGCAAAATGAAGGGCTTGACCAAGTAAATAGGGCAGTTGCTTCGGATGGGTCACCGCGGCAGAAAATCGCGTGCAGGTATCGAGTAGGCTGAGCGATCCGAAGGGGTCCTTGGTGCAATCTTGAAACGCGCCGCGCCCCTGTCGTGCAAGCGGCACGCGAGGTGTCAGCAATAACATCGGGATCCGATCGGCGAATGCCGAGAGCGTTGCTGTGGCCAGATTGGAAACCCCCGGTCCAGTAGTCGTGATGCACGCCGCCATGCGCCCATTGGCGCGAAAGTACCCGTCCGCAGCAAAGGCAGCTCCAGCCTCGCTGCGCGTCGGAATGATCTCGATCCGGCCCTTGCGCTGCCGACGTGCAAGCGCGTTCAGCAGCGGTTCGATAGCGCCCCCTGGAACGCCAAAATAGGTCGTAATCCCAAGTCGTTCCAATTGAATCACCAGCCAGTCGGCGAGTGAATCGGTCTCCATCGCAAACTGTGTTTGCGACTCCTGTAGCTGCAGAACTACTCCCGCTGTCATGTTTTCCACCACCGCAGAAATGGTTGATCTATTTTCGGTCGATCGCCGTCATCGCGTGCCGCTGCCACAACCGCCATTGCGGCACCCGATTGCGGGAGCTTTTCCAGCCATTCCCGTCTCGAGTCCGCTTGCATCGGCATGCCATCGACGATTCGCGAGACTGCTGCACACTTCAACGGCAGTCGTCCTTCAGACTTAACTCGATTGTCGCTGTCCCCGCGAATCTACAATTTCGCGTGACGCCCACGGCCATCAAGAGTGAAGTCCCGATGCGCGGTGTCAACAACTTGACCGGTCGCGCGCGCGAACGTGCAATTGCACGCCCCGCGCGACGCAACGAAGCTTGACGGAACGCCCCTCTGTGTCAACACTCCGCCGTTGTCAACGCTCCGGCATGTCAACGCTCCGGCATGTCAACGCTCCGGCATGTCAACGCTCCGGCATGTCAACGCTCCGGCATGTCAACGCTCCGGCATGTCAACGCTCCGGCATGTCAACACTCCGCCGTGTCAACACTCCGCCG
>Ga0302321_100001129_pt1 | contig 22805 bp, 17 predicted proteins | sample Fen_T0_1_FD_202505 | JGI IMG/M metagenome (GOLD analysis project Ga0302321, IMG submission 202505) | Peat permafrost microbial communities from Stordalen Mire near Abisko, Sweden - Fen_T0_1 | ecosystem: Environmental > Terrestrial > Soil > Wetlands > Permafrost | place: Sweden: Abisko...
GTACTCGTCGAAGGACCTGGCGACCTGGAAGAACGAGGGCATCATCCTGCCCCAGCAAGCCAGCGGTGAGCTCGGGCCCACCCGCAAGGGCGAGCGTCCGCACATCATCAAGTGCCCCGCGACGGGCCAGTTCGTCCTCTTCGCCCACGCGGCGGACGTGACCTACCAGGCCGACAAAGAGGTGGTCTTCGCGACCTCGAGCACCGTCAACGGACAGTACACCTACGCCGGGGTGCTCAAGAACTCGAGCGGCACGGCCATCGTCCACAGCGACATGAGCGCGGTGGTCGACAACGGCGTCGGCTACGTCCTCACCGAGAGCGGTCACGTCTTTCAGCTCTCCACCGATTGCCATAGCTGGCTCTCGGATCAGGCGTTTGGCGCGCTCAACCCGCCGTCGGGCGGTGGAGAGTCCCCGACCGTCTTCCGGGCCGGCAGCACGCTCTACTGGATCGCCTCGAACAAGACCGGCTGGCGCGCCAACGACAACGTCTACGCCACGGCGTCCTCGATGACCGGACCCTGGACCCAGCAAGGACTCCTCGCCCCCTCAGGAGCGCTGACCTGGCTGTCGCAGTCGACCTGGGTGATCCCCGTCACGGGCTGCAGCGGCACGACCTATGTGTACTGGGGCGATCACTGGTACGACACCGAGAACGACGGCGTCAGGGTCCCAGGGAAGCACAATGACCTGGCCACCTACGTCTTCCAGCCGATCGTGTTCAACGGGACCAAGATCTCGCTGCCGACGTACCAGACGACGTGGAAGCTCAACGTCGGCGCCGGCACCTGGTCGAACTGAGGATGGATCGCGACCTGACGGAAGAAGGGTGAGCGCCGCCGCTGGTCGCTTCGCATGCCCTGCCCACCCCGGACGGGCAGCTATTCCCTGATCCCTCCAGTGCTATGGTCGGCGAACCGTCGCGCGAACCGACACTGGAGGGCAGGCGCCATGCTCGATGAGCGCATCACGATCAAGTTGCTGTTCGCCTTTGCATGCGCCGGGATCTGGCCTGTCCCGGCTCGGCCCCAGGCCTCCACCTATCCGACGGTGGGCAACGTGTTCTTCGTCCCCGAGGAGAACAAGGACTTCGCGGACATCATCGGTTCGCCCGACTGTCCGTTCATCAACGAGGTCCTGGCCGCGGGAGGCGTGGTCCTGGAGCAGTTTTACGGCAACACCCATCCGTCCATCGGCAACTACGAGAAGGTGTTCGGCGGCGTCATCGAGACCAATGACGACGACGACACGCCAGCGTCGTTCGGATCGAGCCCGAGGACGCCGAAGAGCATCCGCTCGATGCTCTGCTGCATGTAGTAGGTCCCGGAGCTGAATCCGGCCCGCACCACCCCCGGCCCGTAGAGGACGACCACCGTCTTGCCGCCGCAGAGGTCCTTTCCGGAAGGCGATACCCCGGGAGGACATGTGTTGTCGTCCGAGCCATCCTCGTCCCACCAGAGGACCAGGAGCCCATTGGCCTTGAACTGCGGGGTATCGATCTCGAGCAGCGGCTGTGGGTACGGCTCGGCCACCGGTCCCGGACTCCTCGCGCTGCTGGCGGTCGCGATCCTGGTGAGGGCCACGAGGCCTTCGCCCCGGCGTCGCTCCTCCACGGCCACGGCCGCGGCCGTCGCGCTCGGCCGCGAGCTGACTCTGCCGGCTTCATTCCGCTGGAGGACGTGCTCGCGACGTTGCGCGGCAGGCCGCCGGCGCTCCACGTGGTGCTGACCGAGGGCGAGCGGGCGCGGCCCGGGATCGACTTCTGATGGCCGAGCCGATCTCGATTCCACGTTTGGTCGTGGCAGGCGCCTCCAGCGGCGCGGGCAAGACCACCGCGACGATCGCCCTGTGCCGGGCGCTGCGCGCGCGCGGGCTGCGCGTGGCGCTCTTCAAGTGCGGCCCCGACTACCTCGATCCCACCTACCACGCCCTCGCCTCCGGGGCTCCGTGCCAGAACCTCGACGGTTGAGGGCTGGGGCGAGGGGAACGTGCTGGCCTCCTATGTCCACGCACACTGGGCGTCCAATCCGCTCGTCGCCGAGGGTTTCGTCGCTGCCTGCGCCCGCTTCGGAGCCAACGACTGAAGGCGTGGCCGCGCGCACCCGGGTCCGGCCAGCATCAGAGCCCCTCCGTCAAATCCCGCCGCAACTCGACGCCAATGACCCGACCCGAACCTGGGTCCCTTGGTACAGGTGGTGCAACTCTCCGACCTCGGACACAACCACGGGACCAGGAGCACGTGCTTCCCGCGGGGGCTGGGTACGCTCGGCCAGGGAGCTTCGGTCGCGTTCGAGACGAAGCTGGAGAGGTGGACTTGATGAGACCGCACCCGTGGTCGTTGGCAACGCTGTGCCTCGCGTTCTGTGTCGCCTCCGCGCTCGGGTGGGCGGAGCCCGTGGCAGCGGGTAACGCCTACGACCAGCTGGTGGACGCTTGCCGCCAGTCCGGAGGCAACTGCAACCCGACCGTCCCGAGCGTGCCGACGCCTACCCGGGAGAGCGTTCCCTCCTCTGGAGGGACGCGATCGCAGCCCGCTCCGCGCACCGCGCCGGCGCCTCGCGCACCCACCGTCCAGGAGCAGGTGGCGACCGGAATCGTGGGCGGGTTGATCCAGGATCTCTTCTCAGGCCTCTTCTCCACGGAACCAGCCGGGCCTTCACCCGAGGAGCTCGCACTCCAGGAGCAGCAACGGATCGCGGCGATCCAGGCCCGGGCGGCGGCGGTGTCGCAGCAGCGCGCGACGCGGGACGCCGCGCAGGCGTCCAACATGGACGCGATGGCGGCCGCCATGTCCAGCGGCTGGGACCGGCCGACGGGCAGCGCGCCAGGCAGCGGCTCGGCGGTCGCGCTCAAGGGCACGACCCCGGCATTGTTCGCTCCTCCAACCAATCCACTCCGTTCGGCGCCCAGCGCCGCAGCCGAACGCCTCGCGCGCATGGCCGCCGAGAATCAGGACGTGGCCGTGCTCACGCAGCGGCTGACCGAGCTCACGGGTCAGCTCGAGGCGGCGCAGAGGGAAGCGGACCTGGTGGGGCGCAGCGCGGCCGCTCGCGTCCAGGAGTACGAGGGCATGGAGCAGTCGGTGGCCCGCGGGGTCGCCGACGCCCAGGACCGCGGGATGAGCATGGCGTTCGACGGGCTCTTCATGGCCAACGGAAAGGCGATCCAGGCGCTCTCCGAGGTTCAGGCCAGCGGGCGAGCGTGGCACCAGATGAAGGATCTGCTCCGCGAGGCGCAGGGCGGGCTCGATCTGGCGCACGATGCCGGGGAGAAGCTGGGGCAGTGGTCGGACGACGCCGCCTTCGCCGCCCGGCAACGGGACTTCAAGGAGGACGTGACCTATCTGGCCAAGCGCCTGGGCGGACCCTACGCCGAGCTGGGCGGGTCGATTCTCTCCTCCGCACGAACCGTGCGGGAGGAGCTCGCCGTCCTCCACCGCCAGGGGGAGCTGAACGGCTTCGAGAAGGGCTATCAGGAACGGCTGAGCCGCGTGCACCGCGAGATGGACGGCCTGATCACCCAGGTGAAGGGTGTCCGCGTTCAGCTCGCACAGCGCACCGGCATCGCCGAGGGCGACCTCGCGCTTCCCCCCCAGCACCGCGGCCTCGGCGCCACGGTGCCTTCACTCGCGGAGTGACCACCATGCGAAGACTGCTCGTCGCCGTCCCCCTCCTGCTCGCCGGCTGCGCAGCGGCACCGGTGAAGCCGCCCGACGATCGGCTCTCTCTCCTCTCACCCGCGGACCGCTCTTCGCTCCTCGTCGGCGAGGACTACGTTCGTCTGGCGATGAGCCAGGGCGATGGGGCCGCGGTCAACCCAATGTTGATCGCCTCACGACAGGTGAACGGAAAGACGGGGTACACCTTCGCGGGCCCGGTGGGGGCCTACCAGGACGGAGCCGTGGATTGGGATACCCTCCCGGCGTTTCAGCAGGCGCGCGCCGGATCCCCGTACCACCAGCCGGTCCAGGTCGCGCTGGCCGGGAAGCCCGTCTGGTTCATCACCGATCGGGTCCCCGAGCTCAAGCCGGGCCAGGAGCCGGTGTTCGCGCAGACGCTGGAGCTGTACTCGGACGATCCGCGCGCGTCGTATCCGGCTCTCCTCCGCCCCGTGGCGCTCTTCAAGCTCGGCTTCGAGCAGCGCGGGTTCCTGGGGGTCGAGAGCGCGCCAGTGACGAGCAGTGACATCCGCGCCCGCGGTCTTCCGGCGACGGCGAGAGGAGCGATGGTTCAGTCGGTGTCGCCGGGCGGTCCCTCCGCCCAGGCGGGGCTCCTGGCGGGGGACGTCGTCGTCGCGGTGAACGGCAGCCCCGTCCTCTCGCCCGAGGATCTCACCCGAGTCGTGTCGAAGCTCGCCGCGGGCACGGCGGTGACGATCTCGCGGCTGCGTGGCAATGAGAAGGGCGAGGTCCACGGCTCACTCGGTCTCCGGGGCAGCTCTTCCACGATCTTCCGTCAGGGCGCCATCTATCGCCTGCAAGATGTCTGGTTCGGGCCTGGCTTCGTCCTGCAGGCCGTGAACGTCGCGCCGTGGCGCCCTGCCATCGAAGAGATCCTCCAGGGGAAGTCCTCGCGGAACACGTGGGGTGACGAGGATGCCCGGACCGAGAGCCTCTTCAACGACACGCTGGTCGAGTGGAAGAACCGCGGGATGCCTGGCTGGCTCCGCGGCGCCACCGCGGAGCAGCTCGCCCAGGTCATCCTCGACACCGAGAAGGGCGTGCTCGCCCTCGACGTCTCCATCCGCATCTTGAAGGACAAGATCGACGCCGTGGCGCGCGACGGGAAGGAAGCGATCCCCGGGTCCGGAGAGGCGGAGCAGCTCCTGGAGCAGCGCAAGATGCTCCTCGGAGTCGTGCTCGGAGCGATGAAGTCGGCCGCTGCGTCCGCGGCTCCGTGAGGGCGACGCGTCGGCGGAGAAGTCGCCCGCCGCGCAGCGCGCGCCCGCTGCCGCCGGTCCTTGAGCTGGGGACCGCGCGGAGCGGGTGCCATCCTCGACGATCCGTCGCTCAGTCGTCCGACGCCGCGGCCGTATGCTTCCCGAGCAAGGCCGGGTAGGGCTTTCCGCCCATCAACCCCCTCCAGAGGACCTTGTTGAACTTGGCTGGCGGGACGCGGTCGGCGTCGGTGAAGTCGAACCCGGCAGTCGCCCTGGCCCAGTACGCGGCGCCGTGCCTCGGCTTCACCTTCGCTCCGCGCGCAAACTCCACGCCCAGGCCTCCCGGGGCGCGCGCGAGCGTGGTGCCCTGCAGCACGGTCGAGGCCTCGGCGACGTAGCTCCACCTTCCCGAGGAGTGGATGTCGAACACGTCCGCCATCGGCCGCTGAAAGGCCGTGTTCAGGTTCAGGTGCTGCGCGCCGAGGAGGTCCTCGATGGTGCGCAGCACGTTGATCTGGCTGTAGCGGGTGCTGACCACCGCGCCCTGCTTCACGTACGGCCCGACGACGTAGGCCGGCGCGCGATGCGAGTCGACGTGATCCGGCCCATCCTGGCAGTCGTCCTCGGTCACGATGATCAGGGTGTCGGCTGCGTAGGGGCTCTCCGACACGGCCTGCACGACGCGGCCGACCGCGAGGTCGTCGTCGGCCTGCTGTGTCTCGGGCGTGTTCACGCCAGCCAGGGCCGACCCGAAGGAGCCCATGTGGTCGTGGCTCAGGCGCAGCAGCGAGAGGCTCGGCAGGTCACCCTGCGCGACGAACCGATCGAACTCGCGCCTCCACTCCTGGTAGCGCCACAGGTCGGGATAGGCCTGGTCGAAGCCACGGAAGTACAGGTCGGTGACGGGCGCGAGCGACGGCTCGAGCGGCGCCACCTGGACCAACCCGGCGCCGTACGGATCACTCACCGGCGCGGCCTTGGTCCCGATGCTGCCGATGTTGTTCACCAGGAAGCCGTAGTTCCGGACCGTCCCGCCCGACTGCATCACGGCGGAGAAGATGTAGCCGTCCTGGATGCCGGCGGGCGCATCGGAGGAGGCGTGGTTGCCGGTGCCGGTCAGGACGTTGGAGGTCCCGCCGGGAAGGCTGGCGGTTGCCGCCGAGTAGGCCTTGGTTCCGGCCGGACCGGCGGCGGCGTCCCGCTCGTCGACCGTCCCGAGATTGACGGGCACGTTGCGATTGGCCCCCTCCGACTCGTAAGAGAGCCCCCGGTCGACGAAGGCGTAGTTGATCTGCTGCGTGACCGCCTCGGTGTTGGTGACGCGGCCTTGCAGGGTCCAGGACCATCCATCCATGCTCCCGTCCCCGGGATCCATGAAGTCGTCCAGCGTGACGAACTGGCGCGCGAGGCGGTGGTGGTTCGGCGTGAGGTTCTCGCCGAACTGGGTCAGCTCGCGCTCTCCGTTCGAGCCGTTGTCGAGGTCTCCGAGGATCTGATCGAAGGTGCGGTTCTCCTTGACGACGTAGATGACGTGCTTGATGTGATGGCGCAGAAACTCCATGACCTCGCGGTCGCGTCCGGAGCGCTGGGGGCCGTAGAAGTCGTTCTCGGCGACCTGCTTCGTCAGCTGCTCGAGCTCCTTCGGCGTCGGTACCGGCGCGCTGACCAGGGAGGCGCGCTCGAGCTGGAACTGGTACTGGTTCGAGGCCCTGGCCGCAGCGGCGGCCGCTGCGTTGCCGCCCGGATAGGTGATGCTGGTCATCGAGGCCGTGCTGCCGTTCAGGTGGCCGGAGTTGGGGCCGGTGATGCTCTTGCCGTTGACGATGTACATCCACCCGCCGTCGGCGCTGAAGGTGAGGTCGTGCGGCTCGTACGCGGTCGGGATCAGGCCGGTGACGCGGTAAGCCTGCTCGCCGTGGAGCGGGATCACGGCCACGGAGTTGGAGCCAGCGTTGACGGCGTAGAGCGTCCTGCCGTCGCGCGAGAGCGTCACGGCGAAGGGGGCGGCGCCGGTGTATCGGGCGTCACCGTGGAGCCCGGCCAGGAGGCCAGGCGGAGCGCGGGCGTCGATCTTCGCCAGCACGGTGTCGCGCGTGGTGTCGATCACGGCGACCTGGTCCGAGTTGTCCTCTGCCACGTACAGCCTGGAGCCGGACCTGTCGAGCGCCATGCCGAGGGCGTTGCCGTCGAGCGCGATGCGCGTGATCAGCCGGCCGGCGGTGGGGGAGCCGATGTCGACGACCACCACCTCGCGATTTCGATCCGAGGAGACGTAGGCCGTCTCGTTGCCCTTCACTGCGACCGCGAAGGGGAACGTCCCGCCGACGCCGCCGTCCTTGCCTTCGTTGCCGGGGAAGTAGGGGCGCAGATCGTGCTCGTAGCGGACGGCGCCGCTCGCCGTGTCGATCACGCTGATCGAGTCGTTGTAGTTGTTGGCGACCACCAGCGTCCGGCCGTCCGCGGAGATCCCGAGCCCGCTGGCGTTAGGGCTGACGCCGATCCCGATGCCCTGCCCGCCATGGCCGAGCCCGATCGTCCGGGCGAGGGACCAGGAGCCGGCACTCCTGGTGTACGCATGAACAGCGTCGTCCCGGCCGCCCGACGCGTAGAGCGTGCCGCCGTCCGGTGAGAACACCAGGCCCACATGGGCATTGGTCTGCTGGATCACCTGCGTGAGGAGGGGCGACCTGGCGTGCGCTCCGCGCACGTCGTAGAGGAAGATGAACTGGGTCGAGTTGGCCTTGTCGGTCGTGCCGTCCGGCTTGTCGAGCGAGTTCTGGCCGGCGCAGAGGATCGCCAGGGTGGTGCCGTCCGGGCTGAGCTGCGAGCGGACGGCTTCGCCGGCGCCGAACTCGGGGTACGCGGGCAGCCGCGGATTCAGAACCTGCTGCGTCGCGCCACGCAAGGCGGTCGGCGTGATGTACTGGCCGGTCGCGAGCTGGAGTGGCACCACCGTGGGTCGATCGCGGGGCTCGGCGCGCGCCGCGAGGGAGAGCGCCATGGCCGAGGCCACGAGGCTGAGCTTTGCGTATCCAAAGAACATCTGCGTTGTCATGGATGGTCCTCCTGTCCTGCGTCTCTGCCCGTACGACAACTCCGCGCGAGCGGGGCTGCTAGAAGCTCGCGAGTAGCCCAATGCGAACCACCGACGTGGGGGACCTGGCGCCGACCCCGAGGAGCGCGGACCCGACGAGCTGGTACTGCCCGCCGTCCAGGTCGACAGCGAGGTTGGGCCCGACGGCCTGGCGCGCTCCGCCCTCGGCCCCGTCGCCCCCCAGCTCCTCGAGATCCTGTCCGATGTACTCCGCTCCGGCGCGAACCCAGTCCAGCAAGCGCCACGACAGCCCAGCCATCACGGCATAGTCGAGAGGGTCGCGGCCCGCCGCGAACACCCGCTCCCCGTAGCCGTTCAGCTCGGCGAGGAGCGGTCCGGCCGTCCAGCTCCCGGCGGCGCGGATCCAGACTCCGCCTGCACCGCTGGCCCCCTCCCGCAAGGCGCCCGCCAGGACGGCCGCCCGCCAGGGCGAACCCGGTGCGGTGAGCTGCATCTTCACGCCCGCCAGGGCCGAGGCGACGGTGCTTCCACTCGAGGAGGTCACGGTCAGCTCGGCGATCGGCTCGAGCCAGCTGGTGAGGCCGTAGCCCAGCGTGAACCGGTTGCTGACGCCGGCCGCCTGCAGCACCACCGGGATGGGCCGGTCCGCGGAGACTCCAGAGCCCATGCCCAGGGTGTAGGCGAGCACCAGCGTGCCGCGCGCGGGCGTCGAGGGATCGACCACGAAGGAGAACGGGCCCTGATGAAAGCTCGGCTGGGCTTCCACGTCGGCGACGACCTCCGCCGCTGCCTTCTCCTCGACGTCGGAGTCCTCCGCCGCAGCCACGCGACCTGCGCCAACCGCGAGCAGGAGGAGCACCGCCGCGCGGAGCGCCCTCGCACTGGGGGCTCTCGAACGGTCAGCGGATGCCGCTGGTGAACCAAGGCCGGCGCACCTGCCGATCGCCTTCGTCGAGAACCTCGTCCCCGTCTGGGGATTGCGCGACCACCTGGCGAAGATCATCCCGTCGCTCCTTCGGCCCCGATATGGGCACGAGCTCTCGGCTGAAGCGGAGCTGAGCTAAGGCGCGCGGGATGGCGTTTCCCCGAAGGGAATGTGAAGTTTCTCCGGCGACTCCACCGACTCGAGTGGAAATCGTTCTCGCCGCCGATAAGGATAAGTGCCCGAGATCGCTCACGGTGGGGTACGATGGCCCCCGAGAGAAAGGTGGGCCCATTGGCCAAGAACGTGAAGGCGCTGAAGCCGGTCCTCTACCGCCACTCTACCAACGTGGACTGGGGAGTCGGGATCATCGTCGAGGAGACCGCCAGCAAGATCTATATGGCGTTCGAAAACGGAGGACAGCGCTCGATCCTGAACGTTCAGCGGTACCGCGATCTCCTTGTGCCCGCGGAGATGGAGGCCCATGCCGCGGAGGAGCTGGTGGCCAAGCTCAGGAAGAGCTCCGCCAAGCCGCCGGCCAAGACGACCGAGAAGAAGGGGAAGAAGAAGGCGGTCGTCCGCGTCCCGGAGGTGGAGGAGGCCCCTGAGGCGGAAGCCCCCGAGGATCCAGAGGCCGAAGAGGAAACCGAGGATTAGAACGTAACAGATGGGTCGGGGGCTGGACTTTTACCCCCGGGTCAGGCTATCAATTCGCACCCCCCTCGGAATCCGAGGGGGAACCGAAGGCGCTTCCGCTTTCGGCCTCATGAAGAAAGAGCATTACCGAACATGGCAACTGGTACCGTGAAGTGGTTCAACGACGCGAAGGGCTTCGGCTTCATCACGCAGGACAACGGTGGTGAGGACGTGTTCTGCCACCACACTGCGATTCAGACCGAGGGTTTCCGCTCCCTTGCTGAGGGGCAGAAGGTTCAGTTCGATGTGGCCAAGGGCCCGAAGGGCCTGCAGGCGTCGAACGTTCGTCCCGTCTAATCGTCTCTGACGATGTCGCGCGAGGCCCGGCCCCACACGGCCGGGCTTCTCTATTTCTGGGGGATGACACAGAGTCAGAGCGAGTTGGATCTCTGCACATGCGTGCGCGCCCCCCCCGTGGAGGGGCGCGGTCGCTCGACTCACTGCTGTGAGGGGTCACGCTCGGTGGGCGTGGGCGCCGGGGAGGTCGTGGGCGCCGGTGAGGTCGTGGACGCCGGCGAAGTCGTGGGCCGCGGTGAAGTCGTGGGCCTTGATGAAGTCGTGGACGTCGACGAAGTCGTGGGCCTCGGTCGGGTCGTGGACGTCGGCGAAGTCACGGGCGGGGGAATAAACCCTGGCGTGTTTTCGGGCGTGGGTCCGGCCGTGAACTCTTCTTCCTCCTGGGGCCCCCGCTCCTTCTTCTCGATCTTGCGCTGCTTGCGCTTTGCTTGCTTCTGCTGCTGCCGCTCGAGGCGCGCGAGCTCCTTCTGTCGCTTGAGGAATGATGGATTCTGGGCCAATTTGCCTCTCCTTTGTCATAGTTGTAGCAGACTGGCCGATCGCGTGTATCGCTCTTCCGAATCCAAAAGTGGCCCCACCGGGTCCTCCGCGGTCGCGGAAGCGGGCGGGGGCCTGCGCGAGTCACGGCAGGTCAAGCTCGGAGCGCGCCAGACGCGGACCAGCGCGTCCTGCACCACCTCGGCTGCCTCGGACGGGCTGCGGGTGATCCGAAGCGCGACAGCGTAGGCACGGTTTTGATGGCGGAGGACGAGGGTCTGGAAGGCAGCGGCCTCTCCAGCGCGCGCCCGCTCCACGAGCGCGGGCTCGTCCTCACTGGCGTACGTGCCCCTGTCCGGCGCAGAGGCCGCAGGCTCGGGAGACAGGGGGTGTGGCATCGCGATTACGATCCTCGCACCTTCGACCGCCGAGGAGCCGATGACCCCTCTGTAAACGCTCGACATGCTCGTTAGGTCTGAGGAGCCCATGTTCGTCCTCTGGAAGCGAAGTCCCGACAGTGAAAGAGTTCGCGCGGAGACCCGGCGGCGGGACGCCAGCTACTACCTCGCCCTGTTTGGCGCGGTCGCCGCGGTGATGTTCGTGCTCTGGATCCTCCACGCGATCACGCGATCCGTGACCCGGTGAGCAGAGCTGGCCCGCTTCGCTGGGCAACTGCGGCAGCATCCGTGGGTCGGAGCCGCTCCAGGGGGAATAGCCCGCCAAGACCTTGGCGCGAACCTGCGAGCGGAGGCGGGCGCCGGGACGATGCCCCTCTTGCCGGTCCGGCGATGCGCTGCGATGATCTCGCCGCTGTGTCGACTTGGAACGTGATCGGCGAGGGGAACAACGATGGCGATCCTGAAGTGGAACGAGGCCTACTCCGTGAACGTCGCGGTCATCGACGCTCAGCACAAGAAACTGATGGACCTCGTCAACCAGCTGTACGGGTCGATGAAGGTCGGGCAAGGTCAGAGCGCGGTCCCTCAGACGCTCGACGAGCTCGTGAAGTACGCCAGCCAGCACTTCACCACCGAAGAGCGGCTCCTGGAGAGCCACGGCTACCCGGGTCTCCTGAGGCATCGCGGCCAGCACGTCGAGCTGCTGAGGCAGGTCGAGGCACGCCGGCGGGAGCTCGAGAGCGGGAACGGGCACCTGGCGGTCGATCTGATGATGTTCTTGAACGACTGGCTCAGCCGGCACGTGCTGGAAGAGGACAAGCAGTACGCCCCCTTCCTGAACGAGAGGGGCGTCCACTGACGGTCGCCGCGCTTGCGCTGCGGCGGGCCGGTCGGTAGCATCGCCCGATTCCGCGCTGCCGTGAGCTCACCTCCGAGGCATGACGCAGCGCGCTCGCCTGGGCCACATGAGCGTCCGTCAGAAACAACGTCGTGGGGGGCGAGCCGCGGCGCCGAGTCGTGCGGCACCGGAGCTCCGCATCCCACCCTGGAAACCGCGCGCCACGGGACAAAGCCTGCCTCCCTGGGCCACCCGGGCGTTGCTGGGGCTCCTGCTGGTGGCGCTGGTCGTGGCGTACCTCCCGCTGATCCAGAACCAGTTCGTCAACTACGACGACGAGCTGTACGTCACCCAGAACCCGACGGTGAAGGCCGGGCTCACCTGGGAAGGGCTCGTCTGGGCGTTCACCACCGGGCACGCCAGCAACTGGCACCCGCTCACCTGGCTGTCGCACATGCTCGACTGCCAGCTCTGGGGGCTGGCGCCGGCGGGCCACCACCTCACCGGCCTGGCCCTGCACGCCGTGACGTCCCTGCTCCTCTGGAGGCTGGTGGCCCGCGCCACTGGCCGCTTCTGGGTGGCGCTCTTCACGGCCGCGGCCTTCGCGCTCCATCCGCTCCACGTCGAGTCGGTCGCCTGGGCGGCCGAGCGGAAGGACGTGCTCTGCGCGTTCTTCTTCATCGCTGGCGCCGATCTCTACCTGTCGTACGTCGCGCGCCCGTCTCTGGGCAGGTATTTCCTGGTCGCGGTCGCCTTCTGCCTGGCGCTCCTGTCGAAGCCCATGGCGGTCTCGTTTCCCCTGGTGCTCCTGATCCTCGACGTCTGGCCGCTGGGGCGGCTCGCGGGCGCCTCGTCGGACGAGCGCTCGAGGACGGCCCGGCTGCTGGTGCGCGAGAAGCTGCCACTGGCCGCGCTCGCTGCCCTGAGCTGCGCCATCACCTACTGGGTCCAGAGCTCCGGCACCGCCATGCAGGCGACCGGCGGGATCGACCTGGCGAGCCGGATCGGCAACGCCTTGGTGAGCGGCGCGGTCTACCTGCGGCAGCTCGCGGTGCCGACCGGGCTGGCGGTCTTCTATCCGTACCAGGCTCCGCCCGCCGCTGCGGTGCTCGGCGCGTTGCTCCTCCTGGGAGGCCTCACGGCGGCGGCGGTGGCATTGCGAAGCAGGCTCCCCTTCCTCTTGGCCGGCCTCCTCTGGTTCGGCGTGATGCTGGTGCCGGTGATCGGGATCGTGCAGGTGGGCTTGCAGGCACACGCCGATCGCTACGCCTACCTGCCTTCGATCGGCGTCTTCGTCGCGGTCGGCTGCCTCGTCGAGCGGTGGTGCCGGGACCGGAGCGCCTTGCGTTGGCCCGTCGCCGCCCTGGCCGCGGCGGTCGTCGTGGTCTGGACGGCGGGCACCTTCGCCCAGGTTCGCGTCTGGCGCGACAGCATCTCGCTCTTCGAGCACGCACTCCAGGTCACGAGCGACAACTTCCAGGCCCATCACAACCTGGGGACGGCCCTGGCGGACGCAGGGCGGACCGCCGAGGCGGTGCAGCAGTTCGAGGAGACGCTGCGGATCCGGCCCGACCACTTCATGGCTCAGGGAAACCTGGGGATCGCGCTCATGAAGACGGGTGAGAACGAGAAGGCGCTGGCCAAGTTCAACTACGTCCTGAGCGTGACGCCGCGTGACTTCCGGGCGCACAACAACATCGCCAGCGCCCTCATGAACCTGGGGCGGATCGACGAGGCGATCGCGCACTTCCGCCAGGCCCTGGAGATCGCACCGAACCACCCCGCGCTGAAGGCCAACCTGGCCGCGGCGCTCCAGCGCAAGGCGGACCGCGACGGGGCGGGTGCGAAGCCCTGACCCTGGCGCCGCCGTCGCCCGATCGCACGGCGGGAACCGACCGCCGATCCTGACCCGCTCGCTCGGGCGCTCCGCCCGGGTCAGGTACTTTTTGGGTCGTTCCTCCCAGCTTGACAGCGCACCCCGCGTTCAGGATGATGGGAAAAAGTTATCGGTAACGTTATGTATCGATTCCGGGGTCGCCCCCAAGGATGTGCGGGCGGCTTCGTGAAATCCAGTACCTGCAGGTCGTACGTGGTCGCATCGGGCGAAGTCGTTCGTCTCCTGGCGGCCACCCAGGCGGTCGTCTCGCGCGGTTCGTGAGCAGTCGAGGTCGTCGTCAGCGCTGACCAAGCGCTTCTTCGGGGCCATTCCGCGCTGCGCCCCCGAAGAAGGACAGTCGTGAGCGAGGCGCGCTGCGGTGCCACCTGGGCCCGCAGCCGCCTCGTGCTTTCAGGGCGGGCGCGCCCGTTCCGGGGGCCTGGAGCCCGGGGATTCTAGCGAGCACCGCCGGTCCAAGACGACATATACTCCGCGCCGAAGCTCACCCCGCGGAATTGACGTGTCGAACTGGACGAAAACGGTGGCCTCCCGCCAGGCCGGCGCCGAGAGGGAAGACGCCCTCGGCGAGCGAGGCCAGAGACCGCAGCCAGCGGCGGCTTCGAGACGCTCCTTCGCGGGGGTGCTCGGCCGAGCCCGGCAACCGAGCGCCATCGCCCTCGCGATCTTGTGCGCCGCCGGAGCGGTCCGCGTCGCCATCGCCCTCTCGGACCACGGCCTCTACTGGCCGGACGAGGTCTTCCAGTCGCTGGAGCCCGCCCACCGCATGGCGTTCGGGTTCGGCTTCGTCTCCTGGGAGTACCAGGCCGGCGCTCGATCCTGGATCTTTCCGGGAGCGCTGGGGCTCCTCATGAAGGCCGCCGCGGCCGCCGGCCTCTCCACGGGCCTGGGGCTCGTGGCTGCCGCGAAGGTGGCCATGGCGGCGCTCGCCACCCTGGGCCTGTGGGCATCTGCGCGGCTTGGGCGCGCGCTGGCCGGGTGGCCGGGCGCGCTGCTCGCGCTGCTCCTGGGCGCGGCGTTTCCACTCTCCCTCGTGCTCGGCCACCGCGCCCTCAGCGAGATGGCGAGCGGTCCGCTGCTCGCCTGGGCGGCGGTCTGGACGCTCGAGGAGCGAGACCGCTCGGCGCTTCGTGCGGGCGCCGCCGCGGCGCTGTCGGTCGCCCTGCGCCCCCAGAACGTCCTGGTGCTCGCGGGGCTCGGGCTCCTGCTCTTCCTCGGCGGGCGCCGGCGGTCCGCGGCGCTCTTCACCGGGGCGGCGGTCGCGGTCGCGGTCGTCGCGGGAGGCCTCGACTGGATCACCTGGGGTGAGCCCTTCCAGTCACTAATCGTAAACTTACGCTACAACCTCGCCGAGGGCAAGACCGCGCTTTACGGCGTGGAGCCCTGGAGCTTCTACCTGACCGGGCTGGGGTCGGCGATCGGGCCGGTGCTGGTCTTGGTGATCGCGGGGCTGGTGGGCGTCGCCCGCCGCGCGCCGGTGCTCCTCGGCGCCGTCGTCCTGTACCTGGCTGCCCACTCGCTCATCTCGCACAAGGAGCTGCGCTTCGTCATGCCGGTCGTCCCGATCGCGATCGGCCTCGCGGGGGCGGGGCTGGCCGTTCTCGTGGAGCGGCTGGCGCGGCCGCGTGAGCCAGCGCAGCCCCGGAACGCACGTGGCGCCGCGGCGACCCCGTCGCGGCCGGTGCGCCTGGCGCCGCCGCTGGTCCTGGGCGGGATCGCCGCCGCAGCCATGGCTTTCCACGCGGCCCGGATGACCTTCGCGGACGTGGGCGAGTGGCGGGCGCCCTGGCGCGACGGTCCAGTGTGGGGCGCGGCCGACGGCGTGAACCGGCTGCTGAGCCAGGCCGGCGCGCGGCCCGACCTGTGCGGAGTGCTGCTGGTGAACTACAACCCGATCTTCACCGGCGGATACTCCTACCTGCACCGGAACGTCCCGCTCGACGAGATCATGGTGGAGGGTACGGCCCCGATTCACCTCCCCGACGTGGCCGGCTTCGCGAACTACGTCATCGCGCCGCATGCACTCGGAGCCGTCGAGGGCTTCACCAGGGTCGCCGAACGCGGGGACGCGGTCCTGCTTCGGCGCGACGGCGCCTGCGGTCCCCCGCCCCCGGATTTCAGCCAGCTCTTTCCGCGCTCGTGAGGGCGCAGCCCTCTGGGTCGAGGAGACCTCGGCCGTAGCAGGTCGGTCGGCCCGTCGCAGGAAAGGCGCGATCGTCCTGGGCGGAGCAGCGCAAGCCGCGGGCCGAGTTCGCGTTTCGTGGGGTTCGTGCGCGTTAACGCAAACATCTGGATTGCCTCACCTTCGCTGATCTGGCAGGCTGAGCACACACTGCGGTACTCGGTCGCACCTCGCCCGCGCTCCCCCTGGACCTGGCCGCGCCGCGGTCATGAGCAGTCACTAGACCGCCGTCCCCGTCGCTCGAATGGTCGGGGACTTCGTCCCTTTCTGGGAGAGATCCCGGAGCGGCGCCCTCCAAGGGTTGCCGGAATGCGCCGTGAAACGACGGCAGGTGCCAGGAGATCAAGACATGAAGCGACCGTTGGGTACGGTGCGGGCCAGCTTGCTCGCGGTGGGCGTTCTGCTCGCCATGCAGGTCCCGCAGAAGGCCTTCGCGGCAGGTGAAGTGTACGCGTCCGCTGCGCTCGACATCACGGTCCCCTCGACGCCGAGCAACCTGGTCTGGACCACCGACGACCAGACAGTGACCCTGAGCTGGGGCGCCTCGACCGACGACGTGGGCGTGGTCGCGTACGAGCTCTACTTCGGCAGCCTCTACCTGGGCGCGTTCGATGGGACGAGCCTGGCGCTGTTCGGCTTCAAGGCGGGGACGCCCTACGTCTTCACCGTGAAGGCGCGCGACGCGGCCGGCAACGTGTCGGTGGCGAGCAACCCGGTCACCGTCCTGATCACCTCCGGCCTGGACACCAGTCCGCCCTCGGCTCCCACCAACCTCGCCGCGACCTCGGTGACCATCAGCTCGGTGGGCCTGCGCTGGACCGCCTCGACCGACGACACGGGCGTGGTGCTGTACCAGGTCTTCGCAAACGGCACCCTCGCTGTGGCGGTCCCTTCGAGCACCTCGACCACCGTCTCCGGCCTGAGCGCCAGCACCACCTACAGCTTCGTCGTGAAGGCTGTCGACGCGATGTCCAACGTCTCCTCCACCAGCGCAGCGCTGTCGGTGACCACGTCCAGCCTGGCTGGTGGTGGCGGCGGGATCGTCGGCGGTGGTGGGGGCGGTGGGATCGGCGGAGGAGGCGGCGGCGGCGCCGTGGGCGGAAAGACCTGCACCACGAACGACGCCGTGAGCCTCTCCCCGTACGCGGCCGAGAACAACTCTCAGTACAACAGCAACCTGCCGCCGAGCGCGAGGTACAACACGTTCACCATGTGCACCTCGGCGACGCCCGTGAGCGACGGCGTCGTCAACGCGCAGTGGACGTGGGACTGGCCGATCGGCGAGTACGTCAAGGAGCGCGCGACGCCGACCCTCGTGTACGGGTTCAAGCCGGAGAGCGCTGGGTCGACCACGCCGAACCTGCCGGCGCGGGTGGCCAACGTCGGATCGCTCGTCATCGACTCCCAGGTGGCGCAGACCGTCGGGTCCGACGCCCGGATCGAGTTCGGGGTGGTGGCCTTCCTCACCAGCTCGAATCAGAAGGCGTCCGGCGCGACGAGCCTGCCGGTCACGGGCAAGATCTTCATCTACCGGAACTACTACGGCATGCAGTACTCCTCGAGCCTGGGGCAGGTCACCATCGGCGGGACGGTGTGGGATTACGACAAGTGGTACACCCAGGGTGTCCAGTACCTCCGGTACTCGGCGCACGCCGACCCGAGCGTCCCGGCGACCAGCCTGCACCTCGACGTGGCGGACTTCCTGGCCGACGGCATCGCCCGGAACGCCATCCAGTCGGACCAGTGGCTCGCGTCGGTCGAGACTCAGGACCTGATCTTCGAGGGCACCGGCAGCACCACGCTCACCAACTACAAGGTGCAGTTCCAGGCCAAGTAGCAGCGCTGGGGGCGCCGGTCTCGGCCGACGCCCCCGCCGTGTGACGCGTGCCTCAGTTCTCGGGCCGGCCGCTCCAGTGAGCGCCGGCCCTCTTCTTACAGGGGCAGGGTGACCGTCAACGGCTGGCTGGGCGCCGAGGCGTTGCCAGCGGCGTCGAGGGCGATCACCGTGATGAGGTGCGCCACGCCGCTCACGTTCAGGGCGACGGTCGCCCGGGTGTTGGCGACGGTGCCGACCACGTTGCCGTCCATCAGAACCTGGTAGACCACGACCCCCACGTTGTCGGTCGAAGCGCTCCAGCCGATCGTGACCGCGCTGGTGGTCATGCTGATGGAGCTCAGGTTGGTCGGAGTGGAGGGCGGGCTGGTGTCCTGACCCATCGAGATGAGCACGGTGATCGGGTTGCTGGCCTCGGAGACGTTCCCCGCCGCGTCGCGCGCCTTGAGGGTGAAGGTGTAGGGCGTCCCGGTCTTGAAGCCGATCAGGGTCACGGTCGTGCCGTCGAACGAGCCGAGATAGGAGGAGCCGAGATAGAGGTCGTACGCGACCACCCCCACGTCATCGGTCGAAGATTGGCAGCTCATGGTCACGGTCATGCCGGCGCTGCTCCAGGCCAGGTTGGCCGGCGCGGAGGGCGGCGTGAGATCTCGAGCGGGCTGGGTGGTCACCGTCACCCCGTTGCTCGCCGACGAGACGTTCTTGGCAGCGTCGCGCGCCTTGACCGTGAAGGTGTAGGTCGTGCCCGGGGTCAGGTTCGAGAGGGTGGCGCTGGTGGTGGTGCTCGAGCCGAGGGACGTGGTGCCCCAGAAGACGTCGTAGCCGGTCACGCCCACGTCGTCGCTCGACGCGCCCCAGCTCAGGGCCACGGTGGTGGACCCGACGCTCGCCGCGGTCAGGCTCGACGGCGCGGTGGGCGGCTGGGTGTCGGGCGGGACCAGCGTGGTGGCGCTGGCAGCGCTGGAGGCCGCGGACGACCCGACCGCGTCCACCGCACGGACCGTGTACGTGTACGTGGTGCCTGGGGCCAGGCCGGTGTCGGCGAAGGAGAGGCTGGTGAGCCCAGTCTCCACCTGGCTCGAGCCCCGGAAGACGCTGTAGGTGACGGCGCAGTTTGCCGGAGCGGTCACCGACTGCCAGGCGAGCTGGATCGTGCCGGTGGCGGTGGCCGTGGCGGTCAGGACGGACGGCGCGGATGGGCTTGCGCTGCACGTGGCGGCGCGGGGCGCGACGGTGATGCCGCAGACCTTGGGGTTCTCGATGGCACCCGTGGTGAACTGAATCGCCACCTGGCCGCTGGCGTCGGCGGTGGTGTCGAAGCTCTTGGCGATCGCCTTGTTCTGGCCGCCCGTGGCCGCGTAGATGTCGAAGGCGGAGAGCACCTGGGCGCCGTTGATGCTCACGTCGAACAGCCGCTGCCCGGACGCGGTCAGGTGGCTCTCTTCGAAGTAGAGGGTCACCGTGTACGCGCCCCCGGCGGTGCGGCCGGGGATGGTGTAGGTGAACTGACCGTAACGCTCGGTCTGGAAGACCCCCTGCGGAGGGGCGGTGCCGGTGAGGAGCGAGGTGTCGATGGTGTTGGTGTTGGAGTAGGTGGTGCCGCCGGAGAAGTAGGCGTCGGCGAGCCAGTCGCTGGCGGCGGAGCCACCCGCGTTGATCGAGACGGGCGCGCTGGGTGAGGGCGGCGAGACCTGGAAGGTCGCGGTCACCGACCGCGCCGCGCTCATGGTGAGGGAACAGGACGCCGTGCCGCTGCAGGCGCCGCTCCAGCCGGTGAAGGTCGAGCCGCTGGCCGCGGTGGCGGTCAAGGTTACCGCGGTACCGCTCGCGTAGCTCGCGCTGCAGGTGCTGCCGCAGCTGATGCCCGACGGGCTCGAGGTCACCGTACCGCTGCCGGCCGTCGCGACGCTCAGGGTGAAGGTGGAGCTGGAGCACTGGCCGCTGGCGTCGCAGGTCTGGCTGGAGGAGCAGCTCCCGCAGCTCCCGTTGCAGCCGTCGCTCCCGCAGACCTTGCCGCTGCAGGCAGGGGTGCAGGTTCCGCTCGAGTAGGCGAGGTAGGACGCCATCCTGCCGAGGCCGTTGACCCCGTACTTGATCCGCATGTAGCCCGACTCGCCCCAATTCTTCCCCCACGAGTTCCGGAGGAGGAAGGTGCCGGTGCTGTCGTCCCAGCCGGTCAGGATGATCGCGTGGTTGACCTTGGTACAGCTGGAAGAGCCCTGGTACACGCCGCCCCGGTAGCTGTCCCAGGTCGAGTCGGCGCAGACCGCCACCCAGAGCGCGCCGTGATCGTAGATCGCCTGCTTCATCTGGTCGGTGGTCGCCGTCCCCGAGGTCATCTGGGTCCAGCTGGAGATCTTCTCGTGGTGCGTCTTCGAGACGCAGCTCGTGTCGGTCGCGGTGAAGGGGTAGTCGGCCCCGTACACGGTTCCGATCTGCCCGCTCTTGTCGGCCGTCTTGAGGTACCAGGGGAAGGCCTGGTCGCCGCCCTTGGCGCAAGTGTAGCTGGAGGTGTTGCAGGAGATGAGGTGCTGCTCGGAGAGGTTGAGCGTGGTGCCGCTCGCCTTCTTCACCGCCTGCTCCATGACGCCCGTCGAGGCGAAGGCCCAGCAGCCGCCGCACTGGCCCTGGTCCTTGATCGGCGTGCAGGAGCTGGCGTCGCAGTAGGTGAAGGAGGAGGGGACGGAGAGCGCGGACGACCCGTGGCCGTACGGCTCCGAGATCGCGGGGATGGTGGAGGGATCGACGTACTTCCCGGTGAAGGGGCCGGCGGACTCGACCGAGACCGTGAAGGTCGGCGTGTCCGACGCGCTCGCGAGCCCCTTCGTCGCGGCGGTCTCCCAGGTCCTGCGGTAGGCCAGTGTCAGCTGGGTGTGGCCGCTGCTCACGCCCGCGAAGCGGAGGACCTGGGTGTCCTGACCGCCGAGGTTCGGGGCGGAGATGTGCTCGCGGCCGGCCAGCCTGAGGACGCCGGCGTCGATGGCGTCCACCTCCCATCCGAAGCCGGTGGACTTCTGGGCGGGCAGGGTGATGGTCAGCAGCTCGCTCGGCGCGACCGACACCGCCTTCCCGTCGTCTCCCACACTGAGGGACGGACCTTGCACCGGCGTCGGCTCGACCTGGTCCTCGGCGCCGCAACCCGCGATCCACGAAGCGCACGCCACCAGCATGACAAGCTTGAGACGACTCATCGGTCTCCTCCCTCGTTGAGCATGGAGCAGGGCACGCCGGGGGCGAGCCGGTCATCAGCAATGAACGCGAGACGCCACGTCAGGGATGCGCTGGAACAAGCACGAGAAGTGAACCGTGGAGGGGTCCAGAGAAGCACTCCCCCCCGTACGGAGTCAAGCGCCCGTTCGGTGCTCGGCGGATGTGGGAGATGTGGGTTTTCCGGCTGCAAGCCAACATCCCGGAGGAGGGGCGACCGCCATTGCCGGTGAGCGGCCATTGACAGCCAAATCATTGACCTTTTAGGCGACGAGCTCCGCGCAGGGAATCGTGCCTTACCGGGGAGAAGGCGGTGCGTTCACTTCTTGGACGTGTATTTTCGGACGTCGAAGGCCACGGCCGAGACGATGATGGCGCCCTTGATGATGAGCTGCCAGTAGGGATCGAGGCCGACGAAGGTGAGCCCGTAGTTGATGACGCCGAAGATGAGCACGCCGGCCAAGATGCCCTGGATCGTGCCGATGCCGCCCGTCACCGAGACGCCGCCCACCACGCACGCGGCGATGGCGTCGAGCTCGTACATGTTCCCGTAGTTGTTGGTCGCGCCGCCCGTGCGGGCCGCCTCCAGCACGCCGGCCAGCCCGTAGAGCGCGCCGGCGAGGGCGTACATGAGGACGATGGTCCACTCGATGTTGATCCCGGAGACCCGCGCTGCCTGAACGTTCCCGCCGATGGCGTAGACGTGTTTGCCGAACGGCGTCTTGTTCATCAGCACCCAGATGAAGACCGCGACTGCCAGCGCGATCACCACGATGTACGGGATCGAGTAGGGGCCGGAGCCGATGGCGCCCGAGCCGAGGTTGGTGAAGTCGGCGCGCAGGCCGCCGATCGGCTGTGAGTCGTTGGGGTGCTGGTTGAAGTAGATCGAGTTGGCCCCGAGGATGGCCACCATGCTGCCCAGGGTGGCGATGAACGGGGGGACCTTGAGAAGGGCGATGGCGAGGCCGTTCACCAGACCGCAGACGGTGCAGGCGAGGATGGCGACCAGGATGGGCATCCAGAGCGGCAGCTGCGGCAGGTTCGGGAAGAAGAGCCGCAGGTAGTCGGGCGCCTGCAGCATCGAGGCTGAGACCACGGCCGCCAGGCCGACCATCTTGCCCGACGAGAGGTCGGCGCCAGCGGTGAGGATGGCGAAGGAGGCGCCCAGGGCGACGATGACGCGGGTCGATGACTGCGTGAGGATGTCCCGCAGGCAGTCGATGGAGAGGAAGGTCGGCTCGACGAAGGCGATCACCAGGACCAGGACCACCAGCACCGAGTAGATGGCGTTGTCCGAGAGGAGCTTCAGCGCCCGCTTCGCGGCTGAGCCGGCCGTCCTCTGGCCTCCAGGCTCGGGCGCCCCATTCAGCTCGGGGAGCGGTCCACCGACCGTGGAGGGAGACTCGTTCGAGGCCATGGCGACGTTCCTCTCGACTACATGAACTGCGCCGCGAGGCGCATGATCTCTTCCTGGTTCGCGCTCGCGCGCTGAAGCACCCCGGAGACGCGCCCCTCGCACATCACCATGATCCGATCCGACATGCCGATCAGCTCGGGCATCTCGGACGAGATGAGGATGATGCCCTTCCCCTGCCGGGCCAGCTCCGCGATGATGGTGTAGATCTCGTACTTGGCGCCCACGTCGATCCCGCGGGTCGGCTCGTCGAGCAGCAGGATCTCGGGCTCGGTGAGGAGCCACCTTCCGATGAGCACCTTCTGCTGGTTGCCGCCCGACAGATCGGCGATCAGGGTCGAGAGCGACGGCGTCTTCACCCGAAGCCGCTCCACCGTGCGCTCCCCGTCGGCCCGGCGCAGCCGTTCGTCGAGCAGCAGGAAGCGGACGTACCGGTTCAGGTTGGCGATGAGGCTGTTCTCCATCACCGAGAGTGCCGGGAAGAGGCCCGAGCCGCGCCGGTCCTCGGTCAGCAGCGCCATGCCGTGCTTCTTCGCCTCCTTGGGCGAGCGGATCCGGACGGTCTTGCCGCCGATGCTGATCGTGCCCGAGGCGACCGCCCGCAGGCCGAAGAGCGCCTCGACCAGCTCGGTCCGCTGTGCGCCCACCAGTCCTCCGATGCCGAGGATCTCCCCCTTGCGCAGCTCGAAGGAGACGTTCTTGAAGGACTTGG
>Ga0302321_100001130_pt1 | contig 22791 bp, 18 predicted proteins | sample Fen_T0_1_FD_202505 | JGI IMG/M metagenome (GOLD analysis project Ga0302321, IMG submission 202505) | Peat permafrost microbial communities from Stordalen Mire near Abisko, Sweden - Fen_T0_1 | ecosystem: Environmental > Terrestrial > Soil > Wetlands > Permafrost | place: Sweden: Abisko...
AGCCACAAGTCGGTGCCTAAGGCCCGTTGCCACCTGCGCGTGGGTGTGCGGACGGTCGATGGCCAGCCCGTCACCGCCCGACTTTCCCTGCTGGTTCTTGGCGGCGTGCCAGATCTGGCGCCAGGCGACTGGATTCGTTTCACCAGCCGCCTGTACGTGCCGAGAGGATTTTCCAACCCGGGTTTGCCGGATGCGCGCTTGCTCGCGCGTGGCCAAGGCATCGACTTGCTCGCCACCGTTCCCTCCCCGACGGAGTTGCACCCGCTCTCGGGTCCGGCAAGCGTGCTGTCCTATGCCCGGCGCTGGGCCTTTCGTTTGCGCCAGGCCATGGCCCGCGCCATCAATCGCCGCCTCTCCGACCCGGCGGCCGGTTTCGTGCGCACCATGGTGCTGGGCGAGCGCACGGATGTTCCGGTCGAGGTCGAGGATGGTTTCCGGGCCGCGGGAGCCACCCACGTCCTGTCGGTGTCCGGGCTCCACCTGGCGGTTGTGGTGGCGATGGTCTTCCAGGCTTTGCGACGGCTTATTGCTTGCTTCCCTTCGTGGACACTGCGCATTCCCCCCAAGGTGCTGGCGTCGGCGCTGTCGCTGCCCGCGTGCGCCTTCTACACCTTGCTGACGGGCGAGGCGGTGGCCACGGTGCGCTCCGCTGTCATGGCGTCCATGGTCCTGGGGGCAGCCGTCGTCAATCGCCCTGTGTCGCTCTCGGCCAGTATTGCCGCCGCCGCAGTGGCCTTGCTGGTGCAGTCTCCGCTGGCCATCCTGGATGTCTCCTTTCAGCTCTCGTTCGCCTCGGTCATCGGCTTGGGACTCTTCGCGCGTTGGCTTGTCTCCGGTGCGTCCACAGCGACCTCAGGGCGGTCGACCCGAGCGCTCACTTGGCTGCGGCGATCGCTATCGGCCAGTTTTGCCGCTAGCTTGGTGACTGCGCCGCTTGTCGCACATCATTTCGGGGAAGTGACGCCCGCCGCGCCGGTCGGCAATCTGGTCCTGGTACCGCTTGTCGAATTGGTGGTCTTGCCTTGCGGCCTGGTCGGCGCGTTGCTTGCTCTCGCTCATCCGTGGCTGGGCGCGCTGCCGCTTGTGCTTGCGGGTCTTGCCTCGCGCGTAGCGCTCGGCCTGGCCGAGTTGTTTCGCCGATTCGCGCCGGTGTTGCTGGTCCGCTATCCGGACTGGTTCGAGACCCTGCTGCTCGTCGCCGCTGCAGCACTATTCCTGCAGGCCATGGTGGGCCGTCCAGTCCAGCGCAGGCGGTGGTTGTTGGCCAGCGCCGTGGCCATGCTTCTTGCCGGGACGAGTCTCTTCGTGCGCGAAGCTATCCGGCGCACGTGCGACGACCTGCGCGTAACCTTTCTCGATGTCGGACAGGGTGATTCCGCTCTGGTGGAAGGTCCGCGCGGCTTCGTGGCGCTCGTCGATGGAGGCGGGCGCTACGACGATAGCTTCGACACGGGTGCGCGCATCGTGGAGCCCGTGCTGCGCGCACGCGGGATCACCAAGCTGGACTTGGTCGTTCTGTCGCATCCCCATCCCGACCACATGAATGGGCTGCTGCGCATCCTCAAGCGATTTCCCGTGGGTGCGTTGTGGACGAACGGCGACGACGGCAACAATCCGGTCTATCGGACCTTGATGGTTCTGGCCCGCGAGCGCCGAGTGTCCACCCCGCCGCCAGCCGAACTGTCCCGCGACGGCCTTCACATCGTTCCGCTTGGCCCATGGTTCGACGGCCGCATCGGCGTGCCGCCTGGACTCGGGACCAACGATGCCTCCTTGGTGATTCGTCTGGACTACGCTGGTCACCGGATCCTGCTCGGGGGCGATATCGGCGACGAAGGCGAGGCCGAGCTTCTCGATCGGCGCGCCGCCCGCATCGAGCTTGCCTGCGACGTGCTCAAGGTTCCCCATCACGGCAGCCGCCATGCCTCAAGCGGGGCATTCCTGGACGCGGTATCGCCGACCGTAGCCGTCGCTTCGGCGGGCAAGTTCAACCGCTTCGGCCTGCCCAGCCCGGCGGCGCTGGCACGCTACGCTCGACGGGACATTCAGGTATTGCGTACCGACCGCGACGGCGCGGTCACCATCACTGTGGACCGCGCGGGAAGGCTAGGGACGACCTGCGTTCGCCGATGCCACCCCTGAACAGGGTTGGCATCGCATCGCCCGCTTGCCGACGATTTCCTCCGCAGACCGGCAAGTTGGATTCGGCTTAGCTCTCCGCGTAAAGCTTCAACTGCTCGCCCACAACGCCCTCGCTCAGGCCAGTGCGCAGGCAATCTTGCAGACAGTCGGCGAGGGTAATTTGCATCTCCTCGACGCCGCCCTCTTGCATTATCTTGTTCAACAAAGATCGGCCCTCGGGTGATTCCTCATCGCGGAGGAATTCCTTGACCATATCGATCGTGAGCTCGCCCGAAAAGTCGAGCATCGCGTGGTCAAGGAGATAGGCGATGAGCTGTTTCACAGGAACCTCCGGCGACTTGGAATGGAATGACGAAACCCTGCTAATACCTCGTAAACGCAGAACAAATCAAGGATATTGCTGCTCTCGAAAGACGATTTGTGCGTCATCTTCCGACATTTCACCACCTGCTCGCTTGGCTCGCCTCAAAATGGTCGAGCCGAGCAAGTTGCGACCACGCCTGGAAGCCCGGTCGACGTTCTAGCCCCATCCACTTCTTGACTGATTTCCAAGATTTTTCTACCGTCCAATACGTGCCGCCCCGTCGCCAGTCTTGGGCGCTCGCGCTGGGATTCCTCCTCGTCTCCGGTTGCGGGCCAGTCGTGTATCTAAAAGAAGTCAGTACACGTGCGGCCGCGGCGCTGAACCAAGCCAAGGTCGATGGGGCCGACAAGCACGCACCGTACGAATACACCAAGGCCGATCTGTACTACGAGAAGGCGCGCGAAGATGCTGGCCGCGCCCATTTTCAAGATGCCATCGATTGGGGGCGGCGCAGCCAGGATTGTTCGAGTCGTGCCTCTGCGCTCGCCAAATCCGTGCAGGCCAAGCATAGCGAAGCCGCGCCCCGGCCGAATCAGAGTTGCGGGGAACTGTGAGTTTTGTGAGGCGCTCTTATCCGATCCTGCTGCTGTCGCTGGCATTGGTCACGCTGTCTCGCTGTGCTGGGGCGGATCTCGCAAGCGGCGTGGGCAAGGTTCGCGAGCAACTCGCAACGGCCCGGAGCAAGGGCGCCTACCAGTGCGCTCCGCGCGAACTGGCGAGCGGCGAAGCCAACGCGGAATTCGCCGAGCGTGAATTCGCCAAGGGCGAGTACTTCGTGGCCAAGGATCGCTTGGCGGCCGCCCAGTCCGCTGCCCAAGAAGCCCTGCGTTTATCGTCGGACGAACGCGCCTGCCCGAAACCGAAACCGCAGCCCCCGCGTCGTAAGGAGCCTGCCCCGGATCCCTTCGTGGATCGCGATGGCGACGGCATTCCGGACGTGCGCGACAAGTGCCCCGACGAACCCGAGGACAAGGACGGTTTCGAAGACGAGGACGGCTGTCCCGATCCGGACAACGACAAGGACGGCATCCTGGACGCCGCCGACAAGTGTCCCAACGAACCCGAGGATTTCGACGGTTTTGAGGACGAGGATGGATGCCCGGATTTGGACAACGACCAGGATGGCATTCCTGATCCTACCGACCGATGCCCCAACGAGCCCGGGCCAGCGTCGAACGATGGCTGTCCGCCCAAGTTCGAGTTCATCAACGTCACCCAGGAGAAGATCGAGCTCAAACAAGCCATCTTCTTCCAGACCGCAAAGGCTGTCATCATGCCAACGAGCTTCGGCCTGATGAACGAGGTGGCCGCGGCGCTTGGCGCAAGACCCAGCATGCAAGTTCGCATCGAAGGACACACCGACAGCCGGGGCGGCCACGCCTACAACGTCCGCCTGTCACAAGCCCGCGCCGATTCCGTGAAGGCCTATCTGGTCGGCAAGGGAATCTCTAGTGATCGGATGGACGCAAAAGGGTATGGTCCAGATCAGCCGATTGACAACAACAAGACGGCCGCGGGCCGCGAACGCAATCGTCGCGTTGAATTCATGATCACGCAGCAATAGGAAGGAATCGCTACCATGGGCACAAAGGAACTAGGGTGGTCGGCCGCACGGTTCAGTGCGGTTCGGTTTCTCGCACTCACATTGAGTGTTTCCACCGTGGCACTCGCGCTCACCGCGCACACGGCGTACGCGGACCAGAAGAAGTCGCGCGACAAGATCGTTGAGTTCAACAAGCAGGCGCTGCTTTCCTACGAAGCCAAGGACTTTGATACGGCACGGGATCTTTTGACCAAGGCACTCAAGGAAGCCAAGCAGGCTGGCCTCGAAGACGACAAGATGACGGCGCGGACCTACCTGCACTTGGGGGCGGTCTACTGGGTCGGCTTCCAGGACCAGTCGGTGGCTTTGCAGAACTTCGCCCTGGCCAAGAAGATTCGTCCCGACATCCAGCTCACGCCTTCCATCGAGACGGCTGACTTGAAGTCGGTCTTCGATCTGGCCGTGGCCGAGCCCGACGCGCCCCCGCCGTCGAAGACGGCAACGCCTGTTCGGCCAACGGCCCAGCCTCGGCCGGTGAGCCCATCCGTGCGGCTTTCGGATGATGGCGGCGAGCCAGATTTGCCCACCTCCATGAGCGCGCCGCTCATGTGCACGGTGCCCGACGTCGTGCCGCCGGGTAAGGAACTGTCCATGCGCTGCGCTCTGAAGCCGGGCATCAATGCCAAGGTCGTGCAGCTCCACCATCGCGCCCCAGGCGTCGAGGCCTACCAGGTTCTGGCCATGCGCAAGACCGCCAAGGGCTGGTACCTGGCGACCTTGCCCGGTCACGTGATGAAAGAAGGCAATTTGCAGATCTATTTCGACGCCCGCGACGGCGCCGACAACGAAGTCGCCAGCAACGGCCAGGTCGACAGCCCGTCCGTCATCGCGATTCGCAAGAAGGGCTCGGGCAAGGCTGAAGAGGGTGAGTGCCCGGTGGACGATCCGATGTGCAAAATCAGAAGGGGCGCGGCTGCCGACCAATACGAGGCCGGTCTGCACCGACGTCGCGATGGCGCGTTTTGGTTTGGCGTGGGTGGTGGTATTGGATGGGGCTTCTCGCCGGCGGGAAACCTCGAATGGGAGAGCGACCTGAAGGTCAGCGCCATTACGACCACCACAGGCCTGTTCCACATTCTGCCCGAGGTCGGATACATGTGGTCCGAGTACTTCGGGGTGGCGCTGCAGGCGCGCTGGGAGTTCATTCAGCAGCAGCAGGCAATGTATATAGACAAGAACGTGTCCCCCAATCCCCAACTCGCCCCTACCAATCGCACGGGGGCTCCGACGTCCCAAGCCCTCGCGGGGTTTGCACGGGCCATCTGGTATACGGATTTGAGCTCAAGTGGGAATATGCAGTTTTCCGTCTCGGGTGACCTTGGCTTCGGCTTCGTTCGTTTCCCGGTGAAGCCGGTGGCGGTCACAAACGGGACCGACCCGGACACTGGAAACATCATCATCGACAAAAAGAACACCATCGCCAAGACCGACACCAGGCCCGTGGGGCCGGTCTTGGTTGGCTCCACGGTGGGCATCATCGCGCACATCTCCAGGCACTTTGCCCTGTCCCTGGATGGTCGGTTGATGACCGGGCTCCCTGACTTCGGCGTGGTCGTCGAGGGCGGCTTGAGTGCACAGCTTGCGTTCGGCGGCACGAAGGGGCCGGCGCCAACAGACGAGGAAGGCGAGGGCGAGAGTGGCAGCGGTGGGCCTATCAACGACGCCCCGCCGCCCGCGGACTCGTCCTCCGAAGAAGAGGAGTAGCCACTGATCCCCCGGCGGCGTCAGGCCTTCTCCGTTATCGGGGGACCCGTTGAAACCTGGGGCGAGCCGGCTGCGGCTCGCCTGGTGGGGTCGCTTTTCGAGGCCGATCCAGACCTCGCACGCGCCCTGACCCATGGTTTTCACAGCTACGCGGGCCGCATGCATCCGTCCACGGCCCGCACGGCTATCGCCGGCCTGTCGAAACCCGGCCAGCGTATTCTCGACCCGTTCTGCGGCAGCGGCACCGTGCTGGTCGAGGCCATGGCCGGCGGGCGGGTAGCCGTGGGCGTGGATGCGAGTCCCTTGGCCATCTTGATCGCCAAGGTTCGCTCCACGCTGCTTGACCAGGCCGCCTGCGAACGCCTGGTGCTGGCCGCGCAAGAGATCTCGGCCGAAGCTTCCGAGCGCGCGCGCAAACGTATCCGCCCGACCATTCCAGCCTGGGCCAGCCGCGAGAAAGAGCGATTCTCCCCGCACGTCGCGCTCGAACTTCTTGGCCTGCGCGAGCTTCTGGGCGAGACCGGCGAGGATCCCATCGGGTACGCCCTGCGCGCCTGTTTCTCGTCGATCTTGGTGAAGTTCATGCGCCAAAAGGAAATTCCCAGCGAGGGGGAGCCCGGCCAGCGCATCGGACGAGGCGTGCCCTCGCGATTCTTCGCCGGCCGCGCGGAGGAGCTGGCGCGATCGCTCATGGCGCTGGCGCAGAAGACACCCAAGGGAACGCCGCAGCCGGAGATCCTGCTCGGCGATGCTCGCAAGCTCTCGCACTTGGCGGACGCCAGCTTCGACCTGGTGTTGTCCTCGCCGCCCTATGCTGGAACCTACGACTACGCCGACCTGCACGACGTGCGTTTTCTGTGGCTTGGTCTGCCGCGCGAGGATCTGGACCGGCGGCAGGTAGGTGCGCGCACCGAATTCCTGGGCTCACCCGAGAAACGCTGGCAGAAGGATCGCCATCGCTGGCTGGGCGAGATCGGCCGTGTGGTGAAGCCCGACGGTAGGGTGGTGCTGGTCATCGGCGACGGTGTGGTTGGCAACCAGCCCGAGGACGCCGCCGACGCCATGGCCTACGACGCGCCCGGTGCGGGACTGGTCGTTGTGGCCAGGGCCTCGCAATCGAGACCACCCCGCGATCGCCGCCTCACCGCCATCTTCGCCGGCCGTCCCCGGCGCGAGCACATGATCATGCTCCGCCGAGCAAGCTAGGCCGAATCCGGATATCAACCACAGAGGACACAGAGAACACAGAGGAAGAAGAAGCCCGGATTTAAGATCCGGAACCCATTCTCTTCCGGCTCTGTGTCCTCTGTGTCCTCTGTGTCCTCTGTGGTTGGCCTCTTCCGGCCGTCAACGCGGGGCGAGGGTCGTGCCTTGCTCGCCCTCTTTCGCGCGCTGGATGAGCCGGATGAACGCGTTGCCCACGGCCGAACATAGGGCCTGGAGCTCGCGCACGTTGGCGTCGGGCATAGAGCCGCTGCTCGCGTGCGCGTACACCAGATTGACGATGCGTTCTCGGATGGCGATGGGAATGACCACTACATCGGCCGGGGCCAAGCAGTGCAGGTACTTCCAGATCTGTCCGTGCAGGTGCGCGCCCTCGGCGGGGGGCGATCCGCGGAAGGTCACCGCGCGCTCCCTGGCGGTACGGAACATGGAAGGCATCGCGATGGGAAAGGCGATGGTTTCGATGGCGCGCGAGTCGACGCCAGGGGCGAAGCCGCGCCAGACGTGGGCGTTGGTGCCGCGCAGAAGGAAGATGAGTCCGCAGCCGAAGCGGGGCAGCATGAAGTCGATCACGATGTCCGCGATTTGCTCGCGGTGCTCGGCGACGGACAGCCGGTGAATGGCGTCTTCGAGGGCGACCGCGGCGCCTGGCGGTGGCGCCAAGATCGGGGCGCTTCCCGTATGCCCCTCGCCTAGGCCGCGCAGCGCCTCGCGGATCTCGAGCGCCGCCGTGCCCGCAAGCGTTGGAATCTCGCGCGACAGCGACGATCCCGCAGTGCTGGGCTCGGGTCTGGTAGGCCGGGTCAGCTTGACGTCGATGTTGTGGAAGCGCTTGAGGTTGCGTGCGATGGCCAGCTCGGACGCGATCATCGGTTCGACACGCGCGCCGAGTGCGAAGGAAACATCGTCGATGACCAACACGTCCTGGGGCGTGGCCATGGCCACCACGATGCGCTTGGCGCCGGATTTTGCCGCGACCAGGGGAATGGCCATGTAGCGCGCCGCCAGGTTGGGTTTGAGCAGTCCGACGATGGCCGGATCGGCTTTGTCGAAGTGGCGCTGCAGGGCCGCGGGCATGCGCATCTGGCGGCCCAGGGCCTCGGAAACCTGATCCGTGCTGAGCAGGCCGCGCTCGACGAGCTGAGTCCCCAGCTTGCCACCCACGAGAGAGCGGTCGCCCAGAATCGCCTTCACCTGTTCCGGTGTGAGCATTCCGAGCTGGATGAGGATTTCGCCGAGTTTCATCTTAGGGTTGCTTGTCAGGGGATCGGTTCATCGTCGATTCTCGCAGGAGCCGATGCAAGAAACCAGCGCACTTCGAGCCTTGTTCGGCGCAGTATCTACCGTTGTGCCCACGCTGGGAAGTCTGCCGCTTGCCGTGCCTCGGCGCACGCCCCTGGATGTTTTTGCCTCGGCGCTGCTTGACGCCTATGGTCCACAGGGGTGGTGGCCGCTGCTTGCCCACCGGGGCAGCAATCCAACCCTGACCGGACGACTGACAGGCTACCATCCCGGCGACTTTTCCTTCCCGCGCACGCATGGCGAGCGATTCGAAATCTGCTGCGGCGCCATCCTGACTCAGAATACGGCCTGGACCAACGTGGAGCGAGCACTCGACCAGCTCGCCCGCCAAGACCTGCTCTCGCCCAAGGCCATCCTGTCAGCGACGGACGACACGCTTGAAACTGCCATCCGCTCGTCGGGCTACTTTCGCGCCAAAGCCAAGAAGCTGCGCGCGTTCTCGGAATTCTACCTGCGCCTTGCCGGGAGCAGGCCGACTCGGGACGAGCTGCTAGGCGTGTGGGGCATCGGCCCCGAAACCGCCGACAGCATCCGCCTCTACGCCTTCAACCAGACCGAGATGGTGGTCGACGCCTACACCCTGCGCGTGCTGCTTGGGCGAGGGTACTGCCGCCCGCCACTCGACTACACACGCGCCAAACGCTTCTGCGAACGTCACCTGCCACGCTCGCTCGAAGGCTACCAAGAATTCCACGCCCTCATGGTCGAGCACGCCAAGCGCCTGCGGGCTGCACGTTCAGGTTAGCGCAGGATCTTCGCCAGTACGGCGTCGAGCTCGTCGAGGGAGGCGTAGTGGATTTCGAGGCGGCCGCTCTTGGCACTGGTTTCCACCAGCTTCACGCGCGCCGTGAGCGCTTGTTCGAGACGGTGGACCAAATCGCGCGCGGCGGGTGATGCCGACGTCGGCGGCGGGGCAGGGCGGTTGTCGCTTTCGCGCTCGCGCTTGACCAGGGCCTCGACCTGCCGGACCGAGAGTCCGCGGCTGGCGGCCTGGCGCGCGAGGCGTTCGATGGCGGGATCGCTTTCCAGTCCCAGCAAGGCGCGCGCGTGGCCCATGTTGAGGCGGCCCTCGATGACCATGGCGCGCACCGCGGGCGGCAGCTTGAGCAGGCGCAGGGCATTGGCCACGGTGCTGCGATCCTTGCCCACGCGCGCTGACAGCGATTCCTGGGTGTAGCCGAATTCCGCCACCAGGCGCTGGTAGCCTTCGGCCTCTTCGATGGGATTCAGATCCTCGCGCTGCAGGTTTTCCACCAGCGCCATCTCGAAGGCCTGCGATTCGGCCACTTCGCGCACCACCGCGGGAACCTGGTGCAGGCCCGCGCGCTGGGCTGCTCGCCAGCGGCGCTCGCCCGCCACCAATTCGAAGCCGCCACCCGGACGCACGCGCACGACCAAGGGTTGGATGATGCCCTGGCTGCGAATGGATTCGGCCAGCTCGTCGAGGCGGCTGTCGTCGAAGTGTTTGCGTGGTTGCTTGCTCGACGGGTGGATGCTCTCGATGTCGAGCGTGCGCAGCCCACTTCCCGATGGCGCAGGCGCTCCGGATTCGCTGGGGGCATCGCTGGCGCCCGGGATCAGCGCCGCCAATCCCCGACCCAAGGCCTGCCGCTTGCCGCCGGAGTTCATGAGGTCGCGCCTCCTTCGGGTGGGCGGGTGTGGCGGACGAGAAATTCGCGTGCGGCTTCCATGTAGCTCTTGGCGCCTTTCGAAGCCACGTCGTAGAGCAAAATGGGTTTGCCAAACGAGGGTGCTTCGGACAAACGCACGTTGCGCGGGATGGGGGTTTCGTAGACCCGTCCGCCGAAGTGGTTGCGTACCTCGCTCGAGACCTGCTCGGTGAGGTTCTGTCGCATGTCGACCATGCACAGGATAATGCCCTCGATATCGAGGCCGGGATTGAGCGAACGCCCGACCAGCCCGACGGTGGCGCGTAGGTCCGACAGGCCTTCGAGCGCGTAGTATTCGCACTGCAAGGGCACGAGCACGCCGTCCGCCGCGCACAGGGCGTTCAGGGTGAGCAGGCCCAGCGAGGGCGGGGTGTCGATGATGATGAAGTCGTAGTCCGGGGCGGCCAGGCGCAAGGGATCGCGTAGCTTCATCTCGCGGCCGGGCAGGGCCACGAGCTCGATCTCGGCGCCAGTCAGATCCTGGCCCGAGGGCACCAACTTGAGAAATGGCAGCTCGGTGGCGCGCGTGACCTCGGCGATGCTCTTGCGTCCGATGAGCACGTCGTACACGCTGCCACCATCGGCACCGGCCGATTGGCGCGCGTGACCCAGCCCCGAGGTGGCGTTGCCCTGTGGATCCATATCCACGAGCAGCACGCGCTTCTCGGCCACGGCGAGTGAAGCCGACAAGTTAACTGCGGTGGTCGTCTTGCCGACGCCGCCCTTCTGGTTCGCTACCGCGATTACCCTGCCCATCAAGTGTTGTCGCCCCGGCGTTGGGGAGCACCCTCCTAGCACCAACCCCATGCGGTTTTCAACTTTGTCCGTGGGCAGCAGGCGTGAGAACCAGGAAAACGTACAAAAAATTGACGACAGTTCCAGACGTCGTACTACTTGTACCTACATGTAGCTCGTTTCCCTGCAACCCCGGCATTCAAGGAGAACCAAGACATGACCTACGGCGACCAGAGGATTTACCGGACCTTCGAAGAGTTCGAACGAGAAGAGCTGCGCAGGGCGGATGGCCTGAGCACCGGAATGGACGACATGCTCGGCCAGATGTTTGCCGAAGAACTTGATTTCGATGTCAAGTCGTCGCGCCGGGCCGCTGTCGACGACGACGAGGACTAGGCTTCAAGCGAGGCATTCCATCTGCTTCGCTCCCGTGTCCGGTCCTGTCGTCGCCCCCAGGCGTCGAAACCCAACAGCAGCCGGGAGCGGGGACGGGAGGGAAGCAGATGCCACGGCGATTCGCGGATCGGCGTCGAAAGCCTTTGGAAGGCCGATTGCTTCCTGTATATCGGAAAGCCTCCGAGCGTCCGTCGCGACTTCGCGAAGGCGTCCGGCCTGGAAGCAACATGCGAATCGCCCATCTCTGCACCTTCTGGCCCCTCACCGCTGGGCTCTCCCACTACGCGGATAGCTTGATTCACGGGATGCGGGCTTCTCGTCCCGAGCGCCACATCGTGCTCGGGGAGATGGGGTCGCTGGCCGCGGAGACCGAGGCCTATGAATGCCTTCCTTGCTACCGACGTGACGAAGACTACGTGAACAGCGTGGTGGAGGCAGCCCGAGCCAAGAAGGTCGAACTGCTCGTCATCCAGTACGCCAACGACCTCTTTGGCGACGACCACCGACTGCCGCGCCTGCTGGCCGCCCTGCGCGCGCTCGGCATCAAGACCGTGGTGAATACCCACTCGGTGTACCCGGCGCACTGGCGCACGGGCTACAAGCCGGGCCGCACGGCGGGAGATTTCGACCACGCCATGGGCGAGCATGCCTCGCTCATCACGGTGCACAGCCAGCGCATGAAAAGCGATCTGGCTTCGCGTGGGCTTGTGCCGGAGCGTATCGCCGTCATCCCCCACGGCACGCCTACCATGACGGTGCTCGATCCGTTGGAAAGCCGGGCCAAACTGGAACTGCCTGCGCAGGCGAAGATCGTCTTGTTCTTCGGTTTCATCTGGCCGGGCAAGGGCATCGATTTTCTGCTCAAGGTGTTTCGCGATGTCCAAAGGCAAGTGCCGGAGGCGTTTCTGCTCGTGGCTGGGCACACCCGGCGGCGCTTGTGGGGAAGCTACGTGGACTACCTGAAACTGCGCGCGCGCCTGATGGGATTGGCTTCGCACAGCCGTTTCTGGGGAGGCTACGTCGCCGAGGACAAGGTGGCGCAGGTCTATTCGGCGGCCGACGTCGTCGCTATGCCGTACCTGCAAGAATACAGCTCGGCCAGCGGCGTGGTTCACCAGACCGCGGCCATGGGAAAACTCATGTTGTGCTCGCGCATCGCCAAATTCGATGAGGTCGAGACCGGCATCGATCCGGGACTGACGGCGCCCGCTAGCGATCGCGCGGCTTGGACACATGCCATGGTTCGGCTGCTGCGCGACAAGGCTTGGGGCGACCAGCTCAAGACGAAGATCCTCGATTTTGCCGAAGCCACCAGTTGGGCCAACGTGGGCAAGATGCACTGGGAGCACTACACCCGCTTGATGGCCGAGGATCGACGAGAAGATCGATGATCCCCAATCGCTACCATTTTGTCTGGTTCGGCCGCGAATTTCCCTACACGCACGTGCTGGCCATCCGTTCGCTAGCGCGCACCTGTGCTCCCGAGGCCATTGTGCTTCACGTGTCGGAAGATCTGGCGGGCGTCGCCCATTTTGACGAGGTCGCGGCCGAGGTGTCCGTGCTCGGCCAGCGACGACTGGACATCGACCGATTGCTAGCCGGGTGCGAGGGCTTCGATGTGTCGGCGCTTCGTTCTGTTTATCTGGATTTGTACGCCCGCAAGCGTTGGGCGGCGCTCTCGGACATCTTGCGCTACCTCATTCTTTGGGGCGAAGGTGGCGTGTACCTGGATTTCGACATTCTTGCCGTGCGCGATCTGCGGCCGCTATTGCTTTCGTGCCAGGGCTTCTGCGGTCGCGAACGCATTCTGGTGCCGGCCAAGGTTCATCGCGGCCGGCGCTGGACCAGCTACCTGCGAACCGGTCCGCTCGATGTGATTCGACTGATCTGCTCGCGCACCACCGCCGGTATCGACGGGTGGAAGCATATCGAGCACCTCTATCCGGCGGCCATCAACGGCGCCGTCCTGGGGCTTGCGCCCGGTCATGCGCTGGCGCGCGAGGCGCTTGCCGCGGTTCCTGGCCTGGTGCCTGCCCTGGAGCGCCGCCGTCCCGCCATCGGTCCCGATCTGCTCCAGGATCTCATCGACGGAAAGCAACGCACGGACATGACGGTGTTGGATGCGCCGGCGTTCTATCCCTTGGGGCCGACCATGGCGTTTCACTATTTCAGGAAGACCAATGACGTCGAGGCTATCGCACGGAAGGTGGTGACCGACGCGACCTACGTCGTGCACTGGTACAACGACAACATGCGGAAGCAGTCACGGCCAGAGGATGCGAACGCGCTTGCCGGCCTGGCGGACCGACAGCTCTTCTCGCATATCGCCCAGCGATTTGCCCAGGCAGCCAGTCCATGAAGCGCACGATGAAGCGCAAAACGATCGTCCAACTTGTCTGCGTCAGCGCATCGCTGGCCGCGCTTTTCTGGCTGCTCGATCGCATCGGCTGGGGCACGATTGGCCACGCCCTGGGCCAGGTGGGATGGAAAGGCCTGACCGCGCTCATGCTGCTTGGCTGGATCGAGAGCTTCGCGGATGGCACCGCTTTGTGGGTCGTCATGGGCCAGCGCCTGCGCTACGGGTTCGGCATCGCGGTGAATGCCGCCGGCTCCATGCTGAATCTGATCCTGCCGTGGGAATCGGGCGAGGTACTCAAGGGCACGCTCTTGCGCGGGCAATTCGGCACCCAGTCCGCGGTGTCGGGCACCATCCTGTGGAACTACATCTTCAAAATCTCCCGCCCTGCCGTTTCGCTGTCCGCGGCTCTGTGCGGCCGGGCCTTTTCTAGCGCCAGCGAGAGTTCCCATCTAGGGCTCATCCTGGTCGCCAACTTGTTTTCTTTCCTTCCGTACTTGGCGTTGCGGGTGCTGATTCGCTACGGCGCTGCCGCGGGCCTGGTGCGCGTTCTGGGCATCCTCCCAATCCTGCGGCGCCATTCTGCCCATTGGATTGAGAGCGCCCACAAGATCGACATCGAGGTCAAACAGTTCTGGCACGAGCGGCCATTCGAGTACCTCAAGGTGTTCGGGCTCCAGCTGGTGGCCCGGGCCACGGGGTGGGCCAGTATCTACGTGGCGCTCAATGCCCTTGGCATGAAATGCAGTTTTGGCCAGGCGTCGTTGCTGTACGCCACGGTGAATGTCGCCGACTACATCGTGGCTGTGCTGCCGGCGCGGGTCGGCGTCTCCGAGGGAACGTCGTACTTCATCTTCAAGTTCCTGGGGCTGGATCCCGCGACGGGCGTCATCATGTACGTCGTGCTTCGCATCCGCACCATCCTGGCCAACGGCCTTCTGACCCCGGCGGCGTTCTTCAACTGGAACTCTCCGGTAAGCAGCGACGATCCTCCGTCGCGGTGAGTGTGCTAGTTTGCAGGCGATGCAGAAGAAGGCGGTACTCGCATTGCTGGTCGACGGCGCGCGCGCGGACGTGCTGGCGCGCATGGCGCAAGCCGGAGAGCTGCCCACCCTGCAAAGCCACTTCGTCGATCGCGGCGGGTTCGCCACGGCCACCTCGGTGTTCCCCACGGTGAGCGGGCCGGCCCATCTGCCCTTGCTGGCGGGCGTACATCCTGGGGCCGCGAATTTGCCCGGCATTCGCTGGGCCGAGCGGCCGACTGGTCGTCGGGGGTGGTTCTTCGGGCGCACGCGATCTTACATGGCGCCCCTCCGCGCCTGGAAGCTCGAACGCGACGTCCCGGCGCATATCACCACGCTCTTTGCCCACGTTCCGGCTATGGCGGACGTAAACACCTGGTTCGTGCGCGGCTGTCCCCGGTCGGCGCGCCGTACGCGTTGGTCCAAGCCCACCGCGTTCATGCGCAGCCTGCTCACGCGCAATTGGCATCGCTCGGAGGATCAGGCTGAAAAGGCCCTGCTGGGAGCACTCGACCACGGCTTCACTTCGGTGCACGCGGTCTTCCCCGCCATCGACGAGCTTGGCCATCGCTTTGGGCCGCTTACCGAGCCCAGCTTCGAAGCCTACCGACGCTTCGATCGGGCGCTGCAACGGATCCTGGATGCGCTCACACGGCGCAAGCAGCTTGAGGAAACCCTCATCGTGATCTCCTCGGACCACGGCCAGACCGCGACCCACACGCACATCGACATCGACGCGGTCGTCGCGCGCGTCTATCCGCGCACCGTGTGCTATCCCAAGATCTGGCGCCACGCCTTTTCGGCCGAGGCGGCCGTGATGGTGTCCGGCAATTCGATGGCCAACCTCTACGTTCAAGGGGCTGGCGGATGGCACGAGCGGCCGGACTTCGATGCGCCTTCATCCCAGGCAGCGCAGCTCAAGGCTTGCCTGCTTGAGCACGAGGCCATCGAGCATGTGATCTACCGCGGGGCTACGCCGGGCGTGTTCGTCGTCGCCAACCGCGAAGGTACCCTGCGCCTGGAGCTTGTGGACGGCGAGGGCGCCTCGGGACCCAAGGTGCGCCTTTCGCGCGAAGGCAAAGACCCACTCGGGTATGGCGATCTTCCGGCGCTCGCGGGCAGTCGGGAAATCGCGGAATGGTCGGCCGATTCGGCCTATCCCGATGCCCCCTGGCAGATTGTTCGCTTCTTTGCCTCCCGGCGCGCGGGCGACCTGGCCGTGTGCGCGCGCCATGGTTTCGATCTGCGCGCGAGCTACGAGTACCAGCCGCACAATGGCTCGCACGGCGGCCTGCACCGCGATCATATGCTGGTGCCGGCCTTGACCAACGGCCGCTGGGCGCGCGGAAGTATGCGCACCGTGGATCTGTTCCCGTCCATCTTGTCGGCGCTGGGGAAGCCCATCCCGCCCGGCATCGACGGCGAGCCGGTGGCCATCGAGTAGCCGCCTACGGCGTCTTGCTGGCGACCGATTCGCAGCCCCGCCGTCGGAATATGCGAACGGTCCCGACCGTGCTGACCACCTCGTAGTGGGCCTGCAGGTAGTCCATCATGCGGGGAAAGTTTTCGACGGGGAATGCCTTCCAGTTCTTGAAGGTGTGCGAACCATCGAGGATGTAGGTCGCGCGGCTGCGTTCGAGATCGCCCATGAGCTGTTCCCAGTGGTCGGGCCGGATGACGTCGCTGGCCTTGACCCGTCCGGAGCGGATGGCCCAGTTGCCCGGGACATAGCCGCAGATGGTGGCGTAGGGACCGGCGAACCGGCTGGCCAGGGCCAGGTCGGCGGGATAGACGAACATGGCCCCGGGGCCCCAGGTGAACATGGATGCATTTTCGTGGCAGGCATCCGCATGTAGAACATCGGCCACTCTGCGGTACACGGGGTTGTGTTCTTCCCAGGGGAATTCGTGACCGCTGAGGTAGAGAACGCCGTTGGCCACGCTGAAACAGAACCAAAGCGCCATGGCGTAGGCCAGGGTCAGCTTGGCCCACCGGCTGGCTGGCGTTTTCCACATCGCCGCCAAGACCGGCCCCGCGCCCAGCGCCAGCGGGGTGTACAGCGGCACGAAGTAGTGCGGGTACATGCGAAATCCAACCAGGACAATCGGAAAGGTGCAGACGAGGACGCCGATGACCAGCAACCACTGGTAGCGCGGCAGGTGCGCGCGCGAACGCAGGGCAAGCACCCACAGGCCAATGGTTGCGGCCACGAAAGGTAGGAAGTACTTGGCCACGCGCTGGAGTATTTCGCCCAGCTCCATGGGTTGCTGGGCGTAGCTGAAGTTGTACAGGACGGTCCAATACAGGAATGCCTGCTCATCGCCGAGCGCCACAAAGACCGCCCATGTCGCCACAAGGGGAAGGGCGAGCCCAAGGACAATCGCGGTCAGGGCCAAAGGCAAGGTCCGCCACGCTTGCCGGTTCGCGAGGACGGCCGCCAATCCCAGTGCGGGAAGCCAGGCGAGCGCTTGCTGCTTGAACAACGTGGCGATGCCGAGCAATCCACCGCTGCATAGAAGCCAAGCCAACTTCTTGGCGCGGGCTTCGTCCGCCAACCCGGCCACGGCCCAGGTGGCTGGCAAGAGCATGAGCATCTCGCAATTCACCGAGTGCATGTCGTGCGCGAGAAAGGCTGCGCCGAAGATCAGGAAGGCCATGCCGGCCAGGGCACCCCGTCGGTCGTGGCCAAAGAAAGCCGAGACGCCGAGCGCGGTGAGCGGAATGGTGACCACCACGGAGAGCACGTGGATGGCGAGCATTCCGCGGCCCAGGAGCAATTGGGCAAAGGCGTAGTACAGGTAGAGGAGCGGCGGCTTGTTGTCCACGAAACCGACGTAGAGATGCTTGCCACGCAAGAGCTCCCACGAGCCCACGATGTGCATGGCTTCGTCCACATCCAGGATGTCCACGCCGAGCAAGAAGCCCCGGGTGACCAGGCTGGTAAGGACAAAAAGAAGGAACAACGCCAGTCCTGGCCGACGTCGGTAGAAATTGCCGGCCCTTTGCATGAGGTCGCTGGGGCGCATGGGCTCTCCCTGCTACGTGGGGCTGCTCAGCCTCACTGCTGGCGCGCCTTGTGCTTGGTGTAGGGCCAGTAGCGCAAATGATAGTACGCGTAGGACAGGCCGAACTGGATTCGCCGTGGCAGCGAAACGCCGTCGAAGCTCGGCCAGAACAAGTTGCACGTACCACAAGGGGGAACGTCCCGGCGCTTGCCCAAGCGGTGTGCCTGCCTGTAGGTTGTTGCGCGCTGGCCGTTGTAGATGTCCAGAACGGATTCCTTGGTGACATCGCCCCAGCTAAAGTCGCCCTCGGCGTCCATGCAGCACAGGGTGACGCGGCCATTCGACAGCACATCCACGCGGGTCAGGTGTTCGCAGGGGAAATTCGGCACGGGCAAGGGACTTCGCACGTCGCCCAGGTAATTGAACAGCCCGACGATCATGCAATTGACGTTCTTGTCGCGGCAGTAGGCCGCGAAGCGCGTCTCGTCTTCTTTTGTTGTTTCCGCGGTGCGGGTCATGCGCACCGTGATTTCGCGGGCCAGCCGTTTGCGCCGCGATGGATCGACCGCGTAGTCGATGTTGCGTAGGGTTCGCTCTAGCCGCAGGCCCATCACGGCTTCGTACTTCTCCGCGTCCAGCGTGTTGAGGCTGACAAACAGGTGATTGATGCCCAGGTCCAGCAGCGCATCCACGCGCTTGTCGGTCATTCCGAATCCATTGGTGTACAGGCGCAACTTCGTGTTCGGCAGCCGCTCACGGATGTATTGCAGCCGCGGAATGATCTGCGGATCCATGAACGGCTCACCATTCAGAAAGGGTTCGATGGCGTCCAGCTTGAAGGACCTGCAGTCATCGACGATCTTGCGAAAGGTTTCATCCGACATGGTCTGCCGGTCGCGGCTCATCACGCTGTTGGGGCAGAAGGCGCACTTGGCGTTGCAGGCGTTGGTGGTTTCGATGGCCACCAGGCGCGGAATCTCTTGGACCGCACCGCTCAAGCTGACCTCGTCTTGCGCCGCTGTTCCCGCCATAGGATGACCGCGGGCAGGGCGATGAGGGCGGCGGCCAAGCAGGAAACCTCGCCCAGAATGGCCATCAAGCCGAAGCCGCGCAGGGCACGGTTGCTGGCGGCCAGCAGCGAGCCGTAGCCAACGATGGTGGTCCAGGAACAGAGCGCCACGGCGGCGCCGGTGGAGCCGACGGCCCGGACCATGTCGCGATCGTCGCGGTAGCGTTGCGCGACGTTGAGGCCATATTCCGCGCCGATGCCGAACGTGATAGGCAGCGCGATGAAATTGAGAAAGGTGATCTTGACCTCGGCGGTTCCCGCGATGCCCACCATCCAAACCACGCCCACCAGCAGCGTGGCGATGGCGGATAGTGCAGCGGAGCGGGGACGCATGATGAGGAAGGAGAACACCAATACGACAACTAGCGACGCCTCGGTGGCCAGGGGCCCATCGTGCAAGATGGAGCGAATCATGCCGGAAAACACCACGGCGCTGCCGGAGGTCGCCAGGGTCTTGTTGTACTCCGGGAGCGGCAGATACTGCAGGACGCGGGAGATGCGCAGGAGATCGCGGCCATCCCACACCGACAGGTGCTCCTCGATGGGATAGACCAGCACGACCCGCCCGATGGTGCCGTCCACCTCGGTGAAGGGGCGTCGTGCCAGGGTGGGAATATCCTCGGGCGCGAGCAGACGAACATCCTCGGGCACGTCAATCTGGGCGATCTGCTTGCGCTCCTTTTCGCTTAGGGCTTCCAGCGCCGGATCGTGGGTGAGCTTGCGGATATCCTTAAGCAGCGCGAGCTTGCGGGTCTGGACCTCGGGCGTCCCGGGCAGCACGTCGTTGATGGTGACGATCTGGCCGATAACGTGTTCGGCTTGGTCGTTGCGCCAGATGGAGGCGCGAATGGCCTCGACCTCGCCGATGTTGTCGGCCAGCACGATGGTGGGCGAGGGCCAGCGGCCGAACAGTTTCTCCATGCTCTGGTTGAACTGCCGGGAATCCTCGGTGCTTTGCAGGTTGGTGTTCAGCTTGCGGAAGTTGTATTCGAAGGGCGCGCCCGCGAAATGCAGCAGCCCCACGCTGCAGAAGATGGTGAGTGCTGCGGCTACGATGGTGATGCCACGTGGGCGACGAGAAATAAAGTGGCCTAGGAAGGAAAGGCTGAGCGGGGCGCGCGGCGGACGTTGCCTCCGGGTCGAGGCCCGCCGGTCGAGCAGGAAGAAGATGGCGGGTAGCACGGTGAAGGTGAGGGCCCAGCAGAACAGCACGCCGAACGCGGCCATGACGCCGAATTGGTAGAAGCCGCGGAACTTGGTTAGCATCAAGCTCGCGTAGGCTGCGGAGGCGCAGAGTGCAGCGACCCCGGTTCCACGGGTAACGCCGGTGATCGCCCGCTCCATGGCATCGAACGTCGAGGCACCGGCGGCCCGGCATTCCTCGTAACGCGACATCAGAATGATGGCGTAGTTGATGCCATTGCCGACGATGATGGAACCCAGAAACGCGGTCGAGGAATTGACGTAGCCGAACGCCAGCTCGGCCACCGCGAACGCCATCACCGTGCCGATGATGGCCGAGGTCGCGACCAGGGGGAGAGAACGCAGCGTCCGGAAGTAGATCGCAATGGAGATCGCCACAATCACCAGGCAGGTGATGGTGACCCACAGGATGTCGCTCTCCACGGCCTTGCGGGTGGCAATGGCGGTGGCCACCGGGCCGCCGACAAAAGCCTCCATGTGGGGGTGAAAGGCGTGGGGATCGTTTTCTCGAACCAGCCGATGAGCGGCCTGAAAAATGCCCTCGCCGCCGTGCTCGGCGAAGATACCCCCGGGGGGAAGCGCGGCGATCCATACGTAGCTGCCGTCCTGGTTGCTGAACACACCGTCCGGGAAGCGGCCGCCCAGGCGATCTTGCTTGGTCAGCCGATCGCGCATGGCCTCGACCGGCTCCTCATCGTCGTCGGAGAGGTCGACGAGCAGCGGGTTCTTGCGGCGGGAGATCTCGCTGCGCAGGCGATCCCGGATGGAAACCAGGTCGTTCTCGCCGACGTAGAGCCACTTGTTCCTTTCAAAGAACCCGCGCAGGTCGCGGACGTGGTAGGTGGCCAGATCCACCGTCGTCTTGGGCAGGGCCCGCAGTTTTTCCGTCAGCACCTCGGCGTAGCGGAGGTTGGCTTCTCGATCTGGCGAACGAATGCCGATCAGCAGAAGCGACATATCGCCCAGGCGCTTTTGCGTCTTCTCCAACGCCACGACGCCCGGGTCATCGCTGGGCAGGAGCTCGGAGATGGCGGTCTTGAGCTCCAACTTCGACGCCAGAGTCGCCGCGACAGCGAAAAGCAGGAGCGTCGAAATCAGGACCACGCCAGCGTGGCGGGAGACGAAACGGCAGTAGCGAGCAGACTTTGAATCAGGCAAGGAGAACCTCTAGGGGCCAGAACCTAACCCGTTCACACCCTGTGAAACAAGGTCCGTAGACGGTCTTGCCTGCGCTATGAATAGGCATGCCATCGACCAGTCATCGCGTAGGCACCTTCACCGAGTCGGTCATTCGCTCCATGACCCGCCTGGCGAACAAGCACGGCGCCATCAATCTTTCGCAGGGATATCCCGATTTCGATCCGCCTGAAGCGTTGCGGCAGGCGGCGGAGCGCGCCGGCAGGCATGGTCCGCATCAGTACGCAGTGACCTGGGGCGCGCCCGGCTTCCGTGCCGCCCTGGCGCGCAAACAGTCGCGCCTGATGGGCATGGACATCAACCCGGACGAGAACATCGTGGTCACCTGCGGCAGCACCGAGGCCATGATGGCCGCTATGATGACCGCCTGCAATCCTGGGGATCGCGTGATTGTATTCTCGCCCTTCTACGAGAACTACGTCGCCGACACGATCCTGTCCGGCGCCGAGCCCATCTTCGTACCGCTGCACCCGCCGGACTTTCGCTTCGACCCGGACGAACTGCGCCGCGCGTTCGAGAAGAAGCCCAAGGCCCTGATCCTGTGCAATCCCGCCAATCCCTCCGGGCGCGTGTTCACGCGGCCCGAGCTGGAATTCATCGCGGGGCTGGCCGAGGAAGCCGACGCCTTCGTCATCACCGATGAGGTCTACGAGCACATCGTCTATGCCCCACACCAGCATGTGTACTTCGCCTCGCTGCCAGGCATGGCCAAGCGAACCATCAGTTGTAGTTCGCTGTCCAAGACCTATTCCATCACCGGCTGGCGCCTGGGCTACATCATCGCCGCGCCCGAGATCATCGCGGGAGCGCGCAAGGTGCACGACTTCTTGACCGTGGGTGCGGCGGCGCCTCTGCAAGAAGCCGCCATCGCCGGTTTGGAGCTGCCCGACAGCTACTATGTCGAGTTGCAGTCAAGCTACAGCGGCAAGCGCGACCTGTTCTTGGGCTACCTGCGCCGGGCTGGCCTGACATTCAGCGAACCCGAGGGCGCCTACTACGTGATGGTGGATATCTCCGAATTCGGCTGCCCATCGGACCTCGCTTTCTGCGAGTGGCTGACCTCGGTGGTGGGCGTCGCCGCGGTGCCCGGCTCCAGCTTCTTCCGCGAGCCTGAAAAACGCTACATCCGCCTGCACTTTGCCAAGCGGCCGGAGACGCTCATCGCCGCCGGCGAGCGCCTGCTGGGGCTGCGGGCTCGGGACCCGCTCTCCTGTTGCGTATGACACGTGATGCTGGCAAGCTCCTTCCCTCCTGACCATGAACAAAACTTCTTTGATGTCCGCTGTTTTGGCCAGTGCATTGACAGCCTTCGGGGGGTGCGCCCATGAGCCACCGCCGCCTCCGGCGCCGCCATCGCCTTGCCCAACGCCTGAACCCATTCGGCTTTACCTGACCGCATCGACGCATCTCAATCCCGGCGAGAATGGCGAATCGCTGGCGACCACGGTGCGCATCTACCAGCTGAAGGACACCGGCAAGCTGGTCGAGTCTAGCTTGGATCGCATTCTCGATGGTGATCGTGCCGTGCTGGGCGAGGATTTCATTTCGATGCAAGAGCTCACCCTGTACCCGGGCGAGAAGGCGGCACCGGCCATGGTGCGCGCGGAGGGCGCCACCAACCTGGCGGTGGTGGCCATGTTCCGCCGCCCCGTGGGGCCCTCGTGGCGGGCCGTCCGCAAGCTTCCGCCGCCCGATCCCCAGCACTGTCACGGCACCGTCGGAACCCCTGCCGCCTTGGCGGCATCCCAAATGAAGTTCACGCTCGAAGACAGTCGCGTGGACATGCGATGAGGAAAGCG
>Ga0302321_100001131_pt1 | contig 22791 bp, 9 predicted proteins | sample Fen_T0_1_FD_202505 | JGI IMG/M metagenome (GOLD analysis project Ga0302321, IMG submission 202505) | Peat permafrost microbial communities from Stordalen Mire near Abisko, Sweden - Fen_T0_1 | ecosystem: Environmental > Terrestrial > Soil > Wetlands > Permafrost | place: Sweden: Abisko...
GCCCATGTATCCAAATTGGGATACCGCCTTCTGCGCCAAGCTGCTCAGCCAGTTCGAACTGCCGCTTGACCGAAAACTCAAAAGCCTGTCCCGCGGCATGAAGATGAAAGCCGCGCTTCTCACTTCCCTCGCCTACCGCCCCCGCCTTCTCGTGCTCGACGAACCATTTACTGGTCTCGATCCGTTAGTCAGAGACGAAGTGATTCGTGGCATGCTGGAATTAACCGAACAGGAGAAATGGTCGGTCTTCATTTCTTCCCACGATATCGATGAAGTGGAACGCCTCGCCGATTGGGTTGGCGTCATCAACGCCGGGAAAATGCACCTTTCCGAATCTGTCACCAGCCTGCAAACGCGATTCCGGCGCATCGAATGCGTCGCCACCGCAACCAATCAAACCACCCCTGCGTTACCCAAATCCTGGCTCATTCCGGAAATCACGCCTCACCGTGTCTGCATCGTGGACAGCGAATATTCACCCGGCGCCAGTGAAGCCCGCTTGAAAGAAATCTTTCCCACCGCCTCCGAAATCTCGGTCAGCGAAATATCGCTCCGGGAAATCTTCCTCGCTCTCGCCCGCACCTTTCGAATCAAGCCTTAACCACTCCGGCCACCCCCATGATCTTACATCTTTTCAAAAAAGACCTCCGCCGCACACGCGTTCTCCTCTTCATCTGGCTCCTACTGGTGGTACTGCAATGCGCGCTCATCGGCACGAGTGCCCGCCCTGGTGACCAAGTGATGCAAGGCGTGTTCTATTTCATTTCGATGCTCGTGCCCGTCTTCCAGACCTTGATGTTGGTCGTCATCATCCCGTTGTTGGTGCAGGAAGAACCACTCGTTGGAACTACGGCTTTCTGGTACACGCGCCCGTTGAAACGCTCCAGCATCATGGGCGCCAAGGCGCTTTTTGCCGTGCTGCTCATTCTTCTGCCGCTCCTGGCTGAAGTCGCGATGCTGATCACCCACCGGGTCACGCTGCACGACATCACCCTTGCGATCCCCGAAATCATTCTCAATCGCCTCCAAGCTGTCGTCCTCCTCGCCGTTCTCGCCGTCTTAACACCCACGTTCAGCCGGTTCATGATCGCCGGCGTCATCCTCATGGTGACTTCCCTCTTATTGAGCGCGATTTTCACCCTTTTGCCTCTCTGGCTACACCCTGAGTCAGTCATGGCACTGGCAAATAACCTTTCACTCATCAAATCCCGTGGTGTCGCTCAAGGCGTCCTTATAATCCTCGGTGGCGGAACCATTATCGCCCACCAATATCTTACCCGAAAATCCGGGCGCTCACTTATCCTCGCTGGTTGTGCGGCGGCTGGTTTTGTTTCGATACAAAATTTCTGGTCGTGGAATTTCCTCGCAACTCCCGCATCGCCCGACTTCTCCCAAAACGCCGACCTCTCCAAGATCACGATCTCCCTCAAACATACAAACGTTCAGGAAATCAGCCCCATTCGCGGCATCGGCGAACCTCAGAAAAGCATTATCTGTACGCTCGAAACCAACGGACTCCCCGCTGGCTGCGTGGCCATCGCCAAAAAGGTGCATCCCAGCCTGAAACTGCCCGATGGAAATCCAGTCCCGACCCACGACCCGAACCAAAACTACTACTCATCTTCAAAATTTATCGACGCAATTGAATTCGCTCTCAGCACCCCGGTCGTAAATCCCGGGTATCTGTCTACAGGATACACGCCTCTCTTAGGAATGGACCCAGACATCTATCGCCGGAACGTCAGTCAGCCGCTCGTGCTTACCGCCGACGTCAATTTCATCGCAGCCCATTACACAGTCGTCGCTGAATTGTCGCTCACTCAAGGGGCCCATTTTGAGCAAGGCTCGGAAAATATGATCATAACCGATGTACTGCGCCAGGGTGATGGAGTGGAAATCGTGGTCCAGGCTCGCCACATGCAACTTCTCTTCGATCGCGAAAACTCAGACACCAACAATACGGCTGTTTATTCTATGAATGGAAAGGAAGACGTCTATTTATTGGTCAACAAAAAGCGAAACCAGGCCGTCCTCACCAAACAAAATTCAGGCATGAATTTTTCATTTGATTCGCTCACGAACAACAGCCGTCTCTTGCAACGATCGCTTCGCCTCCCCTTTGGGCGCGAGCAAAACAACCTCGCCCCCGAGTTAAATGAAGCCTGGCTGGCCGATGCAAAGTTGGTTCGGCTTCACCTGACGCCCATCGGAGAATTCTCGAAACAACTCATCGTCGAAAAATTCAAACTCGACGGTTCAAACGCCCCACTCCGCAAACCTTTAGCGGCAGTTCCCATCGACAAGACGTCCCTTCCCCAACCGTCGCTCCCCAAAAATCCAACCAAAGCCCAGGTCAAAGAATACGTTGAAGGCATCCTGATCAACTCCCAGCGGAACGGCACTTATCGGACTAACGAACCGCAGGATGATATGCTCGTAAAGGTGGGTGCCAACAACGTCGATGTGCTCTTCGATATTATAGTGAATTCATCTGGGCCCACGGCTTTCCACCTCGAAACCGCCATTCTCAAACTGGCTCGTGCTGAAGACAAAGAACTGGTTCTCCAATTGCTCCCGACCCATAACCGCTTCATCGCACTAGTCACAAAATATTCGTGGAAGACCGAGGCGCACAACATCCTCATCGATGGTTTGAAAGACAAGCAGGCGAACTATCTTGCGAGAGAATGGATACAGGCCGTGGCCTCTTTCGAGGAGCCTGCAACCTATCCTGCGTTAAAAGCCTACCTACTGCGCTGCTCTAACAAACAAGAAACCTTCAACGCCATTCGCAAACTTCCCGACATCGACTTGAAGGAAACCGTTGATGCCGCCTGGGAAAATGTCCGCACCTCTTCGCGGAATTCCGAAGTCGTTGACGCCTGTGGTATGGCTGCGGCTTTCGGACATCTGGATGCGCTGGACGCGCTCGTGAGAGTCATCAAAACCGATGAAGAGGAACCCCGCCGCAAACATGCCGCAAACATTCTAAAGAAGTACACGCCTGCAACCGGTGATGAAAAGACCGTCATCGCCTGGTACGAAGCGCATCGAGACCAACTCATTCATAGGCCCAAGCATGAGAGATTCATACTCCGGCAGGAGTCTTCAAGCCCAGAGACTCCTCAAGCCGAAAGCCCTGATGAATCAAAACACTGAGCCAGCGCGCATCGAACGACCCACCGGGCAGGAATCAAGGCGCGCCGCCAGGTGAATTCAGACTGCGTTTCTTTTTTGCCGGTTCGATAATGGTATTGCGAAAACGAACGTCGGCGGCGGTTGTCACCACCTCGGCCGTTTCGACGCCTTTGAAAACGCAGTTCGTGAATTCAAGATTTTCGACCACCGCCCCCGGAAAGCCCACGATCCACAACACGCGTGGACTCGACTCGCTGGTTATGTTTTCCAAATGCACATTGCGCACGACGGGCTTGAACGGACCGTTCGCGCCTTCGGCATAGAGAAAATCCACCGTCACGATTGCCTCGGCCACGCGACCGATCTGGACGTTACGCGCAAAAACATTTTCCAACACTCCGCCGCGCTGCGCATTTGATTTAAAGCGAAAAGCGCGATCGAGACTCGGACTGTCCATGCGGCAATTTTCAACAAACACGTTGCGCACGTCTCCCGCGACCTCACTGCCAAGAACCACGCCGCCGTGACCGTCCTTCATAAAACAGCCGCGGATAATAATATTCTCACAAGGGATTCCGACGCGCCGACCATCATCGTTAATGCCCGATTTGATCGCGATGCAATCGTCGCCCGTATCGAACAGACAATCCTCGATCAGCACATCACGGCAGGAATCAGGATCACAACCGTCGTTGTTCGGCCCGTGCGTCACGATTTTCAACCCACGAACAATGACATTGGTGCAATAGACGGGATGAATCTCCCAGTTCGGCGAATTGTTAATCGTCAGGCCTTCAATCAGCACATTATTACAACGCACCGGTTGGACAAAATTAGGACGGTGAAACTGACTTGCTCCGAGCACCCGTTCCGCCACCGGTACGCCCCGACGGACGAGATCATCGAGATACTCACCACTCGCCTTTCCTTCCGCGCCCTTCTTACCGCGCTTCGTCCAGCTCCACCAGTTCTCAAACGACGCCCCGCCATCCAGCGTGCCTTTTCCGGTGACCGCGATGTTCTCCTGCTCAAAAGCATAAATGAGCGGTGAATAATTAAAACATTCAATACCGCCAATTCGCGTGAAAACCACCGGCAGATACTTCTGTGGCTCCGGAATGAATTTGAGCGTGGCGCCTTCACTGACGTGCAAATTGACGTTGCTCAAAAGATGAACCGCGCCCGTGTGCCACACACCCGCCGGCACAACAACACGCCCACCACCGGCTTTATTGCATTCGGTGATCGCTTGGCGAATCGCTTCCGTGCAATCCGCCCCGCCCGCCACGGCACCGAACTTTGAAATCTCGAAATCACGCGCTGGGAATTCCGGCGCTTTGATACGAGCCTGGATCGATGTCATCGTTTCCCAACCTACTTCAGCCGTAGCGACTGCGGTTGCGTGAACGGCCGTTAAAAACAAGAGCACAACTACGCCCAAAAGCGATTGTAACGATTTTTGATTCATAATTTTTAAACTCCTACAACGAACTGTGAGAAATCTGCCAAATCAGCCGGTTTGTCGTTCGACGGCGTCGAAGCAAACAAGCCGACTTTTCCACCCACCCATTTGCTCGAAAGCGCCTGGAAAGGTTCGCCAACGTTTTTGAAGGTGACGCCATCAAAGCTGGCTTCAAAACACGCAACCGCACCAGCCGTCACCCGCACGCGCAAGAAAACGCCGCAACCGACAATGGAACTACAGTGGATGATCTGTTCAGTGCCACCATTTTGCGCGTCCCTGCATTTTATCTTCAAAAGCTTGATCGAGCCGTGCTCACGCCGCAGCCCCAACCACGAATAGTCATAACCAAACACCATCAGGCCTGCCATGGTGCCATCGTTGGCCGCTGTGAGTTCAAGTTTTACGGTAACAACAAACTCAGGCGCCGGAAATTTCTGCATCAGAATTCCGGGAACCACCCAGAAGTTTTTCGCCTCATCGCGCGGCAGACATTTCAAACGCAGGTGCCCTGGTTTTTCCGTCAGCGAAAACCACTCAGCGCACGGATTAGCCTGCCATTGCCACTGCAGCCCGAGCGTCGAGCGCGAAAAGCCGTCAGAGGTCGCAGGAACCGCTATCGGCTGCGACGGCAACTCAGGCTTGCGATATATGAGCACAGGTTGGCCCTTGCCGTCACCGTCTGGATCTTCACCGATCACTGGCCAGCCATCTTGCCGCCAGCACATCGGCTGCATATGCACCACGCGGCCGTAAGCGGGCAATTCCTGAAAATGGAAAAACCAATGCTCACCCGCCGGCGTATCAACCCACGCACCTTGGTGCGGTCCATTGATTGAGGTCGTGCCGCGGTCCATAACATTTCGCGCTTCGTACGGTCCGTAAATATCCCGTGCACGAAACACAGCCTGATAACCTTCTGCCACACCACCAGCGGGCGCGAAGACGTAATACCAACCATCACGCTTGTGCAGCTTCGGTCCTTCGATCGTGTTCCAGCCAGGCATCTTGTTGCCGTCGATGATGACCTTACCCTCGTCGATCACGTGGGTGGCATCCGACGACAGTTTGTGCAAGGTCAACAGGTTGTTGATGCCTGAGCGGCTCTTTGCCCAACCATGAATCAAGTATACCTGGCCGTCATCATCCCAAAGCGGACACGGATCGATCAAGCCTTTGCCTGCTTTGACCAGGTGCGGTCCAGACCAGCGGCGGCGCGGATCATCGGTCGTGATGACATAGATGCCAAAATCAGGATCAGGATAAAAGATCCAAAATTTGCCCGCGTGGTGGCGTATCGACGGCGCCCACACACCCTGCCCATGGCGCGGTTGCGAGAAATGATCCTGCGGCAACAGTGCCGGAAGCGCATGATTCACCAGCGTCCAGTTAACCAGGTCGCGCGAATGGAGAATCGGCAGCCCTGGCACATGGCTGAAACTGGAAGCCGTCATCCAGTAGTCGTCGCCCACCCGCACCACGTCGGGGTCGGAATAGTCGGCATAAAGAACCGGGTTGCGGTAGTTGCCGTCGCCGCAATCAGCGGACCATGGATGATTCTGCACGAGGTTCTGGTTCTGCGAGGTCATGGAAAAGTGAAGGTCAATCAGGGGGCGAGCGCCGGAGCAGCTGGTCGCCAGTTGTCGTAACCAGCGAGTACGATTTCAACACTGAGCGCTGCGGCGTCCTGCGCGGTCAACTGACGCGCCCAAGGCACACGTTTTGCGACGTCGGCTCCCTTGCCGGTATTGGCATATTCGGCATAGCGGGCAGTTTTTTCGTTTTCCAGCTTGCCCCAGTTATACCAGCCTTCAGGTCGGACGACGTCGGACATATCACAGTTAAGAAATGCCGTCATGGCGTACTGGCGCCAGGGACGCCCCAGAAATACACGTATTTCAGGTTTTGATCCGACGATTTTGCAGCGCGAAAAAACACAACCATACGCTTGCTCCTGCGGCGTAGATGCGGCCGTGATGTAACTGTTATTCTCACAACGGAGCGTGCATCCGTCAAAATAGGCCGTGGCACCGCCAAAGATAAAATCGGTCGCGCCGACGATCAGGCAGTTTTTGAAATAGTGACGACCCCGATTCACGAGAATCGTATCCTGCCAGCCGAGAAAACGGCAGTCACGAAACACCACCCGATCGCCATCGACCCGCACTGCGAGCGCCTGACCGACGGGCCCGGCGGCGTTTTCAAAAGTTAGGTTTTCAACCGTGAAATCGTCAGCATCGATTTGCACCGTGGCCGTGCGAAAAGTTCCAAGTGCCTGCCCATCGGGGCCAATCGTCTTGGCGTGCAACGCTGCGGTAATTTTTGTCGTTTCAGCATTCTCGCCGACCAAGCGGATATACCGCTTCTCGCGCTGCACATAAACCACCTCGGCATAAGTTCCCGGCTTGACGAGAATCGTCCAAATCTTACCGGGAGCAGCCAGTTGTGGTGCGGCGTTCACGGCTGCCTGCACCGTTTTGTACTGGGCACTGCCGTCAGCGGCGACCACTGCATCCGCAGCCAGCAACCGAAACGTAGAGACAACGACAAAGAGTGTGAAAGCAAAGAATTTCATCGGATGAAATTAGTTATTTGACGGCAGCCAATGATTAAAACGCATCCATTCTTCAGCACGTTGCGGCCAGCGGGCGGTTGGGCCGTATTGTGGATCGAGACTGTTGCCATGCGAACCTCGAGCATACACGTGCATCTCTGCAGGAACCTTCGCCGCGCGCAGCGCTTGATAGAACATCAGCGTGTTCTCAACGGGAACGGAGGTATCCGCCATCGTCGCGACGAGAAACACCGGCGGCATGTCCGTGCGCACCTGTTTTTCCAATGAAAGCCGGTTGACTAGCTCTAACGATGGATTCGGCCCCAACAAATATTTGCGTGAGCCCTTATGCGTCAGATTTTGGTCCATCGTGATCACCGGATAGACGAGAATCACAAAATCAGGCCGTGCACTCACCCCATCAATTTTATCTCCGCACTGGCCAACCGGATCATCCCACATCGTAGCCGAACAAGCCGCCAGATGCCCGCCAGCCGATGCTCCAAAAATGCCGATTCGATCTGACTTCACACCAAACTCCGACGCACGAGCGCGCACGATCCTCAACGCACGCAAGCCATCTTGCAGGGGCGCTGGGTGCAGCGTTTGCACGCGATATTTAAGCATGAAAACAGTCACACCAATTGAATTAAACCACTGCGTTTCAGGACCGCCATTCTCGCCAATCGTGAGATGATGATAACCGCCGCCCGGGCAAAAAACCACCGCCGTGCCATTCGGTCTGTCGGGCACATAAACCGTCAGGGTTGGCGTATGAACAACCACAATTCGGTTGTTGGCGATTTCATCTGGTTTAACCTCCGACGAGGCACACCAAAGAGGGACAACGACCGGTTCAGCCGCTTGCACGATGCCGGCAAAAAGCATGGCCGAAAGCAGAAGGAGGATTTGGCGGGCAACACTCATTTTGCAGCGATTGGTTTCAAATCAGGGCCAACCATAACGGTTTCTCCAGCGGCGGGCTGGAGCCCCACCGCAATCTGGCCACAGCGCAGTTTCACCGGATTACCAAGCAGCGACTTCAAGCTGAGCGACACCAGTTTCCCGTCCCTCCAACTGAAGCTGAGTTCGAAACCACCCCGGGCGCGAAGACCAGAAACCGAACCCGTAGTCCAAGCCAAAGGCAGGGCTGGCAGGACAACGATTTCGTCCTGGTGACTTTGCAGAAGCATTTCACAAACGCCGGCCGTCGCTGCAAAATTTCCGTCGATCTGAAACGGCGGATGCGCGTCAAAGAGGTTGGGGTATGTACCGCCGCCTTTGGTCGTCACATCCGTCACCACTGACGGAACAAAACGGAGCTGCTGCTGAATCATCCGGTACGCGTGGTCGCCATCCAAGAAGCGCGCCCAGAACAACGTCTTCCAGCCCAGCGACCAGCCGGTGCCATCGTCACCACGGAAGCGCAGAGACTGTTTGGCGGCTTCAAATAGTTTTGGCGTCTGCGGCGTGATTTCCATTCCTGGAAAAACGCCCCAAAGATGCGAGGTGTGACGATGCGTATTTTTCGGGTCGTCGACATCCTGCATCCACTCCTGGAGCTGACCGTGTTTTCCGACTTGGTTCGGTGCGATCTCACCGTGTAGATTCTTGAGTTGCGCGGCAAATTCCGCATCAACGCCGAGCGCGCCAGCGGCGGCGGCGGTGGAGACGAACAAGGCACGAATAATCTGATGATCCATCGTCGGGCCCATCACGAGGCCACCTTGCTCGGGTGAATTCGAGGGACCGCTGATAAGCCAGCCGGTCTTCGAATCGCGCACCAGATAATCCACGAAAAATTGTGCAGCTTCCTTCATCGCCGGGTAAGCGCGCTTCGCGAGAAATTCGCGGTCGCCCGTAAACAGATAATGCTCCCACAGATGCTGACAAAGCCACGCGCCGCCGGTCGGCCAGATGCCGTGGTTGGAGGCGTTAATCGGTGCGGTGCCACGCCAGAGATCAGTATTGTGATGCAACACCCAGCCGCGAGCGCCATAATGAGCGCGGGCCGTCTCGCGACCGCTGACGACGAGATCATCGATCATGGCCCAAAGCGGTTCAGTACACTCAGAAAGGTTGGCAACCTCCGCCGGCCAGTAGTTCATCTGGAGGTTGATATTAGTTGTGTACTTACTGCCCCAGGGAGGATTGGTCTTGTCATTCCAGATGCCTTGGAGGTTGGCCGCTTGATCGCCCGGACGGCTGCTGGAAATGAGCAGGTAACGGCCGTATTGGAAAACCAATGAAACGAGCTGCGGGTCCTTCAGTTTGTCTGCGGCCTGCATGCGCAAATCGGTCGGCTGCGCGGCGGCAGGCGAGGAACCAAGATCGATGCTCACGCGACGAAAAAGCGAACGATGGTCGGCTTGATGCCGGGCGAGAAGGTCGTCGTAAGCGCGACCTGAAGCAGCTTGCAGGGCGGCGTTAGCGATGGCTTCAGGATCGGCGCTGATATCGCGAAAGCTTTTGTAATTGGTGGCTGCTGACACGAGCACGGTGACGCTGTCAGCTTTGTCCACGATGATGCCAGCGGGCGTGACATTGACTGTGCCTCCTTGCGCCAAAACCCGAACCAGTGCGGCAAACTTCAGCCCGTCGTTCGCAACCCGGCCGGTGACCAGCATCGTGTTAGCGTCAACTGCGCGGGCATAAGTGCCTCCATGCGGACTCGCCAACCGGACGGCAAAGCTGAGACGTGCTGTATCGTTAGCCGTGATACGTTGTACCAAGACCTGATCAGGATTGCTGGCAAAAGCAGTGCGCGTGTACGTAGTGTCGCCAATGTTGTACTTCACGGTCGAAAGTGCGCCATCGAGATCGAGTTCGCGGCGGTAGGACGAAACTTCAGTATGGCCGTTGAATTGAACGAGCAGGTCACCCAGCGGCTGATACATTTCCTGCTTCAACGGAACGCTCATGAATTCGCGGGTGGCGAGATCTTCGGCGTCTTTCTGCTTTCCCTCAGCGAGCAAGCGGCGAATTTCCGGGAGATACTTTACGGCGCCTTCGTGTTGATAAGCGTGTGGCGAACCAGTCCAAAGCGTATCTTCGTTGAGTTGCAAACGCTCCTCGTCCACACCGCCGAAGACCATGGCGCCGAGACGCCCGTTGCCGATGGGCAGCGCTTCGGTCCAGGCATTTGCCGGCTGGCGGTACCAAAGGGTTTGTGAAGAACGTGGAGGTTCAGGATCGGCCAAAGGCAAACGCTTCGGCTCGGGCTTGCCTTCCAGAACACCGCGCACCCAGGCGATCATACGTTCGTCGTGATCCTTGGAGGTTTTCGGCCAATCGGTGAGGCGATGCGGGGCACCCGGAATAATCAACAGGTCGCACGCCACACCGTTGGCGCGCAGGCGCGACTGGAAGTTGAGCGATTGCTGAAGCGGCACACTTTTGTCGGCGTCGCCGTGCAAAATAAGGAACGGAGGAGGCCCAGCCTTGGGCTGGATGTGGTGAATGGGTGAGGTTTCACGCAGGATCTTTAGCGCCTCGGGTGTAATCTCCTTGCCGATGGCGAAAAGATTTTGAAGCGAGGGGCTGATACCGCCGCGAGTCGGTAATTCCTGCTCAAAATCGGTGACCGGCGCATAACCAACGGCTGCCTGTACGCGCGTGTCATCGTTCGTCTGTAACGCCGCGAGCAACGCCAGATGTCCGCCGGCCGAATGACCAAAAATCACAATACGTTTCGGGTCACCCTTGAACTCGGCGGCATGGGCTTTTACCCAGCGAATAGCGGTCTGGACGTCATCAAAACAGGCGGGCCAGCGGTGTTTTGGCGCCAAGCGGTAGTTAATGGAAAACCAGGTGAATTTCGCCGACGTAAGCGGACCGAACCAGGGACTGATGTCCGCGCCGCTGCCAGATTTCTCCGCACCTTTTTTGTCACCACTGCTCCAACCACCACCATGAACCAAGATCGCAATGGGAAACGGTCCATCACCAACCGGCACGTTAACATCGAGCAGGAGTTTCTCGCCGGCGGCTTCACCGTAGACGATGTCGGGCTTGAACTCAGCACGCAGAGCGACTGCACAAACAAGGAAAATAACAAAATGACGAAGTGCTTTTGGCATGGCTGGAAAACCTCAGTTTTTAGTTTGCCCAAGTCGCGGCACGAGAAGCTGGATGGCTGCCAGCGAGATCAGGTACATCCCTGCGTAATACGCGAAAACATACACATAACTCCCTGTCTTCTGAACGATCAAGCCGGTGATCGCACTCATCACCGCAGCCATCAGATATGAAACGAAGCCACCCAAACCAACGACGGAACTAATCGCCGACTTCGGCATAGTATCGCCCACAACACTAAAGAGATTTGCCGACCAGCCTTGATGCGCTGAACCCGCCAGACCGACAATCAAAACCGCTAACCAAGCTGTTCCGGCAAAAGGCGCCAGGCAGACCGGCAACACACAGATTGCGCAGATCAACAGCGCCAACTTACGCGACTTGTTCACCGTCCAGCCCTTCGCCATCAACCATGAAGTCATCCATCCGCCGGCAATGCCGCCCACCGCCGCCAGCACGTAGAACGCACTCGTCCACCACGCCATCGCGGTAAAGCTCAGCGAAAAGTTTTTGCGCAAGAAGTCGGGAAGGAAAAATCCGTAGAATGGCCAGGCGGGGCCAGCGAGAATTCCTGCAATGAGATACGCCCAAACGGCCCGATAGCGCAGCAATTGGAGCCACGGCACTTTTACCACGATTTGTGCGGGAGCTTGATCTGCCCTGATGTAGGCCAGCTCAGCAGCGGACAAGCGCGGGTGTTTTTCAGGAGCTTCGTAAAGCCAGAACCAAGCAATAAGCCAAAAGAACCCGGTTGCGCCGGTGACATAGAATGTCGTTTGCCAGCCCCAATGGTCGTTCATCCACCGCACGGCAATGGGACAAAGAATCGCCCCCGCATTGGTCCCGGCATTAAACCAGCCCGTAGCGAGTGCGCGCTCTTTGACCGGGAACCATTCGGCAACCGTCTTAATTGCGGCGGGGAAATTACCACCCTCGGTCAAGCCGAGCGCAATGCGTGCGCCCATGAACCCGAAGACGGTGAGCGGCGCCGCAAACGTCGTCATGATCAATGCTTTCTCAGCCCAATCGAACCAAGGATAATGAAAAAAGAACCGGGCTTGCACATCCAAATAGCCACACAATCCGTGCGCACACGCTGCAAGACTCCACAAGAATACGAACCACGGCAGCGCTCGCTTAATCCCCAAACGGTCCACGATCCGACCGCCTAAAAGATAGCCAAACGCATAGGCGAAATTGAATGCTGCTACGATGTAACCAAAATCGGTGTCGTTCCACCCGAGTTTTTCGCTGAGTGGCCCCTTAAGAATACCGATTACGTTTCGGTCGATGTAATTAACCGCGACCGAGAAAAAAAGAAGCGAACAGATGGCCCAGCGAAAATTACCGCCCGATGAGTTCGATGTTGGAACGGTTGAAGGAGCGATAGTATTACTCATTTGGCGGTTTTCTTAGGGTAAAGACTGGCGAAGCTTGAAGCGGAAATGTTCAGAATTAGGACACGAGTACGCGTATCACAAGGCACAACTAACACAGTGCAATCCACTCTCCGTGCTCATCGTTGACTAGGTTTGCCGACCCACCTTGTTGTCGTTGCACCATTCCCCGGTCAGCAGAACTTCGTGAGGATCGTCGGGCACGCCTCGTTCATTTCGATGCATAAGACCGACCAACATTTCCGCAGCCAGCGCCCCCATCTTTTCGGCGCTACTATGAATCCCGGCAAAACCCCGCTCAGGACGATCGTTGACCAACGTTACCAGACCCACGGCGGCACGCCCGCGAAAACGGACCTGTCGCATCCACGCCGCCACGGGCTCAGCGTGGGTCACCAGCAAGGCGTCAGGCTGGTATTTTTCAAACCACACTTGGAAGGCATTCGCATGCTCATCAGTCGCCTGAAAATAACACGGAGGAATCCGGTCCGGCTCGTCTACGTTCAGCTGTGACCGAAGAAACGACCCCAACCATCGTTCACCGACACGAGGGCTGTCGTCCGCATCGGAAAAAACAAAACCAACCCGCCGGTACCCGCTTTGATGGAGCTGCTCCATCGCCGCCCGTGCACCGGAATAATAATCCTCTGCCACCCGATGCAAGGTCGGTTGCTGCAACGTCATGCCGAGTGCGACACAGGAAAACCGCTCCCACAGCAAGGGCAGCGTCTTTTGTCCCGGCGGCAGGCGCCCGATCAACATCCCGTGAATGCCGCGCGCAACGAGAATGTTGCAAAAACGTTCGGGCGTCATGGATGGTTCGTTTAACCAGAAATGCTCCAGCTTAAAACCGAGCTCCCTGGCACGTGCGGCGGCTCCAGGAAAATAGTCGGGGCGATCGTGATGCGGTGGCCGCCAGCCAAACCGTGTCGGATAACTTGTCACATAGGCGATGGTAGCATGCCGAGCGGTTCGGCCAGTTCGCCGCGATTGCATCAACGCCGCCACCAACGGGTTCACGCGATAGCCCATCTTTTTCGCCAATGCCTGTACATTCTGCCGCACAGCAAGCGAGATACGCGGATGATCACGCAACGCCAGCGACACCGTCGAGCGATGAACGCCGGCGCTATCAGCGAGATCCTGAAGAGTCACTTGTGAGGGCATGAGAAAAACACCAGCACTGCGTCAGCAGGTGTCATTGAAGGGTAAATCAACAATGGCGATACCCGTTGCCAACGCGAGCGCAACCATGCGCGCATTGTTGAATAAAAGACCTTAATTCCCCGGGAGCACGTTGATAAAACACATGGCGATCGGACCGACTAGGCCAGGTCGATGAGCGTTCACGTCGTTTTCAAAACTCACCAGAAACCGCGGTCGGCCCTGCGCAACGATGCGAACAACAAACTCGTTGTGCTAAGAAAGCCACGGGGACTCATTAAAGGCCTCGCCCCTATCACGCGCAACTCCCCCGAGCGCGTCGCCCCACCCCATGTTTCTCCTCAGTCGTCGATCGATCCTACACGCCAAAACCAAGTCCAGCCGTCGGAATGCAGCTCCTGTCCTCTAAAATAGTATGATTATCAAACGTCTCCAGCACGCACTCGCTATTGCCGGTTTAATGGTTGCGGCCTCGGTGGCTCAAGCCGACCCGGCAGTTTTTGTGAACCTGTCCACTACGCAGGCCACCACAGCCGGCGTCACGCCCACCAGTGCCGTCACCTTTACGATCGCCGCGCCCGGAAGCGGCTGGAACTACGGTGCCGCCGCCCCTTATGCCGGCGAGACGTGGAACAATATTCTCAGCCCGCACAGCAACGACCAGATCAAACCCCTATCTCTAGGGCTTGTGCAATACGCCGTCGCTCCGCTCATCACCGCCAACAATATCGCGCTCACCCAGCCGGACGGCTCCGCATCGGGTGTGACGCTGACTGCCGCCGCTGTCCTCAACGACGCTGGCACCGCCACCAATGCCCGCGAAGTGCCGCGCTTGGTTAACGTAACCTCTTCAACGCCGTCCGGATTGCTGGGAACTGCCTGGCGCATCTACGAGGGAGGAAACCTGATTCGGTTCACCTTTTCCGGCCTGCCCGCCAACGCGCACTATCTAGCCTATTGCTACGCCACCACAAACGCGGTCAATCAAGGCGCCCGCTTCACCCTTGCCACAGCCAACAGCCTAGTGACCCCTGCGCTGTGGTTCGACACCAATCCCGCGGCCAACGCTGCACCCAGCATCTTTGTAATGACCGGGGGCGTGAATGCGCCCTCCACACCAGCGCCTTTGCAGGTCGCCTCCAACGCGGCCGGCAGTGCAAACGCGGCCACCACCTGGGCCGCGCTTCATGCCAAGGTGAGCGTCGACGGCAAGGTCATCGTCGACGTCGGCAGAAACGCCAACAATAGCGGTTTCCCCAACGGGTTTCAGATTGTTCCTTATCCGAAAGCCAGCATCGGCGTGCAGCCTCCGGCGACTATGACTGGTTCGGCTGGCAGTACCATCACGATCCCTGTAACCGCAACGGGCTTCGCTGGCGAGGACGTGCTCACTTATCAGTGGCGCAAAGCCGGAGTGAACCTCGATGTAGTCGCGAATCCTTCCGCTGCCACCGCCTCGCTTTCCCTAACCAATCTACAAGCCTCCGACGCGGGTAGCTACGATGTGGTTATCTCCAATTACGGTGGCAATTTGGCCAGCACGGCCTCGATGCTCACGGTGACAACCTCGAGCGTCGCCCCCAGCATCACCCAACAGCCGACTGCAAATAACGCCACGACGGGCGGCAGTGTGACCCTCACGGTGTCCTCCAATGGAACCAGTCCGCTCACCTACACCTGGCAGAAAAGCGTCACCGGTACCGCCGATTCTGACTTTACCGATATTGCGAATAGCAACAGCCCCACGCTGCAATTCACCGGCATCACCACGGCCCACGCTGGAAATTATCGTGTGAAGATTACAAACGGCACCTTGCCTGATGCGGTGAGCGACGCCGTACCTCTCATCGTTACTCCCGTCATCACCACGTCGCCCACCGGCGCAGTAGTCACAAGTGGCTCCACAACTTCGCTCAGTATTGTCGCCGTCACGGGTCCTACAACAGCGCCCTTTGCACCCACTTATACGTGGATGCGCGACGGCAGCCCTTTGACGGACGGAGGAAATATTTCGGGCGCCACCACCGCGACATTGTCGATTACGAACATGTCGGCCACCACGTCGGGGTACTACTCCGTCACGGTTTCCAATGCCGCCGGCTCCGTCACCAGCAGCGCCGTCTACGTTGGCGTGCCCAGCACGCAGACCATGACGTTCGCCCCGGGTAACAACGCCACCGGTCTCGCCATCGACCAACAGCTCCGCCTCACGTTTCCCTCCGCGCCGCAGCTTGGGCGGACGGGCAAGTTCCTCATTCATGACGCCGCCAACGATGCCGTCGTCGTCACTGTCGATATCGCCGAGTTCGTTTCGTTCACCCTCTTCAGCGCCACGGTCGGGAACTCGAAAATTCAGACCGTTCAGGGCAAATCGATGTACTACGTCCCGGCCGCGATCTACGGCAACGAGGTCTGGATCACGCTCCCGGTTGCCCAGCGTCTCGCGTATGGAAAAACCTACTACGTGACGATGGAGGCTGGTTTCCTCCTCGATTCCACCAACGCCTCCGTCCCCGCAATCACGAGCCCAACCGTCTGGCGCTTTTCAACCAAAGCGGCCGGCCCTGCGACGCCCACCGCCTCCACCGGCCCGACCACGATCACCGTTGGCACCGACGGCACCGGCGACTTTGCCACGATCCAGGGCGCCTCCAACTGGATTCCCCAAAACAACACTCTGCCCCGAACCATCCGCGTGCTGCCCGGCGTGTATCGCGATACCGGATACTTCGCCCAGAATCGCAACTTCGTCACCCTGCTCGGCACCGGTGCGAGCCGCAACGACGTGAAGCTGGTCTATCACTATGCGAACGAGGTTTACGGCAGCGGCGCACGCGGTCTCGGCTCGCTGCGCATCGATAGCAACGACGTCACGGTCCGCGATCTCACGGTGGACGACGAAGTTTATATCGCCGTACCCAGCCTTGCCGGCGGCTCCAACCCCGCCGCTCCCGCCTTCGCCGGCCCCATCCAGACCGTCGCCTCCACGGGCAAACGCCTCGTCTTCGACAACGTTCTCATCAAGGGCGGTCAGGACACGCTCTACACGATTTCCGGCATCGCCTATTTCAACAAATGCGAAATCTGGGGCAGCGTGGACTTCATCTACGGTGACGCCCTCGCTGTTTTCGACCAGTGCGACATCGTGGAAATCCGCAACACCGGCGGCCCGATCTGCGCGCCCAGCACGCCCTACGCCCAGCCTTACGGTGAAGTATTTCTCAACTGCCACTTCCCTCGCGCACTCGTAACCAATGGCTATCCCTACGACGTCGGCGTCAACACCACCACTTTCTGCCGCCCGTGGCGTCAGGATGGCCACGTTGCCATCATCAACAGCGAGCTCGACACCCAGTTCAGCACCAAAGGCTGGTCCGAGTGGGATGGCCGCGAAAACACCATGCGCGCCCGCGAATACGGCAACACCCTGATCGGTGGCGGCGCCACTCCAAATCCCGCCGCACGCCAGGCTGCCGGTGCCTATTGGCTCAACACCATCGACCCAGACTACACCGTCTCGACCATGTCGCCCATCGATGCCCTGCTCGTTTCTCCCGGTGGCATCGGCAACCGCATCGCCGCCGACGTCGATCCCGCCAACTATACGCTATCTGCCATCTTCGGCCACACCTTCTTCGCCGCCGATCTGACCGGCTGGATGCCCGCGCTCGCCCCACGCATCACCACCCAACCCATCAGCCAGAGCGTAACCGCCGGACAATCCGTCACTGTCTCAGTCACCGGCACCGGCACTCCTGCGCCCGCTTACCAATGGTATAAAGACGGCGTCGCCGTCACCGGCGCTACCGACAGCAACTACACGATCGCCGCAAGCACCTCAGGCGACTCCGGCAACTACACCGTCACGCTGACCAACAGCGCCGGCTCGATCACCAGCACCACCGCCATATTAACGGTTACAGGCGGTTCGTCCTCATCGAGCAGCAGTTCCTCCGGCTCCTCATCCTCAAGTTCATCATCCAGTTCATCCTCGTCTTCATCGAGCAGCAGCTCATCCAGTTCATCATCTTCAAGTTCATCTTCGAGCAGTAGCTCCAGCTCCTCGTCGAGTTCGTCGTCATCAAGTTCATCGTCCAGCTCTAGCTCTTCATCCTCCAGTAGTTCCTCGGGCAGCTCCTCCAGTTCCAGCGGCGCTGACGTGTTAAAGGTCGACATCAACCGTGAAGGAAAAAACACCGCTACCCAAACCGCCACGGGCTACACCCAGTGGACCACCAACAACGGCGGTGGGACAACGAGCACGACGGGCACCGCTTCTCTGACGCAAACCTTCACGTCAGCGGCAGGAAACACCGTCTCCGTCTCCTTCGCGCAAACCGCCGCGTCGCAGACTGCTGGCGGCACCGGGCTCACTTACACCTACAATGCGACCGGAACCACCACGGATGGGCAAAAACTTGTCAGCGACGGTATAACGGTTGCGCCTTCCGTCGCCAACACCGGCGGCCAGATTCAAATGACGATCACCGGGCTGGCACCTGGCAGCCATACGTTGCTCACGTATCACAACACCGGAGATGCCCAGACCGCCGTTATCTCAATGGCCCCGATCAAGGTTTCCCTCAATGGCACCTATGTCATGTCTGTAACGCCATCGATCCGTGCAACTGACACCAGCGCGCCTATATCGTATCTGACCTTTACCGTTGGGGCCACGACCGATGTCACCACGATGCTCTTCGCTGCTGACACCACGTCGACCGCAGTGACGAAAAACGTTGTGATCAACGGCTTCGAGATCGACACGCCCAATTCCACTCACATCGCCAACTCCCCCGTACCGGCCGACGCCGACGAACACTACAACTGCGACAACGGTACTGCCGCCCTGAGCTGGGCCACCGCCACCGCCGGCACGGCTGTCTCCCACGACGTCTACTTCGGCACCAGCAAGTCCACTGTCCAAACCGCCACTCACGCCTCCGCCGAATTCAAGGGCAACCAGACCGCGCTCATCTACACCGCACCCGTAACCAACCCATTTGCCACCTACTATTGGCGCGTCGATGAAATCGATGCCATTGGCAATGTCAGCACTGGCACGGTCTGGTACTTCCGTCCACGCCACCTCGCTTTCCCGGGAGCTGAAGGTTATGGCCGCTTCGCCCGCGGCGGACGCGGCGGCATCGTCGTGCACGTTACCTCCATCGCCGATTACGCCTCAACCGACACACCCGTCCCTGGCACATTCCGCTACGCCGTCGAGCAGGTCACCGGCCCGCGCACGATCGTCTTCGATGTCTCCGGCCTGATCACGCTACAAAATGACCTCATAATAAGTTCTGCCCAGCCCTACGTCACCGTGGCCGGCCAGACCGCTCCCGGCAAAGGCATCACCGTCAAGAGACAACTCTTCGCTCTGAGCGGCGCAAGCGATGTCGTTGTCCGCTATTTGCGCGTTTTGGTGGGCAAGGAAAGCGGCGAAACTCAGAACGCCACCGGTATGGCTGGTTGCAACTACGTTATCATGGACCACTGCTCCCTCGGCTGGGGCATCGACGAAGGACTCAGTACCCGCTCTGGGAAAAACCTGACGTTCCAACGCTGTTCGCTTTCGGAAGCCCTCAACGTTGCCGGCCACCAAAACTATCCGGCAGGTACAGCGCACGGGTACGCAGCCTCCATCGGCGGCGATATTGGATCTTTCCACCACAATCTGCTCGCCCACAACGAAGGTCGCAACTGGAGTATGGCCGGAGGGCTCGATGGCTCCGGTTATTACGCCGGCCGCCTCGATATCTTCAACAACGTGGTTTACAACTGGGGAGGCCGCACCACCGATGGCGGTGCTCATGAAGTCAACTTCGTCGGCAATTACTACAAGCCCGGCGCAAGCTCCGCCATCTTCACCGCTCTCAACCCCCAGTACGGCGGTTTCCCCGGCACTCAGCGATACTACATGGTCGGCAATGTCATGCCAGGCTACTTCGATGAGTCAAACCAGTCTGCTGGCCTAAGGATCGGCACTGAGAATGGTGGCACCCTCCCTGAGAACTCCACGCCTGCATACACCGCTATGTCCAGCACCCCGTTCTTCTTGTCCTATGCCACTATCCACACCGCCTCCGAAGCATACAAACAGGTGCTCTCCGACGTCGGGTGCAACCAACCGCAAATCGACAACCGCGATATCCGTATAATCAACGAAACCCTCACCGGCACCTACACCTATACCGGAAGCGTAAGCGGCAAACACGGTCTTCCCGACACCACCGCCGATGTCGGCGGCTGGGAAAACTATCCCGAAATCACCCGCCAGCTCGCTTACGACTCCGACGGCGACGGCCTGCCCGACTGGTGGGAAAAAATCAAGGGCTTCAACCCCAACTCCGCCTCCGGTGACTTCTCCGAAGCCAACGCCGATCCCGATGGAGATGGATACACAAACCTCGATGACTTCCTAAACTGGCTCGCCACGCCGCACCTCGACTGCGCGCAAAACGGTTCCGTTGCACTTGATCTGTCCACCCTAAGCCGCGGCTACACGAGCAGCCCCGTACACACCGTCTCCGGCGCTCTTAACGGCAATGTCGTCCTCGGTGCCGACGGCAAAACTGCCACCTTCACCCCGCCCGTCGGTTTCAGCGGCCTCGCCCGCTTCGCCTACACCGTCACCGATTCCGTCGGCAGCACGATGACCGGCATCGTCAACCTCCACGTCGTCGCTGGCTCCACCTCCCCCGTCGTCACGACCGCGCCAGCCTCGCAAACCATTAATGTCGGCGGCAACGCCACATTCTCCGTCGTAGCCACCGGCGATGCGACCCTCAGCTACCAGTGGCAGAAGAGCACGGACAGCGGCGTCACCTTCAACGCGATCTCCGGTGCCACCAACGTCACCTACACCATCACCAACGCCCAAACCGCAGCCGCCGCTCAATACCACGTCACCGTCACCAACACCGCCGGCTCCGCAACCAGCGCCGCCGCCACCCTCACCGTCAACGCCGTCTACGCCACCCTCACGCCCGACGGTTTCGCCTCCACCGCCACCGGCGGCGGTTCGCTCACCCCCGTCGTCGTCACGACCACTGCCGCCTTCAAAGCACTCGTCGAAGCGGCTGCGCCTGCGGTCATCACGATCTCCGGCACGCTCAACCTGGGCGGTTCCGCAGCAGTCAAATCCAACAAAACCATCCAAGGCATCGACGGCAACGCCACCCTCATCGGCGCGCTCTATCTCGGCAGCGGTGGCGTATCCAACGTCATCATACGCGGGCTCAACCTCACCAACCCCGGCACCACCCTCGGAGCCGATGGCAAGTACACCGACGGCGGTGACGGTATCACCGTTCGCAACACCAACAACATCTACATCACCCACTGCACCTTCTTCGACTGCGCCGACGGCATGTGTGACATCAATTTCGGCTCCGACAACATCACTGTCTCGTATTGTGAATTCTACTACACTCCCGCCCAGATCGCGCATCGCTTCACGATGATCGTCGGCAGCGCCGGTGCCGAAACCAAACCACTCCATATCACCCTGCATCACAACTGGTGGTCCACGCTGTGCGACCAACGCATGCCCTCCGGCACCTACGGGTACGTCCATCTGTTCAATAACTACTTCAACTCTCCAGGCAACAGCTACGCCACCAACGCCCGCGACCTCTCGCAATTCTTCTCCGAGCGAAATACCTACGTCAGCGTCAACAATCCCATCTACAAGGAAAACGTCGATACCACGCTCGCCGGAGGCCGCATGCGCATCATCGGCAACCTCTACACGAGCTGCACCGGCACCACGCCCGACACAGGCACCGACACCGTGTTCACACCAACCTACGGTTACCAACTTATCTCCACCGCCGATGTCGCCACGACCATCATGAGCTACGCCGGCAACACCTTCGGTGCCGCCTCGCCCTCGCTCCCCGTTTTCACCGCCACCATCAGCGGACCCACGACCAACGTTGTCCCAGGCACCTCGTTCACCCTCACCGCCGTGACGAACCTCTCCTCAGTCACAACGTACCAATGGCGCCTGAACAACTTCGACGTCTCTGCTGCCACCGGCAGCACCTACGCCGTCACGAGTGCACAAACCGCCAACACCGGAGCTTACACCGTCGCCATTTCCAACGTCACCGGCAACACGATCGTTAGCGCTCCGCTCACCATTAACGTCTCCTCCTCGAGCAGCAGTTCCAGCTCTTCCTCATCGTCCTCCAGCTCCTCGTCTTCGAGTTCGTCGTCCTCAAGCAGCTCGAGCAGCTCATCGTCTTCCTCCAGTTCATCGAGCAGCTCTTCCAGTTCGTCCTCATCGAGTGGTTCGTCATCCAGCAGCTCGTCTGGCGGCGGCGGTGCCCTCAACCCCTGGCTCGCCAGCCTGCTGGCTCTCCTCTTGGTCCGACGCGCCACGAAGAAATAATCCTTTCCGCCCAAAAAGCAGAAACATAAACAACCCCAAAAAAAACAAAATGAACATCGCTCGATATACCCCCCAAGTGCTGGCTTCGCTCGCACTCAGTCTGTTCACCGTCCTCACCTCCCACGCAGCTGACGGCTATGGCCGCAACGCCACCGGAGGCGCCGGCGGCTCCACCGTCACCGTCACCACCGCCGCAGCCCTTCAGGCCGCCGTCGCGTCCACCGCCACCTCCACCATCATCGTTTCAGGCACGATCAATCTGGGAGCGAGCGGCCATGCAAAAATGACCACTGGCAACAAGACGATCAAAGGCGCCAATACTAGCGCCACGGTCTTGGGCACCATTGAACTGAGCAACGTCAACAACGTCATCATCCAGAACCTCAACATATCGGCCAACACCGGCGCTGCGGCCACCAATGATGGTATCACCTGCAATGGTTCGACCAACATCTACATGACCAAGTTGACCGTTTACGACTGCACCGATGGCAACATCGATGTCTGCAAAGGCTCCGACTACGTGACCGTTTCCTGGTGCAAATTCTACTACACCCGCGATAACGGCCACAACTTCTCCAACCTCCTCGGTTCCTCCGAC